>Ga0209486_10000285_pt1:0-20000 | contig 23751 bp, 17 predicted proteins | sample NCCompost_FD_187518 | JGI IMG/M metagenome (GOLD analysis project Ga0209486, IMG submission 187518) | Agricultural soil microbial communities from Utah to study Nitrogen management - NC Compost (SPAdes) (version 2) | ecosystem: Environmental > Terrestrial > Soil > Agricultural land...
GCTTCCGTCGGCAATCGGCGGTTCGGGGCCATCGAGTTCGATATCCAGGTCATCGATGAATGCCCCCGACACAGCGGCCAGCACGTGCTCCACCGTGTGCAGCGCGTCCTCGCCTTCACCGAGCTGGGTACGGCGTTCAGCGAGTACCGCAACGTCGGCGGTCGCCGGGTATCGCTTGCCTCCCCGATCGGAGCGAATGAACGTGATACCGGATCCAGTCGCGGCCGGACGGAATGACATCCTGCATTCCTTCCCGAGGTGAAGCCCGATGCCTTCGATCGCCGTTTCACGCGCGATGGTGCGCCGGCTTGCGGTCACGTGCGATCCTCGAGCAGTCGTTCGAGTCGCTTGATCATGCCCGCCAGCTTGAACAGCGCTGCTGACGCACGCAACGACTCGCGGTGGGGCCGCGCCGGGTATCCTGACCATGTCTCACCCGCGGGGACGTCTCCGAAAACGCCCGCCTGTGCGCCGATCTTCGCGCGTTCTCCGATCTCGTGGTGACCACTGACGCCGACTTGGCCGGCGAGAATTGCGCCGTCTCCAACCCGTGTGGAGCCGGCCAGGCCGACTTGCGACATGATCAGGCAGAGTCGTCCGACGGTGCAGTTGTGGCCGATCTGGACCAGGTTGTCGATCTTGGTCCCGGCACCGATCACCGTGTCGTCGATGCTGCCACGATCAATGGTGGTATTCGCACCGATTTCGACGTCGTCGTGGATGAAGCACCGGCCAACATGCGGGATTTTCTGGTGCGCGCCATTGCTGAACACGTATCCGTATCCGTCCCCACCGATGCGAACCCCCGAATGCGCGATGACCCGGCTCCCAAGGCTGGAACCGGAATACAGGGTCACGCCCGGGAACAGGTGACATTTCGCCCCAACCGATACACCGGCGCCGATCACCACGTGGGCGTCGATGACGGTGTCGTCCCCGACAGACGCGCCGTCGCCAATGACCGCGTATGGACCAACGGTAACATCCTTTCCCAGTCTCACGCCGCGACCCAGTGAGACCGTGTGATGGATTCCAGGCGCGCTGCGAGGCAGCGTGTACAGCCGGGGAAGGATGCCTAACAGCACCTCCACAGGCTTCTCGACAATGATGACCGATTGCGGGGACCCTGGTGTGGTCGCGAGTTCGGGCGTGACGAGGAGGACACCCGGGCGCCTGTCCGCCAGCAGCGGCGCATAACGAGCCGCCGCCAGAAACGTCAGGTCCGAGGGCCCCGCGCGATGCAACGGCGCGATGCTGGCCACTCTCGCGGCCGGATCGCCGCGCAATTCCCCGCCGGCGGCCGCCGCAATGTCGGCAGCGGTGAGAGTGCGAACACCCTCACCGCTGCTATTCGTGCCGATGTCGTTGCCCGCGCCGATCACTTCGTCGGCGGCTTCGTCGGGGGCTTGGTTATCCCAGCCGGAGCCGGCTTCGCCGCGTTGGCCTTGGTCGAGTCAGTTCTTGTCACGTTCACGGTGATCGGCTTGAGGCGCCCGATCACTCGCTCAGTGATGTCGAGGTTCTTGTCGGCCGCAACGATCAAGCCTGGATCGTTTCCGATGTCGAAGATGAAGGTGAAGTGCTCTTCATTGCGGATGGCGTCGAGTACTTCCCGGATCTGCACCATCATGGGCTGGATCAGGTCGTACTGTCGCTTTTGCATTTCCTGATCCATCTGCCCCACGCGCTGGTCGAAATCCGCATTGCGCGCCTGGAGCGCTTTTTCGCGCTGCTCCTGCTGCGCCGCCGTCAGCGTCCCCTTCTCCTTCAGGTACGTGTCGTACATGACACGCAACGAGTCCTGCAACTTGGCGACGGACGCCTGTGCATCGGACCGCTCCTTCGTGATCTGCGCCTGAATAGCTGCAGACCCGGGTGCCCGTTGCAGGATGATGCGCGAGTCCACGTAGGCGAACTTTGGCGCCTGCGCCGAAGCGCCTTGAGCCGTCGCGAGTCCCGCCACCAATGGGAGAACCAGCGCTCCCAGAAGGGCCGTCTTTATCGAATGTGCCATTTCCGCTCCTTGTTGGGATGACGGGTCTCCCAGTGGTACACCCGTCCCCGAGATCACCCCGGTAGCACCGGGGAATAGCTAGAAGATCTGACCAAACCTGAAATGTAACTGCCACTTGGGCGCTCGTCTGCCCGTGAGGTCGAGGCGATCGATGCCGTAGGCATAATCCAGCCCCAATGGGCCAAACGGCGTAATGATCGAGGCTCCGACGCCAAGGCTCCGGAAAAGGCGCGTCGGGTCAATTTCCCGAGCCCGGCGCCAGACGTTTCCGGCCTCGAAGAAGGTGTTCACGTACAGGCTCTGGTTCATGCGAAGGCCAACTTCCGCCGTTGTCGCGAAGAACGCCTTGCCGAACGACGACCGCTGGGCGTTGTAGGTGCTTGTCCCGATCAGGTAGCCGTCAGGCGTGATCGAGAATTCCTCGTAGCCGCGAAGGCGTTCGCCATACTGCACGCCGCCAAGCGCAAACTCCTGGCTGAAGAAGAAGGGGCCCGTACTGCCGAGGACAGCGCCACCGCGCGTCGACAGGCCGGCGACGGCAATCATCGGTTGTTGCCCCGGCTTCGTCCCGCCGATCTGCGCGATCGGGACGTACGCGCTGGTCTCGGTCGTATAACGCTGGAACGAAGACGTTCCACCCAGTGGACCGCCGGTGAACGTGACACTCATGGACTGGCTGCCCCCTCCGGTCGGGAATGGCGTGCCGACCCGGGTGTCCCGCGTCACGGTGACGCCGAGGGAAGAGCGGAACGAATTGTTGCCGTACAGCGCCTGCGTTTCGCCTAACAAGCCCGAGCTCCCGAATTTCACGCCCTCGCCTGCATACGACAGGAACAGGCGTGTCCAGAGGTCAAACGGCGTGGGGAAGCCCACCTGAACCTGGCCACCGGTCCGGAGGCTGCGACCCAGATCCGCGATGTAGTATCGCGCCATCGTCCGGTACACCGTCACCGAACCGGACACCATCGACTGCCTGATTCGCGGATCGGAATACGTCAGGTTGAAGTCATTGAAGTAACGCCCGAACTGCCACTGCAACGCCCCGCGCTTGCAGAGTCCAAACAGGTTCGGTTGATCGAGGCCGATGAAGCCGCCGAAACCCGTGCCCTGCCCCATCGACGCGCCGAAGTTGACGTTCCCCGTCCGTCTCTCCTTCACACGAAAGATGAGATTGATGTCGCCCTGCTCGTTGACACGTTGCTGGTCGGGCGGCGGCAATGGCGTCTCGAAGAACCCGAGGTTCCCGATACTCTGCCAGCTCTGGATCAGTCGCTGCTGGTTGTAGACGTCACCGGGAAGGATGACCAGCTGGTCCCGGATGCACGTCTCCGTCGTGTAGTCGTTACCGATGATCTCGATGCGATTGATGACCGCCGGCGCGCCTTCGTTCACTTCCCAGCGCAGGTCGACGTAGTGAATGCTGTCGGGCGTGACGCGACGCTCGACGACCGGCGCAACTTCCGAGTAGATGTAGCCATCGTTGGCATACGCCTGACGAACCTGGCCCGTCGCGTCTTCCCAGGCCGCCTGATTGAAGACATCGGTCGGCACCGGGGTTTTGCGCAGCAGAAAACCGGTCACGCGCGATGTAAGCGGTCGACCAACATTCTCGAATGGGTAGTAGGCGCGGATCTCCTCATCCGAGTAATGGCGTCCGCCAACGACCTCGAATTCACCGACCTTGTACTGTGGACCCTCGACCACCGTCAGTTCGAGCAACGCCTTCCCGCGCTCCCGATCGATATGCAGTGTGTCCTGTGCGATGCGGAAATCGATAAAGCCGCGTCGCGCATACAGCGCTGGTATCCGCTCCGCGAGGTCGGCGGCGTATTCATCGTCACTGATCTCTCCGGCGCGAAAAAACCAGAACCCCTCCGGCTTCGTCTTCATCGCGCCGGCGATGTCCTCGGCGGGCACGTGAGTGTTGCCGTTGACCTTGAGTCCTGACAGTGCGAGGCGTCGCCCTTCTTCCACGATGAACGTAAGCCCCACGTTCCCCTCGGAAACCACGGTGGACTCCGCCCTGACGCGCGCGAGGTAATACCCGGCCTTCTCGTACGTCGAATCGATCTTGAAGATCGCGCGGGAAACCGCAGCGGGATCGAGCGGCCTCGCCTGCGGCAGCTCGGCAAGATCGCGAATCGTCCGCTCGCCGAGACGATTCACGCCACGAACTTGCACGGCTTCCAGTATGGGCCGCTCAACAACGGTGAACGTGAGGAGCGCTTTGTCCGCTGCGCTGACCTCACACGTGATGTTGATGGTCTCGAAGTTTCCGGTCTCATAGAGATCACGGATCGCACGCTGAAGGATTCGATAATTCAGCTGCGTACCGGGGACCAATGCGGTCGTGGCGACGACGTTTCCAACGTCTACGCGACGGTTTCCGCGAACGGCGATTGAATCAGGAGTCGAACACCGCCCCGAGCTGACGTCCTGTTGTTGGGCTGACAGGACGGCGGGCACGGCCGACAAGAGCAATAACGAGAAGGCTTTGCGAAGCATATGGGGGCTAATATACACAAACAAAACCGGCCGGGTTCAGACCCGGCCGGTTTATTCGACACAGAGTTGTCGCCGAAGGCTTACGCGTTGGGACTGGGCGACAGGACCCGGAATTCGAGCTTGGTGCCATCCGGTGCGACATCGATCTCGATATCGTCACCTTTGGAGAACTCCGCCACCAGAATCTTTTCGCTGAGCGGATCTTCGATGTAGCGCTGGATGGCTCGCTTCAGCGGACGCGCGCCATACTGCTCGTCGAAGCCATGCTGGACCAGGAAATCGGTGGCAGCCTCGCTCAGACGCACCGAGAGTTCTTCCTCGGACAAACGCTTCCGCGTCTCCTGGAGGAGAATCGCCACGATCTGGCGAATGTGATCGCGCTGCAGCGGATGGAAGACGATGATGTCATCCACGCGGTTCAGGAACTCCGGATTGAACACGTGCTGCAGTTCCTCCTTCACCTTCTCCGCCATCCGCTCGAAGCTCGCCTTGAAGTCAGGTGCGGTGAAGCCCAGCGACTTGTTTTTCGAGATATCCTTGGCGCCGACGTTGGACGTCATGATCACGACCGTGTTCTTGAAGTCGATGACGCGCCCATAGTTGTCGGTCAGGTGACCTTCGTCCAGCACCTGAAGCAGGATGTTGAACACGTCCGGATGCGCCTTCTCGATTTCATCGAGGAGCACCACGCTGTACGGCTTCCGCCGCACGGCCTTCGTCAGGGTGCCTGAATCCTCGTAACCGACGTAGCCCGGAGGTGCACCGATCAGGCGGGACACGGAGAACTTCTCCATGTACTCACTCATGTCGACGCGGATCAACGCGGCCGGATCGGCGAACAGGAACTTCGCGAGCGCCCGTGCCAGCTCGGTCTTCCCTACGCCGGTCGGTCCGGAGAAAATGAACGATCCGATTGGACGCTTCGGATCCTTGAGGCCCGCACGGCTGCGTCGAATCGAGCGCGCGATCGAGCGGATGGCTTCTTCCTGCGCCACCACGTTCTGGTGCAGCTCTTCTTCCATGCGCAGCAGTCGGGCCGTTTCGGCTTCGCGCAGACGCGTGACCGGAATTCCCGTCCACCGGCTCACGATGAACGCGACGTTCTCCTCGCTGATCGACGGCCGGTGCGACTGCCGTCGCTTTTCCCATTCTTCCTGCTTCTTCCGGATGTCGCCCTGCAGCACGCGCTCACTGTCACGCAGCGAAGCGGCGCGCTCGAAGTTCTGGTCCCGGACCGCGGCTTCCTTTTCCAGGTTGACCTTTTCGAGTTCTTCCTTCAGCTGCGCCACTTCCGGTGGCGGGGCTTGCGCGGCAAGGCGCGCTCGCGCGCCTGCTTCATCAATGACGTCGATCGCCTTGTCAGGCAGGAAGCGATCCGTGATGTAGCGCTCGGACAACTTCGCCGCGGCTACCAGGGTTTCGTCTGGAATTTCGATCCGGTGGTGATCCTCGTACTTCTTCCGAAGTCCGCGCAGGATCGCGACCGTTTCCTCGATCGAAGGCGGATCGACGATCACCGTCTGGAAGCGCCGTTCGAGTGCGCCGTCCTTCTCGATGTATTTGCGGTACTCGTTGAGCGTCGAGGCACCGACGCATTGCAGCTCGCCGCGCGCGAGCGCCGGCTTCAACATGTTGCTGGCGTCGATCGCGCCTTCGGCAGCGCCCGCGCCGACCAGCGTGTGCAGTTCGTCGATGAACAGGATGACGTTCTTGTTCTGGGCGATCTCGTTCATGACCGCCTTCAGTCGTTCCTCGAACTGGCCGCGATACTTCGTGCCCGCGATGACCGCCGCCATGTCGAGCGAAAGCACCCGGTGATCTCGTAAGGCATCCGGGCATTCACCCGTCGCAATCAATTGCGCCAGCCCTTCGACGATCGCGGTCTTGCCCACGCCTGGTTCCCCGATGAGCACCGGGTTGTTCTTCTTGCGACGCGTCAGGATTTCCATCACGCGCTCGATTTCTTTCTGCCGTCCGATCGTGGGATCGAGCTGCGACTCCGCCGCCAGTTGCGTCAGGTCGCGGCAGAAGTGATCGAGCGCCGGTGTCTTGGATTTCTTGTCCGTCTTGGGCGCGGCGGCCGGCGGCGACTGCCCGGAGGGCTGTGCCGTCGTTCCACCCTGCTGCGGCATCTCGGTGCCGAGGAGGCGGAGCGTTTCAGTCCGCGCCGCGTCGAGGTTCACGCCAGCTTCGGTGAGGACCTGCGCCGCGATGCCCTTCTCTTCGCGCAAGAGCCCGAGCAACAGGTGTTCCGTTCCCACATAACTGTGGTTGAGTTCCCGCGCCTCGCTCATCGCGAGCTCGAGCACCTTCTTGGCGCGCGAGGTATAGGGCAGATCAGGCCCGGTCGCGGTGACCGCTTTCCCCTTCTTGACCGTCTCCTCGATCTTCTGCTGCACTTCATCGAGATCGACGTTCAAGTTCTGGAGAACCGCGGCCGCGACACCTTCTCCTTCGCGGATGAGGCCAAGCAGGATGTGCTCCGTGCCCACGTATTCGTGGTGGAGCCGCTGGGCCTCCTCCCGCGCCATCTGGAGGACCTTTCGAACCCGCTCGGTAAAGTTGTAGCCGTTCATAAGCCCTCAAACGCATTCCGATCCGTCACTGGATCGGGCCCACCTCATCCGCCAACGTCTGTCGCACGAACCGTGCTCGCGCGATATCCGTTTCGGCTTCTGTCAGTTCGCGTCCTCCTCCCCCCTCTGCGGCGGCGAGGTGCGCTGGCTGGCTGAATATCAGGAGCTTGTTGAGCGTGTATACACTGAGTCCCTGGACCAGTTGCAGACCCGCCGCGAGCCGCACGCCGCTGAGCAGACTCATTGCCTCATCGAACGTGAGACTGCGCGCAAAACGCAACGTGCCGTACGCGCGCCACAGCTTGTCCTCGATAATATAGCCAGCGTCACGCCACAGCACCCGGCGAGCTTCCTGTTCGCGCTGGATGACGTGACGCACAACATTTGCCAGATGGTCGACCAACTCCTCCTCTGAACGCCCGAGCGTTGTCTGGTTCGAAATCTGGAAGAAACTCCCCAGGACTTCGCTGCCTTCGCCGTACAACCCGCGGTACGTCAATCCCATCTGCTGCAACCCCACCAGCACTTTCGGGATTTCCTTCGTCAATACCAACCCCGGAAGATGGATGAGCACCGAGGCGCGCATCCCGGTTCCGGTGTTCGTCGGACATGCCGTCAGGAATCCATATTCTCTGTGATACGAGTACGGCACTCGCCGTCCGAGTTCCTCGTCGAGCCGCAAGATCGCCGCGAGCGCCGGTTCGAGCGCAAATCCGGACCGCACCGCCTGCAGGCGAAGATGATCCTCTTCGTTGATCATGACGCCTACCCCTTCGCCCACGTAAACGGCGGCGCCACCGCGCGCGCCTGACGAGGACTCGAGACCGGCAAGCTCGCGGCTGATCACGTGCCGCTCGTGCAATATCCGGCGATCATCGGTGTCCAGTTCGTCCACGCGGACCAGGACGCCGTTGGCCAGGGACGGAACCGTCGGCACCGCGTCGCGAACCTGGGACAGGATCCGGATGCGCTCTCCTTCACGTGAACGCCCGGTAAAGGCATAGCCCTCGACGTTTCGGGCCAGTCGTACCCTCGTGCTCAGCACGATATCCGACTGTTCCCCGGAAGCGTCCAGCCATCCCAGTCCCGCGTCAGGCAGCAGCGAGAGATCAAACATCACTCCAACCCCCTGATCTTGTCGCGCAGCATCGCCGCTTCCTCGAACTCTTCCTGCGAGATGGCGCGGCGAAGCCGGTCGCGCAGCTCGCCCAGGACCGTCACCTCGCGCATCAGGTCCGGCGGCGGCGCTTCGTACTGGCGACCGACGTGACGGGCATTCCCGTGGACGCGCCGAAGGAGCGCGCGCAGGCTCTGGTCGAACGTCGTGTAACAGCTCGCGCACCCGAGGCGCCCCGCCTCACGGAAGTCACCGAGGCTCATGGAGCAGAACGAGCATCGGATCGACTCGACCTGCGCCGCGACGGCCTGCGCCTGAACCGCCGGCAGGTAGTCGGCGATCATGTTCTTCAGGGGAGTCGTCACCGACGTCTCGATACCTCGCTCGGCGGCGCAACCCTGGCACAGATGCAGCACGTTGACCTCCCCCTTCACGGCGTGCGTGAGGGTGACGGTCGCATCGCGCTCACGGCAGACATCACACAACATCAGCTGATCACTCCCTGAAGGTCGGCTTCCTGTAGTACACCGTCCTCCATGTGCAGTGCGCGATCTGCGCGCCTGGCGAGGGAACGGTTATGGGTGACCACGACCATCGCGATTTCGAGATCGCGAGCGAGCGTCGCCAGCAGGTCGTGCAACATCTCAGCGTTCGTATGATCCAGGTTTCCGGATGGCTCGTCGGCGAGGAAGACGGCGGGATCGAGCGCCAGAGCCCGAGCGACTGCGGTGCGCTGCTGCTCACCACCCGACAACTCCGACGGGCGGTGGTCTACCCGATGACTGAGGCCAACCCTGGCCAGCAGCTCCAGCGCCCGGGCCCGCGCCACCGAGACGTCCCGGCCGGCAATCCGCAGGGGCATCATCACGTTCTCCATCGCCGAGAACTCGCGCAGGAGATGGTGGAACTGGAACACGAAACCGACCGCGCGATTCCGCAGGTCCGCCAGTTCGTCGTCGGAACGATTGGACAATGACTGTCCGGCAATCACTACTTCACCGCGATCGGGGCGATCCAACGCACCGATGACGTGAAGGAGGGTGCTCTTCCCGGCGCCGCTGGCACCGACGACGGCGATCATCTCACCGCGAGCGACGGTGAGGTTCACGCCGCTCAATACCGGCACGACCCCGCCATCACCGCCGCGGAACGACTTCACCAGGTCTCGCGCAATCAGGACACTCATCGGGCGTCCCTCCATCTCGCTGCTGCACCCACACCATGTAATGTGACGCCTGACGCGGCCCCGTGCCACGACACCTCGAACGGCTCTGGCCTGTGGCCTCTGGTCTCTGGCCGGTTGCTATTCATGCCGAATCGCCTCGAGCGGATACAGCCCCGCGGCCTGCTTGGACGGGTACCACGTGGCCAGCGCGGCGATCAGAACGCTCACCGCAATCGTGATGAGCAGGTCCTGCGGCTCGTTGAATGCGGGCAAGTGATCGATGAAGTAGATCTGCGGGTCGAGCGGGATGAGCTTCTTCTGGCCGATCAGCGTCGAAACGACCAGGCCCAGCGTCACGCCTAACGCAGTTCCGGCGACACCGATCACGAGGCCCTGAAGGAAGAAGATCCGCTTGATGGACGCCGAGCGCATGCCCATCGCCTTCAGGATCCCGATCTCGCGGGTCTTGTCGGCGACGACCATCGTCAGGTTGCTGACGATATTGAACGCGGCAACGAGGATGATCAGGCCGAGGATGACTCCCATGCCAAGCTTCTCGAGCTTGAGCGCCTGGAAGAGGGAGCTATTCTGCTCCTGCCAGTCCACGGCACGGTACGGATAGCCGAGTTTTTCCTCGAGCGCCTTCCCCACTTCGGAGGCGGTCCAGCGGCTGGTGGTGCGCACTTCAATGCCGGTGATGGCATCACCCATGCGTGCCAGCTCGCGAGCGGCATCGAGCGCGACAAACACGTAGTTGTCGTCGTATTCGTACATCCCCGTCTGGAAAATTCCGGTCACCTCGAACTCCATCGTGCTCGGAATGATCTGCCCGGTCGATGCCGAAATATCCTTGGGCGAAAACGTAATGAGCGTCAGCGACTTACCCAGCCCGACGCCTAACCGCGCCGCCAGCAGGTCGCCAACCACCGCGCCGCGTGTCTGTCCATCCGACGACGCAAACCGGAAGTCTCCCTCGACCGCTCGCTCCCGGATCGTCGTGACGTCCGCCACACCCTTTCCCTGCGGCTGGATGCCGGAGACGAAGACCGCGTCAGGGGTATTCGCCCCCGAACGAGCGAGTGCCTTCGTGTGCACCCATGGCGCGGCAGCGGCCACATTCGGCGTCGCCTTCACGCTGTCGAGGACCTGGCGCCAGTCGGGCATGTTCATCTCGGTGCCAAACGTCAGCAGCCGGAGGTCCGGACTCCCAATGAGGATCTTCTCGCGCAGGTCACGCTGCAGCCCGTTCATCACCGCCATGACCACGATGAGCGCGCTCACGCCGACCACGACGCCGCCGATCGCGATCAGGCTGATGAACGAGAGCAGCCGCGATCCGCGCCGCGCGCGCAGGTAGCGCATCGCAATCGCCATCTCGAGTGATCGGATCATTCGGGCCTCATCGTTGGGAAAAGAATCACGTCGCGTATGTTGGCCGCTTCGGTGAGATACATGAACAGACGATCGATCCCGATTCCTACGCCACCCATCGGCGGCATGCCGTATTCCATGGCCCGAAGGTAGTCCTCATCTACACCAACGGCCTCTTCGTCGCCGGCCGCCTTGAGCTTTGCCTGCGCTTCCAGTCGAGCTCGCTGATCGATGGGATCGTTGAGCTCGCTGAAGGCGTTAGCCACCTCCTTTCCCTTTGCGAACAGCTCGAAGCGCTCCGTTAACGCAGGATTCCCTCGTTTTGGCTTCGCCAGGGGCGAGAGCTCCTTCGGGTAATCCACTACGAATGTCGGCTCTTCGAGTTTGGCCTCGACCAGCGCCTGGAAGATCTCGTCGAGCAACTTTGGCCGGCTGAGGGTAGCGACAGAGTTCACTCCGACGCGTTCCCCGAGGTGGCGAAGGTCAGCCGGACTGAGCGTCATGACATCGACGCCGCCAGCCGCGGCGTTGAGCGACGAAACCCACTCGACGCGCGGGAAGGGCGGGTGAAACACCACGGGCGGGAGCAGGCACTCGTCAGGCAGGACCAGGCGATCCTCGGGCGAAATGCCCTCGCCGCAGAGGATGTCACTTACCGCGGTTGCGGCGGCGACCAGGACATCCTCCACGCGCCCCATCATGACGGTGTAGTCGGCGTAGGCCTCGTAGAACTCCAGCATCGTGAATTCCGGATTATGTGTCCGGTCGATGCCTTCGTTCCGGAAGTCATGGCCGATCTCGTAGACCCGTTCGAGACCACCCACCACCAGCCGCTTGAGGTAGAGCTCATCGGCGATCCGCAGGTACAGCGGCATGTCGAGCGCATTATGGTGCGTCAGAAACGGACGCGCCGCCGCGCCGCCGTATTGCGGCTGCAGGACGGGGGTCTCGACTTCCACATAGCCTAACGCGTCGAAATACCGCCGGATCGCGCTGATCATCCGTGCCCGGGCGACGAACCGGCGGCGCACTTCGGGATGCACGGCGAGATCGGCGTAGCGCTGGCGATACCGCTGCTCCGGGTCGGCGAAGCCCGAGTGCCTGACGAGTCGTCCGTCGAGTCGTTCCTCCTTCCCGAAGGGGAGGGGACGGAGTGACTTGGCCAGCAGCGTCACCGACTCCACCCGAACGGTGATCTCGCCCGTTCGCGTGCGAAATACCGGCCCCGACACGCCGATCACGTCTCCGAGATCGAGCAGGTCGACGAGCTTGAATACCTCCTCACCAAGGTCGTCACGACGGAAGTACAGCTGGATCCGCGACCACTGGTCGGCCAGATGGCCGAACACGGTCTTCCCATGCGGACGCCACGCGACGAGCCGGCCGGCGAGCCGCACGACCTCACCCTGTTCGACGCCTTCAGGAAGGGCTCGCAGGGCGGCCGACGTGTCGTGCGTTGGATCGAAGCCGTAGGCGAACGGCGCGACGCCCGCGGCTTCCAGCGCGGCGAGTTTCTCGCGCCGAGCCTTCATGACGAAGTTGAGGTCTGGGAGCGTTGGCTCGCCGGGCCGTGGCTCGTCGCGACTTGGCTCTTCGATTTTTGGGTCTTCGCTCACGCGACTCCCGCGCCGGCGCCGAACTGCTTCAGGTACGCTTCGATGAATTCGTCGATGTCGCCGTCCATGACGCGCTGGACGTCGGGGATCTTCAGTTCCGTGCGGTGATCGTTGACCATCGTGTACGGCTGGAACACGTAGCTGCGGATCTGGCTCCCGAAGGAGTTGTCCGACTTCGTCGCGTCGAGTTTGGCCTTGGCGGCCGCCTGCTTCTCCACCTCGCGCTGATAGAGCTTGTTCTTCAGCTGCTTCATGGCGGTCGCCTTGTTCTTGAATTGCGACCGCTCCTGCTGCGAAGACACGACGATCCCGCTGGGGATGTGCGTCAGCCGGACGGCGGAGCTGGTCTTGTTGACGTGCTGTCCACCGGCGCCGCTGGCGCGGAACACATCCATCCTGATGTCTTCGTCCCGGATCTCGATGTTGATCTCCGTGTCGACGACCGGATACACGAACACCTGCGCAAACGAGGTGTGCCGGCGGGCATTCGAGTCAAAAGGGGAAATCCGCACCAGCCGATGCACACCAGTCTCGGGGCGCAGAAAGCCGTACGCGTATTGCCCGCTGATTTCCAGCACCGCGCCCTTGATGCCGGCTTCTTCACCTTCGCTCATGTCGAGGATGTCGATCTTGTACCCATGACGCTCGGCCCAGCGCGTGTACATGCGCATCAACATCTCGGACCAGTCCATGGCTTCGGTGCCGCCAGCGCCGGCGGCGATTTCGATCTGCGCACTCCGCCAGTCGTCGGGTCCGCGCAGCAACGATCGTAACTCGAAGTCGCGAAGGTCGGTGACGAGCGCTCGCGCTTCCGAGTCCAGCTCGCTCGCGACCGCGTTGTCAGGTTCCGCTTCGAGCAGTTCGTCGAGCTCGCGCGCGCTTTTGATCCGTTCCTCGAGCCGATCGTAGGGTTCGATCCAGCCTTTCAGCTCCTTGACGCGCTGGACGACGGTTCGCGCGGTATCCTGGTGCCCCCAGAAGCTGGCGTCGGCCATCTGCTCTTCGAGACGCGTTTGCTCCTCGCGCAGGCGCGCGAGGTCAAAGATGCCTCCGGAGCTCCTCGAGTCGCTCGCTCAATTCATCCAGCGAACGTGCGCGTTCCGATTCAGCCATACCGTGCCATCTCCGGGTGTGCGAAGAGCCGTTCTCCTCGAGAGGGAAACGGCTCGTGCGACGAACAACGTGAGTCCTGACGGCAGTATAGTCGGAAGCGGAGCGCCGGACCAGATAGGGATTAGCGACCAGCGACAAGCCACGCGATTAGCGTACGGCGATCGGCGGCTAGCGCCGAGAGCTCGCTGATCGCCAGAAGCCAATCGCTAACCGCTTGCTACTCTCTGCTCGCTGATCGCTGCTCGCTGCCATTAAAAGATCTTTCGTCCACCCGCCAGCACGTCATTGAGCGCTTCCTGGAAATGCATCGTCGACTCGGCGAACTCCCGCCCGACCTGTTCGACGTATTCCTCGTAACTCTTCTTGATCTCGTCGCGGAACAGCTGCTTCAGCGTCCCCGCCTGGACACCCTCTTCGCGTTTGGTGGGGTGATACGCGACCATGTCTGAAACCAGCGCGCGAGCCAGGCGCCGCGCCTTCTGGTTCGGATCGTTGGCGAGGAACGGATTGATCGGCTTCCGCTGAACTGCTGCCAGTGGCGGCGCTGGAGTCGACGGCGTGGAAAACGCAGCTGACACGCTGCCACCGACGCTCAACGGAGACGGCGACGATGGCTTGGGCGGTTCCGGCTCGGGAATCGACGTACGCGGCGGCGTGAATGGCGCGCCAAACATCGCCTCGAAGGTCGATGGGATGGCCGGCTCGGGACGCCGCGAAGTCGGCGGCACCTGCACCGGTTTCTCGTCAGGCGGCGTCGCCGGCTCCCTGCTGATCGTCGGAGTGAACTTCGGCGAAAAGGGAGGAGTCCGGTGTCGCGCCGGCGTCGGCAGCTGGTTAGGCATCGACGCGGGTTGGTCCGTCGCCTTCGTGGGCGCTGGGGTCGCCGGAGCACGGGGCGCCGGGGGTTCCGCTCGCGGAACCGGTGGCGGCCACACCGGTGGCGGAGTCTGGACAGGCGTCCGACCTCGAGGCGCGCTTGGTTTACCGCCAGACCCGCTGCCGACTCCCGCCCTGGCATGTGCCGGTACCGGCACCTCGTCGCCCCAGGTCACTGCTGCGCCTACTGGAATCAGGCCACCGCAGATCGAACATCGCGCCCGCATGGAGACGCTGGTGATCTTCGCTGGATCGAGCCTGAAGACTGACTGGCACTCGGGGCACGAAACGTTCATCGGAAGCGCAGGCTTGGCGGTGTTTGCAGACCTTTGCGCGGCTGTACCGGCGTGAATGGCTCCGACCGTCTGTCGACCGAAAATACCGATCCGGTGAGCGACTTTGCGTACGCCTTCATCTCTGTGGCGAGTTCGCTCACCTGCGTGGCCGACTCGAACGGTCGCCGCTCGTTGGTCACCACACCAATCGAAAGAGTCATGAGTGGAACGCGATGGAGTTGCCCGCGACGATCCTTGCCGAAGTAATAGCCTGCCTTCCGATCCGACTCGGAGTACTGAAATGGCACCAGAAGGTCGAACACGTAGACAATTTCTGAACAAGCGGCCTGAACAGCAGCAGCAGGAATGATAAAGATGAAGTCATCTCCCCCGATGTGACCGACAAACCCCTCCTCACCGCACATGCCCTTCACGACGTCGTGAAGCAGACGAGCCAGGACGCGTATCACACGGTCGCCTTCATGGTAGCCGTATCGGTCGTTGAACTCCTTGAAGTGGTCCAGGTCCGCATACGCCACGGCAAACGGCTCGCTTTTGGCCAATTGCGTAGTGATGCAGGTCTCGATGATATCGGTTCCTGGCAACCGCGTGGAAGGGTGTACATGGACATCGCGATCGGACCTCGACAAAGCCGCGTTCAAACGGCTGCGAACTTCAGCTACTGGCGTTGACGACGTGAGGACTTCGTCGGCTCCGGCGAGGAAACATCGCTCCATCTCGCTTTCGCCACTGCCGCAGAGGACCACAGTGGGCACAACGCCGGAGTAGGAGTCGCTCTTGATGCGCTTACACGCTTCCAGCGCCATGTCGGGATTTTCGCGTGCGTCCAGCAGCACAACTCGCGGCCGCCCGCGAAGACAAAATGCCATCAACTCGTCGGGGGAATGAATCACCACGAGCGACAGACCCAGGTCATGAAACCAGCCGTCGATTCCAGCCGGAAACGGAAGTTCGGCTCCGGTGAGGACCACGGCTGAGAGAGTACCTGGCACGTTATCTGTAAGCGTCTTTGTTACAGCGGTTTATGCGTCTACGCTGAGAAAGGAGATTAATCGGTTCTATCTCCGAGAGCGAGGAAGTGGAAAGCGGCCTGCGACAGCGAACTCCTTGCGACGAGGATCGTGGTGCAGACGAAAACTGATATACGCGTCCACCGTGCTCAAAACGTGATTCGCAATCACCACGCCGAGATCTACCATCGCGAGGCGATTCGCGTCGTTGCTTTCGTCGATCAGCGTGCGGAATCGAGCGTACTCCAGCGGCGCGTCCGTCCAGGACCAGCGGTACAGTTGATCGTATGCGCGCGAAGTATAGAAGGCTACCGCCCGCCTCCATTCCGCTGTTGCCGTATCGGGCGCCACGCGAGGATCTGACCAGTACGTGCGACGCGCCAGTAACCAGACCGCGCCGTTATATGTCGTCGTGTCCGTCTCAGGATCCAGTCCACCGCCGGCGTTGAGATCGTACCGGCCGGCCTCCGGGAAATGCGTCATGCGCTCGTAGTACTCGAAGTCGCCGCTCGGTCGCACATCGGAGAACGCCGCCCGCGCAACGCGTGATGCCAGGTCGCGATAGCCATCACGCCGGCGACGGTACTGCATGGAGTGTCGCGTGAACGAACTCCAGGCAAAGCTCTCGACCGCGAGATACGCAAATGCGCGACTCGACCCGTTCAACGCCTGTCCGCTGCCGGGCAGGACCGCCGACAGCAGCACCGACCAGGCACGGGGCTCGCCATTTCTCTGTGCGCTCACCGGGTCACTCGTCAGGCAGGACGGGGAGTTGAGCAGGGCCGGTGCAGTGGCGCATGATGTCGGCGCCACGATTCCCGACGTGAGCCCCGTAAGGCGTTGCGCTGGGAGTGGACTGGCGACCGAGATCAGGACCAGCACACGTCGCGCACGCCGGAGCATCTAGAACGCAAATCGAAGCGAGAGGAACGTCGGCGCCTGCCCTGCGTCGGCTGAAAAGCCCGTGAACACGCGAGCGAGATCGATGACCAGGTTGTTCCTTGAAAACCCGAGCCCCAGCGTCGGGCCGCCGGCTTCGGCGTTGGACTCGAACACGTAGCCTCCTCGAACGAAGGCGCGTTTCTGCCAGACGAACTCAGCGCCCACCCGCGGGGCGGGATGCTCGATGTTCAGTCCGTCGATGACGTCCGCCGATACGTTCAACTCCGCATCATTGGCGTACCGCTCCGGCAGCGGATAGCGGTAAGCGACCCCCAGCTGCACCCGGGTGGGCAAGGGATCAGCCTGCGGACTATCCTGCACCTGCAGCGCGAGACCCATGTTGCGGACGGCTGCGCCCAGGGTGACGCGACGCGAACCTCCAACCTCGACCTGGGCGCCGGCGTCGATTGCGAACGTCTGCGCCACCTCGTTAGGAAAGTCGCACGGGCCGGTGCAGTCGACCCGCATCTGCACGACCTTGAACGCCACTCCGGTCGTCGCCCGATTTCCGATCGATGCCGCGTACGAGGCCGACAACACGAATGACCGTGTCAGGACGGTCCCGGTTGATGGAAGCGTCGGGTCCGTCGTGTTCTCCTGTTCGCCGTAATTCTGCAGGTCCGCGGCGATCGCAAAAACACCTAACAAGGTCGACGGCACGATCAATGTGAGCGCGTCGCCCGTGGCGAAAAAATCCTGCGAGTGGTGAATCGCCACTTCCCGTCGATCCGCGACGGCGAGCGCGGCGGGGTTCCACCACAGTCCCTCCGATCCGTCCCGTCGGGCCACGACCGCCTGACCCAGCCCCACGGCGCGCGCACCTACGGGCCGAAGGAGGAATGCCCCGCCCTCACTGCCAACGCTGCCCTGGGCGGTGAGCGACGATACGCTGCCAACGAGCAGCGCCGACACGAGCGCCCTAAAAGGGAGTCGCCTCATCGATGAGCATGATGGGAATCCCGTCGCGCACCGGGTAACTCAGGCGGCAGTGCTGGCAGAGAATGCGTGATTCCTCCGCACGGTACTCCAGTTCACCCTTGCATTTCGGGCATACGAGAATCGCAAGGAGCTGCTGCGAGAGTGTCATGAGCGCGGTACCTCCGGCAGTAGGTATCCCAGTCGTCGCAAGGCAGCGTGATCCCGCCGCCAGTTAGGCAGCACCTTGACCCACAGATCGAGGTACACCGGCGTCGAGATCAGGTCCTCGATCTTAAGACGCGCCGCCCGGCCAATCTCCCTGATGCGAGCTCCCTCGTGACCGATCACGATGCGTTTCTGGCTGTCGCGCTCGACGTAAATGATCGCCCGAATGTACACCGGATTCCGATCCTCACGGAACTCCTCGATACCGCAGGCGATGGCATGTGGGACTTCCTGGGAGAGCTGCTCGAGCGTCGTCTCGCGTATGAGTTCGGCCGCGAAGAAGCGCAGGTGCTGGGTACTGACGTCGTCTTCCGGAAAGAGGTGCGGCCCTTCCGGTAGCAGGTCGCGGAGTCGCGCTCGCAGCTCGTCGATTCCCTCGCCGGTCAGTGCCGAGACCAGCTGTTCATCGGGGCCGTCGACCCGAATGCGTTGCCGCTGGTCTTCGGTGAGCAGGTCGGCCTTAGTCCGTGCGACAAGCACGGGAGCCTGGAGCTCCGGAACGTGAGCGATATCAGCGAGTGCGGCGGGTTTGGGATTTGTCGCCTCAATGAGGTGCAGGACGACATCAGCGTCACGGAGTGCCTGGAGTGCGGTGCCGCGCATGACCTGCTGGAGCGCGACGTTCGGCTCCATCAGTCCCGGCGTATCGACGAGCACGATCTGGGTGTCGTCGAAGGTGAGGATCCCGGTGATACGATCGCGCGTCGACTGGGGCTTGGGGCTGGTGATGGCGAGCTTCTGGCCCACGAGCCGATTTAACAGCGTGGACTTTCCCACGTTAGGTCGTCCCACAACCGCTACGAATCCGGACTTCACGTGGAGATGGGAGGTGGGAGGTGGGAGGAACCTGATCGTGACTCGATGTGCGCTGGGAATCAACTCAGAATAGCGAACGAAGACGAACGGCCCCAAGAGCAGTTCTTATCGGACGTGGGGTTCTCCCACATCTCACCGCTCACATCCCCTGACAGGTCGCGACAAAAAAAAGAACTGCCCCCGAAACAAAGGTCTCAGGGGCAGTTCAAAGAGGTGCCGGCGACGGCCTACTCTCCCGCGCTCTCTCGAGCGGAGTACCATCGGCGCTGTAGGGCTTAACGACCGTGTTCGGAATGGGAACGGGTGTGGCCCCTACGCTCCAGTCGCCAGCGAATTAGTGACAACCGAGGAAACATGATTTGTGGTAGGAAACGAATCGTGATCGTTGTATTTGGCGAAGGGAACGTTAGCGATTTTCGCGCATGGCGTTCCCGAATTTGGGTGAGTCAAGCCTCACGGGCGATTAGGACCGCTGCGCTCGGAACATCTTGCGATGCTTCCACGTGCGGCCTATCGACGGAGTAGTCTCCTCCGGCCCTTCAGGGGGCTCAAGGCCCCGGGAGAGTTCATCTTGGAAGGCGCTTCCCACTTAGATGCTTTCAGCGGTTATCGCCACCGATCATCGCTACCCGGCGATGCCCCTGGCGGGACAGCCGGGACACGAGCGGATCGTCCGACTCGGTCCTCTCGTACTAGAGTCCGCATTCCTCAACTCTCCAACGCCCACGACGGATACAGACCGAACTGTCTCACGACGTTCTGAACCCAGCTCATGTGCCACTTTAACCGGCGAACAGCCGGACCCTTGGGACCTTCTCCAGCCCCAGGATGTGACAAGCCGACATCGAGGTGCCAAACCGCGCCGTCGATGTGAACTCTCGGGCGCGATAAGCCTGTTATCCCCAGCGTACCTTTTATCCGTTGCGCGATAGCCCTTCCACACGGGGCTACCGGATCACTACAGCCCACTTTCGTGGCGGTTCGAGCCGTCGCTCTCACCGTCAGGCTGGCTTCTGCTGTTACACTCTATAGGCGCGAGTACCGACCGCGCTGAGCCAACCTTCGCGCGCCTCCGTTACTCTTTCGGAGGCGACCGCCCCAGTCAAACTGCCTACCTGCCACGGTCCCGCTCTGGGTTTGCCAGAGTCGGTGAGGACGTCGCATCCAGCAGGGTGGTATTTCACTGTTGCCTCCGCCCGAGCTAGCGCCCGGGCCTCAACGGCTCCCACCTATGCTACACAGCTAAAGGCCACGTCCAATGACAAGCTACAGTAAAGGTGCATGGGGTCTTTTTGTCCTGTCGCGGGAAATCGGAATCCTCACCGATACTGCCATTTCGCCGAGCACGTGGTCGAGACAGTGCCCAAGTCGTTACGCCATTCGTGCAGGTCGGAACTTACCCGACAAGGAATTTCGCTACCTTAGGACCGTTATAGTTAC
>Ga0209486_10000286_pt1 | contig 23741 bp, 20 predicted proteins | sample NCCompost_FD_187518 | JGI IMG/M metagenome (GOLD analysis project Ga0209486, IMG submission 187518) | Agricultural soil microbial communities from Utah to study Nitrogen management - NC Compost (SPAdes) (version 2) | ecosystem: Environmental > Terrestrial > Soil > Agricultural land | place...
ATAGGCTTCGAAATAATTTTCGAAAATCTCCGCCAATCTGCGCAACTCCGGCCCTGGCGATTGGCGGTTGATTGTCGCGCATCCGGCAACCAGCAAGCAGCAAAGCACGAGGCGTAGATAACGGCTCTTCGGCTCAGCTTTCGCGGTATTGAATAACATCGGCGGCAAGAGTAGGGCAGAGAGTATGTGAGCGTCAAGCCGGAAGCGCCTTTATAGGCAAGTTTCTTGACATTGTGAAGGATAATCCCTAATTTCGCTCGCAACGTGGAGACCGATTGCTAAACTCTACCAGGAGAAAAGCCAATGCTTAATGCGCTCAAAGTCGTGTTTGGATGTGTTTTTCTGAGATTAGTGCTCGTCCTCGGCGCCCTGATCATTCCTGTCGTCGGATTCGCCGGAGAGGCGCCTCGGTCCGGCGGCGAGCTCGTGTTCGCGGTTGCGGAAACGCCGCCGTCGTTCGATGGGCATCGCGAAACGACTTTTGCCATGATTCATCCGATCGCGCCCCATTACAGCACGCTACTCCGTTTCGACCCGCACAATTATCCGAAAATCATCGGCGACATTGCCGAAAGCTGGTCGTTTTCCAAAGACGGCCTGAGCCTGACGGTGAAACTCCGCAAGGGTATCAAGTTTCACGACGGCTCGCCGCTTACCGCGCAAGATGTGAAGGCGACCTATGAGAAAATCATTTTTCCGCCGGAAGGCGTCGCCAGCGCGCGCAAAGCGTCGTACGCCATGGTCAATAGAATCGAAGCGCCGGACGAACTGACCGTGGTGTTTCGACTGAAACATATCGCGGCCTCTTTCCTCGCCAATCTCGCCTCGCCGTGGAATTTTATCTACAGCGCAGAAAAGCTCAAAAAGGATCCGCGCTGGTATGAGAAAAATATCCTCGGCTCCGGTCCGTTTGTTTTTGGCGAATACGTCGCCGGATCGCACTGGACCGGTAAAAAAAACCCCAACTATTACATTCCCGGGCGGCCCTACCTGGACAATTATCGGGCGATTTTCATCCGCGACACGGCGCCGCGGGTGGCCGCGGTGCGCAGCGGGCAGGTGGCGGTGGAGTTTCGCGGCTTTAATCCGGCGGCGCGCGACGACGTCGTCAAAACGCTAGGCAACAAAGCAGTTGTCCAGGAGACTCCATGGGCGTGCAACCTGCTGGTCGTTTTCAACAACGAGAAAAAACCGTTCAGCGATCCGCGGGTTCGGCGCGCTTTGAGCCTTGCCATCGACCGCAACGAAGCGTCAAAGGCGTTGTCGCAAATTTCCGTCATGAAGTATATCGGCGGTATTTATCGCCCCGGTTCGGAATTTGCGACCCCGCCGGCCGAGCTCGCCAAATTACCCGGTTTCGGCAAGGACATAAACTCTGCGCGCAACGAAGCAAGGCGTCTCCTTAAGGAGGCGGGCGTGCCAGAGGGGTATTCGTTCGTTTTGAAAAACCGTAATGTTCGAGAGCCCTACGAAATCACCGGGGTATTTGTCATCGACCAGTGGCGCAAAGTCGGTCTCAATGTAACTCACACGCCGCAGGAGGGCGGCGCGTATTTCAATGATTTCCGGCAAGGCAACTATGACGCCGGCATTGATTTTACTTGCGAGTTCATGGACGAGCCTGATCTTTATTTGGTCAAGTACCTGAGCAGCGACAAGAGTCCGATAAATTATTCTCGTTACAAAGACCCGGAAATCGATGAATTGTATGACCGGCAAAGCCGCATGCTGGATATCAAAGACCGTCTGCCGCTCCTGCGCAAAATCGAGAAACGCGCCTTGGTCGACCAGGCCTACCAGTTTCCTGTGCTCTGGTGGCAGCGCATCGTGCCGCACAGCAGCCGGCTCAAAGGGTGGAAGATCGGTCCGAGCCATTACGTCAACCAGGATCTGCGCGACGTGTGGCTGGCGCAATAATCACGTGAAGAGTGAAGAGAGAAGATAATGCTCGCGCGGTTAGCAATTGCTTGTCAGTAAATTGCATATTTGATCGCTGACAGTCGAATTCGCTGAAGCGATGCACCGATATATTATCAAGCGCCTCTTGCTCATGCTTCCGACGCTTTTCGGCGTGGCGGTGCTTGTGTTTTTCATGTTGCGCGTGGCGCCCGGCGATATCGTCGAGCTCAAATATGCCGGCAGCGGGACATTTGCTCCCAAAGAGGCGCTCGATCGCGAACGCGTCCAACTCGGCCTCGATAAGCCGCTCGTGCACCAGTTCGCCACTTGGATTATCGGCATCGCCCGACTCGATTTCGGCAACTCGATGTGGACCGGCCGGCCGATTATCGACGAGGTCAAGATTCGCCTGGAGCTGAGTCTCCAACTGGCGCTCATGGCAACATGGGTCGCAATTCTTCTGGCAGTCCCTCTGGGCACTCTGGCCGCGCTCAAGCAGGATACATGGATCGATTACGCTGTCCGGATATTTTCCATCGGCGGGCTGTCGATGCCGTCGTTCTGGTTGGGCATCGTGATGATTCTCGCGTTTCTAATCTTATTCAAATGGTTGCCGCCGCTGACTTTTACTTCTTTCTGGGTCGATCCCTGGGCCAATTTGTCGCAGCTTATTTGGCCCGCGCTCGCGATCGGCTATCGCTACTCGGCGATGGCGACGCGCATGACGCGCTCGGCGGTTTTGGAAGTTTTGCGCGAAGACTATGTGCGCACCGCGCGCGCTAAAGGGCTGTGGGAGCGAGCCGTCGTGGTCAAGCACGCGCTGCGTAACGCGCTGCTGCCTATCGTCACCGTCATCGGTCTGGAGTTTGCTTTTCTGATCGGCGGCCTGGTCGTGACCGAGCAAGTGTTCAACCTGAACGGTATCGGCATGCTGTTCGTCGAATCGATCACCCGGCGCGACTACACGATGACGCAGACTCTCGTGCTGCTGGTATCGTTTGTGTTTATCTTCATGAATTTTCTGATTGACCTGCTCTACGCTTGGCTCGATCCGCGTATTCGTTTTCAGTAATCGGTAATCCGAGCAGGAGGCTACAAAGGTTCGGAATGTTTGAGGGGCTCATGTTTCGACACTCTCAGCAGGACGGAAAATCATGAATGACAGGAAATCACGTCTGTTCGGCCTGAGCTACGTCGAAAGACTCCGGCCGGGTTTTGACCGAAGTTTTGGAGTGTCGTCCTGAAATACGCTGCCATGTCGCGCAACTCCCATGCTCTGTTTGCCGTCGCTCACGATTTTTTGATCAAGCGGCCGCTGGGTTTCGCCGGCGCGGCGATTATCGTTCTCATGGCGCTGGCCGCGCTGCTCGCCAATTGGGTTGCGCCGTATCATCCGCTCGATATCGACTATGCCGCCATGCTGCAAGCCCCAGGAACGAGCCATTGGCTCGGTACCGACACTTTTGGCCGCGATGTTCTGTCGCGCCTTCTCTATGGCTCGCGGACCGCGCTGTGGGTGGGATTCTGTTCGTCCTTTGCAGGTACGTCCCTCGGCGCGATCATCGGCGTCAGTTGCGCTTATTTCGGTGGCCGCATCGATCTCTTTATGCAACGGGGGATGGACATCCTGTTGTCGTTCCCGCTAATCATCCTCGCGCTGACCGTGGTCGCGGTCATGGGCGGAGGCGTCTGGAATGTCATCCTGGCGATTTCCATACCGATGGTCCCGCGGGCGGCGTTGGTCGTGCGTGGCAGCGCGTTGGCTCTGCGCCAGATGTTGTTCGTCGAAGCGGCGCTAACCCTCGGGTCGAGCCATGCGCGCATCATTTTTCGGCATATGCTCCCCAACGTGATGGCACCTTTTTTGATCATGCTGACGGCATTCTTGGGCCAAGCGATTTTGCTGGAAGCGTCGCTGTCGTTTCTTGGTTTGGGGGTGGCCGAGCCGACTCCTGCGTGGGGTTTGATGCTGCGCGGAGCGGCGGTCGAGTTCGCTGAGCGCGCGCCATGGATGGCGCTTTTTCCAGGATTGGCGATCAGCCTTGCGGTTTTCGCCTTCAACGTTTTCGGCGATTCGCTGCGCGACGCTCTCGATCCGAAGTTACGGCTACCGTAGTCTTTGCGCAGAAGCTGAGAAACAGGGAGGGTGATTGTTGGGAAGGTGGATCAGCACCGGCGGTGCTTTTTCCTTTTTAAGGCGGAATCTTATTGGGGTTAAGCTTTTCCTTTCCACAAATCCAGACTGCCGGAGCCGCCCCGTTCGTGATAGTAGTTCTGGTGAATTTTTATTAGTTCCGCGCGAGTCATCTCCACTTTTTTTGTGCCGCCGCCTCTGGCAATGTATTCGAACGCCACGCGGCGCTGATCGCGAAAAATCTTAACCAGCCGACCCTCTTCGGCATCGAGGATCCTGCCGATGGTTCGAAGCGCTTCGCCGAGGTCATGGATGTCAGGGATCTTGCCCAGTTGTATGCGCCGGTGCAGGCCGGCTTCATCGATGCGGCTGATGTCGATTGGATTATAAGTACGATTCACAGTGACGATTTCGGGCTTCTCCGGCGATTTGTCCACACGAATTGTGTTGAGTTTATGAATGAAACCTAGAACTCCTGTTTTTGCCGTCTCGGCGGTTTGGGTTGCCGCTTTGCTTTCCGATCGTTTGCGGTCGCAGCGCACTTGCACAACAAAAGTCCGCTCTTTTTGCTCGATCTCAAGCTGCTGGGGAAAGAGGTCGGCAAGATCTTGGCCGATCGCTCTCAAGACCCGGGCGTAAAAGTTGGACGGTTGGTTCGGTTCCATCAAGGCTCCGGCAAACGCGCTTAGTTTAACATCGGAGATGTTAATTTACACCTGGAAATCAAAGTGGTTCGCGGGCTTGGGTTCGCTGCCCCATGCGGATTGGTTCCCGTACAGGTCGGAACGCTTCTTCAAGTTCCGGCATGGGCCAGAAACGGGTCGTTACTTTTCGCTCGTTTTAGGCGTGCCGGCCGCGCTGCGTCCCGAGGCATAGCGCTGTTGGAGCTGATACAACTCGGTGTTGCTGAGCTCTTCTTTGCGCGCCTTGCCGTCCGAGTCCTGGTACTCGAACATGATCTGATGAAGGTCTTTGAAGATTTTCACGACGCGGCCGTTCTGGGCGTCGATAACCTTTCCTATCGTCCGCAATCTCTCGCCGAGGCTGTAGATGTCGGGCATGCCGGTATCGTTTCCCCGGTAATTCGTTCCCTGCTCGTCGAGGCGATCGATGTCGTTGACGTTATAAACTCGGCTGAACGGAACGAATTCCAAATCCGGCTCGTGATTCGGCACTCTCACGATGTCGCTAACCTTGTCGATCAGCTTCTTTACACCCATCCAGGCGGTTGGGTTCTGCCCGGTTATCCTACTCTTGGCGCAAAGACCGTTGGCGACAAACTTATCGCCATCAAGTTCGATAGCTAAATTTTCCGGAAAAAGGCCGGCGAGATCTTGACCAATTACTCGTAGAGCACGGGCGTAAAACCCGGACGTCTGTTCCATCATAAGCTTGAGCAGCTCAAATAGTGTCACAGTGATAGTCGGCAGTGAGGCGAATGCGTGGGTGTAGACGTCGTCGGATTCGTGGAGATGAGCTTCGATCGCTTGCCGGATATGGGTTATTGACAGTTTGAGCGAAGGCTTGAGGCAACGGTAGGATCCTCTTGGGCCAATAAGGTACTCCAATTTGCCCAAAGGTCAAGAAAAAAATTCAAAGCGCACCCGTGAGGCTGATCGTTGCTTGCTTGACGGAAGCGCGACAAGAATAGGGATCCTAAAAGTTCTGCATGCCGGTTTTTACCGGCATGCAGAAAAGAGCCGAAGGTCTGCTGAATAACGGTCGAGTGGGACGCTAGCGGCTCTGGAGAACCTGTCCGCCCATATTGGTAATTTTATCCAGGCGAATTACCACCGCGGCGCCTTTGCGTTCAGGATCCTTGTCGAGTTCTTCCTTGACGGTTCGCGCCATCACTTGGTCCCGGATCGCTCCGTCCTCGTGCATTGTCGCCATGCCGTGAAAGCGCCACGCGGCTTTGGTTTTCCCGTCGCGGAACAGCACGACGACGCGCGGGTTTTCCTTGACGTTTTTCATGTGCTGGCGCTTGGTGCGCTCCCAGTACGCAAGCGACTCGCCGTCAAAAACCATCATGCTGCCTTTGTAGCCGATATCCGGCTCGCCGTCGCCTGACACCGTAGCGAGAATGCAGGGACAGCCGTTGGCCAAAGCATTATCAACGAGTTCTTTCATCTGGTCGACTATAGCGATCATAGGTCACCTCCTGGAGCGTAGTAACTACAAAATAAGCGCGCTGCGGTCAAATCAAATTTGCGCTCTATGCGGCGGCAAGGTTTCAGATAATCTTCTCACTCAAGCGCGATCCTAGAGATATGGAAACAAAATCTTCCTCAATCCACTGCCACTAAATTGCCATCGCGATGTTCCACCGTCTTGCCGGTGATCTCCATTCCCGCTTGCGCCGCGAGCACGAAGCCGTTGCCGAGAGATTCCGGTCCGGGCAGCCGCCTGCGGGCTTCCTCCGGGGCATCCTCCGTTGCGATCGCTTGCTTCGGACTAAAAGCGACGACGCAGACGTTCCACTCGCGCTCCTCCTCCGCCACGAAGCGCGTAAAAGTCCGTATGGCATCTTTGCTGACCACGTAGGGAGACGCGCCGTGATTTTCCGCGCGCCCGCCGCCCCAAAGATTGACGATGTTGCCCGAGCGGCGCTCTTCCATGAACGGTACGACGTACTTGGTGCAGAGAAAGGTGCCGCCGAGATTGGTCTGGATGACGCTGTCCCAAAAGTCTTTGCTCAAATTGCGCACGCGCGGCCAACGCGGGATGCCCCAATTGAAATGCGGCACAATGCCGGCGTCGTTGATCAAGGCATCGATTTGACCGAAGCGACCCACAGCCTCATGCATCAACCGGCGCACATCTTTTTCATCGCGCACATCGGTCGGAACCGCGATCGCTTCGCAGCCTATATTCTTAATCTCGCCGAGCGTCTTGTGCATGCGCTCCACATCCGTGTCGGCGAGCACGATCTTCGCACCTGCCTTCGCTATCGTCTGTGCTGCATGCCTGCCGATTCCCTTGGCGCCGCCCGTGACGATAACAACTCTGCCGTGCATAGCTCCTCCCCGAAATTCACGTGAATCGATTCAATCCCGATTCTTTCCAACACTCCATGGCTCCAATACTCCAATTTTCTACCCGCGTTGGAGTGCTAGAGTAATGGGTTGTTTGTTTGCTTCCGTTACTTTGCCGTCTCGTCCGCTTTGAAGCCAATGTCCTCGTGGCTGCCGTCGCAGAACGGTTTGTTCTTCGACGCGCCGCAGCGGCAGAGATAAAGCGGGTCGATGGCGCTCTCGACATATTCCTTGCCCGTGTAGTCCAAAATCTTAGCGCCGCCGGCGACTTCGTAGGGTCCGTCTTTGAGCGCTTTTGCTGTGACATAGGCCATAGCCGTTCTCCTTCGCTGATTTTGACGAACATTGCACACCGGGCGAGATGGATCAACGCCCGTTTCTCATCCTCCGGTCAATACCACCACGGTGTCGGCGTTGCCGATGCCGTTACATTCGTGGTACTAGGGCGCTATGAAAACTGCGACGGCTTATTTCGCTTTGATCTCTCTGTGTTGTCTCACCGTGCACGCCGGCGCCCAGGAAAAAATCCGCGTGGGACTGGGATCGATCAGCTTGCAATCCGGTCTCGTCCACATCGCCAAGGACCGCGGCCTGTTCGCGAAGTACGGTCTGTTTACCGAGAGCGTCTATATCCCCGGCGGGTCGACCAATGTGCAGGTATTGGTCTCCGGAAGTCTGGATCTGTCGCAATTGAGCGGTGCTCCGGGTGTGGCGGCAAATCTCGAAGGCGCGGATCTAGTTTACTTTCTCGGGCTGCTCGACAAGCTTAACTACCAGTTGGTCACCCGGCCGGAGATCAAGAGCGTCGAACAATTGAAAGGCAAGAAGTTCGCCGTAAGCCGCTTTGGCTCGTCGGCTGATTTCGGCATGCGCGCGCTATTGAAGCGACTCGGCGTCGATCCCGTCAAGGAAGCGACGATTCTGCAGATCGGCGACGAGCCCGCGCGCATTGCCGCAGTCACCTCGGGCAACGTCGATGGCACTGTTGTGAACGCGCCCTTCGGCAGCGAAGCGGAGCGGCTCAAGCTCAACGTCATCGCCGACTCGGTAAAAATGAATATCCCGTTCTTCAACACCGGCATGCTGGGGAGCAAAAGATACATGGACAAACAGGATGCGAAGGTGATGAACTTCCTGCGCGCCTATCTCGAAGCGATCAAGATTCTCAAAACAGAACGTGACTATTCGATCAAAGCGCTCGCTCAATTCACCCGTGTGCAAAATTTCAAAGCCATCGCCGAAGGCTTGGACTACTTCAACAACCAACTGCAACCGGTGCCGTATCCGTCGGTAGAGGCGATGCAAGCAGTTGTCGCGCAGATCGCAGATAGTAATCCGAAAGCGAAAAACATAGACGCGAAGAATTACGTTAACGACCGTTACCTCAAACGGCTTGACGAAGAGGGGTTTGTGAAAAAACTTTGGGGAAAATAAGAAAAGCGATGGGTATCGGCAAAAGACGCCTCCACCCATCCTACGGCTCCCGGTTCGGTGAATCGCAAAAATGTAGGATGGGTTGAGCAACGCGATACCCATCGTTTTATGCCGCCGACATACCCCAAGCTTCACAAATCGTTGAAACGACGAATATGGCCGAAAAGGAAATCGAAATATCGTCAACGAGGAAACTCAAGAACGTGATTCTCATTCGCCGGTACTGACCTCGTCCGTTGTCGTTGCCAGCCTGAGCGCCTTCCTCGGATCTCTCGATAGCGCGCTCAACATTTCGTTTCCGGCGATCACCGCAGCGTTTTCATTGGAAGTGAGCTCGATCCAATGGGTGATTGTCGGCTATGTGTTGCCCCATGCGAGCCTGTTGCTCGGTTGCGGCCGGCTCGCCGATGTTTGGGGTCATGGACGGGTGTTGACGTGTGGATTGCTCATGAGCGCCGTCGCATTTCTCGGATGTGGATTGGCGCCGACCTTTGGCTGGCTCATCGTGGCGCGCGTGGGACAAGGCGTGGGAGCGGCGCTTATGTCGGGGTCGGCTCCGGCGCTGGTTACTTTGGCAGTGCCTCCGGAAGCGCGGGGTCGCGCTCTCGGGATCTTCCAGATGAGCATGGCGGCGGGTTATGCCTTGGGCCCGTTGATCGGCGGCGTACTGGTCGATCTATTCGGCTGGCGCGCGGTCTTCTTGTTCCGTTTGATACCAGCGTTGCTGCTGATCTGGCTCGCGACGGCAAAGCTGCCGGCGCTTCGAGAACGCCGGAGTGCGCAAGGCTTCGATCTTCTCGGAGCTTTAACTCTCGCCGCAGGTTTGGCCAGTTTACTATTGGCGATCAGTCAAAGCCGGAGGGTGGGTTGGTTATCGTCGAATGTGATCACACTGGGATGCTTTTTTGTAACGTGTTTTTTCGGATTCATCGTTACGGAGAGACGGGTTAGAGCGCCGGTAGTCGACTTGAGCCTCTTTCGGCATCCACCGTTTGTCATCGCCAACCTCCTCGCCGTTCTCGCCAACTGCGCCAGATTCGCCATTGGTCTACTCGTGCCCTACTATGTGATCGATGTGCTGCGCTATCCGGCGACGACCGGTGGCACTCTTATGCTTGCGGCAGCAATGATGACGCCGCTTGCCGCGCCGGTGGCCGGCAGACTCTCGGACCGATTCGGTACGGCCGCCTTGAGCGCGCTCGGTTTGGCTTTGGAAGGGCTCGGCCTCTGGATGATCAGCCGATTGGATGCAGAGACGGAGTACCTCTTGGTCGCTGTCGCGCTCAGCGTTGTGGGTCTGGGATTGGGCGTGTTCGAGACCCCGAACATGAGCTTTGTGATGGGATCCATTTCTCGCGGTCAACAAGGCATTGCCGGCAGTATCGCCAATATGATGCGCACCCTAGGTATTGTGTTCGGTGCGACACTTTGGAGCATGCTCTTCGACGAACGGCGGCAGTTCCATTTAAAGCAGGTTGCCATTCCTGAACCGGCGGCGTTCCAGATCTTCGTCCCAGCCTTTCAAGATGTTTTTACGGTTGCAGTGGGACTTTGCATAGTCGCTTTCGTTCTGTCGCTGTTTCGCAGACAGGAAGCGCCTCGGGTCAAATCGGCTGCCGACAACAATTGATTTGCGCGGGAAATTTCGGACACGGTACGACTCATCATAAACATGGCCCATGGCGGTCAGCGCAATGTCTAAAGTGAAAAGTGGACAGCGCAAGCTTTCACATTACAAGCCGGCCATTGTATATATGTTGGTTAGATTATGATCTACACAAAGGAATTCGTCTGGCTTCACTTTCCTAAGTGCGCAGGAACCAAGGTTGAGCAGTTATTCAAAAAATATTTCTATAAACGAGAAGGTTTATTCCAAGATGCTGTTGGGCTTGCAAATGATCCGTCGATTGCCTGGCACGACTCGATTGCTGATCGCGAGGCGCGTGACCCTGGCTTTAGTCTTGGAACAAGAACTGTAATCTGCTCTTTCAGAAAACTTCCCTTTTGGTTAGAGAGCCGATATAACTTCGAAGCTCAGCGATCTCCCGATCTATCCCATCGTCCAGACTTGCTTTTAGAAGGAAAATTTCTTGAGGCAGATGGTTTCGAAAATCACGCCGATAATTATGTTAAAAAATATCTCCCCCAGCACATTTTAGAATCTGGCAATGTAAGGTTTTTGAGAACAGAATTTTTTGAGTCAGATTTCAAGTCGATATTTGGTGATTTTCTGGATATTTCACAAATTCTTGATGGAGAATTCAAACGAAAGGTGAACGCCTCAAAGAGATGTGTTCCGGCAAACGTCAGGGAACAACTTTACGGTGCACCGGAAAAGATATACAAAAACTGTCCTTATTGGCGCGTCGTCGACGAGATGGTGTATGGGATTCAAGTTCCATAGATTCGGTTCGTCGCGAAACAACGACTGGTGGTGAGATCTGCATGTACGAGGATGATGGAGGACGTTCGATGACCTGCGACAATGAAGTCTACGATATGCTGCTCAAACTGGTGAAGACGCGCATGAGCGTTCGCAAGTTCCGGCCCGATCCGATTCCCGACGATACGATCCACAAGATTCTCGAAGTCGCTCGCTGGGCAATGTCCGGCGCGAACTCGCAGCCTTGGGAGTTTATCGTCGTCACCGATCCTTCGATCAAGAAGCAATTGCGCGATGCCTACTCGGAGTACAACACCGATTACATTTTCTGGATGGAGCAGCAGCGCGAGTACAGTCTGCGCCACCCTTCTTACCAGGTGAAAAATGATCCGCACGAGTCCTTGCGCTTCAATAAGGCCAAGGCCAATTGGCATCAGGCGCCGGCGGTCATCGTGGTGTGCGGCGACGGGCGGCGCCAGTGGGGCACGGTCATGGGCGCGCACACCTTCGGGCGCGATCAATCGCATCTGACGGACAGTCTCGCCAACGCGTCTTTTCTAATTCATCTCGCCGTCGCATCGTTGGGACTGACCTCCGAGTGGGTATCTATCCACATCGAAGAGCCCCATAAGCGTATTCTTGGCGTGCCGGATCTGCTCAAGCTCTATCTGATCATTCCGATCGGCTATCCCGACGTGCCCGCGCGCGAGGGCGTGCGCCGGCCGCTCGAAGACATCGTTCACCGCGAGCGCTACGACATGAGTAAGTACATGTCGAACGAAGACGTGGTGAAATACCTTTACTCGTTGCGTGAAGGCACCGTGGGCAACTATTCCGCTTCGCGGGCAATCACGGCGGACGAGAAAAAATAGTGTCGATATTCTTGGCCGAAATCTCCCTTGGCCCAGGGAACGAGGCACTCTTGTCGAAAGCGCATTCTCACGGAATATCACGAGCGGAGTTTTATCCCCCTTTACCAAAGGGGGAAACAGGGGGATTTGTCTTAGCGATCGTGGGAGAAATCTCCCCTCGCCCCTCTTTTTCAAAGAGGGGAATCGAACACTGGGAGCCGAGCGAAAGTGCCCAGTGCTGAAATGACAACGTCGCCCGTCAATCCGATCACCGTTGAAGTCGTGCGCAATGGCCTGGCGCATATCGCCAACGAGATGGCGACCGTGCTGCGCAAGACTTCATACAACATGATGATCTATGAAGTGCGCGACTATTGCGTCGGCATTGTCGATCCCGCAGGTAACATTCTCTCGCAAAATTTTGGCGCGCTGCCGATTTTTCTCGCCGATCTTGGCCCGGCGATCGTCGACGGTATGCGCATGCACGGCCGTGACGGCTTTCAGCCCGGCGACGTGCTGATCATGAATCATGCCTACGTGTGCGGCCAGCACTTGAACAATGTCGTGGTCTACACGCCGTTCTTTCATCAAGGCGAGCTTGTGGCTTTTCTCGCCGTGCGCGCGCACTGGATTGATATCGGCGGCACGCGGGTCGGCTTCGGTTTTAGCGGCACGCGCGAAGTCTACGAGGAAGGCTTGCAATTTCGCTCGCTCAAACTCTATCGCGGCCAGGAACCCAATCAGGATATTTTTCAAATCATCAAAGACAACGTTCGCTTCGCGGAATCTTGTCTGGGTGATCTGCGCGCGCAAATCGCGTCCTGCCGGGTCGGTGACCGCGGCCTCGGCGCGTTGGTAAAGCGGTACGGGCTGGAAACGTTTCTTCAAGCGGTGAAAACCATTTGGAACCAGTCGGAAGCGCTGGCGCGAGAACAAGTCGCGCGTATCAAGCCCGGCAAGTATGAAGCCGAAGCGTTGTTCGACAGCGACGGGGTCAATCTCGACCGGCCGGTGCCGCTCAAAGTCAGGGTCGAAGTCGCCGGCGACAAAATGACGATCGACTTTTCGGAGATCAGCGAGCAGGTGCCGGGCTCGATCAATTCCGGCGAGTCGGGCGCGGTGGCTGCTGCGCGGGTGGCATTTAAATCCCTAATAGCCCCGTACTCGCCCATCGACGAAGGCTGTTTCCGCCCGCTGAAGATTGTCATTCCCGAGGGGAAAATCTTGAGCGCCACGCCGCCGGCGCCGGTGGGCAACTGGAGCCGCACCTTGCCGACGGTAATCGATCTGATTCTTAAAGCGTTGGCGCCAGCGATGCCGGAAAGGGTCGGTGCGGGGCACAAAGGCGACATGGGCGGCTACGCGTTTTTCGGCGCCGACCCGAAAACCGGCCGCAGATTTCTCTGCCAGACCATCATGGGCGGCGGCTGGGGCGGGCGCGCGCATGAGGACGGCGAGAGCGCAACTGTGTCCATGTGCCAGGGTGACGTGCAAAACGCGCCGGTAGAATTGCAAGAAATCTATTACCCGGTAATCGTCGAACATCAACGACTACGCGACGGTAGCGGCGGCGCCGGCAAATTTCGCGGCGGTTTGGGTATCGAAATCTCCGTGCGCGTGCTCTGCGACGCGTTCACGAACATCAATGTCGAGCGCCAGCGCACCGCGCCGTGGGGACTATTCGGCGGTGAATCCGGTGCGACCGCGAAGGCGCTAGTGAAGCAGTCGGCAGAGGATCCGGGCGCCTGGCTTACCAAAAAGCCCAATTATCCACTAAAAAAGGGCGGCAGCGTTTCTTTCTTTACGGCGGGCGGCGGTGGTTACGGTCCAGTGAAAGAGCGATCATGCGAGCTCATTGAACGGGATCGTCGGTTGGGCTACGTTTCGGCATCGCGCGACGACTAGCAATGCTTTTGCCGCGCACCAGCGAATCTCGGTTATTTTTTTTGACACTGATTTTCTCCCTCGCCCGCAAAAGCGGGAGAGGGCAGGGGTGAGGGTCAAGAGACAAAGGTAGAATGAGCGAGGTGACTATGGAAGAACAACAAGAATTCGAAAGAAGGCTAACCCGAGTGCGCCGGGACATGCGCGACAAAGGCCTGGATGCTCTACTCGTCTACGAATCCGGGCGGCATAATTTCCTGCGCATGAACTACGTGGCCTATCTCACCGATTTCATCAGTGTCGGACCGGAAACGATGCTTGTCGTACCGCTCGAAGACGCTCCTGTGCTTTTTCTTTCGCCGGCTTGGGATATTCCGCGTGCGCAAGAAGAGTCGTGGGTGTCCGATGTTCGGCCGTTCAAGGAGTTCTGGTCGCGGTTGCCGAGCATTGCGGGCAAAGTCGGATTCGTCGGCCGGGAGTCGATGAACGCCGGCTTGCATGATGAGATTGTGAAATCACTCGGGGCGCTGCCGGTCAATGCGAAAGACATCATCGAAAACATGGCGCGCTCCAAGACTGCTTTCGAGTTGGCGCGGCTACGCAGGGCGGCAGAGGTCGCCGATGCGGGCGTGAGCGCGCTGAACGAGGAAGCCCGGCCGGGTTTGAAGGAGTACGAGTTGGCCGCCATCGTCGAATACCGCATGCGCTCCCTCGGCGCGGAAGACAATTTCGGCATGGTGGTCGCCAACAGTCACAACCAAGCGCTTCATCCGGCGACGGATCGCATCGTGCAAACGGGCGACATTATTATCGGCGAGATTACGCCGTGCATCGGCGGTTTGTTCGTGCAGATTTGCCGTACGATGGTGCTCGGTGAGCCGCTGCCCGTCGTGAGCGAAAAGTACGCCATATTGAAAAAGGGCATGAGTTTGGGAATGGCCGCGGCCAAGACGGGCGCGCCGGCGAGCGATATCGCGGCGGCGATCAACGGCACGTTTATCGAAGCCGGGTACGAAGACTATTGCCGGCCGCCATTCATGCGCGTGCGCGGCCATGGACTCGGTTGCGGCTCCTTCGCGCCGGGCAGTTTGGAGGACGCCAACAAAACGAAATTGGAAAAAGGCATGACGTTCATCATTCACCCGAATCAATATTTGCCCGAGACCGGTTACCTGACGCTCGGTGACACGGTGGTGATGGGGGAGACCAAAGCTGAATCGCTGATGCGTTCGTCGTGGGATATTTTTATCAAAGAATGAACGAGTTCCAAGCCGTTCAAAACGTTCAAACAGTTCAAGCCGTGCGGCGATTAGTCTGCATTGCGAGGGATTTATGATATTTGGCCGACATTCGGTGCTCAAGCGAGGCTGTTCCACTTGGGACCCAAAGCAAGTGCCGCAGGAATTGTTTCACTCTCGTCTGAACGCGGTGCGCGAGGAAATGGCGCGGCGGAATCTGGACGCGCTGGTGATCTACGGCGACAATTACTCGTTTGCCGATCTCTGTTACCTGACGAATTACTTCCCTAAAGTGCGCGGCGGCATCACGGTGGTGCCGCGCGCCGGTGCGATTTCCATGTTGCTCAACATCGGTAGCCGCGATGTGCCGTTTGCCAAGACATTGACCTGGGTCGAGGACGTCCGCGCGTCGAATCTGGTCGGCGCCGACGGCGCCAAGCTTTTAAAAGAGAAGGGCTTCGAAAAGGCCAAGATTGGGCTGGTCGATTCCGGTCAAGGCTTTCCCTTGCCTCAGATCGAGGAGATGAAAGCCGCCTTGCCCAACGTAAGCTGGCAAGACTGTGCTCCGATGCTCCAACCGCTCCGTCTGGTAAAAACCGCGCAAGAGCTGGCCGCTATGCGCGAGGCGGGCCGCCTGCTACGCGAGATTTGCGCCGGCGCGGGAGGTTTCATTAAATCGGGGCGAAAAGAATACGAGATTGTCGCGGACATCGATCGGCTGGCGCGCGACAAGGGCGTAGAGGACATCCGCATTCTCGCCGGCGAAAAGAGACTGAATCCGCCAAGTTTCAAACAAGCTGCGACGATCGACGATCACTGGGCGATTTACTTAGCCGTTCAGCACGAGCGCTACTGGGCGGAAGCAGGGCGGACTTTTGTTTTGTCGGGCGATGCGAAGATTGCTGCCGCCTATCAAAAAGCTCAGGAGATCGTGGCGGCGGTGGCCAATCAGCTCAAGCCAAACGGGGCGGTTGCCGCCATCGACGACACGGCGCGGCGCGAGCTCGGTGAATTCTATGCAACGGCGTCCATGTACGGCCTCGCAAACGGCATCGGCCTCAACCAGTGGGAGGCGCCGTTTCTGACCGAGAGCGACGCGCGCGAAGTCGGCGCTGCGTCGGTCGGAGCGACGACATTGAATGAAAGCATGACGCTGGCGTTGCGGGTGACTTTTGAAACCGAGGGGAAGATGATTTTTTACGGCGATAGTTTTGAGGTGACGGCGAGTGGAGCGAAGTCGCTGCTCAAGTAAAGCTCCGGAATCCAATTGGGGCAGGAGCCGATTTGAATTTATTCCTTCTCCCTCTGGGAGAAGGCTAGGATGAGGGGCTTGGTTTAACGCGCCCTCACCCGCCGCTTCGCGGCGGTCTCTCCCAGAGGGCGAGGCGAAAATCACGCGCATATCGACCGAATAGTTCATTGGTCGTAGCTGAAAGGTTTCATGAGAATTGCAGTTGACATCGGCGGTACGTTTACCGATCTCGTTTCCGTCGACGATGACGGGAAAGTGTCCCGCAGCAAGGCGCTGACGACGCCGGACGATCTTGCGCGGGGCATTCAGGATTGTCTGCGCGGCGCGAATATAGATGTTGCCGGCGCGAGATTCTTCGTGCACGGCTCGACAGTGACGATCAACGCCGTGCTCGAGCGCAAAGGCGCGCGCACCGGGCTCATTACCACTAAGGGCTTCCGCGACGTTTACGAAATCGGCCGCGGCAATCGGCCCGAAGGCTACAACCTATTCTTCAAACGGCCGGTGCCGCTGGTACCGCGCGATCTACGGCTCGAAGTAGACGAGCGGCTTTACGCTACCGGTGACGTGCTAAGAGCGCTCGACGAAGCGTCAGCGAAGGAAACGATTGCCGCACTCAAAGGGGCGGGCGTGGAAAGCATTGCCGTCTGTCTGCTGCACGCTTACGCGAACGCGGCGCACGAGCAGCGTCTCGGAGAATTGCTGCGCCAGCAGTTTCCTCAAGCCTACGTTTCGCTGTCGCACGAAATTCTCCGAGAGTTTCGCGAATACGAGCGCACCTCGACCACGGCGTTGAATTCCTACGTCGGTCCGCTGGTCAGCCGCTATTTGGTTTCGCTGGAAAAGATGCTCGCTGATTCTGGTTTCGACGGCACGTTTCGCGTCATGCAATCCAATGGCGGCCTGATGTCGGCCGACACCGCGAGGAAGATGCCGGTGACGATGATGGAATCGGGGCCGGTCGCGGGCGTGATCGCAGCGGCGCGTCTCGGCGAGTCGCTCGATTGCCGCCATATCATTTCTTTCGACATGGGCGGCACGACGGCCAAGTCGAGCCTGATCAAAGATTTTCATCCGGAAGTCACGAGCAGCTATTACGTCGGCGGCTACGTGTCCGGCCATCCGATGATGTTGCCGGTGGTCGATATCGTGGAAGTAGGCAACGGCGGCGGCAGCATCGCGTGGATCGATCCCGCAGGCGGCCTCAAAGTCGGCCCGCAAAGCGCGGGAGCGGCGCCGGGCCCGGCGTGTTATGGCAAGGGCGGCACCGAGCCGACGGTCACCGACGCCAATCTCATCACCGGCCGCATCGACCGAGAATATTTTCTCGGCAGCGGCGTGCGCTTGCAGCGCGACAAGGCGGTCCAAGCCGTCGGCGAAAACATTGCCAAGCCGCTCGGTTTGTCTCTCGAGGACGCGGCACTGGGAATTTTGACCATCGCCAACTTCAACATGTCGCTTTCGGTCCGCGCCGTGTCGGTTGAAAAAGGCTACGACCCGCGCGACTGCGTTTTGGTCCCGAGCGGCGGCGGCGGCGCGCTCCACGCCATGGCGATCGCGCGGGAATTATCCGTGCCGCGGGTGATCATACCGCCGATGCCGGCGCACTTTTCCGCCTTGGGCATGCTGCTCGCCGATCTCAAGCACGATTATGTGCAAACTCATGTGCGCGAACTAGCCGAGACTACCGGAGCGCAAATCGCGGATGCATTCGCTCTGTTGGAAAAGTCTGCGCTGGACACTTTGGCCGAGGAAGGCGCCAGGGCGGAGCAGATCGTTCTGCGCCGCTTCCTCGACATGCGTTACCGTGGCCAGGAGTACACATTGCCTGTGCCGATCACGGAAGAGCTGCGCACAGTGACGGATTTCAGCGCGATCCGCGCTCGCTTCGATCAACTGCACCAAGAACATTACGGCCACTCCGCGCCCAAGGAGCCGGTGATGATGGTCAATCTGCGCCTTTCGGCCCTGGGACGCTCTGAGAATAAATTGCCGCCCATTTCTAGCTCGCGTGCCGAAGACTGCGGGCAGCGAGGCCGTCGGCCGGTGATCTTTGATAGCAAGCCGGTGGACTGTCGGATCTATTTACGCAGCGGTTTCAGTCCCGGAGATCGGCTGGATGGTCCAGCGGTGATAGAGGAGATGGGCGCGACGATTCTCGTCTACCCCGACGACAAAATGCAGGTGAACGAGTTCGGTCATCTGGTGATCGATGTGGGGAATTGATTTATGTGCACCGACATCAGAACTGACCACAGGAGATTTATGGCAGTGATTGGCGTCGCATTTGCCCTCGCCCTTTGGGAGAGGGAAGGGTGAGGGCCGTATGAGCAACCCGCCCTTATCCTAGCCTTCTCCCAGAGGGATAAGGAACAAATCCGAAATCGCCCATTGCTATGCCACGGTAAATGGCTGACGAAACTCTCAGCGAAAAACTCGCGCGTCATAATGTCGCACTGCAATTCGATCAACTCCCGGTCGAAGTTACCGACGCCACCAAGCTGCACATACTCGACTCCATAGGTTGCCTGCTCGCCGGCACGCGCTTAGAACCGGGAAAGCGCGCCTACGATTTGGCGACCGCGGCGAGCGGCACTACCTCGTATCAAGCGTCAACGCTCTTCGGAACCGCCCAACGAGTTTCTTATCTCGAAGCTGTCCAAGCCATGAGCGTTGCCGCTCACTGTGGTGAGATGGATGACATTCACGGCGGTGCAGGAGTATGTATCGGTGGAATGATCGTTCCTGCTTTGCTGGCGATGGCGGAAAAATTCGATGGCAGCGGGAGGAAATTTCTCGAAGCGGCAATCGTCGGGTACGAGACCGTCATTCGAGTTGGCCGCTGCATCGATGCGCCGAAATTGTTTGCGCATGGTTGGTGGCCAAGCACGATATGCGGTGCGTTCGGAGTCGCCGCAGCCGGCGCAAGGTTTCTAGACTGGTCTGGCGATCGGACGGCCAACGCGTTGGGCATTGCGTCGCTTCACGCCGGCGGCATGATTACCGGCGGCGGCGAAGGCGCCACGGCGCGTCACTTGGCATTCGGCCACGCTGCGCAAAACGGCATTCATTCACTTGTCGCCGCGGAGCAAGGATTCTCAGGACCGAAGAGAGCATTCGAAGACCCGCGCGGCTTCTGCCTGACGCTTTGTCCCGCGCCAAAGTGGGAACACCTGCAAAGTCTTGCGACGTTTCATCTGCCCGAGGTCGCTTTCAAGCCGTACCCTTGCGCGCGTCAATTGCACGCCGGCGTCGAAGCGCTGCTGAGAATCGTTCAGCGCCATCCGTTGACGCCGGAACGGATTGAAGCGATCGAGCTGGGTGTGCCGACGCAGAACGCGCATATGGTCGATCGGCCATCGATCACCCCGACGCCTGCAGCCACCGTCGGCAGCGGACAATACGTGATGGCGGTGACGGCGCTTCACGGTAAGATCGATTTGCAATCCTTCGAGGAGGAATTTTTAAGCAGCAACGAGGTACGGAACCTAATGACGAAAGTGAAGGTCGTCGCGACCGCGGATCTCGACCGTCATTTCCCCAAATATTGGCCGGGGCGCGTGACCGTGAAGTTGGACAGCGAAATTTATTCAGAAGAAGTGATCATACCGAAGGGCGAGACCGGTAATCCGATGCGGCGAAATGAAGTGGAAGAAAAATTTCTATCACTCGCGGCACCGATACTCGGTGACGAAAAGGCGCGCTCAGTTATTCGAGAAGTCGAATCGCTGGATACGCGTAATTCTTTAGAGTCTCTTCTCGCGGTTCTCAAACCCAGCTGATTCGAGTTCCTTCCCCTTTCGAGAGACTGCGTCGCAATACGACAAACCACCTGGATGTCATGCTGAGCGCGAGCGAAGCATCTGTTTCTCCGACATCTTACGAAAACCAGATTCTTCGCCTGCGGCTCAGATTGACATTGCGACACAGGTCTCCCGCCGGGGGAAGGCTAGGATAGGGTGAAGTGAATCGGCGGCCGGCCGCCCCAGAGGCAGTCTTACTTTATTCCCAGCTCGCCGTTGACCTCCCGTTGCATCGAGAAATCAAAAACCGCAGAACTTTTAACCGGCGTTTTCAAGTTCAAGAATTGCATATCGGATTTCAAATGCTCTTCAAGCTCTTTTTCCGTCGGAATGGCGTTGCGCGTAAAGGCTGGGCGGCTGGAGCGGTAGGTTTCCAGGGCGACCGCCTGACTCACGTTCAGGTACTTGGCGAGGATCTCCGCCGACTCGTTTTCGTTGGCGAAAAAAAACCGGTTCGCCTTCGTCATGGCGCGAAGCGTCCGTTTGATAAGACCGGCTCTTTCCCGCAGCGTTTTTTCCGGCACGATAATGCCGGAAATGAAATTGATATATTCTTCGCTCGTGGAAGCCAGGAGATTGAGCTTGTAGCGGTCGCGCGCGATGAACACCGTCGGCGGCGACAGCACTGTGATGTGGACCGGGCCGGAGATTTGCGCTTGGAGTTGAGCGGGCACATCGCCCGAGACGATGGTGGTGATCTCCTTGGCCGGGTCGATGCCGCCTTTGCGTAACATGTGATTGCCGGCGAGTTGCTGGCTGCCGCCGATCGTCGTCACCGCCATGGTCTTGCCTTTGAGATCGCTGAAGCTCTTGAGTTCCGGCCGGGTCGTAAGCCAGAAGAGCGGGCGTTGATTGTAGACCGCGAGCACCTTCATCGGCAGACCCTGGATGATACCGCGAATGGCCGATCCCATGATGTGGATGGCTTCCACATCGCCGGCGACCGCGGCGGCGATGGCGGTGGTGCCGCGGGTAAGGATCAGCTGCGGCTCCAGCGCCTCTTCTTTGAAGAATCCTTTGTCGAGGGCGATGAAAGGTAAAATTGAAGAGATCGAGCGGCTGGCGTAGCTGATCCGGACGCGATCGTCAGCCTGCGCTCGAAAAGCACAGCAAAAAAGCAGCAGGGCGCACAGAAAAAGTTTCATGAGTCCTTTCCTTCGAAGAGTCGGCGCTACGCCCCGTTTAACAAGGCTCACCTTGAATGGCAAGGGACGCGTAAGCTATAAGGACGTAGACGCCGAACCGCAAAAGTTCGGCTCATTTTTGGAGGTCTAAACATGGATGCAGACTCGACTCCCGGATACGATCTTCTCTACGACATCATTCGCCGCCGTTCCAGCGTGCGCAAGCTGAAGCCGGACCCGATTCCGGACGGGTACATCGATAAGATTCTCGAGGCGGGTCGCTGGGCGATGTCCGGCGCCAACTCCCAGCCCTGGGAATATATCGTCGTGAAAGATCCGACGGTAAAAAAGGATCTCTTCCGCTGTTACTCGGAGGATAATACCGATTTCATCTACTGGATGGAGCAGCAGCGGGTCTTCGAGCTACGCCACCCGGCGTATCAAATGACGGCTGACGCAGCGGTGGAGCGCCAGCGTCGCGGAGCCGGCTGGTCGGAGGCGCCCGCCTTGATCGTCGTCGTCGGCGATGGCCGTCGCCAGTGGGGCACGGTCCAGGGCGCGCACACATTCGGCCGCGATCAATCACATTTGACCGACGGCTTGGCGAATACCTGCACATTCATGCATCTTGCCGCGGTATCGCTCGGCCTGGCAACGCAGTGGGTGACGATTCACGTCCAGGAGCCGTTCAAAAAAGTGCTCGGCGTGCCCGATTTGATGATGCTCTACCTGATCATTCCCATCGGCTATCCCGCCGTGCAGCCTTCCGAGGGCGTGCGGCGGTCGCTCGATGAAATCGTGCACCACGATCACTACGAACAGGATAAATTCATGAGCAACGAGCGCGTGATTCAATTTCTCTACGAGCTGCGCGGCAAGACTTTACAGACCTACCGGCAGTCTTACGTGGGAAAAGAAGAACCGAAGAAGGGTGAGGGGTAAGGCGTGAAGGGTAAGTCTGTAGATCCGATCACCGTTGAAATTATCCGCTGCGCATTGAAGGCCGCTGCTAATGAAATGTCGACGGTGCTGAAAAAGACCGCCTATAACATGATGATCTACGAGGTGCAGGACTACTGCGTCGCGGTCCTGGATCACCAAGGCCGTACGATGTCGCAGAACGAGGGAGCGTTGCCGATCTTCCTCGCCGACCTTGGCGTGGCGGTGCAGGACGGCATCGAAGTTTACGGCACGGACGACATCCATCCAGGCGATGTTTTTCTCGTCAATCATCCGGAAATCTGCGGCCAACATCTCAACAATATGGCGGTCTACACCCCATTTTTTTGGCAAGGAAAGTTGCTGTGTTTCCTCGCCGTGCGCGCGCATTGGATCGATGTCGGCGGGGGCAGCACCGGATTTGGGTCGAGCAATACGCGCGACGTTTATGAAGAGGGTCTGCAGGTCCGCTCGGTCAGGATATACAAAGAAGGCCGGCCCAATACGGAAGTGCTGCGCTTGATCGAAGACAATATTCGCTTTCCGGAATCATCGCTTGGCGACTTGCGTGCGCAAATCGCTTGTTGCCGCACCGGCGAAGAGCGGCTTGAACAAATCTGCCGAAAGTACGGCGGTAACGTGTTCCTCGAAGCAGTCGAGACGATCTGGGATCAGACCGACAAGCTGGTACGCGAGGCAGTGCGCGCGATACCGGACGGTAATTACGAGGCTGCGTCTTTCCTAGACGATGATGGCCGGGATATGACCAAGACGATCCCGATCAAAGTTAAAGTCGAAGTGAGAGGCGACGAGCTGACCATCGATTTTTCCGAAGTTGCCGATCAAGTGCCGGGCTTCATCAATTGCGGCTCGTCCGGCGGCATGGCCGCCGCACGGGTCGCATTCAAAGCGCTCACCTCGCCCCACCGCGAAGTCAACGAGGGCTCTTTCCGAGCGCTGAAGGTTATTCTTCCGCCGGGCAAATTGTTGAGCGCGCGCCGCCCCGCGCCGATCGGCGGCTGGAGCTTATCGCTGCCGACGGTGCTCGATACGATTTTCCATGCACTGGCGCCGGCGTTGGCGAATAGTGTTCCGGCCGCGCATAAGGGCGATATGGGCGGCTACGCGATCTTCGGGGCCAATCCCAAGACGGGAAGGCGGTATGTCTGCCAGAATATTATCGGCGGGGGATGGGGCGGCCGGCCGTTTGAGGACGGCGCCGCGGCTTCAGTATCGATGTGCCAGGGCGACGTGAAAAATACGCCCATCGAGCTCCAGGAGCTTTATTATCCAGTCATGTATGAGTGCCACGCGCTACGCCCGGACAGCGGCGGCGCCGGCAAATTTCGCGGCGGTATCGGCATCGAGGTCAAAGTCACGCCGCTGCAGGATTTTTATTTAAGCCGCAATACCGACCGTATCAAGTGTCCGCCCTGGGGTTTGCTCGGCGGCGCGCAGGGCGCGGTCAATGAGACGATTATCCAGCGCAACGGTAAAAGCGAAAAACTCCCGGGCAAGTTCAGCCATTTCGTAGTTCATCCGGGCGAGACCGTGACTTTTCTCACCGCCGGCGGCGGCGGATACGGCGATCCGTGCGAACGTGAGGAAAAATCGGTCAAACGCGACGTCGACCTTGGCTACATTTCAAAAGAGCAAGCGAAAAAAGATTACCGCCTGAGTTGAGCCACGCGATGGCGGTTCGCGCACTAAGATCCAAGTCGTGATCGCTTATTCAAGTTTGTCTCCGTATTGCCGCCGAGAATCT
>Ga0209486_10000288_pt1 | contig 23552 bp, 17 predicted proteins | sample NCCompost_FD_187518 | JGI IMG/M metagenome (GOLD analysis project Ga0209486, IMG submission 187518) | Agricultural soil microbial communities from Utah to study Nitrogen management - NC Compost (SPAdes) (version 2) | ecosystem: Environmental > Terrestrial > Soil > Agricultural land | place...
CCATCGCCGAGCGTGTGGCCGCGTCGCGCGGCCTGAACGTCTGGGATATCCAGAGCCGGCGCGAAGCGATCGGCCACGTGGTGCGGGTCTTCATCGACCGGCCGGGCCCGGCGGCGACGGCGGAAGAGAGCGTCAGCATCGAGGATTGCGAGCAGGTCAACCGCGAGATCAGCACGATTCTCGACGTCGAAGACCCGCTTCCCTTTGCTTACACGCTTGAAGTCTCGTCGCCCGGACTCGACCGGCCGTTGCGCGGCAGCGACGATTACGCGCGGTTCGCGGGCCGGCTGGCCAAGGTGGTGGTGAGCGAGGCGGTTGACAACCAGAAGGCATTCGCCGGCAGGCTGCGCGGCATGGATCAGGGCGACGTCCTGCTCGAGGCGCCGAACGGGCGGATGCACCGGCTGCCGCTGCGTCTGATTACGCGCGGCCGGCTGGACGTGGAGTTTTAAGTAGGCGGAGGCCTTCGGGCCTCCGGAACAACAACGATGCAAAACCCGCTGCTGCAGACAATCGAAGCCCTCGCCAAGGAAAAGGGAATCGAATCCGAGACCATCATCACCGCGATCGAGGACGCCGTCCTGACGGCGTCGCGCAAGTACTACAAGACCACCGAAAACCTGAAGACGCGCTTCAACCCGGAAACCGGCCAGGTCGATCTGTTCGCGATCAAGCACATCGTCTCCGACGTCGAGGACCCGGCAACGCAGATCTCGCTCAAGGAAGCGCAGGATCTGTACGGCGAGGAAGCGGAAGTCGACATGGAGATCGAGTTCCCGAAGCGCACCGACGTGCTCGGCCGGATCGCCGCCCAGACCGCCAAGCAGGTGATCTTCCAGAAGGTGCGCGAGGCGGAGCGCGAGAACATCTTCGGCGAGTACAACCAGCGCGTCGGCGAAGTCATCAACAGCATGGTGAAGCGGTTCGAGAACGGCGACCTGATCGTCGAGATCGGCCGGGTCGAGGCGGTGCTGCCGCGCAAGGAGCAGTCGCGCGCGGAAAGCTACACGCCGGGCGAGCGTATCCGCGCGGTCATCAAGGGCGTCAATCGCAGCGCCAAGGGCCCGCAGATCGTGCTGTCGCGCACGGATCCGGCGCTGCTGATCAAGCTGTTCGAGCAGGAAGTGCCGGAAATCTACGACGGCACCGTGATGATCCGCGGCGCCGTCCGCGAGGCGGGCGATCGGGCGAAGGTCGCCGTCTATTCGCGCGAGCGCGATGTCGACCCGGTGGGTGCGTGCGTTGGCATGAAGGGCACCCGCGTGCAGGCGATCATCCGTGAGCTGCGCGGCGAGAAAATCGACATCGTCGAATGGTCCGACGATCCGATCCTGTTCGTGACCAACGCGCTGAGCCCGGCGAAAGTCCAGCGCGTGTCGATCGTCGACGACAAGGATCGGGTGATGGAAGTCGTGGTCGAGGACAAGCAGCTGTCGCTCGCAATCGGCAAGAAAGGCCAGAACGTTCGCCTGGCCGCGAAGCTGACCGGGTGGCGGATCGACATCAAGAGCGAAGAAGAGAAGCGCAAGGAGGTCGAGGCGCAGTTTGGCGCGCTCGAGCTCGGCGACGCGGAGGCGCCGGCGGAGCCGGCCGCCGCGGAGCAAGAGGATCAGGCTGCGCCCGCCGACGCCGAGGCGCCGGCGGCGGAAGTCACCGAAGAACAGTAAGGCGAAGGAATCAATTTGGCCACGGTTCGGATTTACAAGGTCGCGGAACTGCTCGGCACCACCAGCCAGGAAGTGCTCGCGCTGCTCAAGCGCGATCACGGCATCGAGCTGAAGAGCGCGTCGAGCACGGTCGAGGAAGTGGTCGCGCGCTCGTTCGTCGAGCGGGTCGCCCGGCAGCGCAACATCTCGCTGCCCGGCGGCGACATCTTCGCCGACACGCCTGCACCGCCGGCAAAGGGCGGCGCGAAGAAAGCGGCGCCCGCGAAGAAGGCCGCCGAGCCGCCGAAACCGACTGCGCCGGTCCTCGGACCTCCACGCCTGGTCAAGACCGTCAAGCCCGCGGCCCCGCCGGCGGTAGCGGAAGCCCCGGTGGAAGTCGAACCGCCGCCGCCCGTCGTCGAAGAGGTTCCGGAAGAAGTCGTCGAGGCTCCTGCGATCGAGCCGATCGAACCGCCGGTCGTCGAACGGCCGCCGATTGCCGCACGCGCGGCGGAGCCGCCGCCGCGGGTCGAGGAACCGCCGGCTGAAACGCCGAGCGCGGTTCCCGGACGATTCGTACCGCCGACGCTGCGCCTTCGCATCGAAGAGCCAGGTCAAACGCCGCAGCCGGCTCGCCCGCTGACGCCAGCGAAGCGTCCGCAGACCAGCCAGGCGCGGATGGTGGCCAAGCCAGCCGCAACGCCGCCCACCGCCGCCAAGCCCGCCGCTCCCGGCGCGGCCGCGAAGGCGCCGGCGCCTGGCGCTGCCCGACCTGGCGGCGCGCCGGGTGCTCGACCGCCCGGCTATCCACCGCCGCCCCGGCCGACGACGCCGAGCATGCTCGGCGGACCGCGTCCGCTGCCGTCGCAGCCGGTTCGCACGCAGCAGCCCGGTCAGGCACGGCCGGGAATGCCGCCGCCACGGCCGCCGTTTCCGCAGCGTCCACCGTTCGGCCAGCACCGGCCCGGTCAGCGTCCGGTCACGACCAGACGGGAACGGCCGTCAGCGCCGGCAGCACCAGCGGCGCCCGCCGCGCCGCCGCCCATTACTCGCACCATCACCCTCGCCGAAGGGATGACGGTGAAGGACCTGGCCGACAAGCTCGACGTGCGCGTGAAGGACGTCCTCGCCAAGCTGCTGATGAAGCGCATGATGATGACGATCAACAGCACGCTCGACGTCGAGACCGCCAAAGATATTGCCCGCGATTTTGGCGCCGAGATCGAGATGCGCAGCTTCGAAGAGGAGCTCATCTCGGCGGAAACCGAGGACGCCAAGGCCGAAGACATAAAAGGCCGCGCACCGGTGGTCACCGTGATGGGCCACGTCGACCACGGCAAGACGTCGCTGCTCGACGCGATCCGCGAAACGCGCGTCGCCGAGCGCGAGGCGGGCGGCATCACCCAGCACATCGGCGCCTATCACGTCGAGCTCGCCGACGGCCGCAGCGTCGTCTTCCTCGATACGCCGGGCCACGAGGCGTTCACCCTGATGCGCGCCCGCGGCGCCAAGGTCACCGACGTCGTCGTGCTGGTCGTCGCGGCGGACGACGGCGTGATGCCGCAGACGCGGGAAGCGATCGACCACGCCAAGGCGGCGAACGTGCCAATCGTGGTGGCGATCAACAAGATCGACAAGCCGGGCGCCAATCCGGACAACGTCAAGCGCGAGCTGGCCGAACTGAACCTCGTGCCGGAAGACTGGGGCGGGCAGACCGTCATGGTCCCCGTGTCGGCCAAGAAGAAGCAGAACCTCGAGCAGCTGCTCGAGATGATTCTGCTGTCGACCGACATCCTCGAGCTGAAAGCCAATCCGAAGCGCCCCGCCTCCGGGGCGGTGCTCGAAGCCAAGCTCGATCGAGGCCGCGGTCCGGTCGCGACCGTCCTGGTTCAGGACGGCACCTTGAGCGTCGGCGACAACTTCATCGCCGGACCCGTCGTCGGCCGCGTGCGCGCGCTGATCGACGATCGCGGGCGGCCGGTCAAGTCGGCCGGCCCCTCCACACCCGTCGAGGTGCTTGGCCTGACGAGCCTTCCGCAGCCGGGCGATCCGTTCCAGACCGTGGCTGACGCGGCCAAGGCGCGCCAGATCGCGACGTTCCGGCAGTCGAAGGCGAAGGAGCGCGCGCTCGGCGCAAAGGGCGGCCGCCTCACCCTCGAATCGCTGAAGGAGCAGATCGCCGAAGGGGGCATGAAGGAGCTCCCGATCATCGTCAAAGCCGACGTGCAGGGCTCGGCCGAAGTGCTGGCCGATTCGCTCACCAAGCTCTCGGACGAAAAGGTCAAGATCCGGATCATCCGGTCCGGCGTCGGCGCGATCAACGAGTCGGACGTGCTGCTGGCCTCGGCGTCGAACGCGATCATCATCGGCTTCAACGTCCGTCCCGACCGCAACGCGCAGGACGTCGCCGAGCGCGAGGAAGTGGACATCCGCCTGCACTCGGTGATCTACAACGTCACCGACGAGATCAAGAAGGGCATGGCCGGCCTGCTGGAGCCAACCTTCAAGGAAGTGCGGATCGGCACCGCCGAGGTACGCGAAGTCTTCAAGGTACCGAAGGTCGGTTCGATCGCCGGCTGCATGGTGAGCGACGGCCGGATCACCCGCGCCGGCGAAACCCAGGCGCGGCTGCTGCGCGACAACGTGGTGATCCACGAAGGCAAGATTGGCTCGCTGCGCCGTTTCAAGGACGACGTGTCCGAGGTGAAGTCCGGCTTCGAGTGCGGCATCAGCCTCGAGCGCTATAACGACATCAAGGTCGGCGACGTGATCGAGGTTTTCACGATGGAGCGCGTCGCCGCAACAGCGTGACGCATGACAAATCCCAAATCCCAATGACCAAATCCCAACCTGGGTTTGGGATTTGGGTTTTGGGTTCTGGGATTTGATATGGCCCAGGGCTACCGTCCGAACCGCGTTGGCGATCAGATCCGCCAGGAACTGAGCGAGATGCTGACCCGCGGCGACGTCCACGACCCGGGCATCGGCTTCATCACCCTGACCCGCGTCCAGGTGTCGGCCGATCTCCAGGTCGCCAAGGTCTTCTACACCACGCTCGGCGACCCCAAGGCCCGCGTCGAAACCCAGAAAGCGCTCGAGCGCGCGACTCCCTTCTTCCGGCGTCAGATCGGCGCGCGCGTGCGGCTGCGCCGGGTGCCGGAGGTGGAGTTCCGTTTCGACGAGACGATCGAGCACCAGGACCGCATCGAGCAAATCCTGCGCGACCTGCGCGAACAGGAAGGACGTCCCCCCGGCGATGACGACGAGGCCGACTGACGCGGGGGCGCCTGCGCCGAGGCCAATCGAGGAGCGCGCCCGCGCCGCCGAGGAAATCCGCCGGCGGCAGCGTTTCGTCCTGACCTCTCACGTCCGGCCCGACGGCGACGCGATCGGATCGCAGCTGGCGATGGCGGCCGCGCTCCGGCACCTCGGCAAGGAGGTGCGCATCATCAACCGCGATCCGGCGCCGCCACCGCTGCGCGTATTCCCCGGCGTCGGCGACATCCAGATTGCCGACCGCACCGACGACCCCGGGGACTGCGTCATCGTGATGGAGTCGGGCGACCTGTCGAGAACCGGCGTCGCCGGGCTCGATCGCGGCTTCATCATCAACATCGATCACCACGTCGGCAACACGATGTTCGGCGCGGTGAACTGGTTCGACCTGTCGGCCGCGGCCTGCGGCGAGATGGTCTTCGACCTGGTGCGCCACCTCGGCGTGCCGCTGACGCATGAGGTCGCCGTCCACGTGTATGTCGCGATCCTGACCGACACGGGATCGTTTCACTACTCGAACATGACGCCGCGGACGTTCGAGATCAGCCGGCTGTGCGTCGAGGCCGGCGTGGATCCGGCAGTGGTGGCCCGCAGCGTCTACGACAGCAATACGCTTGGCCGGCTGCGGCTGTTCGCCGCCGTGCTGGATCGCATGACGCTCGATCCAAGCGGCCGCCTGGCGATCCTGTCGATCGACCAGCGGCTGGCCGACGAATGCGGCGGCACCTACGAAGACACCGACGGGTTAATCAACGAGCCGTTGACGGTCAAGGACATCCAGGCGGTGGTGTTCTTCAAGGAGATCGGGCCGCGCGACTGGCGGATCAGCATGCGGTCGAAGGGCGCGGTCGACATCAATGCCGTGGCGAAGGAATACGGCGGCGGCGGGCACAAGAACGCCTCGGGCTGCAGCGCCACCGGCGACCTGGCCGATCTGACCCGCATCTTCCAGCAGAAAATCGTCGCGCAGATCGAGTCAGCTGGTAGTCGGTAGCCGGTAGGTGGTAGCAAGAACCATGAACTCGGACGGCCTGCCAGCTACCGGCTGCCAGCTACCGGCTATGGACGGCGTGCTGGTCATCGACAAGCCGCAGGGGCTGACCTCGCATGACGTGGTGGCCGCGGCGCGGCGGGCGATCGGCGACTCCCGCATCGGGCATACCGGCACCCTCGATCCTCTCGCGACCGGCGTGCTGCCGCTGGCGATCGGCCGGGCAACCAGGCTGGTGCGGTTCCTGACCGCGTCGGACAAGGATTACGTCGCGACGATCCGTTTCGGCGTCACCACCGATTCCTACGACATTACCGGTGCGGAAACAGGGGGGACCGGCGAAGTGCCGCCACCCGAAGCGATTCGCACGGCGGTGCAGCAACTCACCGGCGACTATCTGCAGATGCCGCCCGTCTTCTCGGCCAAGAAGGTAGACGGCCGCCGTGCCTACCGGCTCGCGCGGGAGGACCGGCCGGTGACGTTGACCGCCGTGCCGGTCCGAGTACGCGCCGCGGAGGTCCTCGACGTCCGAGGGGCGTGCGCGGTGGTGACACTGACCTGCTCTGCCGGTTTCTATGTGCGATCGTTCGCCCACTCGCTCGGCGAGTTGACAGGGGCTGGCGCGTGCCTCGAGGCGTTGCAGCGGACGCGCAGCGGAGAATTTGGGCTCGATGGAGCGTTGCCAATGGCATCCCTCGGAGACCCCGAGCGCGTGGCGGCGAACCTGGTGTCCCCGGCCCGTGTTCTCGGTGGCTTCCCTGCCCTGACGCTGACGGACCGCGGCCGCGGCCACGTGTCGCACGGCCGCGAGCTGGGCCCGGAGGATGTCACCGGCCCGGTTGCAGCCGCCGACTGGACCAGGTTGTTCGACGCCACCGGCGCGCTGGTCGCACTCGCCACGCCGGGACGGGCGCCCGGTTCATTGCATCCGTCTGTGGTGCTGATATAGAATGTAAGTCTTTTGGAGAGCCATATTTAGCAACAGTACGGCGGTCTGGTGGGTTCGCAGCGGCGCGAGCCACTTCTGGACCGTTCGTGGAGGAACGAGCGTGGCGTTTACCAAGGACCGCAAGACCGGGATCATCGGGACGTACCGGACACACGACAGCGATACAGGATCCCCGGAAGTTCAAGTGGCGCTCCTCAGCGAGCGCATCAACTACCTCACCGAGCATTTCAAGGTTCACGCAAAGGACCATCATTCCCGTCGCGGCCTGCTCAAGCTGGTCGGCCAGCGGCGGCGACTGCTCGATTACCTCAAGAGCAAGGATTCGGAACGGTACGCGGAATTGATCCGTCGTCTCGGCATCCGTAAGTAGGCCGCCGGACACTCTTATGCACAATGTGAATTTGCAGAAGCGCGAGATCCAGATTGGATCCCGCACGATTACGCTCGAAACCGGCAAGCTCGCCAAGCAGGCCGACGGCTCGGTGATCGTACGATCCGGCGACACGGTGGTGCTGGTCACCGCCTGTCACGCGGCCAGTGCGCGCGAGGGGATCGATTTTCTCCCGCTCACCGTCGACTACCGGGAGAACACCTACGCCTCCGGGCGCATCCCCGGCGGTTTCTTCAAGCGCGAGGGCAAGCCGCCTGAAAAGGAAGTGCTCACGAGCCGCCTGATCGATCGTCCGATCCGGCCCCTCTTCCCGTCGGGGTGGCGCTACGAGACCCAGATCATCGCGCTGGTGCTTTCGGCTGATACCGAGAACGATTCCGACGTGCTGGCGATCACCGGCGCGGGCGCCGCGCTCGCGCTGTCGGAGACGCCGGTACAGAAGACGATCGCCGGCGTCCGCGTCGGCCTGCTCGACGGCCAGTACGTCATCAACCCGTCGTACGAACAGCGCAAGACCAGCACCCTGGACCTGATCGTCGCCGGCACCAACGACGGCATCGTCATGGTTGAAGCCGGCGCGAAAGAGGTGAGCGAGGCCGACGTCGTCGCTGCGCTCGCCGCCGCGCACAACGCCATCAAGCAGATCGTCGCCGGCATCGACGCGCTTGCCGCCGCCGCCGGCAGGAAGAAGCTCGAGGTCGCGGCCAAGGAAACCGACCACGCGTTCTATCGCGACGCCGAGGGGGCGATGCTCGGGCCCCTCGCGCTGGCGATGAAGGTCAAGGACAAGCTCCAGAGTTACACCAGCGTGGACCAGGTGCTCGCCGACTTCGTCGCCGCCCTCCCCGTCGGCGAGACGCAGGCGCAGCGCAAGGCCGAGTCCAAGGCGATCTTCCACGAACTGAAGGAGAAGGTGCTGCGCGACGAAGTGCTCGAGCGCGGCATCCGTCTCGACGGCCGCAGGTTCGACGAGGTCCGCCCGATCTGGACCGAGGCCACCGTCCTGCCGCGCACCCACGGCTCGGTGGTGTTCACCCGCGGCGAGACCCAGGCGCTCGTCACCTGCACGCTCGGCACCGCAGACGACGAGCAGAAGGTCGAGCATGTGAGCGGCGAGTACTACAAGCGCTTCATGCTGCACTACAACTTCCCGCCGTTCTCGGTGGGCGAGGTCGGCCGCTTCACCGGCCCCGGCCGGCGCGAGATCGGCCACGGCGCGCTGGCCGAACGCGCCTTGCTTCCGGTCGTCCCGGGCGAGGACAAGTTCGCCTACACCGTCCGGCTGGTGTCGGACATCCTCGAGTCGAACGGCTCATCGTCGATGGCGTCGGTCTGCGGCGGCTCGATGGCGATGATGGATGCGGGCGTGCCAATCAAGGCGCCGGTCGCCGGCATCGCGATGGGGCTGATCATGGACGAGAAGTCGGGCCGCTGGGCCGTGCTCTCCGACATCGCCGGCGCCGAGGATCACTACGGCGACATGGACTTCAAGGTGGCCGGCACGGCGCAGGGCATCACCGCGCTGCAGATGGACATCAAGGTGACCGGCATCACCTCGGAAATCATGGGCAAGGCGCTCGAGCAGGCACGGGCCGGACGGCTGCACATCCTGGGCGAGATGGCCAAGACGCTCGGCGCACCGCGCGTCAGCATGTCGGCGTTCGCGCCGCGGATCATCACCATCAAGATCCCGGTGGACAAGATCCGCGACGTCATCGGCCCGGGCGGCAAGATGATCCGCAGCATCATCGAGCGCACCGGCGTCAAGATCGACGTCGAGGACAACGGCACGGTCAACGTGGCGTCCGCCGACGGCGACTCGGCGGCCAAGGCGATCGGCATCATCCAGGAGCTGACCGCGACCCCCGAGCTCAACAAGACCTACATGGGCAAGGTTCAGCGCATCACCGACTTCGGCGCGTTCGTCGAGATCATGCCGGGAACGGACGGGCTGCTGCACGTCTCGGAGATCGCCAACCATCGGGTCAAGGACGTCCGCGACGAGCTGAAGGAAGGCCAGCAGATCCTGGTCAAGGTCATCAACATCGACCCGACCGGAAAGATTCGCCTCAGCCGTAAGGCACTGCTGCAGGACGAGGCGGCGAAGACCGGGGCCGCCGAGCCGGCACCCGCCGGCAAGGAGTAGCATCGGCGGATTCCAGCTCCGCCTGTTAAAGTACGTAAGGACCGGCTTCGGCCGGCCTTACGTATGAAGCTCAACCGCCGGCACCTGACCGTTTTCCTGATCGGCGCCGGAGCCTCGCTGCTCCTGCCGCCGCTGCTGCGCCGGGTCGAAGGCCAGGACCAGGCGCCCAACCGGCCCGAATTCACCCTCGTCGCCCGCGGCTACCGCTACGCTCCGGATCGCCTCGAGGTCGTCCAGGATGACCTCGTCAGGCTCACCATCCGCAGCGAGGACTTCACCTACAGCTTCGCCATCGACGAGTACCGCATCGTCCGCCGTATTCCCGCCGGCGAGACAACGACGTTCGAGTTCCGCGCCGACCGCGCCGGCACGTTCCGCTTCTACAGCAACCTCACCGGCGAAGGCGGCCACGCCGACATGCAGGGCCAGCTGGTCGTGCGGGCGCGCTGAAGGATCTACGAATTTACCGAACCGCGATTGGCGCCACCGTCGAGCCTGTTCCTCCCACCAGCTTGAGCGGTTCCACGATCAACGCGAATTCGTAGGCACGCTGAGTCGCCAGCTCGTCGAGCCGGAGGTTCTCGAGCAGGAACACGCCGTTGACCACCAGCGCGATCTGGTGGACAGGATTTGACAGCTGCGGATCGGGGCTCGGCGTCACGTTGATTGGCGCGTTGTCGGAGCCGATGAGGATGGGGTCCTGCCGGGCGATCCACTCGGCGGCGGCAGCGCCGAGTCCGGGATTGGTCTTCATGTAGCGGCCATTTTCTTGGCCCCACAACCGTCCCCAGCCCGTGTTGACGATAACGGCGTCGCCCGGCTGCAGCGTCAGCTGTTGCCGCGCCAGCGCCTGCTGCAGATCGGACACGGTGATCTCGTAGGTATCGGGCAGCGTCTCCACCCCTTTGAACGCGGCAACGTCGATGAGCACGCCGCGCGTCACGATCGCGCCGATGTTCTCGATTCCCATCCTGGTGAAGCCGCTGCGGGTGGCAACGTCGTCGACCTTGACGCAGTTGTAGAGGCTGTCGCCGATGGTTTGGTGGGCGAAGCCATCGAACTGCGTCCCGACCTGCCCGATTTCCGCCAGCACGATTTCCTCGTTGCTGCCGCGGCGGTTCGATTCAGGGTTCATGGTGGTGCGCTTGGTGTGCAGCTCGAAACTGCGGGTGGCGTTGAGGGGCATCGACGCCTCGAGCCGGCGCCCGAGCTCGAACACCTGCCCGGTCCGGATCAACCGCGCCGCCCGGAGCACGGTCTCGGGCTTCATGTGATTGGCGGCGCCCCGCTGGTCGGTGGCGCCCCACTTCGAGGGGCATCGCTGGTTCTCCGCGGGAGGATGCCAGGTCTGGGCATGCGCATGGGAGCTGATGACGCCCACCATCAGTGCCAGTACGAAACTCAGTTTCGGATGCATGGCTACGGCCTTCGAAAGAACTCATTGATTCGTAAATTCGTAGATTCGTAGATTCGTCAATTCTTTCAGTCCGCTACGGCTGTTTCTGGACGCGCTCCCAGAGCAGGGTGCTCTCGACCACCGGCGCCGTCAGCTCGGAGGGGTCCATCCGCAGCGCGACGCGGTTCGGTCCCTGAAAGGTGAACCAGCGCTTCCGCGTCCGGCCGATCATGTTCGGCGACTTGTCGATCTCGACGTGGTGCAGGACGAACCCTTCGGCGGCATGCACCTCGACCCGCGCGCAGTAGGCGTTGTACGGGGCGCCCATCGTCGCCACCGCTTCTGCTCCGGTCGGAGCGGTGTCGGACGCCCAGGCCGGCCGGTTCGCCGCCATGCTCCCGTAGCACATGTAGCCGGCGTCAGAGTAGATCAGGTAACCAGTATTCCGCGGGTCCGGCCTGGTGGTGCCGTCGGCAAGCCGCTGGGTCCACGACACCAGGCGCCAGGTTCCGATGAACTGCCGTGCCACGTCTGCCGGCGACTGCGCCCCCGACCCATCGCTCATCGCCATTACTCCAAGTAACGCCGCAAAGATCCGTTTCTGCATCGGCATTTCCCTCGTCACGGCCCGCCGTTCGCCGTGCTACCGCGGCACGGGCTGAGATCCTAGCAGTTCAGCGGTGCCGTGCGGCCTGCCAGGTTCGCGCCGCCTCGAGACGGGCGGCGATCGGCGGGTGTGAATGGAACAGGATCTCGACCAGCCTCGATGGCCGCTCTTCAGCCAGGTTCTGCGCCCCGAGGCGCTTCATCGCACTGCTGAACGCCGCGGCGTTGTTGGTCATCTCCAGAGCGTAGCGATCGGCCCGCCGCTCGTGCGCGCGCGAGACGGCGTTCGCCAGCGGCAGCAGCGCCAGCGAGACGGCGCCGCCAGCCAGCACCAGCGCCGGCAGCGCCGCGACGTCGTCTTTCGCGACGATGCCGAAGTGGCCGACCGCCGCCGTCAGCGCCCGATCGGCGACGTAGAAGCCGAGCGTCATCAGCACCGCGTCAAGTGCGATCGACTTCCAGATGTCGTGGTAGACGTGGTGCGCGAGCTCATGCGCCAGGACCACTTCGATTTCATCGTCGGAGTGGGCGGCCAGCAGCGTGTCAGAGAGCAGGATGCGCCGCGTCCGGCCGATTCCGGTCAGCGCCGCGTTCGCCTTCCGCGTGCGATCGCTGAGGCGCCATTCGAACACGCCCATCACTCGCGCGCCCGCGCGTCCGGCGAGCGCCACCAGCCGATCCACCAGCGCGGGCCGTTCAAGCGGCTTGAAGCTGTAGAACACCGGCAGCAGGACCACCGGCGCCAGCTGCGCGAGGACGACAATCAGCAGCACGAAACAGATCGCCGCCGCCAGCCACCACCACTGTGGCATCACCCGGAGGAGCAGCCAGACGATCAGCGCCCCGACAATCGCGAACAGCAGCCCGAGCACCGTCCCCTTGAGTTGATCGAGCCACCAACGCCCGGTCGTCTGCGTCGACAGCTCGTACCGCCGCTCGAGCAGCACCCCCTGGTAGAACGCGAGCGGCAGCTGAACCAGCTCGATCAGCAGGCCGATCGCGACGACGTAGATGACGACGGTGAGAACGAAGGACTGGCGCGCATAGTTGGCGGCGGCTTCGCGGATCGCCGCCGACGCGCCGCTGGCCAGCAGGAGGAGCACGCACGCGCCCGTGAGCGCCGTGCCCAGGAACGATGCGCGGCGCTTCAGCCGATGGTATCGGGTAGCTTTCTCTTCGTTCAATTCAGCTGAACGGAAATCAGCTTCGACACGCCCGGCTCTTCCATGGTCACGCCGTAGAGCCGGTTGGCGATCTCCATGGTGCGGCGGTTGTGCGTAATCAGGATGAACTGCGTGCGATCGAGCATGCCGCGAAGCATCTCGACGAACCGGCCGACGTTGGCGTCGTCGAGCGGCGCGTCGATTTCATCGAGCAGGCAGAACGGGCTTGGCTTGTAGCGGAAGATGGCGAACATCAGGGCGATCGCCGTCAGCGCCTTCTCCCCGCCCGAGAGAAGCTGCACGCTCTGCAGCCGCTTGCCCGGGGGCGAAGCGACGATGTCGATGCCGCTTTCGAGCGGATCGTTCTCGTCGAGCAGCGTCAGGCCGGCGTGGCCGCCGCCGAACAGCGTGCTGAACGTCACCTGGAAATTCTGCTGAATCGCGACGAACGCCTCGTTGAAACGGGCTTTGGTGGTTTCGTCGATCCGCTTGATCGCCTCGGCGGTCTGCGCGATCGAGTCCACCAGGTCCTTCCGCTGCGTCGTCAGGAAGACGTGGCGGGTTTCGAGCTCGTCGAACTGCTCGATCGCCATCATGTTCACCGGTCCGAGCCTGTCAATCTTGGCCTTGAGCGCGTTGATCGCCTCTTCGGCGGTCATCGACGCCGGTACCGGTTCGGGCTGTGCAGCCGCGATAGCGTCGCCCTCCTCCGCCTCCGGGTCGGGCTCTTCGGCGGTGATGGCCGCGGCGTCCGGGGTTGCCTCGCCGGCTTGCTCCATCGCCTCGACCTCGACGACGACCTGGTCCAGCGCGCACTGCGCGGTTTCGAGGCACATCTGCGCAAGGTGGCTCAAGTCGCTCTGCGCGGTCGCGCGCGTCAGATCGAGTTCGCTGGCATGCGCGCGGATCTCGTCGAGCACGCGCCGCGCGTCTCGAATCACGGCGTCCTGGCCGTCAACTGCGCCGCGCACGGTGGCGGACGCCTCGTCCGCGATCCGGACCTCGGTGCGCAGCGTGTCGAGGGCGCGGATATCGTCGTCCAGAGTCCGGGTCTCGTCATGGACCGTCTGTAACAGAGCTTCACGACGGCTGCGGGCGTGTTCCAGTTCAGCGGCGCGGGCAGCGATACGCTGTTCAACCTCTCCTGCCGCCTCTTCGAGGCGGCGTACCTCTCCCTCGAGCGCCAGGGTGCGCTCGACCATCGCCGCCTGGGCAGCGCGGGCATCCGCGGCCTTCATGCTGAGCTCGTCAACGGTGTCGCGCGCAGCGAGGAGCAGGCGCTGGGCGTCGGCCAGGCGGTCGTCCGCGGCACGCTGGTCATCGACAAGCCGGGCGAGCGAGATTTCCGCCTCGGCACATCGCGCCTCGAGCGCCGCGCGCTCTTCCTCGGCCTGACGCCGCTCGAGCGCGATCACCTCGGCCTTGCGCCCAAGCCTCGCCGCTTCCTCGGCTGCGCGATCGACTTGCGCCTGCTGGCCGACGATCGCCACATCCTGGCGATGCCGCTCTTCCTTCAGCGCCGCCAGCGCGCTCGTCGCCTGCGCAATCGCGATCTCCAGCCGCGACGCCTCGTCGGTCAGCCGCGCCAGCTCGTCGCGCCCCGCCGCGGTCCGCTCGCGCAGTTCCTTGATCTCGCGCTTGGTGGCGAGGATACCGCGCGATTCCGCCTTGGCGCCTCCGCTCACCACGTGAGGTCCGCGCAGGACGTCGCCGTCGAGCGTCGCCACCGGCGCCGATGTCTGCCTCGACATCACGACCGCCTGTTCGAATGAGTCGGCGACGTACGCCTCCGGCACCACCTTCTGAATCGTGGCGACGTGCGGGCCGGCGATGCGCAGCACGTCGGTCAGCGGAACGATGCCGGGCATCCGGATCATTTCGCGGGGATGGAAGCCGTTCGATCCCGGGTCGATCACGACGAAGCCGCAGCGTCCGGCATCCTGCTCACGAACGAGCGCGAGGCCGCATGCCGCCTGGTCGTGACGCTCGACGATGACGTGCTGGAGGAGGTCGCCGAGGCATGCTTCGACCGCGCGCTCGTAGCGGCGGTCGACGTCGAGATAATCCGCGACGGCGCCCTGCTGACTCACCTTGCCGTTGGCCTGCACCAGCACCATCCGGGCGGCGTCGCCGAACTCACCGCGGGTGGCGTCGAGCTCGACCAGCGACGACAGGCGCGCTTCGCCGCGGGCCAGCTCCTGCTCGCGATCGCGCACGCCGCGCAGACGATCTTCGTATTCGGCGCGCGCAGCGACCAGCTCGGATTCCCGCACCGCGGTTTCCAGATGGACCTGCTCCAGCGCCGCCTGGGCGTGGGTCAGCGCCGCGGCGGCGGCCAACTGCGAGGCATCGACGGTTTCCAGCTCGCGGCGAAGGTCGGCGGATTCGACATCCAGCTTCGCCAGTGTTTCTCCCACGCGCTCGCGCTGGGAGGCGGCATGCTCCAGCGCATGGCGCAACGCGGTGGCGGCGTTCATCGCGGCAAACACGCCGCTGCGGGCCGCCTCCACATTCGCGTCGAGCCCTTCGATCTGCTGCTGCGCCCGGCCGTAGGCCTCATTGGCTGCCGCCACGTCGCCGGCAGCGGCGTCGCGTGAGTGCGCCGCTTCGGCTGCGGATTGCGCACGCTCGACGACTGCGAGCCGTGCGGGTTCACGCCGCCCCTCGAGCTCGGTCAGTTCCGCGGCAATTTCCGAGGCGCGGCCGAGCAGCGTTTCAGCCTGGCGGCGGTCGAATTCCTGCTGCTGCTGGCGCCGGTTGATATCGAGCTCCCGCGCATGCGCGTCCTCGCGCACCCGGGTGGCGCGGCTGTCGGCCTCGGCCTGTTCGATGCGCAATCTCGACAGGTCGGCTTCGCCCTCGGCGACCCGCGCCGCCGCCGCCGTCTCGCGTTCGCGCGCTTCGGCCAGCCGTGTCTGCGCCGACTCGATCGCCCGCGCCAGCTCGCGATAGCGGCGGGCGAACAGCACCTTCTCCCAGCGCCGGAGCTCTTCGCGCAGCCGCTTGTAGCGGCGGGCCTTGGCCGCCTGGCGCTTGAGCGTGCCGCGCTGCTTTTCCACCTCGAACACGATGTCGTCGATGCGCGTGAGGTTCTGTTGCGCCGCTTCCAGCTTCAGCTCGGCGGCGCGCCGGCGCGACTTGTACTTGGTGATGCCCGCGGCTTCCTCAATCAGCTGGCGCCGATCGGTGGGCCGGGAACTCAGGATCATCCCGATCTTGCCCTGCTCGATGATCGCGTAGGCCTTGGCGCCCAGGCCCGTATCCATCAACAGTTCATGGACGTCGCGCAGCCGGCATACTTCGCCGTCGATCAGGTACTCGCTCTCACCCGACCGGTACAGACGGCGGGTCACCTCGACGTCGCGGGTAAACAGGTCGGCGGCGGCCGCCAGGTGGCCGTTGCCGTTGCCATTACCGTTGCCGTGTCCGTTGCCCTCGTGGCCGCTTCCGTTTCCGTTGGCGCCGGTGGAATGGAACTCGGTCAGGTCGTCGCCGTTTTTCGGCGGCGCGTGAAGGCCGGTCAGCCGCAGGCGGACTTCGGCAGTGGCGCCAGGCTTGCGCGCGTCGCTGCCGCTGAAGATCACGTCCTCCATCTTGTCGCCGCGCAGGCTCTTGGCGCTCTGCTCGCCGAGGACCCAGGTGATGGCGTCGGCCACGTTGCTCTTGCCGCAGCCGTTCGGGCCGACGATGGCGGTGACGCCATGGTCGAAAGCCAGCTCGGCGCGATCGGAAAACGACTTGAAGCCGTTGATATGCAGGCGCTCTAAACGCATAGGGATTTACCGGGTCAGATCCTAAACACGACAAGCCCTAGTGGCAAGGGCATTCTGACACCACTATATTTTGGGCTGGGAACCCAAAAGGGGGGGTGGTGCTATCGCAACCCCCAAGAACACCAACGCCCAACTCCCAAGGAACCTGGAATTGGGAGTTGGAGGTTGGGAGTTGGGAGTTTTTGTCTATCTCGCGGCGCGGCGATCGGTCGCCGTGTTCGTCAGCCGCATCAGCGCTTCCGCTTCCGGAAAGAGCGTCAGCGCATACTGTAGCTGCGGATCCAGCCGCGACAGATTCTTGCGCGCGAACTCGACGCCAAAGAGATCGACGTCGATCTCGAAGCGGATCATCGCGCGGATGAACGCCTCATCCTGTTTCCACGCGGCCTCGTCGATGCGCAGCCGTGACTTCTGCACGAAGTCCTTGAACTCGGCCACCATCGTGTCGGTCACCTGGAAGTCCTGCGTCAGCTCGCGCAGCTGCGCCGTCGAGTTCACGGTGATTCGCCGATCGCCGGCTCTCGAGAAGCGCTGCGCGTAGATGTCGAATAGATTCCGTGCGAACAGCGTTCGTCCGAATCGGGTCGGGTTGAACCCCTCGGTGGGACCATCGAAGCGGCGATCGGGCTCCACTCCGCCGCCGCTGTAGACCCGGCGCCCGGCGTCGGTGTACTTCAGTTCTTCGGCCTTGTGTGTTCTGGCGGCATCCTGCTCGCGGTAGGTGTAGGTCAGATATTCGTCGAACGTGCCATCCCACGGCCGCTGAATCAGCCGCCCGCTCGGTGTGTAGTAGCGCGCTGTCGTCACCGCCACGCCGGCGCCCTCGCTGACGCGGTAGACTGACTGGACGAGCGCCTTCCCGAACGTGGTCTCGCCGACAATGAGCGAGCGGTCATGGTCCTGCAGGGCGCCCGACACGATCTCCGAGGCGCTGGCGCTGGCGCGATTGACCAGCGTAATCATCGGGATCTCCAGGTATTCGCTCTGCTGCGTGGCGCGGTAATCCTGGTCGGAATTCGCGACGCGGCCCCGCGTGTAGACGATCAGGTCGCCGCGCGGCAGGAAGCGGTTGCTGATCTTGATCGCCTGATCGAGCGCGCCGCCCGGGTTGTTGCGCAGGTCGAGCACGAACCGGCGCATGCCCTGATCGCGGAGCGACTTCAGCGACCGCCCGATCTCGTCGTCGGAGTTCTCGCCGAAATCACCAAGCAGGACGTAGCCAGTGGTGGCGTCGAGCATGAACGTCGCGCGGACGGTGGGAATGTGGATTTCGTCGCGCAGCACCTCGAGGTCGATCAGGTTCTCGTAGCCGGCGCGCTTGATCGCGATCTTGACCGGCGTCCCGCGCGGCCCGCGCAACATGCGGACCGCCTGGTCGCTGGTCCACCCCTTCGTGTCCTGCCCCTCGATCCGGGCGATGACGTCGCCGCGGCGCAACCCTTTCTGGTAGGCGGGCGATCCTTCAAACAGCGAGAACACGGTGATTTCGCCGTCGACGACCTGGATGGAAATGCCAAGGCCGTAATACCGGCCTTCCTGGCGCTCCCGCATCTGGGCGTAGCTGCGGGGATCCATGAAGCTCGAGTGCGGGTCGAGGGTCTGCAGCATGCCGGTGATGGCGCCGTAGACCAACCGGTCCGACTCCACCTCCCCGACGTAGTTATTCTCGACCGCCCCCAGCGCGGCCGTAAAAACCTTGTACTGGTCGGGAATCTGATCCTGGGCGACCAGCGCGCTCTGGCCGTAAAAACCGCCCAGAAGGGCGCAAATCACGACGGCACACACCGCCGCCGACACGGACCGGTAACTGCGCATATGTCAAAACTATAAACGGTTACCTTGACCCCGTCCAGACCGGATTTCTATAATCCAATGAATCACTTACGCGGATTTGCAAAGTAAGGGAGCAGCTTATGTTTGGGTCGATAGGGATGCCGGAGCTGATCATCATCCTGGTGATCGCGCTCATTATTTTCGGGCCACGGAAGCTGCCAGAGCTCGGCCGTTCACTGGGGAAAAGCATCGGGGAATTCAAGAAGGCCTCGAACGAGCTGCGGAGCACCCTGGAAGAGGAAATCCGCATCGAAGAAACCAAGGAACAGCGCGAACGGATGCGCGCCGAGCAGGACACGGCCATTGCGGGCGCCTCCACCCCGCCGTCGGTGCCGCCGCCGGTGGCGCCGGTGCCGCCCGCCGATCCGACCGTCAACCGCACGACGGGCACCGACCCTGTGGCTTAGGTGGCGCTCGTCCCCTTTCCGAACAAGTCTGCTTCCCCGCCTCCGGACGACGAGCTTGACGTCCCGGACGTCGACGGCCTGGACGACGCCGATGCGGCCGGGAAGATGTCGTTCCTCGATCACCTCGACGAGCTGCGGCGCCGCATCATCTACGCGTTCGTGTCGCTCGGCGCCGGCGTCGTAATCGCCTTCGCGTTCATCGACGACATCTTCAACTTCATCATGCGCCCGCTGCAGTCGATGCTGCCGGCCGGCCAGACGATGATCTACACCGACCCCACCGAAGCGTTCATGCTCTACGTCAAGATCGCGCTGATCGCGGGGCTGGTGATCGCGTCGCCGCTGGTGATGACCCAGGTCTGGCTGTTCATCGCCCCGGGGCTGTACGTGCACGAAAAGAAGTGGGCGATCCCGTTCATCGCGATGTCGACGGTGTGCTTCATCGCCGGCGCCGCGTTCTCGCACTACGTCGTGTTCCCGCTCACCTGGCGCTTCTTCGTCAGCTTCACCACCGACATCCTGACCTTCATGCCGCGGATTGAGCCGGCGTTCTCCATCTACCTGCGGCTGCTGCTGGCCTTCGGCGTGGTGTTCCAGATGCCGACGATCGTGCTGTTCCTGGCCAGGATGGGCATGCTGACGGCGCGTTTCATGGTGCGCAACATCAAGTACGCGATCCTGGCGATTGTGATTATTTCGGCGGTGGTGACGCCCGACGGCGGCGGCGTGTCGCTGGTGGCGATGTCGGGGCCGCTGGTCCTGCTCTATATCTTCAGCATCGGCCTTGCCTGGATGTTCGGCAAGAAGCGAGAAGTAGCTGGGTAGTTAGGTAGCTGAGTAGCTGGGTTGACCCAGCCACCCAGCCACCCAGCTACCCAGCTACCTAGTTAGTAGGACTTGGCAAAGTAGGCGTGCACGGTTGCGGGCGATCCGCACTTGAGGCACGACTTCCCGGTTGCCGGTTTGCTGACGAAGGGAATGTTGCGGATCGTCGCTTGCGTTTCCGCCTTGATTGCCGCCTCGCAGGTCGCGGAACCGCACCAGGGCGAAACGACGAACCCGGGGCGACCCTCCATGATTTCCTTGAACTGGTCGTAGCTGTCGGTTTCCGACGTGTGCTCCTCGCGGAACTTGAGCGCACGGTCGAACAACGCCCGCTGAATCGTCGCCAGCAGCTCCTCGACGTGTGCGGGGAGACCGTCCATCGGCACGAAGCTCTTCTCCCGGGTGTCGCGCCGCGCCAGCACGACCTGCGACTTCTCCAGATCCTTGGGACCGATCTCCAGCCGCAGCGGGACACCGCGCAGCTCCCATTCGTTGAACTTCCAGCCCGGCGTCTGTGAATCGCGGTCGTCGAGCATGACGCGGATGTTCCGCGCCACCAGTTCGTCGCGAATCGCCTTCGCTTTCGGCAGCACCGTCTCTTTCCAGTTGCCGCGCGGAATCGGCACGATCACGACCTGGTAGGGCGCAATCCTCGGCGGCAGGATCAGCCCGCCGTCGTCCCCGTGCGTCATGATCACGCCGCCGATCATCCGCGTCGAGACGCCCCACGACGTCGTGTAGACGTGCTGCACCGACTTGTCGCGCGCCTGGAACTTGATGTCGTAGCTCTTCGAGAAGTTCTGACCGAGGTTGTGCGACGTGCCGGCCTGCAGCGCGCGGCCATCGCGCATCAGCGCCTCGATCGAATAGGTGCGGTCGGCGCCCGCGAACTTCTCGCTGTCGGTCTTGGGGCCGTCCATGACGGGCATCGCCAGTTCGCTTTCCGCGAACTCTTTGTAGACCGCCAGCATGCGTAGCGTCTCTTCCTGCGCCTCCTCGGCGGTCTCGTGCGCCGTGTGCCCTTCCTGCCAGAGGAACTCGGTGGTGCGGAGGAACAGCCGCGTCACTTTCTCCCAACGAACGACGTTCGCCCACTGGTTGATCAGGATGGGCAGATCGCGCCACGACTGCACCCACTTGGCGTACATCGTGCCGATGATGGTTTCCGACGTGGGGCGGACGACCAGGCGTTCCTCGAGCGGCTCGTTGCCGCCCTGGGTGACCCACGCCACCTGGGGTGCGAACCCTTCGACGTGCTCCGCTTCCCGCATCAGCAGGCTCTCGGGAATGAACAGCGGAAAGTAGGCGTTCACGTGCCCGGTCGCCTTGAAGCGGCGATCCAGCCCCTGCTGGATCAGCTCCCACATGGCGTAGCCGTAGGGGCGAATCACCATGCAGCCCTTGACCGGTGAGTAATCGGCCAGCTCCGCGCGGCGGACGACGTCGATGTACCAGCGGCCGAAGTCCTGAGACTGCGGCGTGATTTCGGTTGGAAGATCGGGAATCTCAGTCGACATGGAGGCGATCGGCGATGCGTTTCTTCCAGTGTAGATCGTCGCGCGTCGGGAAATCCGTTCGAAAGTGCGCGCCGCGGCTCTCCTCGCGGCGCAGCGCGGCGCGGGCGATGAGATAGCCGGCCACGGCGATGCTGGTGACGTGGCCCGGCGCCGGATCCTGCCCTCCCGCTCGAGTCTGCATTGCGGCCCCGGCCCACGCCTGCAGCTGTTCCACGGCTCGTTCGAGGGAGGCACGTGTCCGCACCACGCCAACGTGGCGCCACATCAGATCCCGGATGGTGTCGGCGGACGGGGGTGCGGTGCCTGCGCGGAGCGTCAGCAAGGCGGGCGACACATCCGACGCCGGCAGCGATGCGTCGCGAAGCGGGGCCTGCATGGCGACGGCTGCACGCGCGCCAAACACCAGCCCCTCGAGCAGCGAGTTGCTGGCCAGCCGGTTGGCGCCGTGGACGCCCGTGCACGCGACCTCGCCGGCCGCAAAGAGACCTGGGGTCGAGGTGCGGCCGTCGAGATCGGTTTCGACGCCGCCCATCACGTAGTGGGCCGCGGGGCTGACCGGAATCGGGTCACGCGCCAAATCGAGGCCCGCGGCGGCACATGCCTCCGTGATCATCGGAAAGCGGCGCCCGACGAACTCCGGATCGAGGTGGGCCAGCGAGAGGTAGACCGGAGCACCAGAGCGTTCGGACTCGCGCACAATCGCGCGCGCCACCAGATCTCTCGAAGCAAGGTCACCGGCGGCCTCGTATCGCTCCATGAACGCCTCGCCAGCCTGGTTGATCAACGTCGCGCCCTCGCCGCGAAGCGCCTCGGACAGGAGAAACCGCGGCGAACCTGCGACCTGCAGCACGGTGGGATGGAACTGGACGAACTCGAGATCGGCGACTCGCGCACCGGCCAGCGCCGCAATCGCAACGCCATCACCGGTGGCGATCGCCGGGTTGGTGGTCTCGCGGAATATCTGGCCCCCGCCGCCGGTCGCCAGCAGCGTCCGGGCGGCGGTGACGCGCCCCTCTCCGTCACTGCCCCTGAACGCGGCGCCGCCGCAGCCGCCGGCGTCCCTGATCACGCCCGTCGCGCGCGCATCGTCCACCACCCGAATCCGGCGATCGGCGATCACCCGCGTCCACAGCAGCCGCGAGATCTCGCGGCCGGTCGCGTCGCGCGCGTGCAGGACACGCCGCACGCTGTGCGCCGCTTCGCGGCCCAGCGCCGGCGCGCCGTCGGCGTCGCGATCGAATGCCGCGCCCCACTCGATCAGCTCTCGAACGTAGCGCGGTCCCTCGCGCACCAGCACGTCGACTGCCGCCGGCAGGCACAGCCCGTCGCCGGCCGCCATCGTGTCGCGCGCATGCAGCTCGGGAGAGTCGCCTGGACCAATCGCCGCCGCGATGCCGCCTTGCGCGTAGCCGGTGTTGCTCTCGCGCGGGTCTGCCTTGGTGAGGACCACGACATCGCCGGCCTCCGCCAACGACAGCGCTGCCCGTAGTCCGGCAATGCCGCTGCCGATGACGAGAAAGTCCGCGCGCACGTGCATCTGTCGATGCTACTCGGGATGCTATCCTATCAACCCCTTGAGCGTTGAGTTAGCGGGCGATCCTGTTCGAGTCGACATCACCGCCGGCACCCGCACGTCGGCGATCTGGATCGGCAGCGGCGTGACCGATCGCGCCGCCGAACTGCTCGCCGCTCACCGCGCCGGCGGCAAGCGCTTCATCGTCTCCAGCCCGGTCATCTGGCGGTTTCACGGCGAGCGCCTGCTGCGCGCGCTTGGCGGCGCCGACCCGATCCTCATTCCCGACGGCGAGCGCTACAAGAACCTGCAATCGGTGTCGCGGATCTACGAGGCGCTGATCCGCGCCGGCGCCGATCGCGGCAGCACCATCATCGCCGTCGGCGGCGGCGTGATTGGCGATACCGCCGGATTCGCGGCAGCCACCTTCCTGCGCGGCGTCACGCTCGTCCAGGTGCCGACGACGCTGCTGGCGCAGGTGGACAGTTCGGTGGGCGGCAAGGTGGGCGTGAACCTGGCGCTCGGCAAGAACCTGATCGGCGCGTTTCATCAGCCGGCGCTCGTGCTGGTGGATCCGCTTCTCCTGGCGACGCTGCCGCGCCGCGAGTTCCGCTCCGGGCTCTATGAAGTCGTCAAGTACGGCATGATCGCCAGCCGCGATCTGTTCGAGCGCGTCGCCCGCGACACCAAGGCGATTTTTGCGCGCGACGAACAGGTGCTCGTGCCGGCGATCGTCGAATCCTGCCGGATCAAGGCAGACATCGTGACCCGCGACGAACGCGAGAGCGATCTCCGGCGCACGCTCAACTACGGCCACACCGTCGGCCACGCGCTCGAAGCGGTCACGAAGTACCGGCGCTTCCGCCACGGCGAGGCGATCGCCTACGGCATGCTCGCCGCGGCCGATCTCGCCGTCGCGCGCGGCGCGCTCGCCGACCGCGAGCGCCAGGCGCTGGCGCGGCTGATTACCAAGCTCGGCCCGTTGCCGCCGATCGGCGATCTGCCGATCAGCGAGGTGATCGAAGCCGTCCGCCGTGACAAGAAGGTGGTTGACGGCAAGCTGCACTTCGTCATCGCCATCCAGGTGGGCGCGACGATGACGATTGACGATGTGACCGAG
>Ga0209486_10000289_pt1 | contig 23514 bp, 22 predicted proteins | sample NCCompost_FD_187518 | JGI IMG/M metagenome (GOLD analysis project Ga0209486, IMG submission 187518) | Agricultural soil microbial communities from Utah to study Nitrogen management - NC Compost (SPAdes) (version 2) | ecosystem: Environmental > Terrestrial > Soil > Agricultural land | place...
AAAAGCGTGATGCGACGCGACGCAACCACACTGCTACACACTTGATGCACGCCGCGTTGCGCGAGGTTTTGGGAACGCACGTGAAGCAGGCGGGTTCTGTGGTTGCGCCGAATTACCTGCGTTTCGACTTTTCGCACTATCAGCCGTTGACCGCCGCGGAGAAGGAAGAGATCGAGCGGCTCGTTAACTATCACATTCTGCGCAACGAACCGGTGCAAACCGACGAGATGCAGGTCGAAGAGGCAATGCGCTCAGGTGCGATGGCGTTGTTCGGCGAGAAGTACGGCGATCGTGTGCGCGTGCTGTCGATTAAGGGCCTCGAAGGGATCTTTTCGAAAGAGCTATGCGGCGGTACGCACGTTCGAGCGACCGGCGATATCGGACTGTTCAAGATCACGAGTGATGAATCGATCGCTTCAGGTGTACGGCGCATCAGGGCCATTACAGGCGTCGATGCGTATGAACGTTTCCGCGAGTCGGAAATGCTGGTCGATGAATTGACGTCAGGTTTGCGTACATCGCGATCGGATCTTCAGACGACCGTTACTCGGCTTCAGGATGAGTTAAAGAAAGCACGGCGAGAGGCTGACGACTTGCGGTTGAAGATCGCGAGCGGCGCGGTTGGCGCTTCGGCGAATGGCGACGAGTCGCGGGAGATTGCAGGCGTAAAGGTTGTCGCGCGTGAAGCGCATGGTCTTGATGCGCCGGCAATGCGACAGCTTTCCGACACATTGTTGGCGCGAATCAAGTCAGGCGTCGTTATTTTGGGTAGAAGCAGCGACGGCAAGGTTTCGATGATCGTTCGTACATCTGCCGACCTCACTGGCAAAGTACCGGCAGGGCAGGTGATTAAAGAGCTCGCGCCGATTGTCGGAGGCCGCGGTGGTGGCAAGGCCGATATGGCTGAAGGTGGCGGCAATCAACCTGAAAAACTCAACGCTGCCCTGGAAGAGAGTTATAAAGTTATCGAACAGCTATTGAGTCGGTAGGAGCGGTCAGCAGACTACTCCTACCGACTATGTTTGGTTACATCGTTTTCTGTTTCTCGGTTAAGGTGATGTTCATCTTCTCGAGCGTCACCCTGTTCAGCGTACCAGTCACTTTCAGACCTTCCGCCTGTTGATACTTGCGCAGACCCTCGCGCGTCGCATCATCCAGTTTTCCCAATTGTTCCCCCGCGTAGAAGCCACGTGATTTAAGCAGCGCCTGCGCCTGGTTGATCTGTTCCTTCGTGGCCCGGAAAACGGGTCCGCGTTTGGTTTGTTTGGTCGTCTGAGGTGTGCAAGCGAAGGTAGTTTCATTCTGGGCCATCGCTGCGGTGAAGACACAGAGAAATGGCAGAGTAAGCGTAAGGAGTTTCTTCATCTGTTTTCGTCCTTTTGTGAGGCGCGCTGAAGCGCGCGGTTAATGGTTATTGGGCGGTGACATCATACAAGCCCTGTCAAGACGCGCCTAATTCTATGTGTTCAACAAAGTTGGCAAATGTTAGACGACCGTGCTAGTATCTCTCCGGCTACTCTCCGCCCTTGCCCGCGAACCCTTATGCGAAAACTTCTCCTTATTCCCGCCATTTTGACTGTTTGCTGTTGGTCTGCCTCCGCCCAAACCTATCAGGTCGATAACTTCGATTTCGCGAGCGCCATTCGCATTCAGACTCCGCCGGAGCCGGTCAAGAAAACTCCGCCAACCCCGAAAAAGCTCACGAAGATACGTAATTACACGTACACGCCGCCTGCCGGTGCGCTCGTTGAGCACACGAGCAAGCCGCTGAACCCGTCCCTTGGCGAATTCACCACCGGTAACGCCACCGTCGACTCCTTTATCGTCGAATCCGCCAAGCGAAATTCGGTCGATCCGCTTTTGATTTATTCGGTCATGCATCAGGAGTCGAGCTTCAAGCCTCGAGCGATGTCGTACAAAGGCGCGCGCGGGCTGATGCAGTTGATGCCGGGGACTGCGGCGCGTTTTGGCGTGAGCAACATTTGGGACCCGAAACAGAATATCGAGGGCGGGGCTCGCTACATGCGGTTCCTGCTCGACCTGTTTGGCGGCGATATCAAGCTTGCGCTGGCCGGTTACAACGCCGGCGAGGGTGCGGTAATGAAGTACGGCTACCAGGTTCCGCCTTACAACGAAACGCAGGAATACGTGCGGCGCATCGGTCGTCGCTACAGTCTCATTCGCGATCCGCAAGCGGCGGCAATCGCACGCGACGGCCAGGTCGCACAAAAAGAATCCCAGCCTTTGACGGTCTACGAGCGCAGTGTCTTCATGGTCCGCCTTCCTGACGGCCAACTCCAACTAGTCAGCCAATGAGGCAGACGCGGTGAGGGGGAGACGCGGAGACACGGAGATTTCGTCTCGCATCCCCGCACCCCGCGTCGGCCCGCGCCCCCCGTCGCCGCGTCACCCCTTCTCCGCGTCTAGCCTCAAGCAGGGAACCTTTCCCTGGGCCTCTCGTTTTGTATTTACGAGGCTTTAGGTATGATGAACAAACTCAAGGCAAGCACGTCGTTTTCCCGGCTTAGTGAGGTCAAATCCATGACGTGTTCCAAGTGTGGAGCATACGTTACCCCCAGCGTTCGTTTCTGTTCGAACTGCGGCGCCGCTGCCGACGGTGAAGCCACGCGACTCGCGCGCGTCCAGGCGAGCGCCCTCGAACCAGGCATCGATCCCGATCTGGAACACACCGTTTTCAGCGTTCGCCCAACGATGATCTTCATCAAGACTGGCTACGCTATTACTGTAATCGCCGGTCTCGCCCTTGTGTTTCTACTCGCATCCCTCGGCGTCCCTGCTACGATTTCAATCCCGATCGCTCTCGCGCTCTTGTTGATTCCCGGCTACTACCACATGCGTCGAAACATGGTGCGTTACACGGTCACCGACGCGAAGCTGCAAATCGACACCGGTCTGATCGCCCGCACCACCCGCAACATTCCGTTGAGCAAGGTGCAGGACGTGACTGTTTCCGCGAGTATTCCGCAACGCCTCCTCGGCTTCGGCGACATCATTGTCGACAACGCGAGCGACGCCGGTGGCTCCACCGTAATGCGGAACATCAACACCCCGCGTCATTACGCCGACCTTCTTTTGCGAGAACTAAGACGCTGGCATTAAACTTGGTTCGTGCTGCCTAATCGTCGCCGGGAACATCAAAGCCTGTGCGGTTTCTAAACACTGTTTTCCAGCATTACAAAAGGGGCCGCTCGAGGAGTCTGCGTTTGCGTTTAGTTAAGGTTTTAATCCTGATTATTAGTCTTTGCGTTGTGGCGGTCGGAAGTAAGGCGCGCCGCACGTTGCCAGATCGCCTCGTCAACTTCCAGATTACGACCCGACTCGACGGTGACTTCGAGTTGCTGAAAGAGTCGTTATTCGGTCGGCCGATATCAGAAACGGACATGGACAACGCTGAGAATGCGGACTATGCCGGCAGTGGCGGATCGCGAATTCGTGTGGAGACTGTGCATTTCCCACAGGACGCAAAGGCCTACGAAATGCTCAGTTTGTTTGCTGCCCGGGCGAAGGCACAGATAACCCCTGACTATGGTACTGCCGGTTTCCAGCAGGGTAATGAGATTTACTTTTTCAAAGGACAACGCTTTGTTAGGTTGCGAAGCCTCAAGGGCGACGCGGCCAACTTGCCGGCATTTGCCCAGGAATTAAGTGCTTCGCTGGACAAAGGTGAAGCTGACATTCCAGTCTTGATCAAGCACCTGCCGAATCCGGAAGAAGCGCAGAAGAACGCTGTATTCCTGCACAGCTTCCCTAACCTCGACCCGCTGGGATTGCAGCAGGGTGTGTTCACGGCGATCCAATCACAAGGAAATGCGGATGCCGCGCTGGCGACGTATGGTCCAAGTAAGGTTTTGATCGTCGAATTCAATACGCCGCAACTAGCGAAGGACAACGACGCTCGCATCATCGCTCGCATCCATGAGCTGTGGAAACTTGGCGAACCGGCGCCGATTGCGTATCGCCGTGTCGGCAACTACTCGGTATTCGTTTTCGGCGCGCCCGACGAGCAGTCCGCAAAGCAGCTGATTGATCAAGTTAAGTACGAGCAGGTGGTCCAATGGCTCGGTGAGAACCCGAATATTCTCAAGCGAGCGCAAGAGGAGTATGTCAACACGACGTTGGGCGTGTTAGTGGCGGTGCTGAAAGCGTCCGGTTATGCGCTGCTGGCCTGTTTAGGACTTGGTGGTTTGGCGGGAGCGCTGTTGTTCACTCGACGGCGGGCCCAGCAGAGCGAAGAAGCGTTTTCTGATGCTGGTGGAATGCTTCGACTCAACCTCGATGACCTGACGCCGGAAACCAACCCTGCGCGACTCCTGCGAGAGCGTAACTAAACCACAGATTTTTAGCTTAACTAAATGACGACGCACAAAAAATGCGGGCTGCTGATTTTTCCTGGAGGGCTCCCCCAAGCCCCGTCAAGACGTCAATCAGCAGCTCCGCTATTGTTGCTCTTCAACTGCGTCACAAACGCGGATCCGTTCCCCCAAAAGAACCAACGTTTGCTTTCAATCTTGTGAGAGGATGCCTCCCCCAAAGCCTCCACTCACCGCAGTTATCTGAGCCTGACCCGATTTACCCTTATCTACCCTTCTTGTTCTGTTTCACTCTTTCGCAACGTGCGTGCCACCGGAACCATGCCTTACCTCAATCGGTAGGAATTGTCGTTTTACCCGCAATTCTGTAGCCATTAAGCAAACAAGGATTTGTACGCAAGCGCGCAGATAGGGCAGTCAGTTGTACCTCTTCAGTACAGGAGTGACCGTACAATCGCACGATAATCGCTCGCTGATGTCACGGAAGTGCCTCAACCAGTGCGTCGATCTCTTCGGGTGTGTTGTAGAGGTGCGGAGCGATCCGTAAACGATCACCGCGAGGAGCGGTGATGATGTTCTCCTTTTTGAGGTGAACGTAAAGCGCCATCGCCGACACTCCACTTGCTGGGCGAATACAGACAATCTGAGACTTCTCCCCAGTTAATCGCGAACTCACTACCTGATACGGTCCGCTCTGTAACCGGTCGCAAAGGTGGTCCGTGATCTCTTCGAGGTAACGCGCTGTTTGAGCCACTCCCAGCGCCGTTAAAAGCTCCAGGCTCGCTTTTAGGCCGTACAGCAGGGATGCCTGTCCCGTGCCCGTTTCCCACGCGAGCGTGCCCTCGTTCCAACCCTGTTCGAAGTTTTGAAAGTCTTCAGGGTTGGGAACGCTAATCCAGCCCACCAGCGTCGGTTGAATTTGCTCCCGCGCCCGATCCGAAAGGTACAGGTAGCCGACGCCTTCCGGCGCCAGCAGCCACTTGTGACTCGCACCCGCCGCAACGTCCACCAACTCCGCCTCGACATCGATTGGAACGACCCCCAGCGCCTGAATCGTGTCGACTACAAGCAGCGCATCGTGCTGCCGCACCAGCCGCCCGAGTCGTTCTAAGTCCATTCGAAACCCCGACGCAAACTGCACGTGACTGATCGCCACCAGCCGTGTGTTTTGATCGACGAGCTTGCTCAAATCTGCGAAATCGACGCGTCCGTCGCGCTCTTCACACATTCGGAGCTCGATGCCAGACACGTCGCGAATGCGCAGCCAGGGATAGATGTTCGAAGGAAACTCGCCACGGAACGTGACGATGTTGTCGCCCTGTCGCCACTTTAGGCCGTTGGCGACGGTGGAAAGCGCGTCGGAAGTATTGCGCATGAACGCGACCTGTTCCGGCCGTGCGCCGAGCAGACCAGCGAGTAGCCGTCGCGCTTCTTCTTTCGTATCGAGCCAGTCCTGAAAATTGACCGAGCCGTTTTCGTGAACGTCTTGGAGTTGTGTTTCGATCGCCTCGAGCGTTGGCAGTGGCAGCGGCGAAACTGCGGCGTGGTTTAGATAGTTGTATCGTTTGGTTATCGGGAAGAGTTCGCGAAGCGCAGGTTTAGGAGGATTAGGGAGCATACGGCTTGCCGTAGAACTCTTTATACAACCAGCCGAGCACGCGCGCTTCCGCGGTGCACAACGTCTCGATCCAGCAATTAACCAAAAATTCCGCTCGCCCGCGTTGGAAAGGAATCTTGTCCGACTGATTCACGATCGAGCCACCGCTGCGCAGATCGAGGTGATAAGCTTCGGCTGTCGACTCGTTTGCTTTCGCGGCCGCATCGAGCGCCATCAGCAACTGGCTGATCCACGCGTGCAAGTCGCGTTCAGAAGAATTGTCAGCCAGCGCCTGAATGATGCCGATCGCGAGCCGGTCTTCCGCGCGGTTGAAAATGAAGACTTCCTCGCCCTGCAACTCGCTCTGCTGCTGTTTCCATTGAAAGACTTCTTCGACTGAGGGGTGCCGGACGACCGCGACGCGCTGATCGTTATTCAAGAACCAGTCGATCACGTCAGGTACGGAATCAACATCGACGTTTCCACCAGCGTCGCGTAGCAAGGGAGGTTGGTTTAGTTCCGTTTCCGCGTTCATCATTTCACCAACTTAAACGACGCTCGTATCTCGCCAACGACGTCGCCGCGGCGGTTTTGCACGGGGAAAAATGCGTAACGTGACAGTGCTTCGAGCGATTCGTCGTCGAGGATATCCAGTTGACGCAACGATTCGATTACGACGGTCGGACGCGCACGTTTGTCGTCGCCGTCTTCGATCTTCAGCGCCAGTCCCAGTCCTTTTGGCCAACGGTCGGACGGGAGTATGCCCGCCGTGTAGACACCGTCAGCGCCGACTTTCGAAACGACACGGCCGCGCGTGGCGCGCATAACTTCCGTATCGAGCCGTTCCGAAGTACCACCAATCAATTCCGGATACGCGGTCATTACGCGCACGATTCGTTCACATGCTGCACGGGTCGCTTTATCGAAATTCGCGGGCGGTGAAACGAGTCGCGCATAGGCGAGCGCCATTGCGCGAACAGTGACGCCGAAGATCGGCGCCGCGCAACCGTCGATAGCCACGGCGAAGTCTTCAACCGGTATACCCGTGAATTGCGAGGCCACCTTCGCAATTGCGATCTGAACAGGATTTTCCGGGCTCTCGTAGTTTTCGATTGGCGCGCCGAGGTGTAGCGCCGTGGCCAGCATTCCGGCATGCTTTCCTGAACAATTGTTGTGCAGGACATTCGGGACTTCCTTTCGCGCTCGCAGAACAGCGGCTGCTTCCAAACCGTACGGCTCGTGAACGCCGCATCTGAGCGCCTCCGGACCAAGGCCGATCTTCTCGAGCATCGACGCGACGATTTTGATGTGGATTGGTTCGCCGCTGTGCGACGCACACGCGAGAGCGACTTCCTCGTCCGAAAAACCAAACCGTTCCGCGGCGCCGGTTACTAATAGCGGCAGCGCCTGTAATGGCTTTGCTGAAGAACGCAGGAATGTTACGGCGATCGGCGCGCCAAGCGATGCGACGACGTTGCCGTCAGGTTCGACAGCAGCGACGTGGCCGCGATGACGAGATTCGGTGATCGCTCCACGTCGTACTTCGACCAGAGGTTCGGCGAGCGGAATCTGTTGTGTTTGGGACATGTGCGGCGCATCTTAACACGCCGCACATGAGTCCAGGATTAACGGGCTGATGAATGTGCCGAACGTTTCTTGCCGCCGAGACTTAAAATCGTAAGTTTCACGGTGCGGCGTCCGAAACGCATCGCGTCACGTGTGCTCGGCGTCCAGATGTCGATTCGCTTGCCACGTACCATACCGCCCGTATCGGCGACGAGGTATTCCCCGCTCCACGAGCCTGCTTCGATCTTCACTCGTGAACCGAGTGGCAAAACACGCGGGTCGGCAGCAATGATTCCTTTGGCTACCGGAAGACCGCTCGCCGTCCGTCCGCGCAGACTGTAAGCCGTCGCCACGTAATGATGGACGGGCGCGTCGGGCCTTGCCTCGGCAACAACCGCCGGCTCGCTTAGCTTAACGTTATCGGCCGCTTCCATTGCGACACGCGCAGCAGCAGCCTCATCAGCGAGTTTGGAAATCTTGTTGGCTTGGGTTTGACCTTGGGAAGGAAGTGTTTCTGCCGAGAGTGGACGAGCAGAAAAAATCAAAAAACCGTTTAGAAGAGCGAGGCAGAGCAACGCGCTTCCGCTGAAGATAGAATGAACTTTCAAACTTTCGGGTCTCCGTTCCGATTTATTTCTGTTTTCAGCGTCCTGCGCGAGTCCGTTCTTTCCTATGACTCGTCCCCTGGCTCTAGGAGTCTGCAATGAAGTCAGCCGAGGTTGGGGGCTTGCATCCTTGATGCGGTGCGCTGAAAAGATCTAACTGGGCCCCTGTCGGGCCTAAAAAAGAAAAACGAGCATTAATGTCGTTGTTCCAGACGAGAAAGCTAGCACACGGGTTCGTGAGGTCCAAATGTAAAACCGTGATATTTGTGAGATAAATCGCACGGTTTCGACGCAAGTGCGGGAATAGCAGGGTTTAGCGCGGTTTAATCAATGTGACTGTCCGGCACGCGTTCAGGTACCTCAGAGGGCAAGGAAATTCTCGACGATCTGCCGGCCTTCGGGGTGTTCATCGTCGAATAGCTCCGGGTGGAACTGGACGCCATAGACCCGGCGCCCTTTCTCCTGCATCGCCTGGATTTTGCAATTTTCGTTGGAGGCTGTCGCGCGGAAGCCGTTGGGCAGTTCCTTAACCTCGTCGCAGTGGTTGTGCCAAACGGTCAGTTGAGCCGGAAGACCTTTAAAAAGGCCGTCGCCAGTGTTTTCTATCGGTCCGAAGCCGCGCTCCCGTTTAGCGCCGTCGTAACCCTCGCCCGGTTCGACTCGTCCCATCAGTCCCACTTCAGCGCCGTGCGCAATGGCTATCTGTTGATGACCACCGCACACGCCAAGAATCGGCTGACTCGCCTGTTTTATCACCTCGAACACTCCGGCCAGCGACTCAGGCGAGTACTTGTCCCAGGGGTGGCTTTGTCCGCTCAGAATGATGTGCGACGGACGCAGGCTGCGGACGCGTTCGAGCGATACGCTGTGGAATGGTTCCGTGAGGATTTCGAGGCCGGGAATTAAACGACCCAACACCGCGCGCAACTCGCGCGGGCTCGCACCCTGACCGTCGATTGTGTTGTCTACCAGGTAAACCAGCAAGGTTACTTCAAGCAGTACAGCTTCCCATTGAAAGCGCCGATATAAATTCGCCCGTCGAGTATGGCGGGAGTCGCGTTGATATTATCACCGATCTTCAGTTCGCTGATCTGCTGCCCGTCTTCCGCGGAGACGGCGTGTAGCCAACCCGCCTTGTCGCCGAATACAAGACGTCCATCGACGAGCGGCGACGTGCCCCAGATCGGCCCGCGCGCCTTGTAACGCCAAACAAGGTCGCCTTTGTCGGCGGACAGCGCGTGCAGGTAGCCGTTGTTTGAGCCAATGTAAACTCTGCCCTTAGCGACGATGGGACTCGCCCAAATTCCGTTTCGTTCCTTGCCGATGCCGCCAAGCGTTTGGTACTTCCAAACTAACTCGCCGTTATCTTGCCGGTAACTGTAAACAACGCCATTCTCCGCGGCCGTGTAGACGAAGCCATTCGCCACCGCAGGCGTAGAATCGGAATCAGCGCCGATGCGCGACTTCCACACCGTCGAACCATCTGACAAGTTCAGACAGAATAAGTCGCCCTGTTCCGTACCGATGTAGGCACGTCCGTCAACGACGCTAAAACTTCCTTCCATCGAGCCGAGGCGTTCGGTTTTGTAAATCAGGGTGCCGTCTTCGAGATTCAGAGCGTAGAAGAACCCGTCTTCGCTACCGAAGTACACACGGCCATCGATCACGGCCGCCGAACAGTCGACTTCAAAGCCGGTCTTGTATTTCCAGAGCAACGTTCCGTTGCGCTTATCGATGCAGTAGATGTAATGGTCGAGACCGCTGGCGATTAGCCGATCGCCGACAATTGTCGGCGTAGCTTTTAGGCTGTCGTTGGTCTTGAAACTCCAAACGAGGTCGCCGGTGTTCTTGTCGAGACAGTAAAGATTGCCGTCAGCGGAACCGAAATAGACGTGTTTTTCGTCAACAGAAGGTTGGCCGGGCCAGCTCGATCCGCCCCAGGGATCTTTGTGCAGGCGTCCGGTTATGAATTTCGTCTCAAACTCCCAAACAACTTCGAGCGCGCCATCCGACCACGGTCCCGTGCCATAAAAATTCCGCCCTGTGTTTCCCAGCCACATCGGAACTGAGCTGGGCGGCTTTGGAGGTTCCGGGGGTGCATGTGCTTCGGTCTTTGAAATGACCTTGCCACCGCAGGCAGGCAGCGACAATAACGCCGCGAAGAGGAGGATGATCGGGAGATTTTTAGACATACTAGGCCAACCACTGGCCTGAATAGACTACTTCAGCGGTTCCGGTAATCACAACCTGACCGTCCTGTCGCCACTGGATCCGCACCTCGCCACCTTCCATAACGACGCGGACTTCGCGATCAGTTTTGTAGTTAACCATCGCAGCAACCGCGCCCGCGCAGGAGCACGTTCCCGATGCGGTGGTTTCACCAACACCGCGTTCCCAGATGCGCAGCTCGATCAATGTTCGATTTATTGTTCGAACGAATACGACGTTAGTTCGGTCTGGGAAACACGGATCGTTTTCGATTTCTTTACCGATAGTCCGCCAATCAAGAGAATTGAAATCTTCAACAAAGATGCAGCAGTTTGGGTTTCCCATCTGCAGCGCAGTGATGTGAAAGTTGCGGAATGCGTAATTTATGACGGTATCGAGTGGCGGCTCGATCGACATCGGTATCGATCGAGTATCGAACTTTGGTTGGCCCAACTCTGATTCGAACAAGTATTTGCCTGGACCAAGTCGTTCGCGCAGGATGTAACGCTTGATACCGGTGCGCGTGCTAAGGCGCAACTCTTCTTTTGCCCACGAGCCTTTGTAGTGGAGATAAGCGACCGCGCAGCGCGTTCCATTTCCGGAAAGTCCAGCTTCGCTGCCGTCAGGATTGAAGATGCGGCACGTGAAATCGGCGTCATCAGCATTCGACTCACCGACGATCGCGATTCCGTCACCGCCCGCGCCGTAATGCCGGTTGCAGATGCGACGCGCAAACTCGCCGAGATCTTCGACGCGAGCGAGTTGCTCGGTCTCAATCACCAGATAGTCGTTACCCAGCCCGTGAAACTTCGTGAATTGCGGCGGCATGTGTTGGTCGGGCGAGTTCAGTCAGACGAGCCTGACGCCGCGAATAGTTTCTTGAGTTTTACAGTAAGCACAGGCTCGATATTCAACAGGCGCTCATAAACGGTGAGCTGGCCGCGGTGATACATCTCGTGACTAGACGCAAACGCCAGAATCGCGCCTTTGGTCGTGGGCTGGCCGGTAAGACCGTTCATTGGTGCGTCCCACATGTCGGCGTGGTCCACGACGGTAGCCTCCGACTCGTTCATGCTGTTACGAAGAAGTTCGATGAGTCCTTGTTTATCGGTGACGTCGCGAACGCCCGACGCATATTCCCGCCCGTGAGCGGCAAACGATTGTCGAAGTAGATTACTGTTTTGCCGGCACGTTTCGCCGACAATAATCTTTTGAGTCTCAACAACGTGCTGGAGGAGTTCAGCGATGCTGCGCGTGTCCGGTGTCGCGCGAAATGACATTTGATCGTCCGGTATTTTCTCGACCTCGTCGATTAATCCGTTTCGGATGTCTTTCCATGACTTCATTACGGTTTGTGCTGACATCAGGGGCTCTCCTATTTCTTTTCTGGGTTAGGTTTATCGGGTGGCTTGGTTCCATTGATCGTTGTGGTCGCCGATGCGTCTGCCTTCGCGTTGAACGCCGCCAACAGCACTGCGATCGGATCGATGCACGTGGCGCGCGGATCGACGTCGTTGCCGTAGTTGTTAACGATGATCGCGAAGGCGAGTTTCTCACCAGCTGCGGTCGTCACATAGCCGCCCAGACTTGCCGCCGAACTCAACGATCCTGTTTTGGCCCGCACGTTGTTCTCCGCCAGTGTGCGGCGCATTCGGTTGCGCAACGTTCCATCGACTCCAGCTATCGGCAATGCAGCGCGGAATACGTCCGCATACCGATGTTTGTTCATGAAGGTCAACAACTGCACCGTCGCTTCGGCCGTGATCATATCGCTCCGCGACAATCCGGAACCGTCGTCCAAACGCAGCGACTCGGCTGCGATCCCGGCTGTTTTCAAAAACGCCTTGACAGCTTCAATGCCGAGATTCTCCGAAGTCTGTCGAATAGGCGGCATCGTCGCCGGTGGTAGCGTCATTGTGCCGAGAGTGCGAAGAATCAGTTCGGTATAGAGGTTTTGGCTGGGCTTCAGTGTCTGCGCAGCGATCAGGCTGAATGGCGGTGATTCGAACGTGGTGATCTCGAGTTGAATCTTCGGGAGTGGCGCTCCCATGGTGTTAGCGAGTTCTGGAATTGGCGGATTGATGGGTTGGTTGACAGTTCCGGTTGTGCGCGATTTTCCGGTTATCACCACGCCCTTCTGCGCAAGCGCGGTGCGCAGCAGATACATGAAGAGCAGCGCAGGATGTGAGATGGCAATCGCGCCGGTGTAGCCGGGATCATCGATCGCGATGTTGCCGACAATAGTGATCGTATTCTCGCCTAGACCACGATAAATGTTGAGTTCGCGTTTTGTTCCTTTTGATGCGGTCATGACCTTGTTGACGATCGTCAACAAGGGATCCGGCGGGCCGGTCGTGATCACGGCCAGCGCGGTGACGTCGCGTCCAGGTTTGATGAACAGATCGAGCGCGTTATCGTTTACGGTGAGCGGTGAGATCTCCGCGCCGTAGTACCACGTCAAGTCTTCCCATTCCCAACCCGATCCATATTTCGGTCCGACAAAGTAAGTCTCGTCTCCGACTAGATCGCCTTCGACACGTTTTACTCCTGCGCTCGCGATGCGCGCGGCGAGATCGTTTATCGCTTTTAGATAATCGCCGTTGTTGAAGCGTGCGGCGAACGTGGGATCGCCGCGCCCCTGGATCATCAAGTCACCGCGAAGCACGCCGGACGCGTCAAGTTTTCTGGTGCTGTATACGAGCGTCTTGAAGCGATAGTCAGGTGACAATTTATCGAGCGCGGCGGCGACCGTGTACAGCTTCATGTTTGAAGCAGGACGCAATAACTTCCCGGAGTTCTCTTCAAAAAGCACTCGTCCGGTGTCGAGCGAAACGACCTTGACCCCGACCATCGCTGGAGCTAGTTGGGGCTTGGCGAGTATTTCGGAGATGCGCGTTTGTAGTTCGGGAAGTGTTTTTGGTCCGAACGGAATGGGCGGGGGAGGTTGTGCTTGAGCACTCGCCAACACGCGCAACACCAGAGTAAGCAGGAGTATTAGTGCGATTCGTTGTTGTCTGATCATTTGTGTCTGGATGTTAACTCAATAAACCGCGGATCGTTTCGCAGCGAGATCCAGTTCGGATCGTTTTCAAAACACGGATGGTTTGCGTTGCCGAGCGCAATCGAGCGTTCAAGCCATTCAAAAGCATCATTGGCGAGGCCTTCCAACGCGTAAACCGAACCAATTGAATAAGCGATATCGGCATCGACCTCGCCGTTGCGTTTAACTTCGGGCGTCAGTTGCGCAATCGCCTCGTCATGCTTGCCCTGCGCGCTCAGGAACGTGGCCATCCATGGACGGATGCCATGCATGTTTGGATGCTTCTCGACTGTGTCGCGCATTAACTCGGCCGCGGCGTCAGTCTGTCCAGTGTAGTACAGAGCGAGGGCGCGAAAGGTTCGCACGAGGGCATTGTCCGGTTCGCCGGCGTTATCGAGTTCCTTGAACGTCTCGTCAAAGTGGCCCATGTACATGTGCACGAGGGCGCGGCTGTAACTCGCAACCACATGCGCCGCCGGATCCAGTCTGACGAGACGATCGTAACTGCGTAACGCCCGTCCGTACTCACCATCGAGTCGATGCAGCATCGCCTTCACGAAATGGACCACTGGTTCGTTCGGTGCTTCGTTCCGCGCGCGACTCACCTCGTCGCGGGCCTTCTGCTTCTCACCGCGCCACAGGTAAACAAACACCATTAACATGCGCGCCTCGATGATTTTCGGATCGATTGCGAGTGCTTTGTTGAAAGCAGCTTCCGCGCGTTCGTAATCTTCGGCGCCTCCGAATCCTTTAAAGACACGGTTTACGTAGCACGCGCCAAGACCATCGTGGGCCAACGCGAAGTTCGGATCGAGTTGAATCGCGCGTTCGAAATGTTCGATCGCGCCGTCGCAATCGTCGCGCGACAACGTGCGAAATATGAAACGTGCAAACAGATCGCGGCCACGCAGGTATTGCTCGTAGGCGACGGGATTCTGCGTTGACGATTTTGCGATGCCCGCTTCTTCAGCCGGGCTGAGTTCGACTCGCAATCCTTCGACGATTCGCTGGGCGATCGTGTCCTGCACAACGATGATGTCCGAGGCGGCCGTGTCGATGCGGTCGCTCCACAGCAACTCGCCTGAGGCGACGTCGATCAGTTGCGCTGTAACGCGGAAGTGATCGCCCGAGTGAATAAATCCGGCGGTCAAGACCGTGCCCACATTCAACTCTTCCCCAATCTCACGCGGATCCTTCGTTTGACCCTGATACCGCGCAATCACCGACGACGGTCGCACGACGAGCGACCGAATCCGCGCGAGCTCCGTGATCACCGCATCAGCGAGGGAGAACTCGTAAAAACTTGAAGCCGGATCGTTGCTGAGGTTGCGGAAGCAGAGAATCGCAAGAGTCTTTTTTTCCTGGTCCGCAACGGTCGTGAACGGTGTTTCGTGAATGCCTTGCTTGGAAGCTGTTGCGGCAGTCGGAACGGATGTCGGTGACTCAGTTCGCCCAATCGACTTGAGCCAGCGCACCGCGCGCGAAACCGGATTCGCTCCGGCAAGATGACGCGGCGGTTCCGGCGTGACGCTCTCATAACTCGCGGCTCCCGAGTCGACCTCCTGCAACACTTGTCGCAGCTCTTTGCGGAAGTCGTCCATGTTTTGAAAACGATCTTTCGGCTCTTTCGCGAGTGCGCGATCGATGAGCTGAGTCAGGCGTGCGGGGATCGGTGTCGAGCGGAGTTCGGAGATCGGTCGCGGCGGGTCGTAGAGGACCGCGTGTCGCACGTCGATCGTCGTTTTGCCGCGAAACGGCCACGTGCCCGTCAGCATCTCGTAGAGCAGAACGCCGGTTGAGAAAATGTCGGCGCGTTTGTCGACGCGATCGCCCCGCGCCTGTTCAGGCGCCGCGTACGTGGCGGTGCCGTAAGGGATGCCGATCTCAGTCAATTCCGTGCGATGAATGCCGGAAGTTACCGCTTCAGTGTCGTCGAGCAACTTGGCGAGACCGAAGTCGAGCACTTTTACTTGTCCGGATGGAGTAACCATTACGTTGCCCGACTTGATATCCCGATGAATGATGCCGCGACCGTGAGCGGCGGCGAGCGCGTCGGCAACCTGCAAGCCGATCAGTAGTGCGGTTCTCAGTTCCAATGGCCGGCCCGCGACCAGTTGCCGCACGTTCTTTCCTTCGACGTGCTGCATGGCAATGAAGTGAACGCCGTCCACTTCGTCGAGATCGTAAATGGTGCAGATGTTTGGGTGGTCCAACGATGAGGCAAGACGCGCTTCGCGTTCGAACCGTTTGAGGTTGGCTTCTTTCGCACTTAGCTCAGGCGGAATGACTTTGATCACAACCGGACGACCTAGCTTGAGGTCGGTAGCTTTATAGACGGTGCCCTGTCCGCCCACGCCGAGCTTTTCCGTGATGCGATAGTTGCGAAGAGTTTTGCCTACCATGGAACGACCCAGGCAAGTTCAATCGAAAGTTCAATCGAAAGTTGCGATCAACTCCTCCGCGGTAGCGGTCGCGGTGCCAACCTTACCGACAACGATTCCAGCAGCGTGATTCGCGAGTGTAGCTGCTTCAATCATGCTCGTGCCCGCGGCGAGTGCGGCGGCCAGAGCGGCGATAACAGTATCACCCGCACCGGTAACATCGTAAACCTCGCGCGCGGCGGTTTTGACATAAACCGGTTCGCCGTCGCCTTCGAGCAACATCATGCCACGATCGCCCCGGGTGATCAGCACTGCGTTGCAGCCGAGTTTCTTTCGGATCACACTCGCAGCGTCGCGCGATCCGTCGTCGGATTGGTCTTCGCTGTCGCTCATGCGCAGTGCCTCATGATGATTCGGCGTCACGAGTGTGGCGGGCCGGTAAAAATTGAAATTGCGCAGCTTCGGATCGATCAAAACCGGTACACGTTCGTATGCGAACGGCAGGATTTCGCCGAGAATTCGTGGGGTCACCACGCCTTTGTCGTAATCGGAAACTACAAACGCGTTCGCGTGGCGCAAGGCTTCTTTAATAGCCGAAATGATCCGGTCTTCGATCTGCGAACTTACCGGGGTGCGCGATTCGCGGTCGGCGCGCACGACTAACTGGCTGTGGGCGATGATGCGTGTCTTGATCGTTGACGGACGTGCGTGGTCAACGATCAGATTGTCGTTGGCGTCCGTGCCGAGTTCGCTGAGACCGTTGCGCAAACGCTTGCCCGCCTCATCCTTTCCGATCACGCCGACAACGGTGCCGCGTGCACCGAGCGCGATCAAGTTCGCCAGCACATTTGCTGCGCCGCCAAGATGCACCGATTCACGTCGCACATCGACGACGGGCACGGGCGCTTCGGGCGAGATCCGCGTCACGTCGCCCCACACGAACTCGTCGAGCATCACGTCGCCCAGCACGACGACATTACGGTCGCGCAGGGTGCGGAGGATTTCGTTAACCCGGTTTCTAGTCAGCATGGGCCAGAGTTTTATCGATTGCCGCCATTACTCGTTCAACCGGAACACGCAGAATACATTCCGGCTGGGGAAACTTCTCGCAAAAATAACCATGACAAGGCTGACAGGGCATCTCTTCCAAGACAACTTCGGCCGCCGCTTTGTTCCAGGGACCCCAGTGCGCCACGTTTGACGATCCGAAAATGACTACCGACGGCGTTCCGACGGCGGCCGCGATATGCGCGATGCCGCTGTCGTTGCCGATGAAAATCCGTGAGCGCGCAGCGAGAGCCGAAACTTCGGGAAGTGATAAGTCGAGAGAAGTGATCGGAACCGTCGCCTGTCCCAGCATTGACTTCAGAATCTGGCGATCCTGAGGAGCCCCGACTGCCACAGGCGCAAAGCCGCGCTCTGCGAGGGACTCAGCCACACGTGCAAACTTCTCCGTCGCCCATTGCTTGGTGACGAACGCCGTCGCCGGATGGATCAGCGCGATCTTTGCATCCTCAATTCCGGATTCCACCAGTCGGTGGTGAACGGCGTCCGCTGCCTTCCGCGGGACGGCGAGATGTGTGCGTGGCCTGTCAGTAACCGGAACTCCAGTCCATCCGAGCAACGCGAGTTGTTGTTCGACTGAGTGTGTTTTTTGTTGACCCCACACCACCAGCGGCGATGGCGTTTGATGATTGTGCAGGTGCGCGTATTGATAACTCTTAAGCCCGACGCGATGGCGCGCTCCGGTCGCGCGCGTCAGAAAAGTGGCAGTGGTCCCGCCGTGAAGGTTGTAGACCACATCGTAACCAGTCGATCTGATTTGTCGCGCTGCGCGTGCGCGAGAAATCATGCCCGCCCCTTCCAGGACAACCACGTTGTCAACATGTGGGTGATCGTCCAGCACGGGCGCGACCCAGTCTTCAACGAGGATGTCGATCTGTGCGTTGGGCAGGAAGCGTCGCAACGCGTAAAGCGATGGAGTTGAGAGAACGGTGTCGCCGATGGACCGCAGCCGCACGAGCAAGACCTTACGCACCTTCGACCAGTCCCAGCGCGCGGGCGCCAAAGGTTCTGCCGGATAGTCCATCGCGTTTGTGTCAATCACGCGGAGTTGGTGGGCAAGGGAAGAGTCAACGATGTCGCGCAGACCGTTCATCAGGTCATTCTTCGATGGTAGCTTCGTCGATGAGCATTACGGGAATATCGTCGCGGATTGGATAAACGCGTTTGCACTCTACGCATTTCAAAGCGCTTCCGTCCGGCTTCAGCTCAACTGTTGCTTTGCACGCTGGACACGCGAGTATTTCCAAAAGTTTCTGATCTACTGCCATGGCATGACCTTTCTATGCGGCACAATTGCGGGAATGCCAAAAGCTTACCATAATCATCCGTGTAACACAGATTCAGAAAAAACACGGATTAATGTCATTAGAATTTGCACTCCAATACGGCTGCCCGCTTCGCGCTAACTATTCCGAACCGCACCTGCGCCAGTGGGGACGGCTGAGCAGCTTGCACGCCAGGCTTACGACAGGAGACGCCGTTGCGCCTTCGATCGACAAACTTCAGTGGGTCGAGAATGCGAGTGCTGAAATCGAGCGTCTGCAGGAGGCGACGACGATCTGTTCTCAATGCCCGGCGTGTTTGCCGCTTGAAACGGCAGGCGAAGGCGAGTCGGTAGGATGTCTTGGGCGGATTAACTATCCGGTTGAGGCGCAGTTTGAAAAGTTCCTGGCGGATCGAGTGCAACTCTCGCTAGACACGCTCGACAAGGAAGACCAACCGCGACTGTTGCGGATACTCGTCGATCCGGAGTCGCCATTTGATGGTGAAGCGACGAAGGAGTTACGCCGTGTCGTGACTGATGAAGGTTTGCGCTTCTTCGAGTTGCGCGTGCCGATCGCGCTTACGCGCGCAGCAGCACGGTTGACGACAGACCATGTGTTCGATCTTTTAGCCGGGTTTCGTTCGGAGGACAGTACGGCGACGACCTACACGCGCGAGTTTCCCTTCGAAGCCACGGCGGATTATTACGACCTTCTCGACCTTCTCCTGCGCAACGAACTCTCACAATCCGAAATCATTCGACTTACAAGCCGCAGCCGGAACTACACACAGTTCCTCCGCCTGCTTACAGCGATCGAAAAGGCGGAAGCATTAAACACTCGCGTGCTAATTGATTAGTTTCAGCCGTGGCAGTTTTGGCGAAGCAACTACCCTTGTTTCGGCTTCCTTCAAAGTTGTTACTGGCCAGTCGCGATTGAAAGTAGGAACTTTTACAAGCAGGTCCAGTATCCTTTGAGCTATATGTCGGGTTGCCAAAGCAACATGCCTTGATGGCTTTGATTCAGATGAAAGAATCGTTTCGGATAAATCAAAGAACTGATATTTTTCTCGCACTTCGCGTGGCAGTAATTCTCCGGCGCGTAAGACGATCGGAACAATAAGCTGGCTTCCCGTTATATCCTCTCGCTTCTGAAAGGTCAGAAATTCTGCCAGTGTAAAGGCGCGCATGAAATAAGTAGGCGTAAAGAAGGCCAGCAGTAGTTTTGAACGAGCTAGAGCCTCACGCTTTGCTGTCTCCAGAACCATGTCTGGGGCCAACTCTGTTACATCGAAGAAAATCTTGACGTCCGGTTGGTAGAGTGCGAGTTCATTTCCCAGAGACTTCAAGAAGTTCTGGAGCCACTCGGCGAGAACAGAATCATGTCCGTAGCTGACGAATAGATCGTATTGATAGTTCTTTTCAGTGAGTCTCGCGGCACTACGCGGTTTTTTCGTCTGCTTCTTAGCCTCGTGTTTGCGAATCACCTCCTCGCCCACTACCGCTTTCAGATCCTCAAAATTACTCGCGAGGAGAGTTGCGACTTTGTCGTACACGAAACCCATGCCTTCAGGATCGTTCGTTCCCTGCTCGACAACGGCCAACTTCTCTCCGAAAGCAAAATAGTCGACTTGCGGGACCTTGATGCGTTCGAGTACGTCTTTTGACGCCAGTGTGCTTGGCAACCAGTCATCAAAAAACTCGTGCAGAGTTTCCTGAAATCGCTCAAGCCACGATTGGCCCTCCTGGAATTCCGCCCTGGTGCCAAATCGAGCCGGTAGCGGAAGGATTGTCAGCGGCATACGATCGTACGCGAGCTTTTGCCGCGCGTGTTGGATTAGACGCATTACGTCTCTTGTGCCGTACAAGCTCTGATTGTTTGCCGTAAACATGGCCACGACAATGTCCGGCAGTTGAATCGTACAGATCCCGCCGGTATCACTCAGGCCGGTGCGGCTATCGATAAGCACAAAGTCAAAGTCTTCGCGCCACTGTCTTCTCAGGTCTTCGACGAATTCACCACCATTCTGTTTAGCGAAGAACTTCGCCCAGTCGAAGGTCTCGAGCATCGTTGCGTAGTCGGCATTCTGGTCGCGACCGCTCGGTAGAAACGTGAACGGACTCAAATCCGTACCAACAACTCGCGATACATAATTCTGATACTTCGGCTTGCGCCCGCCGGAAGCGTCAGCAAACATGCGCAACAAACCGGCGGCCTCATTCTCAAGTGAGAAGTAACTGAAATATCGCTCTAAACCCGGGGCTTCGAGATCCCAGTCGACAGCCAGCACCCTGTGACCGCGTCGGGCCAGCAAGACAGCGATGTTTGCGAGTGCCATGCTGCGACCGACGCCGCCTTTGTAAGAATAGAAGGTAATGACGCTGCCGCTCATCGCGAACTGAACCTCGGCAAAGTGTCTTGTGAGATCTTTCCCTTGAAGAGCTTTTTGTATAACTGGGTGGCGGTAAGTTGCATCCACTCCTTACGCCAGGCGGGTGCTTCAACGATGGCTTTGGCAATCGCGGGAGCCTGAGTGGCGAGAATCGAGTCTAACTCCTCCGCCAGCACGCTGTCTTTGGCCATACGGACGTTGAAGGTTTTTTGAATCTCAAAGTACTGGATGTCGCTGGCCTTATACGGAAACTCGCTACCGTCGTGAATAAAAGCAGGTATTACCAATCCGCGTGGGTTCTGAGCGGTTCGGCGTTTTGTCTTACGTTCCCGCTCGAGCATCAAGCTCATTTCTAAAGTGCACCATCGGCTGTTGAGGTAATTGCCGCTCCACAAGATGAACAGGATTCGGGATTGAGCCAGTTCGTTTCCCAACTGGTTTTTCCAGGAAACGCCAGTTTCGAGCTGCGTGTCGATAAAAATGGCGGGTGCACGGCCGAGCTCGAAATTCAGGCGCAGTGAGAGCAGTGGAACAAGGTGCTTATTGATCCATTCGAGCGTTTCGGGATCACGCCGGTAACTAATGAATATATCGTTTTTGTAGGCCATTGAAATGATTCCTGAAAAGCGTTTCGGTGCTCCCAGTGAGTTGGGGAACCACGCGCAACAGTTGTTACTCAGCAGCCTTCAGTTGTTATGGCAAGGACTGAGAAGTTCGTTATATCCGAACTGACAAAACGAAATCGCGCTTATCCTATCTTCACTGCTTGCGTTCGTCCAGTTGTCGCAGTGTGTCGAGGATGAGGTTGGTGTTGCTGAGGGCCTGGATGCGGGTGGGGTATTGGTCTGGGGTTTTTTGAAACTCGAAGGTGCCGTTTGTGATTTCGACGACGCGTTCGAATCCTTTTTCTCCGCTTTGTCCGTCGCAAGTTGCATCGACGATCCGTCCGTCGTTGAACATCACCTGCCCCTGGTGTTTTTCGCCGCTCATCGTTAAGAGGCCGTTCAGGCGGGCGTTTTCGATCACCTGGATGGCGTCGAAGACGCTGACTGAACTGAGATCGCCGGCGAGCGTGAAGTGTTTACGTTCGAACTGTGGTTCGGGGGCGGGCACGGGTTTGAGATCCGGCCGGCGTGCGCGGCGGATGGCTTCGAGACCGCTGCCGATGTTGATGCGGTTGTCGAGTTGTTTGGCTTCGAGTAGGCGGTCGTGGGCCGTATCGAAGTCTTCGCGTTCGATGTAGAGACTGGCGAGCGCCAGGCATTGGCGGGCGGCTTCTTCGACCTGTTTTTGTGAGCTGCAAATCTCGCGGATGCGTTCGCGGAGCTTGATCGAGCGGGTGTTGTGCTCGAGAGCGGCGCGGAGGCGTTTGATGGCGCGATCGGCGGCCTGGTACTTCATGAAGAGCTCGGCGTCGAGTAGGGCCGCCTCTACTTCGCTGACATGCTCGGTTTGTGAGTCCGTGAGCGACATCGAAAGCGAGTTTACCACAAGCCATTTGCGGCTTTAGGACACTAAATCGTGCGTCTCATGGACCGTTCTGACCGAGAAACACGCGTTAATTGTTAGAGGGTCGTACTGGCATGCAACCTGCGAGACAACGGAATCGTACGAACCTCATCAGAAGGATTAGGTGAGAGAAATGAACCGATGGATGAAAAGAAGAATTGAACGTTCGCGGGCTCGATGCAAGGAAAACCGGCCACAGAGAGACACGGATACTCACGGATCAAGCTCGAGAGCAGAAGTTTCCACGCGCTAGAGCCTACCACGACTGGCTTTTCTGACATTGTCGAAGAGAAGCCTCTTGAATTCTGGTTTTGGCCCGAAGTTAAACAACAAACCAACCTCAATGTCTGTGGCTCGCAAGTAATTGATTAACTGAGCCTGGTGTGAACTGTCCAAGGTTCGGGTCGCCTTCAATTCGAGGAGCACGCAGTTTTCCACAAGTATGTCACCCTCGAAATGTCCTACTTGAGTCCCGCGGAACCAGACTTCTATCTTGAACGGAGAACAGACCCTCAGGCCGGCCGCATTGAGAGCCAGCCCGAGCGCCTTTTGGTAAACGGATTCAAGAAATCCATAACCGAGATCGTTGTAGAGGTCATAGAAAACACCTATCACTTTCTGGGTTATGTCTCCATGCTTAAATCCGTGTTCGTTTGTGTTCATCCGTGGTCAAAACTGCACCTTCAATCCAACACGAATCTGACGTGGTCGCATGGTCCGTGTCGCGACCAGGAATGAATCATCAAAGTTGATGAATTCGGAGCCGAAGCTGAAAACGGTTTTGTTCAGGATGTTGTCGAATTCGATCGAGGGGCGGAGGCGGAGGCGATTGGTGAGGGTGAATTCGCGCGTGACGTTCAGATCGAAGACGAAGAGACCTGGACCAGTGCCGGCGTTGCGCGGCAGGTTTCCGCTTGAGCCGATTGTTGGTATCGTGAATGAACTGAGGATAGAAGGATCGAGCGGTTCGCCTGGTTTGCGCCAGCGCAGCAGACGCGTGTCACCGGAATAGTTAGGCCGATCGTTTGAAACGTCATCAAGGTTGCGATCGATACCACCGAGCGAAATATTGAACGGCGCACCTGACGCGACACGCCAGATCGGCGACAGTTGAAGTTCGCCAAAATAGCGAGGCAAAGCAAACGTCCCTGAAAGCACGAAACGCTGCCTTCGATCGAGCAAGCTGCGCGCACGTTCAGCACGAAAATCACCCGGCACAAGCGCGTCCGACGTGTTCACCACACCATCGTCAACCAAACTCGACAGCGTGTACCCAGCCCGAAAAGTGAAGTTATGATCGAAACGCTTTCGGAGCTCGATCGTAACCCCGCGATAGAAACTATTCCCCGCAGAGATGAGTTGTTCAATCTCACCGCGCGCCGGATCCGGCCGTAGATGATTCAGCGCCGCGAGTGCGATATCGATCGCGGTGGTAGATGACGGCACGTTCAGGTTAACAACCGAAACCGGCACCCCAAACTCGACCAACCGACTAACAGCAGACTGGTCCACAGCACCAAAAACAAACCTAACAAGCTCACCGGCCGTCGATGTATTG
>Ga0209486_10000290_pt1 | contig 23473 bp, 29 predicted proteins | sample NCCompost_FD_187518 | JGI IMG/M metagenome (GOLD analysis project Ga0209486, IMG submission 187518) | Agricultural soil microbial communities from Utah to study Nitrogen management - NC Compost (SPAdes) (version 2) | ecosystem: Environmental > Terrestrial > Soil > Agricultural land | place...
CGGCGGCGTAAGCCGGCGTCCGGTCCAGCGAGTCCCACACCGCCACCGCGAGGCGCCCCCCGGGAGCCAGCACCCGCGCCATCTCGCGGATTGCCCCCACCCGGTCCGCGAAGAACATGAGGCCGAATTGGCTCACCACGGCGTCGAACGCACCGGCGTCGAAAGGCAGGCTGCCGGCATCGCCCTGGCGCCACACGATATCAGGCCTCAGTCGCTTGGCAACCGCGAGCATCCCCAGATTGAGGTCCAGGCCGGTTACGCTGCCGGCCGGGCCTACCCGCCGGGCGGCCTCCCGAGCCACCACACCTGTCCCGCAGGCGACATCGAGCACTCGATCGCCGGCTCTCAGCTTGGCCGCCGAGCAAACTCGGGGGGCCCACTCCTGAAAGAGAGCCGGTACGAAGAGGTTTTCGAACGCCATCGCGCCATCCACTTGTCGCTGTAACTCGTTCGCGCTCACTGGGTTTTCCTCCTGCCCCGGAATTTCCTGGCGTTATCGTAGTCCTAGAGGAGATCCTCCATTACCGCCGCCCGCAGCAGCCTGGCGTAGCGGGGATCCACCGCCAGACCGCGGCGGTCGAAGGGCGGCTCGGTGAGCATGCGCCGCAGCCGGACCGGCCGGTGCTGCCAGGCCCGTTCCACCCAGTCCATCGCCCTGGTCCATTCCCCGAGCGCGGCGTAGGTGATCACGATCTGATCCGCCAGCGTCCGGGTGAGGTAGTAGGGCGAGAAGGGATCGGTCTCCTCCGCCTGGTGCAGCAGCTCATCGAGCTCCCGCCGCAGGTCCCGCGGCATCGCCTCGGCCGCCCCGACCTCACCCGCTTCCCGCTCCAGCAGCGCGGCCCGTTCCCCCTGCCCCCCGACCCGAAGCCGGGAGATCCGGAATTCCACCGCGAGCGCCAGCTCACCCAGACGGACATGGGCGAGCTCCAGCCGCTCCAGCGCCGGCCCATATCCGGGCTGGAGACTGATGGCCCGTTTGAGCGCGTCGACCGCCTCGGCGTTGCGTCCCGCCGCCAGCAGCGCGTCACCCAGGCCGTTCCAGACGATGGCCAGGTCGGGAGCCCGGACGGTGGCCGCCCGCGCAATCCGGATCGCCTCGTCGGTGCGGCCCAGGACCTTGTACACCACGCTCTGGAACCGCAGGCCCTCGGCATCCTCGGGATTCAAGGCAATCGAGCGGTCGATATGGCGGGCGGCGGCGTGACAGTCGTCGTCGTGGTACAGGGCGATCTTCCCCAGCGAGTTGTGCACTTCCGCGCAGCGATCGTCGGCGGCAAGCGCGTCGAGCACCAGCTCGCGCCCCTTGACGAAGGCTTCCTCGGTGGGGAGAAACCCCGCCCGCCCCATGGTGTAGTACCAGTTCGCCATGGCGCACAGCCCCCGCGCGTGGCGGGGATCGAGCTGGAGCGCGCGCTTGAGGTAGACCTCGGCCTGATCGAGGTGGGAGCGGCGTGAGGTTGCGCTGACACTGAGAAAAATCGCCTTGAGGCCCTGGTCCACCAGGCGATCCGCGTCACTGATCGGAGCCGGTATCGTCACCGGACCGGTGACCGGCGCGGCCGCCCGGAGCGCACGAGCCACGTCGGCCGCCGTCGCGGGACGGTCGGCCGGATCCTTGGCCAGCAAGGCCAGGACGATGTCGTTGAGCGGTGGGGAGAGCCCCGGAAGCTGCTCCCGCGGCGCGCGGGGAGGCTCGGAGATGTGCTTGGCCAGCACACCGCTCGGAGTCGACGCGGTGAAGGGCGGCTCGCCGGTCAGCAGCTCGTACAGCACACACCCCAGGCTGTAGAGGTCGGAACGCCCGTCGATCCCCGGCTCCGCCATCGCCTGCTCCGGGCTCATGTAGGCCGCCGTGCCCAGCACCGTCCCGGCCCAGGTGAGCCCGGCGTCTTCGTTGGTCCGCTCTCCCACGATGTGTGCGATCCCGAAATCAGCCAGCACCGCCCGCCCGCCCACCGTGAAAATGTTCTCGGGCTTGACGTCGCGGTGGACAATCCCGGCGCCATGGGCATAGGCCAGCGCTTCCGCCACATCGGCCCCGAAGACCGCGGCCTCGCCCGCCGGCATCCGCCGCTCCCGCACCAGCCGGGCCCGGAGATTCTCGCCCGCGACGAACGGCATCACGTAATACAGACGGCCGCCCGCTTCGCCCGAATCGAACAGCGCGACGATGCCGGGGTGCACCAGCTTCGCCATCAGCGCGATCTCGCGCTGAAATCGCTCGATACCCATCGAATGGGAGAGGTCGGGTGACAGCACCTTGATCGCGACGAACCGATCGAGGTGCTGGTCGTGGGCGCGGTAGACCACCGCCATGCCGCCGCGCCCGATTTCCTGTTCGATCCGGAACCGCTCGGGAAGCACGATCTGGTCAACCGCCGCCATGGTCATCGCGCCGGGGCCACAGGAATCAGGCGCCGCGGAGGCTGGCATCGGAGTCGGCAGCTGCCGCACGCCAGATCGAAAGCTGTCCCAGGTGATAGCCGAGGTGTCCGGTCAGGATGTAGATCACGAAGCTGCCGGCGGTGGGAAAGGCTCCCCGCGCGGGCTCATAGGGGTTGGGCAGGGCCAGGGTGGCCGCGGGAGCAGCGGGCGCCGTGGCGATCAGGTCCCGGTACACGGAATCAAACGCCGCCACCAGATCCCCCATCAGCGGGTAGGCCCCCACATCCTGGCCGGGGGCCGTCCCCGGGGAGAACAGAGGACGCCACTCCTTGGGTGCCAGTGGCGGCCGGCCGCAAAGCTTCCGGGCGAAATCACCGGTGATGACCAGGTGGCCGACCAGCCACCCTGCCGTCTTCACGCCGGGTGCAGGCTCGAGTCCGCGGTGGACGTCCGCGAGACCGGTGAGCCACCGCTCGTACTGGCTGAGCAGGAAGGCACACTGGACCGCAGCGGCCTGCATGGACATCTCGGCACCGTATGTGGGTGTGGTCATCGCTCTACGAAGCGATAGCTGCCGTGGCTGTCGTAATCAATGCCGTGCTTGACCTTGAGCTCCTGGATGTACCGGAGCTGCCCTGCCGTGTGCGGACTGGCCACCCCGTCGCCCAGCGGCTCGTTGGTGTGCAGCAGAATCTCCTCGAGGCAGCTCGACAGACTCATCCGCTTGTGCCGGGCCAGATCCGCGAGCAACGCCGCCAGCCGTTTCTCCAGCCGGACCGGGACGTCCACCCGTTCGATCGGCAGCGGATCGCCCATGGTGTAGATGTAGTGCCCGAAGTTGAGCTCGTAGCCGTGAAGGTCGCGAACCCGGTAGTCGCGCAGGCCGTAGAGCCGGTCTCCCAATGGCACCACGACTTCGACTCCGCCGGCGCGATGGAATTCGTGCAGCTCGTCGGCATCACCGACCACGAAGTACACCGAACATCCCGCGGGATTGGGAGTACCCCGCTCCAGGAACATCTGCACCTTGCCCAGGTTCACGCCGGCGATCCCGGGCGGATCGCCCCAGGTGAATCCCAGCGTGAAGCCCAGCTTGGTGGTGTAGAAATCGGTGGCGGCGGCGACATCGCGCACTAGCAGAGTCGGATGCTGCCGTTCGCAATCGACAACGGGAGGAGTCGGACTCGTCATCTCCGAATCATCCTCGGCCAATGGACGCCGGGCCGATGCCGGGAATGGAGGTGGTGCCCGCGAGACGCATGGTCCGCTCCAGTTCGGCCCGCAGCAGGCCGATCACCTTCTCCACGCCCGGCTGCCCGAAGGCCGCGAGGCCCCAGACATAGGGTCGGCCGATGCAGACCGCCCGCGCGCCGCGCGCCAGTGCCTTGAACACATCGTTGCCCCGGCGTACTCCGCCGTCCACGAGCACCGGGATCCTGCCGCCCACGGCCTCCACGACTTCGGGAAGGCTGTCGATGGTGGCCCGGCCGCTTTCTTCCGCCCGTCCGCCATGGTTGGAGACGATGACTCCATCGATGCCGGCACGGAGGGCGAGCGTCGCATCTTCGTGGGTAACGATGCCCTTGAGGAGAAGCCTGGCCTTGGTGATCTCGCGAAGCCGGTTCACGAAGTCCCAGGTCAAGGCCGAGGCCCGCATTTCGGGACGGCGCAGACTGAGGCCCCGGAACATCGGCTTCTGGGCGAAATAGGTGGACTCGCGCTGGTTCGGCGCGCCATGACAGGCCGCGCAGTCCCGGGTATCGGTCCGGGCCAGCCGGGCCGCCGTCAGGCGGTTGCTGTCCACCGGCAGATCCACCGTCAGCACGATGGCTGGACACCCGGTCTTTTCCGCACGAGCCACCAGCGCCTGGGTGACATCCCATCGCGAGGTCGGATACAGCTGGTACCAGGTCGGCTCTCCCCTGGCCTCGGCGACTTCTTCGACTCCGCTGTTCGCCACCGTCGAGAGAATCTGGAGACTGTCGGTGCTGCGGGCGGCACGCGCCGAGCCCAGTTCGCGGTCGGGATGGAAGGCGAGCTGGCCGCTGACCGGGCAGAGCGCGATCGGGGAGGGCCACTCCCGATCGAAGATCCGCACCTTGGTATCGACGGTGGTCACGTCCACCAGTCGTCTGGGTCTCAGGTAAAGCCGCGCGAAGCCTTCTTCGTTGGCGCGCAAGGTGGCTTCGCCGTCCACGCCGGTCGCCATGTAGCCCCAGTGCGCCGGCGGCAGACGGCGCTGCGCGACCGCCCGGAAGTCGAAGACATCCAGCGCTTCCTCGGCGCTGGAGATCAGGCCGGCGGTTGAGTCCGCCGTCCCCGGAGCGGCCCCGCCCGGCGCCGCGGCCGGAGTTCCGCCTTCCCGGCACCCCGCCAGGTCGAGAGAGGCAAACACCGGGCTCGCGGCAAGAAACCGGAGAAAAGCGCGGCGGGTGGTGGATCGAGATTCCATGGCTACCGGATCCAGTCGTTGGTGCGCAGGTCGGGCATCGCCGCCACACTCTTGAGCAGGCCGTCGAGGTCGCCGCGCCGGAAGAGCCTGCCCCGGAGTATGACCGTGGAAATGCGCCGGGTGTTGGTGATACTCGCGAGCGGGTCGGCGTCCAGCAGAACCAGGTCGGCCACCTTGCCCGGGGCGATGGTCCCCACCGAATCCGCCAGGCCCAGCCACTCGGCGGGCTTCCGGGTGGCGCTCGCCAGGGTCTCCAGGGGACTCATCCCCACCGAGTCCACGGAATCAGATACTTGCCGGTGCCGTCCACCACGGTCGCACCCGCGGGTACTCGGGCGGAGGGACCGATCTCCGCGATTTTCCCGTCCCGCACGATCACGGTGCCCGGCACCGGCCCGGCTCCCGGAACCATGGAGATGACCGTGACGTTGCGGATGGCCACGGCGCCCTGGCCCTGAACGCCCTGGGCGGCGAGGCTGGACCCCAGAACGGCAAGCGCGACCTGGCGCGAGCGGGAAATCATTTCTTCCGGCGCAGTGCGGCGACCCGGGCCTTGACCAGTCGTTTTACCAGGCCCACCGGCGGGGGAGCGCTGTGGGGAAACCGGATCGTCCCCTTCGCGGTCTTGTACTTGGCGCGCTCGGCCTCGTCCCGCAGCATCGCCGCGCCGATGGGATACATGCTGCTGTGGCTCTTCCAGCCCGCGTACCACACCAGCGTCCGGCCCTCGAGCGTGAAGGCCGGTATCCCGTAGCTGAACCCGTCCACTATTCCAGGGGCCGCTGAGCGGATCGCGTCGCGGAGCTTCCGAAGGTGCCGTCGTGCTTCGGGGGGGAGAGCGGCCAGGTAGGCCCGCGCCTGGATTCCGGCCCGTTTTGCGTCATCCCGGGAGGCGGCAGAAGTAGGCATACAGAGAAGATGCAGGTCGCACACCCTGGCCGCCAGCCGAGGTGTGATCTCAGTAACAGGGCCAGGTTCCGGGCGTGGCCAGCTCGACCGAATGCCCGTCGGGGTCACGGAAGTAGAGACTCTCTCCACCCCGCTCCCAGTGCACCCGGCTTTCGATCCCGGTTCCGAGCTCGGCGAGCCGCTGCTCCCAGGCGGCGACCTCGGAGCGGTCGATCGCAAACGCGATGTGAGCAGGCCCGCTGCCGGTATGTCCCGGAATCATGCCGCCGGGACTCGGCTGGGGTGTCTGGGCCGCGGCCCGGTCGAAGAGGAGCAGCACGGTACCCTCTCCGCTTGCGAACGCAACGACCCGCGGGGTTCGGAGCATCGGGGCGCATTCCAGCAGCGCTTCGTAGAAGCCGGCGGCCCGGTCCAGGCCGTCACAGTACAGGATGGTTTCCAGAACCCGCCGGATCCGTGGCATGCCGTGCGGTCTCAGACGCCTGCTCCCATTGCTGCTCTCGCCGTCCCCGGCTGCGGGCGGGTCGCACGGATCCACCACTCCCCGAGGGCAACCGGGAGCGCGAACCCCAGCCAGAACGCCACGCCCATGAGCTCGAGAGGGCGCTGACCGGTGAGCAGGACAAGCGGGACCGCGATCACCCGTACCGTTCCGACCCCCAGCCCCACCGCCAGCATCCGGATCATCCATTCGCGATGCCGCTCCCGGTCCCCACGGCGGATCGCCTGATACGCCACGACCGCCGCGGCCAGGAACAGACTGCCGGCCACGAGAACACTCGAAAGGGCCAGCGCGCCACCGTAGGGTGAGCGCAGCTGGAGCAGTATTCCGGTGACACCGGTGGGAAGCGCGGTCAGCAGGAGCACCCGGCCAGACCAGCGGTGCAGGCGCGGGTGGTTTTCGCGAAGTCCGCGAACGAACTGGAGCGGCACAAGTGCGATAAAGACGCTGCCCGGAATGATGTGCGCCCAGGTCAGGGTGGCGTGAGCCGCGAACCACCGTTCCACCGCGCGGGCGTCCTCGATGGCCCCCGGTGGAAGCAGCGCGTACACCGCCGCGAAGGGTTCCGCGCCGGTCGCGAGGGCATAGGCCCGCCCGACGGCCGCCGTGAGCGCAATGGCAACCAGCGGCGCGACGATGAGCCCGGCGACACGCACCGACGCCGGCATTCAGGACTCACCGGATTCGAGTGGACCGAGGCGTTCCTGAACCTGCCCGGACGAGAGGACGGGATGGACTTCGAAGTCCACCAGGTCCGCCCAATGCGCCATCCATTCGTCCAGAGCGTTGCGCTCGGCCGTCTCCATCACCTGGTAGCAGCGGGTCAGATCCTCGGTGATCCAGCTCGAGACAAACCGCAGTCCTTCGGGCATCAGTCTGCCCTGGGCTCGAAAGCGGCGGTACACCGGCGCCGGATCGCCGTTGCGGAAGTGCTCGACGACCAGATAGCGCGCGGCCGGCCGGTCGGACCTGGGCGTCAGCGCCCGGACAATCGGCCCGGCGCTGCGTTCCAGCTCGGCGCGGGGGCGTTCGACGTAGTCCGGGCCGAACCTGAGCCCGAACCCATCGCCCTGGAACCGGGGCAACACGTGGAGATGGACATGAAACACTTCCTGCCCGGCCGCTTCGCCGTCGGCGAGGAAGAAGTTGACGCCCTCGCAGCGCAGGCCACTCCCGCGAAGGGCGCCGGCCAGGCGGTGACCGACTTCCATCAGATGCGCGGCGGCGGCGCCGGCGAGATCGGCCAGGTGGGATGCGTGGTTCAGGGGAACCACGAGAAGATGGCCCGGATTCACGGGCTTGATGTCCATGAACGCGGCGCAGCGTTCATCGCGAAAGACGAAGGTGCCCGGGAGCTCCCCCGACAGGATGCGACAAAAGAGACAGCTCATCCCGAATCGGCCTCCGCCAGTACCTCCGCGGTGCGCCGCACCGTGGCGAATTCGTCATGCAGGCTCGCCAGCGCGAGCCGATGCATTTGCTCTGCGCTGTGGCGATCCCCTTCGGGGCCGGTGCGTTCGAAGGTGGCCGTGCCGTCGGACACCACGATCGCCGAGAAGCCCAGATTCGCCGCCATGCGGGTGGTCGAGGAGACGCAATGGTCGGTGGTGAGCCCGACCACGACCAGACTGTCGATCCCCCGGGCGCGGAGATGGGGTTCGAGCTCGGTCCCGATGAAGGCGCTGTTCACCGTCTTCTGAAAGACCGGCTCGCCCCGTGCCGGGGCGGCCTCCGGCTTGATGGCGTTCCCGGGAAGCCCCGCCCGGAGCGGCGAACCGGGCCGCACCGACATGTGCTGCACGTGAATGACCGGTCGATCGCTCCGCCGCCAGGCGGCCAGCAGCCTGGCAATGTTCTGCTCAGCTCCCGGGTTGTTCCGCTCGCCCCATTGGGGATCGTCGAGACCCTGCTGGACGTCGATCACCAGCAGCGCCGTGTTCCGGGAGAGAGTCACCGGGTCAGCCCGGAAAGCGAGGCCAGTGCGCGGCGGTGGGCCTCGGTGAGGTCGTTTTCTGCCGTGACCGACAGTCCCAGATCGTGGAGCAGACCGTCCTGGAGCCGGTAAATCCATCCGTGCACACCGAGCGGCTGACCCCGGCGCCAGGCGTCCTGCACCATCGTGGTGCGGCACACGTTGACGACCTGTTCCAGCACGTTGAGCTCCGCCAGGCGGTCGGCCGCCTGGGAGCCGACCATCTCGGGTTTGAAGAAGCCGGCGTGTCGCTCCGCGATGTCCTGGAGGTGCCGCAGCCAGTTGTCGATCAGCCCGAGCGGGGTGCGCTTCCAGGCGGCTTCCACGCCGCTGCAGCCGTAGTGCCCGCACACGATCACGTGCTCGACCCGCAGCACGTCCACGGCGTACTGGAGGACCGAGAGGCAATTCAGATCGGAGTGCACCACAAGGTTGGCGACGTTTCGGTGGACGAACAGCTCTCCCGGCAGCAGATCGACGATCTCGTTCGCGGGGACCCGGCTGTCGGAACAGCCGATCCACAGGTATCGCGGCGCCTGCTGACCGGCCAGCCGGTTAAAGAACTCCGGGTCCCGGCGCCGCACACCCTCGGCCCACCGGCGGTTGTTGGACAGGAGATCGGGGAGATTGGCCACGGTTCAGCCGTCCTTTTGTTCGGCCAGCTTCGCTGACCACCGGTCGTCCCGTTCCTCGGCCGTTGTCTCTTCGATCCGGGTCGCCACGGTCCAGACGTGCCCCGAAGGATCCATGATCCAGGCGATTCGATCACCCCAGAACTGGTTCTGCAGCGGGACCAGCACTTCCGCGCCCCGGCTGACCGCGCGCGACACGGTCCGGTCCACGTCGCTGACGTAGACGAAGACCACCACCGGCGAGCTTCCGTCCCGGACCGGAGCCCGGCTCGGCAGGGTGGGCCACTCGGCCTCGATCATGACCATGGCCGGACCGATGGTCAGCAGCGCGTGGGCGACCTTGCCGTCCGGGCCAGGCCTCCGGCCCAGCTCGACCGCATCGAAGACCTCGACGCAGAAGTCGATGGCCAGGGCGGGGTCACGACACACCAGCCTCGGAATGACCACCGACGAATTGTCCGGAACGCCCTTCGCTCCAGCCCCCATGAGTCCCCCAGAGCGGCATCGGGAGAAAGAATAGTCGGGTGCTCAGTTCTTGGTTTGGTCATCAGGGCCGTCCTGGCTCTCCCTGCCGCCACCGCAGGAGTACGACCCCGAACACTATCATCCAGAGCGGGAGCAGGTAGTTGTTGACCGCCGCCACCGGGGCGACCGCCGGTGTCAGATTGCGCAGCATCCCGACCAGACCAGACACCCCGGTCAGCAGGCCGAGCCACGCAACCCAGATCGGGACCACCCGGGAGCGGAATAGCGCCCAGCTCGACAACAGGAAGAAGGTGCTGAAGCTCAGCTCGCCGAGAAACTCCCCGATGTAATTGCCCAGATACGAATTCAAGCCATCGAATACCGCGCTCACCGTCGCGCGCTGTGCCGGATCCGCGCTCTGGTAAGACTCCGCCAGCCGCCAGTGGATGCTGGGCCAGCGCATCAGCCCCAGCATCATACTGAGCGCGGCCAGCACCGCCGCCTGGAGCCCCAGCAGCATCGCGCCCGGATGGGTCCGTCGCAGGGCGTAATAGGCTCCCACGCCGGCCGGGATCCAGATCAGGGGCAACAACGCGTACAGGGCCCAGGCCAACCGCCCGGCGGTTCCCGTCGCGAGCAACTTCGGCAGCACCACCTCGGCAGGTCCGTCGAGAATCCCGGGGTAGTCGAACCGCGCCGCGAGAAAGGCGAACACCGCCATGAAGGAGAGCGCCCCCACGATGAGCGCCCAGCCGCCGGCTCGAATGGTCTTCGTGGGATTCACGCTATCGCCGGTAGACGTCGGTGCTGAGGTATTTGAGACCGGAATCGGCCATCAGTGTGACCACCGTGGCGTCCGGCCCCAGCCGCTCCCCGATCCGGATCGCAGCTACGACGTTCGCACCCGAGGAGGTCCCCGCGAAGAGGGCCTCTTCCCGCGCCAGCCGCCGGGCCATCTCCTTCGCGTCCGCGCTGCTGACCGGCAGCACCTCGTCCACCAGCCGCGGCTCCCACAATGGAGGGATGGCGCCGATCCCCACTCCCTCGATCTTGTGGGGCCCCGGCTGGCCTCCGGAGAGCACCGGAGACTCGGCGGGTTCGACCACCGCGATCCGGATCCCGGGGTTATGACGCTTGAGCACGGTCGCGACTCCGCGGGTCGACGCCGCCGTGCCCACACAGTGCACGAACGCATCGACCTTTCCGGCGGTTTGGCTCCAGATCTCCTCGGCCAGCGGGTAGTAGCCCTCGATGCTGTCGTGATTGTTGAGCTGGTCGGTCCAGCAGGTGTTCGGCTCCTGGCTCAAGCTTCGCGCGGCCTCGATCATGTCGAGGATCAGCTTCCGGGTGGTGAGGCCTCCTTCGCTCGGAACCAACGTCACCTCGGCACCCAGCGCGGCCATGTGATCGAGCTTCTCCCGGCTGAACGCATCGGAGCTCACGATCCGGATCCGGTACCCTTTGGCGGCACAGACCAGCGCGAGGGATGCACCGGTGCTGCCGCCGGTGTATTCCACCACGGTGCCTCCGGGCCGGAGCCGGCCGCTCTCCTCCGCCCGGGAGATGACCGCCTGGGCCATTCTGTCCTTGACGCTGCCGGTGGGATTCTCCCACTCCAGCTTTACCAGGATCCGGGCGCAGCCCGGCGGAACGACCCGCCGAAGCCGGACGATCGAGGTGTTGCCGATGGCCTGCAAGACCTCCATGGTCCGCGCCTTTCTCACATTTCCGATACTTGAAACATACGGCGAAACTTCCTGTTGAGACTCATCGTAACAAGTCGCGGGGCGAGAGTCGCCCCGTTCCTGTCCCGACCGAGACGAGCCTTGATACGACTATTGCTCCCTCCCGCCGCCTCTCCGCGACGGGGCGCTTGCTGCACCTTCCTGCTGGTGGCAGTGGGCCTCGCGCTCTCCGGTTGCCATCCGGGCAACCAGGAGGTCAAACAGTTGCGGAAGGAGTGCGAAGCCGGCAGCGCGGTGGCCTGCAATGGGTTCGGAGTCAAGCTCCTCAAGGGCGAGTACGTACTCCGGGACCCGGGCCGCGCGGCCGGGTTGCTGCAACGGGCCTGCGATGGCCGGGTGGGAGAGGGCTGCGCCACGCTGGGCCTCATGTACCAGCAAGGCCGGGGGGTGAAGCGAGACTCGACCCGGGCGGCCGAGCTGTTCCGGCAGGGGTGCGAGCGAGGCGGGATGGAAGGGTGCACCGGGCTCGGCCTGCTGCATCGCCGGGGCGCCGGCGTTCCCCACGACGTGGTCCGGGCTGCGGCGCTCTTCCAGCAGGCCTGCGACGGTGGCGAAAACCTGGGCTGCTCCTACCTCGGTGACCTGTACGCGACCGGCCAGGGCGTAACCCAGGATTTTCCCCGCGCCGCCGCCCTGCTGAAGCAAGGCTGCGACGCCAAGGCGGCATTCGGCTGCCTCGGTCTCGGCCGGCTTCACTTGGCCGGGACCGGCGTCGCCCGCAACGATTCGCTGGGAGCCGAGCTGCTCAAGCAGGCCTGTGATGGCCGGGAAGTCACCGGGTGTTTTCACCTCGCCAGGAGCTACGAAGCCGGGGTCGGCGTCACCCAGAATTTTACCCGTGCGGCGGAGCTCTACCGGGAAGCATGTGAAGACCGCCATGGGGAGGCCTGCTTCAACCTGGCCGCACTGTACCAGCGGGGTGCCGGGGTCCGCCAGAACTCCGAGCGAGCCACCGCGCTGACCAAGCAGGCCTGCGAGCGGGGCTACGCCGGCGCCTGCCCCCCGGGCAAAGGATCCTGATGGCAACCGGGGAGGTCCTGCTCACCGCCGAGCACCTGAGCAAGCAGTACCGCAACGTCGTCGCGCTCAACGACGTCAGCTTCACCATTTCCGACGGCATCACCGGCATTCTGGGCGAGAATGGCGCGGGGAAGAGTACCGCCATCAAGATCTTTCTGGGCCTGATCCATCCCACGGCAGGCTCGGCCCTGGTGCTCGGGCAGGACGCTTCCAAGAACGACAGCGTGCGCGCCCGGCTGGGCTATATGCCGGAGCATGATTGCCTGCCCAGCCAGGTGAGCGCCGCCGAGTTCCTGACCCATATGGCCGAGCTGAGCGGAATTCCCCCGGCCACCGCCCGCACCCGCGCCGCCGACACCCTGCGCCACACCGGGCTGTTCGAGGAACGTTACCGCGCCATCGGCGGCTACTCGACCGGCATGAAGCAGCGGGTCAAGCTGGGCCAGGCCCTGGTGCACGACCCCGCCTTCGTCTTCCTGGACGAGCCCACCGCGGGCCTCGACCCGCAGGGCCGCGAAGAGATGCTGACCCTGGTCCGCAAGACCCACCGGGAGTTCGGCATCAGCGTCCTGCTTTCTTCCCATCTCATGGCCGACGTCGAGCGCACCTGCGACCGGATCATCGTCCTCCAGGGCGGCCGGCTGGTCCAGTCCGGCGAAGTGGGACACTTCACCAAGGAAACCGCCACGGTCTTCATCGAGGTGGACACCAACCGCGAACAGCTGGTGGCTGCGCTCGAAAAGCGCGGGATCGCGGTCACCGCGGAAGGCACCGGACTCACCATCGAGGGTCCCGACGAATCGGTCTACGATCATGTCCGGGATGCGCTGGTCGAGGCCCAGGCTCCGCTCCGCCGGATGGCGCCCCGCCGCCGCGCTCTGGCCGAGCTCTTCGAGCGGGGCGCGGCATGAGCTCGAAAGCGGCAGGACGCCCCCCGACGCCGCCCGCCCACAGCGGCACCGTCTTCGATATCGGCTACCGGAATTACACCGGGGTGCGCGAAGGCAGAGGCCGGAGCCGTCTCGCAGTGTTCAAGGATGGCCTCCGCATCGCCATGGGTCTGGGGCGGGGCGGGCGGGCCAAGCTCCTCCCCTGGCTCTTTATCGGGGTACTGGCCTCGATCGGCCTCATCATGGCCTTGATCGCCGGCGCGGTGGAGCGACTCGCCGGGCCGGGCGCCGCCGAGCGGATGAACCTGCCGTCCCATGGCGATTTGTACGGGATCGCCTCGATCATCCTCTTCGTCTTCGCGGCGATGGTAGCGCCGGAGCTGCTCTGCCGGGACCGCCGCGAAGGCACCATCAATTTGTACCTGGTGCGACCCCTGACCGGCGGCGATTACGTGGTGTCGCGGTGGGCCGCATTCCTGGTGGTGATGCTGTTCGCCGCCTGGCTGCCCCAGGTGATCCTGTTGCTCGGGCTCGCCATGGGCGACCCGTCTCCGGCGACCTACCTGCGGACCCACTGGCTCGATATCCCGAAGTTCCTCCTGGCCGGCCTCGCCATCGCGGCCTATGCCACGACTCTCGCGATGCTCACCGCTTCGTTCACCACTCGGCGGGCCTACGCCTCGGTCTTCCTGGTCGGACTGTTCGTCATCACCGCGCCGTTCACCATCGGGCTGGCGTCGGAAATCGAAGGACCGACCGGCCAATGGATCTCGATGTTCAACCTGACCAACATCCCGGTCCACGTGAACGACGTGATTTTCGGAGAGGTGAGCGAGCTCACCGAGGATGCACCCGCCGGCAAGCTGCCCAAGACGCTGCTGGTGGGATGGTACTTCGCCTGGACCGTGGTGCCGGGTCTCCTGCTCTGGTGGCGCTACCGGAGGCTCACGCCATGACCGGATCGTCGGAGCCGGTCATCCGGGTCGAGGGCGTATCCCGCTGGTTCGGGAGCGTCGTGGCGGTGAGCGAGATCAGCTTCGACGTGGGCCCGGGCATCACCGGCCTGCTCGGCCCCAACGGCGCGGGCAAGACCACCCTGCTCCGGATGATGACCGGCCTCGCCGATACCTCGAGCGGAACGGTCACCGTGTTCGGTCAGCCGGTGCGCGACAACCCGCCGCTTTACCGCCGCCTGGGTGTGATGTCGGAGCACGAGACGGTCTACGGATTCATGAAAGGCCGAGAGTTCGTGCGGATGATGGGCCGGCTTCGGGGCGTGACCGATCTGGAGCGGGCGGTGGACCGGGCCATCGAGCTGGTGGATCTCGCCGACGCGCAGCACCGCGCGATGGAGACCTACTCCCGCGGCATGCGGCAGCGGATGCGGCTGGCCGCGACCCTGGTGCACGATCCGGAGATCCTGATCCTCGACGAGCCGCTCAATGGCGCCGATCCCAGGCAGCGGGTCCACTTTCAGCACCTGCTCCGCCAGCTCGCCGCCGACGGCCGCACCATTCTGCTCTCGTCCCACATCCTGGAGGAGGTCGAAGCCCTGGCCGACACCGTGCTCCTGATCGTGAATGGAAAGCTGGCGGCGTCCGGCGGATTCCGCGCGATCCGGGCGGCGCTCAATCAGCGACCCTATCACGTCCGGGTGCTCTGCGATGACCCCCGCCGCCTGGCCGCGGCGGTGGTCGAGCTGCCTTCGGTGGATGCGGTGCACGTGGACCCGGACGGGGCCATTGTGGTCCTGAGCCGCAACGTGCTCGATCTCCAGCTCGAGCTCCCCCGCCTGGCGCAGTCGGCGTCCATCAGCCTCCGCCGGGTGGAACCACTGGACGATTCGCTGGAGAGCGTGTTCGGATACCTGGTGGAGCGCTAACGGCATGGGCTCGGTCTACTCCCTCACCCTGCGCCAGTTGTCGGGCCGCTGGCGGCTGCTGATCATGACGGTGCTGGCCGCCATGCCGGTAGTCATCGCCACCCTGATGCTCGCGTCGGTGCGAACCCCCTCGGTGGTAGAGTTCGAGATCGCCGTGCTGAGCGCGATGCTGGCCGGGTCGATCGCCCCGCTGGTGGTGCTGGCGATCGCGGCCCCGGCCTTCGCCAATGAACTGGAAGACCGGACCCTGGCGAATCTGGCCCTCTCCCCGCTTCCCCGGTGGCAGATCGTGGTCCCCAAGCTTCTCGCGGCGATCACCGTCGCGGCGCCGTTCATCGCCCTGAGCGCGTTGCTGACCAGTCACGTGGCATTTCTGGGTGACACGAGGGCAACCATCGCGGTGACCGTCTCTGCGGTGGTGGGCGTGGCGCTCTACGCATCGGCGTTCGTGTGGCTGGGCCTGGTGACCACCCAGGCCATCGGGATCGGCCTGCTGTATATCGTGCTCTGGGAGGGATTCTTCACCGGATTCGTGTCCGGTGCGCGGGTGCTGAGCATTCGCGCCTACGCCATCGCGCTGATGCACGGGCTCGACGAGCGCCGGTTCGCCTCGACCAGCCACATGAGCCTGGGCCTCGCCATCGCCGTGGCGGTGGTCGTGTTCGGCGGATTCCTCTTCCTCACCATCCGGCGGCTCCGCCGGATGGACGTGCCCTGAGCCGGGGGAGGGTTCAGTGCGGTCGGGCCAGAAAGTCGGCCGTCACCTGCAGGAACTCCCGTAGATGCCTCCCGAAAATCGGGACGTGGTCGCCCCGGGGAATGATCCACAGCGCGGCGTCCGGAATCGTCCGGTACATCCGGACCGGAATATCCACCGGGAAGAACTCGTCCCGGTCTCCGTGTACGATCAGCGTGCGTGCCCTGATGGTGCCAAGGAAGGGCGCGGTGAAGTTCATATCGTCATAGGAATCCCGGAAGCCGGCGAACTGGCCCGCCAGCTCCCGGACTTGCGGATCGCCTCGGGTGGCGCAGAGGCTGAACATCTGCCGGACCGGGGGGGGAAGGCTGTCCGCTGAAACGCTGCGCATGATCGCGCGGGCCGGCTCCGGGAACTCCGTCGTGGCGCCGATCAGCACCATGGCGTCGATCCGGTCCCGCTGCTGCGTCGCCATGTGGAGCAGGGTCATGCCGCCGGTGCTGATGCCCATCGCCTTGAAGCGGGTCACCCCCAGCTGATCCAGAAGCCCGTACACATCCAGAGCAGACTGGCGATGGGTAAAGCTGCCGGAGGGATTGGTGGACCGGCCATGCCCGCGCAGGTCGGGAACGATCAGCTGATACCGGCCCGCGAGGCTGTCGGCCACCGCCGCCCACGCCTTGCCACAGCTCCCGAATCCATGGAGCAGCACCAGTGGGTCGCCGGTGCCGCGGATCTCCACATACATCTCGATGCCGTTGACCCGGAGGGTACGGCCCGGTGCAACGCCCTGGGCGCCGGCCGGGCCAAAGCCCAAGGCACTCAGGAGGGCGACTGTCAGCGCTGCGGCAGACTTGATCATACTAGGACCTCGGCGTCTCGTGGTCGGTCAGGACCGGAAGAAAGGGGACCCAGGGCCCGACTTCCTCCCGGTACTGCTTCGCCATCACCCGCGCGACCTGGGCGAGGTGACCCAAGTCGTGCACTACCCAGGCGGCCAGCAGCTGACTCAGCGTCACCGGCCCCAGCATGGGGTGCTCGCCCGTCAGGACGAGCTGCGCCGGGGTGAGCTTCCACGACTGAAGCAGCGCCAGATTGGCGCTTCGGAGCCGGGCAAACTCGCTGAGCAGCGAATCCAGGGAGCGGTCGGCGTTGCGGGTCAGGTGTCGGAAGCGGTCGTAGGGCTCGAACAACGCGGGGCCGCCGGCCAGGATCAATCGGGCCCGCGGGATCCAGTCGGTCTCCTCCCCATCGATGAGGTGACCGACGTTGTCGAACGCGCTGAAGGTATCGGGACCCTCCCGGCTCCGGGCCCAGGGCTCGGCAGCGCCCTCCAGCAGCACTTGCAGGGTCGCCGGGGTACGGCGGAGTACATCAATCGCCTGCTCGAGATTGAAATCCATCAGGTTCAAGATCCTTTCGAGCGCCGGAACCTCCCGAATTGCCGGTGCGTTTTCCGGTGGCGCGATTTGTGGTTCGACCCAAACTTGCCATACCCTCTCATGGATGGACAGGTATGGCGATCTTTCACCTGCTCGGCCTTTCCGATGCGCTCACCCGGGAAGTACGCGAGACCAGCCTGAGTCCCGGCTACTTACATCCGGTGCTGCGCGAAACGGCCCGGGGCACCGGACCGTGCCGGGCCTGCCTCGAGCAGTTCCAGGTCGGCAAGGAAGAGCGGTTGCTCTTCACCTATCGTCCGACAAGCCGGGACGGGATGCTGGGCGCCCCGGGACCAGTCTTCATTCACGCCCGGGACTGCCGGCAGTTCCGCGGCACGGCGTTTCCCCCCGGCCTCCTGTCCCTCCCCCTCCTGGTCGAAGCCTGGGCCACCGGCAACCGGATTCACTCGGCACGCCAGGCAACCGGATCGGAGGTCGACAGGGTGGTCAGGGAGCTTCTGGAAGATCCTGATACTGCCTACCTCCACGTCCGCCACGGGGAAGCGGGATGCCACATCGCGAGCGTGGAGCGCGGACCGCTTCCCGTCAATCCGGCTGACCGGAACCTCGAGCAGGTCTCATGACGGCGGCATCTCTTCGATCGCGAGTTGGAGATACATGAAAGCGGCCGCCTCATCGGGCATGGGGTCCCTCCCGAATGAGTTGAGCCAGGCGGTAATTCGCTGCTGAAAGGGGGCCACCGCTGCGCGCACCCCGGCGCGCTCGGCCGGGCTGGCGCGTTCGACTTTGGCCCCCCGCTCCACGTCGTCACCGATGCCCCATTCCTGCGCGAGGGCAACCAGGCCACGAAGCCCCTCGGGGACCTTGGCGGGATCGAGCCGCGGAACCGCAGCCGCCGATGCCGCTCTACCGGCAGCGGTCCTATCGTGGTCCGGTGCACAGCCGGCGAAGCCGACAGCGCCGACCAGGAGACAATACCAAACGGTGCGCCGCATCCTATTTCAGCACCGTGGCGAAGGCGGCGGGCACGGCCCGGCGGAAGATGGTGCTGTGCTCCAGATCGGGACGGGGCTCGTAGTACCACAAGAGCCCGGCCGGCGCGTATTCCTTGAGGATCCCGGCCAGCTCGGCGGTTTCGGCGGCGATGCCCGGCTCCGTGGCGGCAGTCAGGTAGAGGGTCCGAGGAAGGCCGGTGAGCCCCTTGAGCCGTTCCGGCGCCGTCCGAAGCAGAACACCCCTGTTCCACCAGAGGCTCGGACTCAGCGCGATGTAGCGACGGAAGAGGTCCGGTTCGACAAGGAAAGTCTCGACGATGAACAACCCCGCGAGCGATTCGCCCACGATGGTCGTCTCGTCAGTGGAGCGATAGCGTTGGCGGACCGTCGGCATCAGCTCCTCGCGAAGGAACCGGCGGAACGCCGCTGACCCGCCCACTCGGCGCGCGATAGCGCTGTCGCTGGCCACGGCGGTCGGTCCGGTGAGATCGCGCCGCCGCTCGGTGTTCTCGATCCCCACCAGGATCACCGGGGCGATGGCCTTGCGGGCAATCAGGGAGTCGAGCGTGTTGGCGATATGGGGGAAGTCCTCCGCCAGGCCGCCGTCCGGCATGTACACGACCGGGAAAGAAGATCCCGCCAGGCTGTCGTAGCCCGGCGGAGTGTAGACATTAATGACTCGTGGCTCCCCCAACACCCGGGACTCGAGCGTGAAGGTGACGTGCCGGGGCGTTGGATCCTTGGGTGGAGCCGCGGGGGTGGCGGGAGGGCTCTGGGCCCAGGCCGGCGTGGCGAGGAAAGCGAGTCCCCACAGGAGTCTCACCTCATGCCCTCCAGATCTGCGACATACTCAGGCGGAAGGCCCAGGTCGCGGGCGGCTTGAACCACCGCTTCCAGGTACCCCGGCCGGGCCGTTCCCGGTGCAGGATCGGCTGCGAGATAGACCTGGGCCTCCGTTTGCTTGCCCCTGAATTGCACCGGAATCGTGGTGCGGGTGTAGTGACCTGCCGGAACGCCCTCGTATTGGTCCAGGGCGGCCAAATCCTCGTCGCTGAGAGACCAGAGCAGGCCGTACACCACCGAACCCGGATCCGGCACCATGGTGGAGTAGCCTCGTTTCGCAATTCGGAACTGGTAGCCCGGGACCGTGGCGACGCCGAGCACCGACGGAGCCGCGCAGCGCTCCTCCATCCCGGCCGGGGCCATGTTGGAGCCATAGGAGAAGTACGGCACGCTTGCCTTCAAGACTGGCCTGCCTCGACGAAGTTCGTAGATTTCAGGTACCGCCAACTCGATCCGAATACTAGCAGGGGCAGCGCGTCTCGGACCAACGACCATAGGAGAGATCCATGTCGTGGACCCAGCGTGGTATCCTGGCCGGCGTGGTAGTGCTCGGCGTGCTGATTGTCATGGACCGGAGCAAGAGCTCCGGCAAACCCGGCGAGCCGGATGGCGACAGTCCGATCAAGGGAGCGACCTATGCCTCGGCGATTCCCATCTATCCCGGGGCCAAGCTCAGGGACATCATGGGCGGCGAGTACCGGGACGCCGTCGATGGACCCGCGGTCTACACCAGCCAATCCTGGTTTTTCGAGATTACCGACTCGGTTGCCACGGTGGCCGAGTTCTACCGGAGGAACCTGCCGGAGGGCTGGAGGCCGAAAGAAGCCGACGAGGGGGAGGTGGGGTTTGAAGTGATTCCAGTCGGCGCGATGGACGGCGAGTCGGTGTACGTGGTCGTTCGCAGCGGGCAGCTTCAGATCGGGGAGAAGGTCAGGGCCAAGGGGGGCGCTTAGGACTACATCCCCGCCGCCGCTTTCGCCCGCTGGTAGCGCTCAGCGAACTCCGGATCTGCCCGCCGCCAATTCTGTTCCACGATCCGGTAATGGACCACCGCACTGTCGCGCTGTCCCGCGTGGGCAAACGCCTCCGCCATCGCCTCGTGGAGCTCGGTCCGGCTGGTGTAGGTGTTGGTTCCGTCCACTCCCCCACGAATCGCGGGTCGGAGCACGGCGACCGCTTCCGCTGAACGCCCGAGCGCCAGGAAACTCCGGGCCAGAGCGAGGTTGATTTCGCTATACCCGTCCGCGAGTGACAACACCGCACGCCGGAGCTGGTCCACTGCCTCGGCATGCCGGCCTGCTCGCTGGAACAGGATCCCCCGGAGGTAGTGATGCAGTAGAGGATCCCGGCCGGACCCACTCCCTTTGCCGATGACTTCGATCGAATCCGCCAGCCGCCGCACCGCGGCGCTATCGCCCGAGGCGAGATAGGCCGTACCCGCAAGGGTGAGGAGCCAAGTGCCGTTCCGGGCCCGCACCGAGGCAGGAGGATCGGGGGATTCGAGGATGCGTCGTCCGTCGGCGTGAAGCAGCTTTGCGGCGCTATCGGGCCGTCCCATCCCCTGGAGCAATGTCGAAGCCAGCACGAGGTCGGCCCTGAAGCCCAGCCCTCGGTGAGCCGCTCCGGGAACCTGGTGATCCGGGACCAGTGCCCGACCCGCCCGCAGGCGGCCCTGGTCCCGAAGGCTGATGAGGAGAAGCCAGCGCGCATCCTCCCTCGTTTCGGGCGAGGGTGACCGCAGGTCCGACCGCAACTCGCGGTCGAGCTGCTCCAGCCGGCTCCACCGAAGCAGGTCGCGATGGAGTACTCCGGTGATATGCGAGAAGGCCAGGTTCAGCATGCCGCTCCGCTCCAGCGCCGTCTCGGCCTCGGCGCGGCGGCCTTGACGCAGGAGAGACTCGACCAGGCTGTTCCAGTGCTTCGGTTCTTCCGGGCGGAGGGCGATGACCCGCCGACCCACCCGTTCCGCCGCGCCTGCCGAGTCCCACCGTAGATAGGTGTGGATCATGTGGCCCATGGCGAGACACATCCGGCAGTACGGGCCGGTGGTCCCGGCCGTCGAGTCGATGGCAATGGCCCGCTCGAAGGCGGCGACTGCGGCGACATAATCAGCCTGGCTGGCGCGAACCTGACCAAGCAGAATGTGTCCGTCGGGATCGGTGGGATAGCGCACCGAGAGCGTTTCCGCGATGGCGACCGCTACCGCAAGAGGAGCTTCCCGACCTGCGACCTCCGCCTGGATCAACAGGCGTTCCCGTTCGATGGTATGGGGGGCCAGCCGTTTGACCCGTTCGAAGGCGCGCGCTCTGGTCGCACCGTCGGCGTGGAATTCACTGATCAGCCAGGCGTAGTAGGCCGCCATGACGAACGTCGAATCCTGCTCCAGGGCGGCCTGCATCAGCCGGAGCCCTCCTGGGCCATCGAAGCCGAAATAGGCCCGGAGTCCCTCGTTGTACAACACGTAGGCCTCGGCAGAGCCGGTCCGTACCTCCCGGACGCCGACCGAGGGAAACGCGAGCCCGAGGTCGCGGGCCACCGTCGCGGCGGCACTGTCCACCAGCGCGTAACGCTCCGCGGCTCGCACCTGATACCCCTTCCGGACCATACCGCGGGCGAGGTCCACCCGGCGGAGGGTCAGCACCAGCACCCCTCCTGCCGAGGCCAGCTCCCCCTCGATGATCTCCGTGGCGCCGGCCCGGCGCGCGGCGTCCGCCGTCGCGTCCCGTTCGCTCGATGGGGCGGGTGGAGTCAGCTCCACCAGCCGGGAGTTGGCGACCACCTGAAGCCCCTGGAGCCCGCCGAGACTGGTGGAGAGCATGTCGCGCAACATCGGACCGAGCGAGCTGGTATCGCCCAGCTCCGGGGTACGGATCGTGCCGACCGCCAGAAACGGGATGGCCGACGGGCGGCTGGGGCGGAGGAGCGTCATCCCGAGAACGAGCAGCAGCGCCCCACCTAGCAGGAATGCGAGCCCTGGCCGGAGCTTCCGACTCGAAGGGCGCGCCGGCTCCGGCGCTTGGGGGAGTAGATCCGCCGTGGGCTCCGGCGGTTGGGCGCTCCGCGGGAGAGCGGGCGGCGGGGACGGCGTCGTCGCCGGCACGGATCTCTTCTCCCTTAGCCCGCGGACCAGCGTCTGGATTGCCGGCTCCACCTCGGTCTCGAGCTCCCGGCGTACCAGCGCTTCGTGCTGGCGGGCGTGGACCAGGGCCCCGGCCCGGTCGTCCGCCGCAACCAGGGCACGCATCCGGCCCGCGGCATAGCGGGCGCTCAGCGGATCCAGCTCGGTCAGTCGAGTCCAGCAAAGAATCGCGGCGTGGTGGTCGCCCCTGCGGTCTGCTTCGGCCGCCGCCTGCTCCATGGCCCTGGTAATCAGTCCGCGCAGGCGGCTTCGCTCTTCCTCGACCCAGCGCTCGAACTCGGGTGCCCCCGGCAGGTAGAACCCTTCGAGGAATGCGCCGGTGTAGAGCGCGGCTGCGCTTTCGGCATCACCCGAAACAAGCGCCTCCTGCAGCTCTCCCACGTCGCTGGTGATGCCGGGATCCAGCCGAAGCTCGGACCCTGCCACGATCCAGTCTCGACCGCTGTCGCGCCTGAGGCTGTACAGGTTCTGCGACAGGGTGTGCCGGGCCTGCTCCTCTTCCGAATCGGGCCACAGAATCCCCAGCACCCGGTCCCGGCTGACTCCCCGCCGGCCCGCCGCGGCAACCATGGCGAGCAGCGCCATCCGCCTGGGCCCAAGGGCAGGGGCCGGCACGGCTCCCTCGATCCAGAATCCGCCAAAGGTTTTGAGGCGCAAGGAGTTCCGAAGGCTGATGGCCGGTTGATGCGGTCTTGACGAGGGCCTGATGCTCGCGCGCTAACCTCCCGCGATTCTCGCACCTGCCGACCGGTTCGGCAAGCTCACACCTGGGGGGCTGCAGCGATGCCGCGCGTGTTGTCCCTCCTGCTCGCTCTCTGGGCCGTGGCGTTTCCGGCAAGCGGCCAAGGCCACGTCTGGCAGGCCGACCTGCAAATCAGGTCGCTCACCGTCACCGAGTTGAAGGGGAATCTCACTGCCAAGGTGGTGGTGGTGGCGGAGTTAGGGGAGGCGATGGGGGCCCGGGTCGAGGTGATGCTGCCGGTGGGGGTTGGCATCGTGAAGCTGGGAGCGGGATGCGCCGCAGGGCCGAGCGCACCGGGAGTGCCTTCGCTCCACGCCCGGGTGATCTGCACCATGGGCAACCTGCGGCCCCGGGATTCCCGTGAGTTCGAGGTCACCACCACCACGCCGCCGGACAACGTGGCGCGGAGGTTCGGAGTCATGGCCAGCAGCGACACCCCCGACCCCAAGCCGGGCAACAATTTCGCGGAGCGGGTGATCCCGCGCCAGGACTGAACCGAGGCTTCCTCATGGTCCCATTCTCCCTGCGCCGCGCGGTCGGCGTCTTTCCCGTCCTTGCCGGTCTGGGCCCGTTGGCGGTTCTGGCGCAGACACCGCCACCCGGGCGGGCCCATCTGTTTGTGCTCGATCTGTCTGGGACCCCGGTGGGGGAGTTCCCCACCACGATCAAGCAGCGCCAGGGCAGCATGGAGGTGGTGATCAAGGACGGGATGCCGATGCTCAAGGCCTCGGTCACCTCCGAGTTCGTCATCACCCTGCCCCCGGGCGAGGTTCTGCCCGCCGACTTCACCCTCGAGT
>Ga0209486_10000291_pt1 | contig 23455 bp, 17 predicted proteins | sample NCCompost_FD_187518 | JGI IMG/M metagenome (GOLD analysis project Ga0209486, IMG submission 187518) | Agricultural soil microbial communities from Utah to study Nitrogen management - NC Compost (SPAdes) (version 2) | ecosystem: Environmental > Terrestrial > Soil > Agricultural land | place...
ATCGCTGAAGTCGATATCCGACGTCACGGCGCGACAGGCTTCGGCGAGAAGCGTCGCTGCGCGATCGACGTCGTCGAGGCTCACCAGTTCGTTCGGTGAGTGCATGTACCGATTGGCGATCGACACGAGCGCGGTCGGGATACCCTCGCGCGCCAGGTGGATGAAGTCCGCGTCGGTGCTGGTCTGGCGTCCTGCGGCTTCGATCGAGAACGGTATCTGCAGGCGCATCGCGGCGTCGCGGATGATGCGAAACGCGACGGGCGAGATCACCGAGCCGCGCGTCAGCACGGGACCGCCGCCGATTCGGTGATCTCCGGTGTCCTTCTTCTCCGCGGTCGGGTGATCGGTCGCGTGAGTGACATCAACCGCCACCGCCATGATGGGAGCGAGCCGGCCGGCGGCGATCAGGGCACCGCCACCGTGATAGCCAATCTCCTCCTGCGTCGTTGCAACCGCGGCGACGGCCGCCGCCCCTGGAGCGGCGGCGTAACGCCGTGCGGCTTCGAGCACGACCAATGCCCCGATCCGGTCGTCGACGGAACGGGAGGCCAGGCGGTTGTTAGGCAGTTCCACGACGCGGGAATCGATGACGCCGGCGTCACCCACGCCCAACCGCGCCTCGGCGTCGGCGCGTGAGGTTGCCCCGATATCAACCCAGAGATCGTCGAGACGGACCGCCTTGTCTCGATCTTCCTTCTTGATCAGATGGATCGGCTTCCGGCCAATCACCCCAATCACATCACCGTTCCGGCCGGCGAAACGGATCCGCTGTCCGGGGAGAACCTGGGGATCCCAGCCTCCGATCGGTCCGATGAACGCGAAGCCCTGGTCGTCGATCCAGGTGACGATGACGCCGATTTCGTCGATGTGCCCCGCGAGCATGACCGTAATGGGCGCACCCTGGTTTACTACTGCGACGCTGTTGCCCGCGACGTCGCCTGTGACCGTAGCGAATTTCTGCGCCTCCTCGCGCCAGAGCCGCGCCGCCGTGGATTCGAAACCGCTTGGGCCGGGAACGTCAAGAAGTTTTTTCAGGAACGCGACGGACTCGGGACTGAGCATGTATTCGAGGTCAGAGGTTCAGAGAGGCCAGAGGCCAGAGGCCAGAGGCCAGAGGCCAGAGGTCAGAGGGCAGAGGGCAGAGCGACTGCGTCCCGAGGTGCTGGATCACCAAACAGCGCTGGGTGAAAGATTTTCGCGAGCACCTCGATGCCACGGATCACTCCTGGTCCGGGGCTCGACGTGAGCCGGTTGGCATCGAGTACCCAGACTTGTCGAGGCGACAATGTGGCTGCGACGCTCCGTACTTCTTCAAGCGCTTGCTTGAGACCGTAGCCGCACGGCGCGACAACGACGAATTGAGGATCGCGACCACTGAGTTCTTCGGCCGTGAAACGGCGCGACGCCTCGCCCGCATTGCTCATCAGCTCAACAGCGCCGGCCCGACGCACCATGTCCGGCACCCAGTGCCCCGCTGTGAAGAGCGGATTCGTCCACTCCAGCACGATCACACCTGGCCGGGGAGCCTTGTTCGCCTTCAACGTTCGGTGGACGTTCGCGATCCGGTTCCGGAGACCGGCCACGAGTTCCTCACCTTCCTCCGGTATGTCAAGCGCCCGCGCGACCGTGAGGCAGTCGTCAAGTATGCCGTCGACCGAATTGGCGCCTAACGTTGCGACATGTGGCGGTGGGGACATCCGCGACGCCGCGGCACGCGCGTCCTCCTCGCGGACTGCGCAGACCTCACACACAGCCTGCGTGAGGATCACGTCGGGTCGCTGCGCGGCGAGGGTCGCTTCATCCAGCTCGAACAGGGGCGCACCGGCCGCCGACAGCTCGCTGACCTGCGCGTCGATTGCACCGGCGAGCACGCCCTGGACGCGGCTTCGCGTCACGCGGGGAAGGCCGGCGAGCCTGCCCGGCAATGCACAGGCATGCGTCACCGCCACCAGCTGTTCGCCGGCGCCCAGCGCGAGCACGATGTCGGTCGCGGCCGGCAGCAGGGCCGCCACGCGCATCAATGTTTCAGCGCCGGCGGCGGTGGAAACGCCACGAACGCGACCGTCAACACGATCACACCGGCGATGTACCACCCCGGCATCGAGGTGAGGAAGTACACCACTCCGCCGAGTAACGCCAGCATCTCGCCTAACGCCCACGCCAGGATCGCGACGCTGCTGGCACGGGCAATGTCGTGGGGCTCCCGGAACTTCATGAACATCACGATCAGGGCCACGCTCACGACGATCCACGCGATACGTGCAATCCTGTTGAGCTGGTCCCCGATGCCCGGTTCGGGCGCAGTCCAGTCAGGCGATTGCGTGAGGAACCAGGAGACCCCTCCGAACAGGAGGACGCCGCCCATCATCGCCAGGCGGATCGCGTGCAGGGGCGTCATTGCACCGGCTTCCGGAACACCGCTTTGCCACCCAGATACGTGGCAACACCGTTCGGCGACAGGATCGACCGCGTGAAGATGAATCCGAGGACGGAGCGACGGTTATTCATTCATTCAGTTGAAGAGTTTCAGGCGCAAAGCGCAAAGCAATCGATAAAAAGCGCTGGAGGAAGGTTCGATTATGCATGGAGGCAACCACATCAATCAATGGCGCGAGCCCAACTCTCCTGATCGGCCAGTGATGTCGTGTTAGACTTCCACATCCACCACCCCTTGCCCTTGAATCACTCTCGCCTGCTTGTGCTCGGTGCGACGAGCGTCGCGCTCTGGACCGTCCCGGTGACGAAGGCCGTCGGTCAGCGGACCGCTCCGGCTCCCACTGTGCCCGTTTCGGCTCCGATCAGCAACGTGCGCTATTCGGTGACGTTCAATCGAACCACGGCCCCGCAGCGATCCCTGCGCGTTTCGATGACGTTCAGCGTCGCCTCAAACGAGGCGGTGTTGTTGTCACTGCCGTCGTGGACGCCCGGGGCGTATGAAATCTCGGATTACGTCCGCAAGGTGACTGAATTTGCGGTGACCGGCGACGGTGGGACACCGCGGTGGGACAAGACGGATCCGGACACCTGGCGCATCGCTCCAAACGGCGCGCGGAGCATCACGCTGTCCTTTGGCTACAAGGCCGATTCGATGGACAATGCGATGGCATGGTCGAATCGCGAATTCGCGTTCTTCAATGGGACGAATGTCCTGCCGTACGCAGAAGGACGTTCGATGGATTTCAACGCCACCGTCACGGTCCACACGGAAGGCGACTGGCGTGTCGCCACGGGCATGACAGCGGCGTCCACGCCGAACACATGGACGGCGAGCAACTATCACGACTTGTCCGACATGCCGTTTTTCGTCGGGCCTCTGGAACTCGACAGCGCGCGCATTGGCGAGACGATGTTCCGCACCGCGACCTATCCGCGTGGAATCATGACTGGCCGCGATCGTGAGCGGTTCTGGGATCAGGTGCGAAAGATGACCCCGCCGATGGTCCGCGTATTCGGCGAGATGCCGGTGACTTCGTATACGACGTTGATCGTTTTCGACTCAACGTCGGCGGGCGCGGCGGCGCTCGAGCACCAGAATTCGCACCTCGGCATCTACTCGCCGTTCATCGTCGACCACGAATTCCTGCCGTCGATCACCGCCCATGAGATCTTTCATCTCTGGAACGTGAAACGCATGCGGCCGGCCGAAATGGTGCCGTATCGATACGATCGCCCGCAGCCGACGACGTTGTTGTGGGTGAGCGAGGGGATCACCGATTACTACGCTGACGTGGCCCAGGTTCGCGGTGGCATTGTCGACTCGGCGGGGTTCCTCGAGCTGCTCACGGGCAAGAAGGGAGAGGTCGAGGAGGCGCCGGTGATTGCACTGGAAGACGCGTCGCTCTCCACATGGATCAGGCCAACGGACGGGACGCAATACGTCTACTATCCCAAGGGCGCGCTCGCCGGATTTCTGCTGGACATCATGATTCGCGACGCGAGCGACAATGCGCGATCGCTGGACACGGTCATGCGCGACGTGTACGAGAGCACGTTCAAGGCCGGGCGCGGTTTTACGGCCCAGGACTGGTGGGGTGCGGTGTCGCGTGCCGCTGGCGGGCGGTCCTTCGCCGACTTCAACACTCGTTATGTGGATGGGCGTGAGCCGTTCCCGTGGGCGACCATCCTCCCCCTCGCCGGGCTGCGGATCAACGTCGACTCCATCCGGGAGCCCTGGATCGGTGTGTCGACCAACGTCGATTCCGGCGGCGTGATGGTGATGGACGTGGAACGGAACGGTGCGGCGGAAGCGGCGGGCGTCCAGGTGAATGACTACCTGGTGCGGATCGGGGATATCCCCGTTTCGGACCCCGACTTCGGCGCGCGGTACCGCGCTCGTTATGCGCGCAGCGAAGGACAGACCATCCCGGTAGTGGTCAAGCGGGGCGGCCAGGAACGAACGCTGACGTTACCGGTCCGGAACCGGATTCGTACCGTCGAGACGATCCAGGTCGACCGAAACGCGTCACCCAAGGCGATGCGTGTCAGGTCGGGGATATTTCGAGGGGGGTCGTAGGACGAAGGAAGCAGGGAGCAGGAAGCAGGAAGCAGGAAAGGAACGAAGCGGTCAAATCTTGAGGGCCCGTTAGGCGCCAGCCGCGGGCCCTCAGTCATTCCCTGCTTCCTGCCTCCTGCTTCCTGCCTCCTGCTTCCTGTTTCCTGCTTCCTCTCGTTACACCCCCAATGCCTTTCTCAGCAGGACAATTTGTCCGGCATGATATGCACTGTGCTGGGCGATGCCGGTCAACAACGCGCGGTATGACACGGGTCCATCGTTTTTCCTGTTCTTTGGATCCACGGGCTCGTCCAACCGGCCTGCATCGAACGCCGTAACGGCTTCGAGGAGCTCTGCCTGACGACGCTCCAATCGCGCGCGAACGTCGGTCCAGGTTGCGTCATCCACGGTTGTTGCGCGGTCCGGGAAATCGCCATCGGCGGGCATGCCGGGAGCATTGCCCTGGAGACGTGACGCGGTTTCACCGATCCACGCGGCGATATGGTGCGTGAGGTCGTAAATGCTGTGCGCTCCCGGGATCGGTCGCGACGCCGCCTGCGCGAACGTCACGTCCTGGATCGCGTCGAGCACGGCGGGGCCGTGCCAGGCGTTGCCCTCGTAAATTCGGCGCAGGTCTCCGAGTAGCGGATCGATCATTACGGGTAAACGGGTAAACGGGTAAACGGGCAGCTTCGGCTACATTTTCGGATTACATGCTTTCGGTGCGGGCGACGCGTTAGGCCTGGCCGCCTTCGCGTCGACCACCATTGCTCCGTACCAGGCCGTTTTCTCGGCATCACGCACGGCGGCACCCTTTACCGGCTCGCGCATCAGCGCTTCGACTTCGTCCGCTTCACGCGCGACACAGGACACCCACTTCACGCCTTCTTCGGTAACGACGTAGTTGTCCTCGATGCGAACGCCGGTGTTCGCGTACTTTCGGACAGCTGGTGCGATCTTCGACAACATCGCTTCATTGCCCGCCTTCGGGATGATGTCCAGTAGTTCCTGACGGACATAAATGCCCGGCTCGATGCTGTAGGCGCTGCCAACGGCGATTCCTTCGCGATCCTTCTGGTCGGGATCGTGGACCGCGAGGCCGATGCCGTGGCCGAGTCCATGCATGTAGTACAACGAGGCCTGACTGCATTGGCGGGGACGATCGGTCGTTCCACACTGGTACTGCGCTGTGGGTGACTCGATAAGGCCCAGTCGCGCGAGGCCCTCGGCGATCACGGTGGACGCGGCCCGGCTGACGTCGCGCCAGGCAACTCCTGGTTTCGCGGCGCGTTCTGCCGCGGCCTGGGCGTCTCGCACGATCTGGTACACCTCGCGCTGCTCGGGCGTGAACTTTCCGCTCACGGGGAACGTGCGTGTAATGTCGGCGGCGTATCCGCCGAACGACGCCGCGGCGTCGATGAGCAGCAGGTCGCCGGCCTTCATGTAGCGATCGTCACGGTTGTAATGCAGTACCGTGCTGTTCGGACCGGAGCCAACGATCGACGCGTATGCCGGCCGATCCCCGCCATAACGACGGAAGGTGTACTCGAGCAGCGCCTGAATCTCGAACTCGTTCATGCCCGGCTCGAGCGCCCGCGCCGCCTCGGCGTGCGCCTCCATGCTGATCGCGGCCGCGCGCTGGATCAGATCCATCTCGGCAGCGCTCTTCTTCGAGCGCATGGTCGTAACAAGCGGATTCGCGCTGGTGACCTCGAGACCGGTGTGCTTGCGACGCAATTCGTCGAGGAAGCGGTCGTCGTTGTTGAGCGTGTCGCCGCCTTCGGCGATGTCGGCGTGATACGACAGCCTGGGCGATGCGCGAAGCAGCGAGTCCACGGTCGCTGAAAGCCATTTGTCCTTGCCGCTCGCCGTGCCGTCGCCCATCGGCCTGGTGGGCAGGCCCGTCGCCTTCGAGGCGGAGTCGGGACCATAACGACGACCCGACCAAACTTCTTGTGCAGGGTCCTTCGTCTGCACGAACAGCGTCCACTTCGCGTCGGCACCGTTCTTCTGCAGGATCAGCGCGGCGTCTGGTTCGCGATACCCGGTCAGGTACAGGAAGCCATTCGTCTGGAAGAACGAGAGGTAATCCTGCACCGGTGACTCGCCGCCGCGGATTACGAACAATCCATCAGGAAGGCGTGACGCGAGCGTCGCACGACGCTGCTCATACTCCTGCGCGGTGATCTGGGCCACACCTGACGACGACACAACGGCGAGGAGGAGCAGGGAAAGAGCTTTTCTCACTGGGAACTCCGAACGGTGGTGACTACTTGAGAAGCTGCTTGGCAATGGTTTGCAACTGCATGTTGGACGTGCCTTCGTAAATCGTTCCGATCTTGGCGTCCCTGTAAAACTTCTCAACGGGGAAGTCCTTGGTGTACCCGTAGCCACCGAAGAGTTCGACGCAAAGCGACGTCACGCGTTCGCACACCTGGGACGAAAACAACTTCGCCATCGCGCCTTCCTTCTGGATGTCCTGGCTCGCATCGCGCATCCGGGCGGCGTTGTACACCATCAGGCGCGCGGCTTCCAGCTCGGTCGCCGCCTGCGCCAACTGGAACTGAATCGCCTGAAACTCGGCGAGGTGTTTCCCGAACTGTTGCCGTTCCTTTACGTAGGCAAGGGCCGCGTCCAGTGCACCGCGGGCGACGCCGATCATCTGCGCGCCGATTCCGATCCGGCCACCGTTCAAGGTGTCGATGGCGATACGGTACCCCTGGCCGACCGGGCCGAGGACGTTTTCGGCAGGCACTTCGCACGCGTCGAGGATCAACTCCGTCGTGCTTGACGCGCGAATCCCCAGCTTGTCTTCCTTGCGCCCCACGGCGAATCCCCGGAAGCCACGTTCCACGATGAACGCCGTGATGCCGCGATGTCCGGCGGCCGGATCGGCGTTCGCAAAGATCACGTAGATCCCGGCTTCGGCACCGTTGGTGATCCACATCTTCCGCCCGTTCAGCACCCAGGTGTCGCCGCGACGCTCGGCACGCGTCGAGAGGCCAAAAGCGTCTGATCCCGAACCCGGCTCTGAAAGCGCGTACGCACCAACGGTGTCGGCGGTGAGCTTCGGCAGGTAGCGCGACTTCTGGGAGTCGCTCCCATAACGAGCAATCGGGTAGTTCACCAACGTGTTCTGCACGTCGACGAGGATCGCCGCCGAAGCGTCGACCCGGCTGATGGCCTCGACCGCCAGGGTCACCATCATTAATCCGCCGCCCGAGCCCCCGTATTGCTCGTCGACCTCGATGCCCATCAACCCGAGATCGAAGGCGGCGCGAATGAGCGCCGGGTCAAGGTGCGACGCCTTCTCCATGTCGCCGACGCGTGGGTGCACCTCGGCCTCGGCAAACGCGCTGACCGCCTCCTGAAAAAGCTGCTCGTCGGAGGTGAGGCTCGTTAGGGGAGCGGGTGTCGCGGTAAGCCTGTCGACCTGACTCATGATGACCGGCGGGTGGCCTCGATCAGGAAATGACGTCCCCTGCTGACACGGATCTCCGAGAAGTGCTTTGCAAGGGCACGCGTCATGCGCGCGGTGCTCTGCCATGTGTCCCGTATGCCCAGGACGCGTTGACTGGTCCCGAACATGTGAAACACCAGGCCGTTCCAGAGTACTACCATGCCCCTGACGACTTCCTTTAATCGTGCGCGCCGCGCAGCCTGAGCCAGCTCCCACATCGTCATGGACACGGGGTGAAGTGTGATCCAGAGATGACCGCCCGGCACCAACACGCGAGCTGCTTCGGCGAGCGCGGCTGGAATATCCGTGTAGGGGAGTGCCACGCGCGAGACGTAGAGGTCAACGGACGCATTTGGAAGTGGAAGCTTCTCGGCGGGGGCAACGGCAAATTTCGCCTTCTCCGGCCAGTGTTCGATCGCATACGCGATGGACGCCTTATCGATGTCGAATCCATAACGTCCAACGCCGGCGGGGATTTCCAACGCTTTGGCGACGAATAGTTGGCCCATGCCACAGCCCACGTCCACAATGCCGACGCGAGCCGCGTGTACGTCCGGGAGGATGTGTTCCGGCCGTGATGGGTCGAGTGCGATTTCGAGCTCGCCGAGGTGGTACTCGGTGACCGGCTCGATGGTCGCACTCTTGCGTTCAGCCAACAGGGTCAGCCTCCAGATGTTTCGACGGGGCATAGCTTTCCGCTCCAAACGATAGCAAGCGCCGTTGCTCCTGCGAAGAGCGAGACGGGTGCGTTGCACCGCTCGTCCTCGCAAGCATATACTCCGACCGCCCAATGGCTTCCGCCGCTCCCGAAGAGAGGTCGTCTCCAGAACCTGCCGGTTCCGCAGGTCCCCTTCGCGTGGGGCTGTTGGTCGATTCCCTCACGCAGCCGGCGTGGATCGAGCGCGCGCTACGTCGTGTCCAGGAGTCGGGGGCGGGTGAATTTGTGTTGGTCGTGCGGAACGCGAGTCAATCGACGGAGGCGCGAAAGTCCCGTCTCGCGACCTGGTGGCGGAATCGACGGTACCTGTTGCACGCCTTGTATCAACGGATAGACCAGGTCCGGGGCGGGGTGTCCCCGGATCCATTCACTCCGGTCGACCTTGCTCCCGTGTTGAAGGGCGTTCCCATCATGGACGTCGCGCCGTCTCAAACGCGGATGTCCGACACGTTTTCCGCGAGCGACGTCGAGGCGGTAGGAGCCGCGCGCCCCGATGTGCTGGTTCGTCTCGGATTCCGGATCCTGCGTGGCGATATCCTCAAGGTCGCACGATACGGCGTCTGGTCGTACCACCACGGCGATAATGAACGGTATCGTGGGGGACCGCCGTGCTTCTGGGAGGTGCTCGAGGGCGATCCAGTCACCGGGACGATCCTTCAACGGCTCACCGAAGCGCTGGACGACGGCGAGGTGCTGTACCGCTCGTGGGGCGCGACCAACGTGATGTCCGTGGCCGGGAACAAGCCGCAGATCTACTGGAAGAGCGCAGAGTTTCTCGCTCGTGCCATGCGCAATGTGCAACTGGGAATCCGTAGCGAGCCGAACGCAGATCCATCGCCTTACGGCCAACGGTTGTACGGTGCCCCGACAAACGGACAGATGGCAGCCGGCATCTCGAGACTCCTGCTCCGACGGGCCCGCGCCAAGTGGCAATCGCTGACGTCAATCGAACAGTGGTTCCTGGCGTATCGCTACACCAAGGGTGTGCCTGACGACAACCGCGAACCGGACCTGACGCCGTTCCGCTTCAAGCCGATTTACCCACCAAAGGGCCGCTTCTGGGCCGATCCATTTCCAATCCGCGCGGACGGTGCGATTTACGTGCTCTTCGAGGACTTTTTGTATTCCGCGAATCGGGGCGTGATTTCGGCGTTCGAGATGGGTCCCGAAGGACCGGTTGGAGCACCACAGGTTGTGTTGAGTTGCGATTACCACCTCTCGTATCCCTTCGTCTTCAATTGGCGCGGTTCGAAATTCATGATTCCAGAGACGGCCGACGCGAAACGCGTTGAACTGTACCGGATGGTGAGAGCGCCGCATGAATGGACGCTCGAAGCAGTGCTTCTGGATGGGCTTTCACTCGCAGACTGCACGCTGGCGGAGATCGGGGACCGATGGTGGATGTTCGCCAACAGCGCCGACGCCGGTGCGTCATTTTGGGACGAGCTCCATCTCTTCCACGCGCCATCTCCGCTCGGACCGTGGACACCCCATCGGCTGAATCCCGTAGTGTCCGACGTTCGGACGGCACGTCCCGCTGGCGCGCTCTTCCAGCGCAACGGCATGTGGTACCGGCCCTCACAGGACTCGGCGCGCGGCTACGGGTCGGCAACGAACATCCAGCGCATCCTGCGGCTGGACCAGTTCGACTATGAAGAAGTGTCGGTCGGGAAATTGCGACCGGAGTGGCAACCGGGGCTCACCGGTGTACACACCGTGAATGCGCTGGGCGGCCTGACGATGATCGACGCTCGCCGTCGAATCCGGAAGTAACGGGTGGAGTCGTGAGCGCGGTCCGGCCGCGTGTGGTGCTCATCTGTCATCACGATGCGCCGCTGCACTACGAAGGAATGGCTCGGTGGATCGCGAGCTGGAGTTCGCTGGCAGGCGTGGTGGTTGTCCGGGAACCCGCTTCCGTCCTTCGACGCCGATTGCGGCGAGAGTGGAAACGTGTCGGTTCCGCACGACTGCTGGATGTCCTGGCCTTCAGGGTGTACTACCGCCTGCGCCATGCCGGGCGAGACGAGGCCTGGATCGCTGACCGCATGAAAGAGTTGCGCGATCGCTTTCCCGAAACTCCGAAGGAAACACCCCTGATTGAGGTGGCGTCCCCGGGGTCACGAGAGAGCCAGGCATTTATAGAGACGGCGAATCCCGACATTGTAATCGCACTCTGCAAGAGCATCCTGCCAGAGCGTGTTTTTGCGGTCCCTCGCCTCGGGACATTTGTATTTCACCCGGGGATATGTCCGGAGTATCGAAATTCACACGGATGCTTCTGGGCGCTTGCATCTGATGATCTGTCGCGCGTAGGGATGACGCTCGTGAGAATCGACAAGGGCGTGGACACAGGACCGATTTTCGGACATTTCGGAGTCGGCTTCGACGAGGTACACGACAGCCACATTCGTATCCAGCACCGGGTCGTTCTCGACAACCTTGATGCCTTGCGAGCGCGCCTGCTCGAGATAGCAGGAGGAACCGTTCACCCCGTCGACGTCACCGGGCGCGAATCCCGCGCATGGGGACAACCGTGGTTGACAGCCTGGATTCGGTGGAAATCGAACGCGCGGAGGAGGGCCGTTGCGCGTCGTCGCTCTTGAGTATCACGACATCGTGCCGCACGGCGCCTGGGACGAAAGCGGCTTCAGTGGAAGCGCTGCTGCGACGTACAAGCTCACCGTGGAAGGCTTCGGTGATCACCTGCGAGCGCTGCGGCAGGCAGGCAGTCCAATTGTCACGAGCATCAATGGCGCACCGCAAGACGGCGTGCGCCCCACCGTCATCCTCACGTTTGATGACGGCGGGTCGAGCTATCTCACAGCGGCCGACCTTCTGGAGCAGAACGGCTGGCGCGGCTGCCTGTTCATGACAACGAGCTGCATTGGTAATCGAGGATTCCTTACCGCGAGCGATCTCAGGTCGCTGCAGCAGCGTGGCCACGTGATCGGAACGCACTCCCGCAGCCATCCGCCCCGCCTATCCGCGCTTCCTGCACAAGTCATCCATGAGGAGTGGCGCGCGAGCCTTGGCGACCTCCAGGATGTACTCGGGACCGCCGTCGTAGTGGGATCTGTTCCCGGCGGCTACCATTCCCGCGAGGTGGCGGAGGCCGCGGCTGCTGCTGGACTCACACTGCTATTCACGAGCGAACCTGAGTCACGGATCGAGCGTATTGACGGCTGCGCGGTCGTTGGAAGGTACACGTTGCGCAGAGGCGATCGCGGCGCCTACGCGGCGCGCCTCGTCGGGAACGCGCCGTTCGCGCGCTCCATGCAGTGGTGCAAATGGAACGCCAAGAAACTGGCAAAGGCTATCGGCGGCACCGCGTACCTGCGAGTGCGAGATCGAATCCTCGAACGCCGATCCGCCCCGTAAGTTCGGTCAACCGGTGTTTTCGAGCAGCCGGCCGAATTCCTCCGCGGCGCGTTCCCACCCGTAGTTGTTCCGGACCCATTCCGCTGCGGTCAGGCCCATTGCCCTGGCGCGGCCGGGATCCTGAAGCAGCTCAAGCACGGCGTTAGCGAACGCGTCGGCTCCATCAGCAATCATGAGGTGACGGGATTGCTCGACGGGAAGACCTTCGGCGCCAATGGTGGTTGCAACAAGGGGGCATTCCATGGCCATGGCCTCGTAAATCTTGAGGCGCGTACCGCCACCGACTCGGAGCGGAACGACGAAGACGGACGCCTGATCCATGTAGGGTCGCACATCCGGCACGGTGCCCGTGACGCGCAGCCTGGAGTCCCGCGCCACGAGCGCCTGGATGGCGGGTGGCGGGTTGCGGCCCACAACCGTCAGGGTGACGTCCGGCATCACCCGGTGGATGCGCGGCAATATGTCATCGGCGAACCAGGTGATCCCGTCACCGTTCGGCATCCAGTCCATGGAACCGGTGAAGACCACCTCGTGTGGGTGCCGTGCGGCGTTCCCGGAGGGGCGGAAGAACTCTGTGTCGACGCCCGTGGGAACGTCGCCAACGCCCCGGATTCCGTATTCCCGTTCCAGTTCGGCGGCGTCGGCCCGGGAGACAGCAACGACGCTACCAAATCGCCGACACTCCCGCCCCTCGAAATGCTTCATCCTTCGCCACTGCTCGGCGAAATAGGCGCGGGCGAGGGGATTCGTCTTCACCGCGGCGTGACGTTTCCAGATCGCTGCCTCGACATTGTGTTGAAAGAGCACGGTGCGACAGGGAAGGCCATCGGGCACGTTCTGGCTCGGGAACAGGAAGTCGCACACCACTACATCGATGCCGCGCTGCCGGACGGCGTCGACGATCTCGGTTCGCATCCGTGGTGAGTGATACTTCGCCACGGCATACGGAAGCGGCGACACGACGTTGGCCAGCAGTTCCATCCAGAAGCGCGGCGAGCCGCGAGGGGCCTCGCGGAAGGGGACGCGAATGAGGTCGTGGCAATACTCCGTCGCGAGCGATTCGGCCTCCGGTGCGGCTTCGCCGTTGTCGAGCGTGACGTATGTAATGCGGTGCTGCTTCTTGAGTGCGCGCAGCATGTTGTAGGTGCGGATGCGGCCCCCCTTGTCGATCGGATGGAGCAGCTCCGTCTTGACCCAGAGCAGGTGCACCTAACGCGTAGACGCGAGGGCGGGAGCCGCCGTGCCGGTGACGCCAACGTCACTCGGCGCCTCGCCGTCGATGAAGATACGGTGCCAGATCTCGACATTGGCGAGAGCCCAGAGCCGTTCCGAATGATCGCGATGTCCGCTCGCGTGCTCGTTGGCGATCGCGCGCACGAAGGACGTGTCGAATAGTCCACGAGCGGCGGCGCGGTCGCCCATTACCAATTCGTCGACGATGCCGCGATGTGCCTCGCGGAACCAGCGACCGATCGGCACGGGGAATCCCATCTTGCGCCGCGAGAGAATCTCCCCGGGGAGGAAGTCGCGCATCGCCTCACGCAGGATGTACTTCGTCGTACGACCACGCAGCTTGAGTCGCTCCGGCAGCGTGGCGGTGAATTCGACGAGCGGATGATCGAGAAACGGCACCCGGCTTTCGATCGACGCCGCCATGCTCATCTGGTCCTGCTTCATCAGCAGCTCGTGCAGATAGGTGAACATGTCGGTGTACAGCAGCTGATTGAGGAGCGACCCGGCATCGGTCTCGCACAGGAGCCGGTGCGCCTCCGCGTACGGGTCGATCGCACCTAACGAATCGCGGTGCTCCGGTGCGAGCAGCGCCAGGATGGCACGGCGGTCAAACACGGCAAAGTTGTCGAAGTACAGGTCGTCAAGCGTCGCCGGCCGGCTCAGGGCGGTGCGGCGCAGTCGCGATTGCCAGCGCGAGCCCTGCGGCAGTCGTTCGACGATCGCACTGGTGAGCCCGCGGCCCAACGACCCAGTCAGGGCCTCGGTGACGCGACCTGCTGCCAGGTTCCAGACCGTATAGCGATACCGGCCATAGCCTCCGAGCGTCTCGTCGCTGCCTTCTCCAGTGAGCACGACCTTCACCCGCTCCGCTGCCAGCCGGGACACGAAGTTCAGCGCGATGCTCGATGGATGCGCGATCGGTTCGTCCTCGTGCCAGACGAGCGTGGGCAGTGCGCCGAAGAACTGTTCGGGGGTGACCACGATCTCGTGGTGATCCGTCTTGTACCGCGATGCCACGAGGCGCGCGTAGGCCAGCTCATTCGCTTCGCGTTCGGCAAAGGCGACCGAGAATGTCTTGATCGGCTCGGACACGAGCGTGCTCATCATCGCCGTGATGGACGCCGAGTCGATGCCGCCGGAGAGGAACATGCCTAACGGCACATCGGCCATGAGGCGCAGGCGGACCGATTCGCGGAAGCGCTCCCGGTACTCGTCGATGAGCACCCGTTCCGGCCGCTGGTCAATGGCGGCCGGGCTGAAGCTCAGGGACCAGAAGCGGTCGATGCGGATCGATCCATCGCGCCAGACGAGCGTGTGCCCGGGCGGGAGTCGCTTCACGCCCTCGAACAGCGTCTCGACTCCGTTCGTGCCATGGTTGGCGAGGTAATCCGGAAACGCGCGCAGGTTGAGCGATGCCCGAACTCCGTCGGACGCGAGCAATGCCTTGATTTCGGAGGCGAAGTACAGCGCACCGTCTTCCGTGTGGACGTAGTAAAGTGGCTTCACACCCAGGCGATCACGCGCCAGCAGCAGTTCACGCGAGCGACCGTCCCAGATCGCGAACGCAAACATGCCGCGAAGCCGCTTCGGCATCTCCCGACCCTCGCGCTCGTACAGGTGAAGGATCGTCTCCGTGTCGCAGTGCGTCCGGTACTGCACGCCGGCCGCCTGGAGCTCGGGCATCAGGGTCGGGTGGTTGTAGACCTCGCCGTTGTAGACCATCTGGACTTCGCCGTTTCGCACCGACATCGGCTGGGCGCCGAGCCGTGGATCGACGATGCTGAGGCGGCGGTGTCCGAGCCCGATCCCTGGTTCCAGGTAGATCCCGTCACCGTCGGGGCCCCGGTGTGCGATCGTGCGATTCATCCGCTCGATCAGGTCCCGATCGAGCCGGCGCGTGGAACCGTTAGGCAGCGCGATGCCGCAGAAACCGCACATGTCAGCGACCGTGTTCCAGCTTACGTGTTTGCTGGCTCGACCGGCCGGTTCACCACGGCAGTCGGGGCGTAATAATGCCTGGGGGCCTGTTTCGCCGGTCGCGAGGGAAGAAGGCTGGCAAAACCCGAGAGCCACGCCTGGAACTCGACTCGCGTCAGTCCAGTGGTATCCACCAGTCGGGGGAGGAGCAACGGCTCCGTCTCACTTGTGGCCAGGTCTGCTTCACACGTTGTCCCCGTCTTCACGCCCAGCTCCCTGAGCCAGGGCAGGAGCCGTACGTCTGTCCAACCGTTCGGGTAGCAGAACGCGTTCAACTCCTCGCCCGGCCGCCAACTCGCAAGCGCCCTCCGATTGTCTTCGATCTCCCGCTCGAACAGGGCCTTTCGCAGCGGCGTGCGGTGCCGGTGCGTGTGCAGTTGTACGTCGACGACGTCGCGGGGCAGAGCATGGATTTCGTCGGCGGACATGATATGGTGGCGCCGCTGGGCCAGAAAACGATCGAAATCGAATCCGACCCGGTCGGCGAGTAAACGCAGGGCCGCCATTTCGTCACTGAGGCTGCCGTCCATTTCAATCAGCCGGGCATCGATCGCGTGCGCCGCCCACTCTCGCTGTTGCGCTGTGCGCAGGTCCAGTACGTCGGATTGACGGGTCAATCCTCGTGCATCGATCTGCTTTCCGCGGCCAACCCAAAGCAGATAACGCGCCGTGGTGCGGAAGACCGGCGCCTGTTTCTCGGCGTAGTAGGTCGTGACGTACACTGTGGCAGGAAAGCCGAATTCGCGCAGGAGAGGAACACCCGCCGCGGCAAAATCGGCCGTGCCGTCATCGAACGTGATCGCGACCGACCGCCGTGGGAGCGTCCCCTCGCGCAGTCGCTGTACGGCTTCGCTCAAGGGAAGGACCGTGTACCCACCGCTGCGTATCAGCTCGAACCGGCTCCGCAATGCTTCGCGAGGCATGTAGAGCTGCGGATTCCATTCGTCGTCGTCGTGCAGCGAGATCCCGTGGTACGCCAGGATCAGCAGTCGCCGTCTCCGCCACTCACTGTCGCGGACAAGACGAAACGCCCCGATCCGCTCAGCACTTTTCAGTACAAAGAGCTTGGCAGACTTAAGGGAGGATTTCGGAACGGGGTGGTACTGGTCTTCCGGCCAGATCCAGTTGGGTGCCGAACTATTGTTGCTGCTCAAATCGGTTTACCACGGTGGAAATCAACCCTGCCACGGGACGGCGGTCGATCCATGCAATTCTCCGGCCGCGACTGCGCCTTGTCGAGTCAGAACATTGGCGCCGGTAGTCAGGCAAGAGACGTAATCCGGGTCGCCGGCTTACAATAACTCGCTTCCAAAAACGGCGAAACGCAGGGGTGTGTCAATTAACGTTTGCCGGGCATGCCCGAGGTCACCATCCTCGACTACGAGTCGAACACCTGCAGGGCCAGGTCCACTTTCCCAAATGGCGCCGAAACCTGTACACCGTTCACCGTATCCCTGACCTGGGCCAGCATTTCCCGGGCGATGGCAATCCCTTCAGCCACCGCGTGTTCGCGTGACTTGTCGTTCGCTTTCCGCATCCGGTGGAGGATGATCTCCGGCACGACGACACCCGGCACTTCGTTCGCCAGGAACTCGGCGTTCCGGGCGGAAACCAGCGGCCAGATACCCGCTACGATAGGGATTCGAACTCCGTCGATCTCCCGCAGGAAGCGCTCGAGCTGCGAAACGTCGAAGACAGGTTGCGTCACGGAGAACTCTGCTCCGGCCTCGACCTTGTACATGAATCGCTTCAACTCGACGGCCGGATCGAGAGCGGCTGGATTGCACCCGACACCAATGGCGTAACGGGTCGGCTCACCGATCGGATTGCCACCCGGATCGAGGCCATGGTTGAGGTTATTGACCAGGTTCGTAAGGCCGATGGCGTCGATGTCGAAGACCGCGGTCGCGTCCGGATACGGTCCCATTTTCGGCGGATCGCCGGTGATCAGGAGGATGTTCCGTAACCCAACCGCGGACGCGCCGAGCAGGTCGCTGAGCATGCCGAGGAGGTTGCGATCCCGGCAGCAATAGTGCGTGACCGTCTCGATGCCCACCCGCTGTTCAATGAGCAGGCTGGTCATGACGGCGCCCATTCGACTCTGCGCCCGCGGCCCGTCAGGCACGTTGACGGCATCGACGCCCGCGGCGCGAAGTGCCCCGACGTCCGCGATCATCTTGTCCGCGTTGACTCCTCGCGGTGGGACGATCTCGACGGAGGTCACGAACTTCCGGGCGGCGAGCTTGGCGGCCCACTTGGAGCGCTCCGCAAATGGGATCGGCGCAACCTCACGAACGGCCACCTGGGCCTGGGCGGTGGGGCTCGGAGCCTCAGAGACGGATGCTGATTTGACCGGCTTGTAGCGACCGAGGCGCGGCGACATCGGCCGAACGCCCTCGGCGATGGCGTGAATGTGCTCCGGTGTGGTTCCACAGCAGCCGCCCACGATCTTGGCGCCGGCCTGCACGAGATGGCGCGCGTACGTGGCCATGTATTCGGCGCTGGCCATGTACATCGCCCGTCCGCCGACGTCACGGGGCATGCCCGCGTTAGGCTGAGCGCTCAGCTTGCGACGGGTGACGTGGACCATGCGCTCGACGCCTTCCAGGATGCCCTGCGGGCCGACGGAGCAGTTGAGGCCGATCACGTCGGCTCCCAGGCCATCCAGCCAGCGTGCCACGTCTTCCGACGACGCGCCGAACGGTGTGTGTCCATCGGTGCCGATGGTCATCTGCGCCACCACCGGCATGGTGGGATCGACGTCGCGGGCCGCCTTGACGGCCTGCGCGATCTCCTCGAGGTCACCGAAGGTCTCGATGATGAACAGGTCGGCGCCACCTTCCTTGAGCGCGGCCATCTGCTCGGAGAACGTGGCACGGGCTTCCTCCAGGCTCGTGGGTCCATACGGCTCGAGCCGGATGCCTAACGGGCCGACCGCACCCGCGACCAGGCAGGTGTCGCCGGCGACGTCGCGGGCAATCCGGGCGGCCGCCAGATTGAAGTCCGCGGTATGCGCCTCGAGACCGTACTGCGTGAGCTTGATGCGATTGGCCCCGAACGTGTTTGTCTCGAGGACCTCGGCGCCAGCCCTGGCGTATTCGGCGTGGACGGCCCGCACCAGGTCGGGGGCCCGGGTGTTCAGTTCATCGTAGCACTGGTTGATGAACACCCCCCGGGCATACAGCATCGTCCCCATCGCGCCGTCGAAGACGACGACGCCTTCAGGGTCGAGGAGGCGTTCGAGCAGGGTGGCACGGGTGGTCACCGGCGTGCCTCGATGGGTTCACCCCTGGCCTCAGGCTTCTGGCCTCTGGCCTCGGCGGTCCCCTCGCCGCGGATCGAGTAGTACTTCGCTTCCGGATGGTGCACGATCATCGCCGCCGTGCTCTGCTCGGGCACGAGCTGGAACGCGCTGGTCAGGGTCATGCCTAGCGCTTCAGTGGCGGGAAGCAACCGGAATACCAGGGCGTGGTCGTCGAGGTCCGGGCAGGCGCCGTAGCCCCACGAGTAGCGCTTGCCACGACCGCCGGGGATGCCGAGTTCGGACCGGATACGGCGATGGAGCCATTCGGCGACCGCTTCCGCGGCTTCGACGGCGATCCCGTGAACGAAATACGCCTCGGAGTATTCTCCCGCAGCCTGCAGCTCGTCGAAGCGCCTGCTCGCATCGTCCCCCACGGTGACCAGCTGCAGTGGCAGCACGTCGATGTCGCCTGAGTCAACCGACCGGAAATAGTCGGCCAGGCATAAGCGATCGCGCCCGTCCTGTCTGGGGAACGTAAACCGCGCCAATTCGCGACGACTTCCGCCGTCAGCCGCGAGCGCCGCCGGATCGTAGACCACGACGGAGTTCCCATCCGATTGCACCGGGAAGTAGCCGTACACCGCCTGCGGCCGGAGCCAGCGATCGCGAAGCGCGTCCTCGCGAAGTCGTTCGAGGGTCGGCCGGAAGACGTCGCGGACGCTGTTCTCATAGGATTCGCCGGAGCCGCGCCCGCCCCACTGCAACCGGAAGAGCTCATCGAGATCCAGCAGGTCCAGCACCTCGCCCACCGGAATATCGCGAAGCACGCGAATCCCCCAGGCCGGCGGTTGCGGCACATCGTGGTTCGCGGACACCGCGCTCCGTTGCGTGTCCGTAGTGCCACCTAACGATTCCTTCCCGAGGGCGGCGTGGAGGAACACGTCACGACGCGCGTCGTCGATGAGCTTCCGGACGAGCTCTTCGCGGCCGGGCGGCGCCATCAAGGCCTCGACCGTGTCGAGACCCTCGAACGCGTCCTTGCAGTAAAACACGCCCGGCGCGTACGGTCGCTCTCCGTCCACGAACAACGTACGGCGCCCGAAGCGGCGATTGATGGCCGCACCGCCAATCAGCACCGGGATGTTCATGCCACGCTTGTCGAGCTCCTGGACGCAGATCGGCATCTGCTTCGACGTCGACACCAGCAGCGCGGAGAGCCCGATCGCGTCGGCGTTCACCTCGATCGCCTTGTCGATGATGGTGTTCACCGGCACCTGCTTGCCGAGGTCGAAGACGGTGTAGCCATTGTTGGAGAGGATCGTGTTGACGAGCGACTTCCCGATGTCATGCACGTCCCCGTAAACCGTGGCCAGCACCACGCGCCCCTTCGTGTATCCCTCCGAGCGTTCGAGAAATTGCTCGAGGTGTTTGACGGCCTTTTTCATGACCTCGGCGGACTGCAGTACGAACGGCAGGATCAGCTCACCGGCGCCGAACTTGTCGCCGACTTCCTTCATCGCCGGCAGCAGGACCTCGTTGAGCACACGCACGGGAGTTTCACGAACGCCAGCGGCATCGAGCGCGTCTTCAATTCCTTCCTTCTTGCGATGCACGATCATCCAGTGCACACGCTCGTCAGGCGACATTCCAAGTGTGGGATCTTCGCGGGTCGTTTCCGCCATCCCACTTCCGCCATCCGCCTTCGAGAAGTGCTCGATGTATCGCTGCAACGCGTCGGGCCGGTTGTTGAACACCAGGTCGTCGGCCAATGCCCGTTCGTCGGCGGGGATCTCGGCGTACGGCGTGACGTGGGCGGGATTCACGATCGCGGCGTCCAGACCGGCCTGCACGCAGTGATGCAGGAAGACCGAGTTCAGGACGGCACGCGCGGCCGGTTGCAGCCCGAAGCTCACGTTCGAGACACCGAGAATCGTGTAGACGCCGGGCAACTCCCGCTTGATCAGGCGGATTCCCTCGATCGTCTCGCGCGCGGAATCGATCCATTCGGCGTCGCCAGTGGCGAGCGTAAACGTCAGCGCGTCGAAGACCAGGTCGCCGGGCGCGAGGTCGTACTCGTTCACGACGATGTCGTGAATCTTCCGCGCCACTTCGAGCTTCCGGTCGCGCGTCTTGGCCATGCCGATTTCGTCGATCGTCAGCGCGACGAGCGCGGCACCGTGTGTCTTCGCCAGCGGTACCACGGAATCAATGCGCTTGCGGCCATTCTCCATGTTGATGGAGTTGATGATCGCTCGACCCGGAACGTGCTCCAGCGCGGCCTCGATGACGGATGCCTCGGTGGAGTCGATCATGAGCGGTGACTCCACGCTCATGGAGAGGAGCTTCACCACCTTCGACATCTGGTCCGCCTCGTCAGCGCGCTCAGTCAGTGCGACGCAGACATCGAGCACGTGCGCACCCGATTCCGATTGCTCACGCGCCACGTTCAGGATGCCGTCGTAGTCGTCCTCGAGCAGGAGGCGTTTCACTTTCCGGGAGCCCTGCGAATTGACGCGTTCTCCCACCAATAGCGGTGGGGGATCCTGATGCAGGGTGATGGCGCGCATCGCCGACGAAAGTCGAGGCACGGCGAGTCGTGATTCGCGACTCGTGAGTCGTGACTCGGCGGTTCCTCTGACCTCTGACCTCTGGCCGCTGGCCTCCGACCTCACTCCAAGCGCATCAATCTCGCGACAAACAGCACGGAGGTGCTCCGGTGTGGTTCCACAGCACCCCCCGACGATCCGCACGCCGAAGTCGCGCACGAATTCCGCCAGCATGGTAGCCATCGGCTCCGCTTCGAGCGGATAGACCGCGTCGCCAGTGCCCGTGTTGAGGGGCAGCCCCGCGTTCGGTATGCAGGACACTGGACGGGTCGCATGTTCGGTCAGGTACCGGATCGGCTCCCGCATGTGCTCCGGCCCTGTCGAGCAGTTCAGCCCCAATACGTCGACGCGGAGCGACTCGAGCGTTGTCATCGCGCTGGCGATGTCCGTGCCTAACAGCATCCGGCCGCTGGTGTCCAGGGTGACCTGGGCCTGCACGGGAATCCGTCGACCGAGTTCCGCGAAGAGCCGCTCAAAGCCGGCCAGCGCCGCCTTGACCTCGAGAATGTCCTGCGAGGTCTCAACGAGGAGGACGTCAACACCGCCCTCGATCAGGTATTTCGCCTGCTCGTAGAACTGCGCGGAGAGTTCGCCAAAAGTGGTGGCGGAGAGGACCGGATCACTGCTGGACGGCAGCAATCCGGTCGGACCGATTGATCCGGCGACAAAGCGCGGGCGCTCGGGGGTCGCATAACGATCCGCGACCTCCCTCGCGATCCGGGCGGCGGCGACGTTGATGTCCCGGACCTTGTCAAATAGCCCCCACTCCTCGAGCCGGCGCGGGGTCGATTGGAAGGTGCACGTCTCCAGGACGTCACACCCGGCCGCCATGAACGACTCATGGATTTCCCGAATCACGTCGGGACGGGTGAGGACCAGGTGGTCGTTGCATCCCTCCAACGACTTCCCGCCAAAGTCCTCGGCCGAGAGGTGATAGCGCTGGATGCTCGTCCCCATCGCCCCGTCGTAGACCAGAACGCGCCGCGCCAGCGCGTCCAGATAAACGGAGTTCTGGGCTGTTAACCTGTTTGTGCTCAATGGCTTCCCTGGAAACGAAAATGCCCGACGCATGGCGCCGGGCGAGGCGCTTTAGCGGATTGTTTTACGTGGCCGCAATTTGCCTGAAATCGCCACGGTTCTGATTTATGCACAACCCGGGCCGAAGCGTACGGATCGCGCTCAAGGAGGAATAACGAGGCTTCGAGGCTCCGGCAAGCGCCTTACGAGGGCGGGGCGTCGCGATGACTCGCGTCAGGCTGGCGGCCAACCACCTTTGCCCGCGAGGCGACGGCGTCGGCCAGGGACACGAGGCGGTTTCGCTCCAGGGGAAGCACCAGGTCTGCCAGAACGTGCCGAGCCACCAGGGCCGGCAGGGCCCGAGACGTGTCGCCTGCCTCGCGATATGTCACCAGTGTGCCGCCGCCGGCCATTGTCGTCCGCACAAAGGCGCGCCCCGGATCCGATTCCGAGACCAGACCGCGCTCAACAACAGTCAGGATCGGCGGTTCGCGCAATCCCAACTCCTCCGCTTCTTCAAGCGAATGGGCGACGACCACGCGCTGCCCCGTATTTGCGAACGCCTGGGCGAGTCCCTCGAGCAGAGCGGTGTTCATGCCGGCGAGAAGGATCATGCCTATCGTTAGGTCGAGGACTGAAGGCGGTCAAGTGCTGGGAGCGCTACGGCCTCAACTTCAACGACTTTATTTTCGAGATCCAAATCCTGAGCCGATCCGAACAGCGCGCGCAGGAACTCCGAACTCGTGAGCAACAAACCTCACGGCGAGCTACGCTGACGGCCCCAGCAACGGACGGTCGCTGAAGGCGAACCGGTGCACGCTTCCGGAAGCCACGCTGTTCGCCCAGGCAGGATTGGACCTTCGTTCAAGTCGCGAAGTACGCCAAAGAAACCTCCTTTCGATCCATGGTGTTCACCGTGAAGGAGTACGCGTTCTACTTTCAGTCGGCTCGCCGAACGGTGAACGGACGGGTCTTGTTGAGGGAGGATATGCCGATTGTTGCCGGCGCCGGTATGCAGCGGGGCGTTCACGGGGTGGCGACCTGGAAGGCGGGACCGAATCGCAGAGAGCTGGGCACCCTGGTCGCAAGCGCCTCCAACGATTTCGAGCTGTCGAAGCGATTCGACGCATGGACGATGCCGTTGCGGATCCACGAACCGTTAGGCACCGGAAACAGGCCCAACGCGCACGCAACGTTGTGGGCCGAATCGCACATCGAGCGGGAGAATTACGAAACGTTTCCTCGCGACTCGACAAACCGGACCGTGGATGGCAGGTCATGAAGAGAGATCAAGGGGCAGCTGTCGCTGCGCCGCGAGTCAGTGTGATCA
>Ga0209486_10000292_pt1 | contig 23401 bp, 21 predicted proteins | sample NCCompost_FD_187518 | JGI IMG/M metagenome (GOLD analysis project Ga0209486, IMG submission 187518) | Agricultural soil microbial communities from Utah to study Nitrogen management - NC Compost (SPAdes) (version 2) | ecosystem: Environmental > Terrestrial > Soil > Agricultural land | place...
GGCGGCAGGCTGACATACCGGCGCGCCCGACCCGCGCAGGCTTAGATGGACAACAGATCGATCGATGGAAGGGTTGTCGCCCCCGCCGCGCGCATTTCGCCGAGCGCCTCTTCGGAATCGCCGGGAGTTAAATTGACGCCTCGGATGGCATCACCAAGCAACACGACCGCAAATCCAGCTTTAAGACCGTCGATCACGGTGTGCCTGACGCAGTAGTCCGTAGCCAATCCGCCGACGAATATTCGCTCGACGCCAGACTCGCGCAATATTTCGGCGAGCGGCCTTCCCGCGGCATCTTTGCCGTCGAACCCGGAGTAACTGTCTTCGTCTGCCACGGTTCCTTTCGACACAACGATTGTATCACTCGAAACTTTCAAATTCGGGTGAAATGCCGCGCCGCCACTGCCCTGCACGCAGTGCTCCGGCCACACGCCGCCGTAGTTTTTGAAATGAGCGGTCTTCAACGGATGCCAATCGCGCGTCGCCACGATGGGCATGCCCGCCGCTCTGAATCGATCGACATAGCGATTCAAAATCGGCACGATTTCATCGCCGCTTTGCACCGCCAGCGCGCCGCCGGGGCAGAAGTCGTTTTGCACGTCGACGATGATGAGCGCAGCTTTTTCCCGCATCGATTTTGATTATAAAGCATGCTAGCTTCGTTGCAATTGGATGCCAGCATGACGATTCAAGCGATCTTTTTTGACGCCGCCGGAACGCTGATGAAGCCCAACAGAAGCGTGGGCGAAAGTTATGCAAAGTTCGCGGCCAAATACGGTGTCACCGTCACACCATCGGATCTTTCACAGCGTTTTCGCGTTTGTTTTGGTAGAGCGCCCCGACTGGCCTTTCCCGGCGCGTCCGAGGAAACCGTCGCCGCGCTCGAGCGAGATTGGTGGAAACAGCTCGTCTCCCAGGTGTTCGAGCCATGGCGCCCCTTCAAAAAATTCGACGAATTCTTTGACGAACTGTTCGCCTATTTTGCCGAGCCGGGAGCTTGGAGCCTCTACCCTGAAGTGGCGGATACGCTGGCGGCGCTAAAGCAGCGTGGACTGCATTCGAGCGTGATCTCGAACTTCGATTCTCGCTTGGTGCCGATTCTCAACGGCCTCGGCGTCGGACCGTTTTTCAAGCAAATATTCGTGTCCAGCCGGGTCGGCTATGCCAAACCTGATCCGCAGATCTTCCACGCCGCCTTGAAGCACCATGGCCTTAAACCGGAACAGTCTCTTCACGTCGGCGATAGCGAAATTAATGACCTTGACGGCGCCAACAATGCGGGGCTGCGAGGCATCCTCGTCGACCGCCGCGAGCTGGCTGATCCAAGCGGCGGAGGCGAGCGCGTAACGAGTTTGAAGTCGCTCCTCGATCTCTTGCCGTAATTTGCGCTCGCTTTCCACGGAGAATCTGCCGGTTGCTTGAAAGACAGCTGATCGAAAGAGGACTTGAATGATAACTTCAAAATGGCAGGAATCCGACTCCGATGGAAGCGCCATGCGTATACATGTCAGCGCGCCGGCCGGCGCAGGTCCGTTTCCCGGCCTTGTCGTCATGCAGCACCAAGGCGGCGTCGATGAATTCATCCAGCAAATGACTCAACGACTGGGGCAAGCCGGTTATGTTGCCGCGGCGCCGGATCTCTACCACCGCGATGGTCCGGACTGCAAAGACGATATCGTGACCCGCCGCTCGCGATTGAGCGACCGAAGAATCATCAACGACATCGCAGCTACAGTTAACTTCTTGCAACGTCACGATTCGATTGGAGAGCAAATCGGAATTATGGGCTTTTGCATGGGCGGGCGCTTAGCGCTTCTCGGCGCGGCGACGAATCCGGCCTTCAAAGCCGCGGTGGCATTTTATCCCGGCAATACCTTTCGCGCTTGGGGTCGCGACATCCCTTCGCCTTTCGAGCGCATGGTCGGTATCCAGTGCCCTGTCCAGGGTCATTTCGGCGCTAACGATGCCAATCCTTCCCCGGAAGATATGGCCAAGCTCGACGCCGAGCTGACTAGACATAACAAAACCCATGAGTTTTATTCCTATGCCAACGCCGGTCACGCCTTTTTAGACAGCACCAAGGACAGCTATCGGCGCCCCGCCGACGAAGCTTCTTGGCCTAAAACACTGGAGTTTTTAGCCCGGCAATTAAACGTCCAATAATCGCGTTGTCAAAATGCTTCAACTGTTCCGCGTGTCGCTGGCGAATCACTACTGAGAAAGGACAGATCGGCCGCTTCCTCAAACCTGTGAGAAAGAAGTCAAACAAGCGCGCGCAAAATGCCGCTGACGCGGTAACCGAAGAGCGCCAGCGCATCTCGCGCGAGCTCCACGATCGGGTGCTGCAATTCCTTTCCAGCGCCAGGCTGCGCGCCGAAAGCTCCCGCCGCCACCTACTCAACAAGCGCATCGCTCTCGAGAAAGAACTCCTTAGGATCGAAGAGACTATCGATAAAGCCATCCTCGAAATCCGCAACTTACTCACGGAAAATCAAAATCCAGAGGAGCTGCAAGCAGGATCGCTGGAGCGGCGGCTCAAAGAAGAGTTGGAAATTTTTCGCGCCCGCAGCGGTTTCAAGCTCGACTTTCGGTGCGCCGTCGGGGTGCATAACCTGCCGCCGGCGATCGAGAGGGAACTATATTTTTCCTTGCGTGAAGGAATTCTGAATGCCGTGCGTCATTCCCGCGCGAGCGAACTCCATCTCACCCTCACGACCAATTCCCAAGGCTGTGAGGCTCGCTTGCGCGATAACGGCGTAGGTTTCGAGCCCACTTCGGGCGACAACAGCAGCCACTATGGATTACGGGGCATGAAAGAACGCGTCCAAAAGATCGGCGGCAAGATCCGCGTCGACACCTCTCCCGGCAAGGGCACGGACATAAGAATCACAGTGCCCTTCGCTGAAAAGGAGTCTTGACCGGCGGCATCGCTTGTGGGCCATTCGACGGTATCGCTATTTCAACTTGGTGAGCGCTGCGCCCGTCAACCGAAATACCGTCCACTCGTTCATCGGCACCGCGCCAACTTTCTTGTAGAAGTTGATCGCCGGCTCGTTCCAGTCCAGCACCGACCACTCCAACCTGCCGCACTGCCGCTCATTCGCCAAGCCGGCCACGTGGCGCAGTAAAGCGCCGCCGAAGCCGCGCCGGCGAAAAGCTTCATCGACAAAAAGATCTTCGATGTAAATTCCCGGCCGGCCGAGAAACGTCGAATAATTGTGAAAAAACAGCACGAAGCCGACCGGCTGGTTTTTGTAGTAGCCGAGCGCGACTTCCGCGGTCGCGCGCCGGCCGAAGAGCGTTTCGCGTAGCCCATCTTCCGTCGCCACGACTTCATGCGACAAGCGTTCGTAATCGGCCAGCTTTTTGATGAACGCGAGAATCACGGGAACTTGCCCCTTGGTCGCCGCCTGTATCTTGAATCCGGGAATCTCGTTCGATGATTTCATGCTCTCACGCAACCGGTAACGCTACTTGTTGGAATCTTTGAGCGCCCGCCAGACGCGTTCGGGCGTGAGCGGCAAGTCCTTGATCCGTACTCCGGTCGCGCGATCGATAGCGTTGCAAACCGCCGGGGCCACCGAAAGAATTCCGCCTTCGGCCATGCCGCGCACACCGAAAGGCCCCGGCCCATCGCCATTTTCCACCAGTGCCGTGTGAAATTCCTCCGGCACATCGGAGAAGGTCGGCACGCGATAATCGACCAGACTCGGATTGATCAGCTGGCCATTGTCGTAGATGAGTTGCTCGAAAAAGGTGTGTCCGATTCCCTGCATGGCCGCGCCCTCCTCCTGGGCGACGCAATGCTCCGGATGAATCGCTTTGCCGACGTCGGCGACAGAAATGAATTTCTTGAGCCTTACCTCGCCGGTTTCATGATCGATAGCGACTTCGGCGGCGCCCATACCGACTTCCCAGAAAACCGGCAATTGGTTATCGGTGATTTCCGGTCCGGCCTCGCCGCGCCCGATCATTTCACCGCCAGAGCCTTTGCCAAAGCGCCGCTCGAAGGCTTCTCTAAAAGTAAGCCGCGCTTCACCGCAGATCAGCGCGCCATCCTTGACCTCTACTTGCCTCGGTTTCACGCCCATGGCCTGAGCGCCGATCGTCATGAACTGCTGCTTCAAGTCGCGCGCCGCTTTTTGCACCGCCGTTCCCATCAGTGTAGTCGAGCGGCTCGATCCGGTGGAGCTGTCATAAGGCGTTACTTTGGTATCGGCGCCGAGCATGCGGAAACTTTCGATCGGCGACGTCAGCTCTTCCGCGGCAATCTGCGTTAATGTCGTGCGCACGCCTTGTCCCATCTCGGTACTGCCGGCGGCGATATTGGCGATGCCGTCGGATTGCATGCGGATCATCGCCACAGAGACCGGCGTCGCGCCGGCATTCGTGATCGCGCAGCCCATGCCCACCGCGGCATTGCTCTTCTTGCGCGCCTTAACCCAACCGCTTTCACGCACCAAGCTCTTGAGCGTAGACGCCAAGTTGGCATCGATGCCCTTTAATCCGGGACGAAGCTCTTGGCCTTTTTTGAGCAAGTTTTTCATGCGCAGGTCGGCTGGGTCCATGCCGATCCTCGCCGCGACCATTTCGATTTGCGACTCGCCGGCGTAGATCACCTGGGGCGCGCCGATCGCACGGTAGGAACCCGCTGAACCCGTATTGGTATAAACCTGATAGGCGTTCGTGCGGATGTGCGGAATCCAGTACGGGCCGAGCACCCGCGTCGCCGACCGCGCCGTCACCTGCGGGCCGTTGTCATCGTACCCGCCCGTGTCGAGATAAATCTCAGCTTCGCGCGCCATGATCGTGCCGTCGCGCTTGACGCCGGTTTTGATTCGTACCCGCGCGCCGTGGCGCCGCACCGTCACCATCGATTCGCCGACGGAGTTGCAGATGCGCACCGGCCGTTTGGCCTTGCGCGCGAGCGCGACGACCAGCGGCTCGAACTTAGTGTACGATTTGCTGCCGTAGCCGCCGCCCAGATAATTGATGATCAGCCGCACCTTCGCCTGCGGCACTTTGAATATCCTGGCGATGTCGCCGCGCACCTGGAACGGGTGCTGCGCCGACGACCAAACCGTGATTTCATCGTCGCCGTAATGCGCGATGACCGAGTGCGGTTCCATCGCGTAGTGGTAGACCATCGGAAACGTAAACGTGTCTTCGACGATTTCATCGGACTGGGCGAATCCCTCATCCACGTCGCCGCGCACGACTCTTTCGTGGGTGCCAATGTTGCCGTTTTTATCCTCATGGATGGACGGCGCGCCGTTTTTCAGTGCGGCATCGATACCGGTCACCGCCGGCAGTTCTTCATAATTGACTTGGATTAACGACAGCGCCTCTTCCGCGCTTGCCAAGTCCACTGCCGCCACGGCGGCGACCGGCTCGCCTACATAACGCACTTTATTCATGGCGATCACCGGCCGGCCGTTGTAAATCGGGTTCACGTCGGCGATATCGCCCGCCGTCAACACCGCCACGACGCCGGGCAAATCCTCCGCCGGCTTGGTATCAATGGAAAGAATCCGCGCATGCGGGTAAGAGCTGCGCAGAATCTTGCCGGAGAGCATGCCGGGAACGGCGATATCGCCGACGAACTTGGCTGTGCCCGTGACCTTCTCGATGCCATCCACGCGTGGAACGTTGTGACCGACGTATTTGAGCTGTCGCTTCGCCATGTACTCTCCCAGACCGATTCCGTCTCCCGAAACTAACAAAGCGCCCCGGTCAGTTCAACAAACGCGCGCCCATTTTGCATTGTGCTTCTCCTCCGCTATAACCATGCGCATGCTTTTCCAATCGCGACTCATCCGCGGCACGCTCGTGCAACGTTACAAACGCTTTCTCGCCGATGTGCGCCTCCCGAACGGCGACATCGTCACCGCGCACTGCACCAACACCGGCAGCATGCTAGGCTGCAAAGAGCCCGGCAGCGCGGTTTACCTTTCGCTGAGTCCCAACCAAGGCCGGAAGCTCGCCTACACATGGGAAATGATTCAGATCAAGCGAGCGTGGGTCGGCATCAACACGCTGCACCCGAACCGGCTCGTCGCCGAAGCGATCGAAGCGGGCGCGATTCGTGAATTACTTGGCTTTGAAGTCATCCGTCGCGAAGTCAAGGTAAGCGCTCACAGCCGGCTTGACCTCTGTTTGGAAGGGAGCAGCGGCTGCTGTTATGTCGAAGTGAAAAACGTCACCGCTTGCTTCAACGGTGCCGCCGCATTTCCTGACGCCGTCAGCGAGCGCGCAACGAAGCATCTTAAGGAATTGATCCGCCTCAAAAGGAAAGGCCATCGCGCCGCGATCGTATTCGTTATCCAGCGCGGCGATTGTGATCATTTTCGCCCCGCCGATGAGATCGATCCGGAGTACGGCCGCTGGCTCCGCAGAGCCGTAAAAGCCGGTGTGGAGCCGTTACCGTACGTCGCGAGAGTGACGCCAAAGGGAATTAGCCTAATGGAGAGAATCGAAACTAAACTTTGATTCTCCGTTATTGCCACGCAGCGACCCGACATGCTAGACCAACAATGATCCGTTATGACCATCATTTTTCTTCAGCTCATCCGTCTAAGGAGGTATTTATGATCACCGCTCAAGATCTCAAAGGCGCATTAGCGATCATGCCGACACCGGCGAAGGAAGGCGCCGATCGCCTCGACGCGACGAATACCGTCGATCTCGACGAAACCGCGCGTCTTGCCGAGAGTCTCGTGCGCGACGGCGCCACGGGCATCATGGCGCTCGGCACCATGGGCGAGTGCGCCACGGCAGCGCAAGCCGACTACGAAGTCTATGTCGATTGTTTGCTCAAAACCGTGCGCGGCCGCATTCCAACTTTTGTCGGAACCACGGCGCTCGGCGGCCACGAGATTGCTCGACGGATCAAGTTCGTCAAGGGCCTTGGCGCCACAGGCACGCTGCTTGGTATTCCCATGTGGCAGCCGGCAACGATCGATATGGCTGTGAAATTTTACGCCGACGTGGCGCAAACCTTCCCGGACTTTCCCATCATGGTTTATGCTAATCCACGCGCATTCCGCTTCGCCTTCGACGCTGATTTCTGGGGACCGGTCGTCGACAAGGCGCCGACCGTCATGTCGGCTAAATTCTCCAGCAAAGCGATTCTGAAAAAAGTCGTGGAGGTCACCAAAGGACGGGTGAATTTCGTGCCGCCCGTCGGTCTCGCCTACGAGTTTGCGCAAATCTCGCCCGAGTCCCAGACCACTTGTTGGATTCCCGCGGTCGGCCCTCAGGTAGGTTTAGCGCTCATGCAGGCACTTGCTGCACGCGACGCGCAGCAAGCCAAGGCCATCGCCGACGACATCGCCTGGGCCAACGAGCCGCATCATGTGATGACCGGCTCGCAAGATGTTTTTGCCTCTTACAACATTCAGATGGAAAAAATTCTGATGGCGGCTTCCGGCTACTGCAAGACCGGCCCGATCCGCCCGCCCTACAACGTCATGCCGGACGATTTCCGCAACGCGGCAACCGAAGGCGGCCAGCGCTACGGCAAGCTGCGTGAGAAATACTCCAAGCTGATCGGATAAGAGAAGCAAAAATGAAATTGGACGGTCAAGTGGCAATTATTGTCGGTAGCGCGCGAGGGATCGGCGCAACCATCGCGCGCACTTTTTCTAAAGAGGGCGCCAGCCTTGTTTTGGTGGACCTGGAAAAGATGAAGCCGCAACTGAATGACGTCGCTCAATCGATCAATCAGCAGGGCGGTAAAGCGCTAGCCATCACCGCCGACTGCAGCGACGATCGCCAGGTGAACTCGCTGGTCGACGAGACTGTGCGCCGCTTCGGCAAGATCGATGTGCTCGTCAACAGCGCCGGCTTTCGTGGCCCGTTGATGCCAGTGACCGAAATCAGCGAAAAAGAATTTGACGACGTCATCTTGTACAATCTCAAGTTAGTTTTTCTTTGCTGCCGCGCGGTTTTGAAACAGATGGAGAAGCAGAAAAGCGGCAGCATCGTCAGCATCTCCGGCACCGCGGGCCGGGAAGGCATGGCGATGCGCGGCTCACTCTGCGCGGCCAAATGGGGTGTCGTGGGGCTTACTCAGACCATTGCGAAAGAATACGGTCCCCACGGCATCAGGGCCAACATCATTTGCCCCGGCGGCATGGACGAACCTGATCTGCGCGAGATGTACGCCCAGCGCGCAAGAAACTTAGGCATGACCGTCGAAGCACATGAAGCGCAAATCCTTGCTCTCACACCGCTGCGCAAATACGCGAAGCACGACGAAGTCGCCAGCGCCGCACTGTTTCTCGCGTCGAGCGACTCATCGCATACCACCGGAGAATCGCTCAACGTTTCCGGGGGTCGCTTGATGAGCTAAGGGCTGAGAAGTCGATTCGATTTCTTCAAAAGAAGTGATCGATCGTGGGGGCCAATGTCATCCTGAGCATCAGCGAAGGATCTGCTTTTCTGCCATTTTGCAACTACGCCGGCAAAACAGATTCTTCGTCGCAAAGCTCCTCGGACTGACACCCCTTTTGGCAATTCCGGGGCGCGGCCTACTAAACCGGACTCGTTGCCCCAACTAACTCCGGCAGTTTCTCGTCGTTCTTGATACCTCCGAAGATCGCCAATCCTGACGCCAGCAAAATAATTCCCATCACCACCATAAAACCGTCGTAGCTGCCGGTTTGGTCGTAAACGATGCTGGCGATCATCGGGCCGCCCGCGGAACCGATTTGATGGACGATGAAGCTCATGCCGAGAACGACTCCCGCCATTCGCGGTCCGACCAATTCGTAGAACATCACATTGCCTACTGCCACGGTGCCGAAGGTGGGGCCGATGGCGAGACCGACCACGGCGTAGAAAACAACTTCGTTCGGCATATCGAAGGACAGGAGCAGCGTACCGACGCCGCGCGTGAGATAACTCAGAGCGAGCATGCGCGCGCGGCCATAACGATCGGATAGCCCGCCGAAAAGCAGCGCTGACACAACCGCCGCGCCGCCGAAAACACTGACTGCTTTCGCTCCGGTTGCCGCGTCGAAACCTTTGCTCATCGTCAGCGCGACCAAGTGAGCGATCTGAAAAAACGCCACCCCGCAAGAAAACCTGACGGCAAAAAGCACCAGCATAGATCGATTGCGCAGATAAGGCAGACACGCGCTCCACGCCATGCGCGCGCTACGGCTTGTCTGCGAGCCGGCGGGATCGCGCGCACCCAACCAGGCCAACGGCAACGCGACAAAGAACAATACCGCGCTGGAGGCGAGCGCAGCCGTGCGCCAATCGTAGGAGCGAATGAGAAAGTAAATGACCGGCGCGAAAAGCAACGGACTCATTGGCGGCGCGGTCTGAATCACGGCCACGGCAAGCCCGCGGCCAGTCGCAAAATGTTTCGACACGAGCAGCGACATAATCGCCAAACTGCACGCCCCCATCGCCAGGCCGACCAGCACACCGTAAGTCAGTGACAATTGCCAAAGATTTTGCGACAAGCCCATGCCGGCGAATCCCACGGCCATGAGCAGGATACCGGTCAAAACCACCGGCCGCGCGCCGCGATCGTCGGCCAGTTTCCCAAACGTGATCGCACCCGCGGCCCAGCCCAACATCGCAACGACGTAGGGCAGCGTTGCCAGTGAGCGCGACAAACCGAACTCTCTTTCAATCGGTGGCAGAAATAAACTGAACGTGCTCATGCCGATCGACGTCATAGTCGCCACGGCTGTACAGATTAGCAAGATCGAAGTCCGCGATATTTTCATAGGGACGAATATGCCAGGACGGTCCAGCGCAATCAACGCGGTGGATCAGTGAAAACGAATTTGCCGTCGTGTTCGGTTGCGCTGGTGAGAAAAGATGTAGGGGTGGTGCTCAAACCCGCCCCTACGATGCCGGGTTGCACCGAACGTAAAAATTCATTCCGTCGGTTTCACACGGCAAAGGAACGATCGATGCGGCAGCGAGCCGCTGATCGGATCGGCGATATCGGAGCCGATGAGCAGGCTTGGGTTGGCCGAGCCCGCTCCATAAGAGTCATAGCCGGGAAGCTCGAGCGCTTTGCACTCCTGCCACCATCCATGCTGGCAACAGACTACACTCGGCCCGATCGCGTCGGTGACGTGAGCCTTGGCGCGAATCGAACCGCGTGGACTTTCGATGATCATCCACGCTTTGTCGGCGATGCCGTATCGCGCCGCGGTTTCCGGATGGATATCGGCGCTCGGATGCGGTGCCGCCTTGCGCAAGCTTGGCAGCCCGCGAAGTTGGCTGTGAATGTACGTGGTAAACTTCGCGTTGGTGAGCACCAGCGGATATTCCTCGGCGATATCTGGGCGGCTCATGGGACTGATCATCGGCTCGACGTATTCCGGCAACGGCGCAAAACCGTGCGCTGCGAACGAGTGAGAATAAACCGCTACTTTCTTATCCGGCGTGTTGAAACCGCGCGCGTTGCCGCTCTGATCCTCGGCGGCGAATTTTTGATAGCGTGGCGCCGTCGATAGGGTAATCCCGCCGGCCGAAGCCTTGACCTGAGTCAACGAAAGGCCGGTCGGCGCCAGCTCATGTTCGTAAGCTGCGGCGATATTGCCTTGCCAGAATGTTTCGCCCAAGCCGAGGCGCTTCGCCAGCTCGAAAACCATCCAGGTGTCGGAGCGCCGCTCCGCCAGCGGCTCTACCACCGCCGGGCGATACTGCACGTGAAGCCTGCCCTGCTGCCGATGCTTGAAGTCGTTCGACAAGTTGCTCATTTCGAGAAAGCTCGTCGCCGGTAATACGTAGTCGCACAGTTCCGCCGTCGGCGTCATGAACAACTCCGCGGCGACGGCAAAATCCAACGCACGAAACGCTTCGCGCGCCCGCTGCGAATCGCCGGTGGACAGGATCGTGTTCGAGCCGAAGTTGAGCAGCGCCTTCACCGGATACGGGCGGTCCTCGAGCACCGCGGTGAAAATATCATACGCCGCGCAATTGCCGGGCTTTGCCGGCGGACCCAGGGGCTTGTGCTCACGCCCGATTCTTTGCAGCGCCAACTCCTTGGGCAGAAATTCTTTGCCGGCCACCGCATTCAGCGGAGCCTTAGGAAAGACGACGTTGCCTCCGGGCAGGTCGAAATCGCCGAACAGGGCGTAGAAAGTCGCGATCGCGCGGCTCGTTTGCGTCGCGTTGGTGTGTTGGCCGACGCCGTTGTGCATGAACATGCTTACCGGCCGGTTGGCGGCAAGAACCTGCACCGCTTGCCTCACCTTTGCCGCGGGCACCCAGGTAATCTGGGTTGAAACCTCCGGCGTGAATTGCGCCGCCAGCGACGCCAGGCGCGCAAATGCCGGCTCACAAATTATTTCTCTGCCTTCATGAGTTACAACACGCCGTTCGCCCCCCAGAGCGAGCCTTGTTGCTTGACGTTCATAACTGCCGCTCGTGGAATCATAGAGCAGCGGCGCATCGGCAATTTCATCCCACGCAACGTAGTGTGACTCTGATCCGCCTGCCGACAAATCGCTTTCCGTCAACACCGCGCTGTTGTCCCGGCGAACCAGCAACGTTCCATTGGTCCACTGGCGCAGGAAGCTTTCGTCGAAAAGCTTTTCTGTGATCGCCACGTCTATCATCGCCAGTGCCAGCGCGCCGTCCGTGCCGGGGCGGACCTGCAGCAAAACATCCGCCTGGGCAGCGATGCCCACCCGGCGCGGATCGACCGCGACGATCTTCATGCCGTGCTTTCTGGCGGTGACGATATCGTGCGCCAAGATTAGCGACGTGGCGCTTGGATTGTGTCCCCAAAGCAAAAAGGCGTTGCTATGCGTCACGTCGGGCGTGGGGATTTCGACGCCGAAGGTGTAAGTGAAACCGGTGTCCTTGTGCCAGTTGCAAACGTGGGTTGTCGATGTCCAGTTAGGACTGCCAAAGCTGTTGAGAAACCGCGCCAGCCAGCGCTCCGCGTCGGAAACCGAAGTTCCGCCACCGGTCCCTTTGGCCAACGCCACCGCGCGCGCGCCAAAACGCTCGCGAATGTCGCTCAGGCGCTGCGCGATATCGTCGAGCGCCTCCTCCCAACTGACTCGTTGCCATCCGGGATCGGGGTCGCCCTTCGGCCGCGTGCGCTTCAGCGGGTAATTGAGCCGCTCGGGATGATACACAAGCTCGGGCGCGGCTTTTCCTTTGAGACAGAATACGCCGCCGTTCGGATGATCGGGGTCGGCTTCGAGACGAACGACCTTGCCATCGGTGACGGTCGCAATCGTAGCGCAGTGCGCGGTGCACAGCGCGCAAAACCCGCGCACGGTATGTGCAGATGGTTGGATGGCTTGGAGCATAAGGAAGAGATTAGTATTTCGCCCTCATAGTTGTCGAGAGTGCCTAATTTGATGTTACGGTCCAAGAAGCAAGAAAGATTTCTTCCTTTGGTCGAAATGACAAGGGGCGTTGCACATTCGCGCGAACTCGCTGCGACCTCAAACCTCTTTGCAGCACCAGATATTTTACGAGCAATCCTTCGTCTTCACGCGCTTCGTGATAAATCTTGGATCATTTCTACGCCAGATATCCGCGCTCGCGCCAGAATCGTTCCGCGGCCGGATGCAGCGGAATTACCAGCGGGGCGTCCGGCGTATCCCGACACATGAGCTCCAGCGGCAGCGGCCCGGGTTCTTGCCAGCCGATGCGGTCTTTCCGCGCTTCCAATGCCGCGCAGATCGAAGTGATGACCGCGTCGGGCACGTCCGCGTGGGTATAAACCGCGAAGCCGCTAAAATCTAGCGTCGGCACGTCATGGGATAGATTAGAATAGCGCGCCTTGGGAATCACTGCGCGGCGAAACCCGAGCGCTTCCAGCTTGCGCAACATGGCTTCATCGAGCGGCAGTACGCGCATGCCATCCCCGACCGCAGAGTTGACCCAACCGCGGACCGCCTCGTCGATAACCATATCGACTTCGCCACGCGCCACGGCGCCGAGCCGATTTTCATTCTGCGGCAAGCCGTTATCGTAGCGGACTTGGCCGCCCCAGGAAACGATATCGGCGAGCGAAAACCCGGCTGTCGCCAAAACTTCGTTGACGATCGGATGAAGCGCGTGATCTCTCTGGCCGCGCATGGAAACGCGCAGTGGATAACGGCGCTCGCGAATTTCATGCAATGACTTTAACCCCGTCTGTTCGGTGAGGGTGAAAGCGAGTTGATCCGGCGACGGGATTACCGTGATCGCGCGCAGCGGAATCGGCGCCGCAAACGGACCCATTCCGCGCACGGCCAACGCCAAATAGCCGGCGGGGTTGCTGATCGCCATATGAATTTCGCCGCGCGCAACTTGCTCGATCGCCGCCGGGCCGTCGCTGGCGATAAAACTCACCGCCCACTCGTATGCGCCTTGCGGCCGCAGACTCACGCGCGCCTGGCGATGCGGCCAACCCGGCTGATCGACCATTTCCGACGCAACTTCTAAAACCAAGCGGGATCGGATCGTGTCTCGCCCGACAGGTTTCTTCGTTGTTTTAGTTGGTTCTCTTGTAGTCATAACGGGTAGCTGCTCTCTTCAAAGTATTCAGCATTATTGATGCCGGTAGGAACGTGTTGACCGCACTGCTGTCATCCTGATTATTATGAAAGCGATGAATAGTGTAACGGCTGTGAATAAGATGAGCGATCGAGGAGGAGAGCCGTTATGGAATACATCGCACTGGATGTTCACAAGAAGTACACCTGGGCCCGGGTAGAGAATAGAGAAGGCGCGCGGTTGTACGAGAGTCGGTTGGCACATAGCCATGGGACGATCAAGAATTTTGTTCACCGCTTCAGTGAAGGATCTCCCGTGGCGGTGGAGACCGTGGGAAACTGGTACTGGGTGGTCGATGAGATCGAGGCGGGAGGAGGAAAACCGCTGCTGGTCAATGCGCGGTTGGCCAAACTGATGATGGGCAGCGTCAATAAGAGCGACAAGCTCGATGCTAAAGGGATGAACCGGCTGCAAAGAACCGGCACCCTGCCGACGGTGTGGATTCCTTGCTCCTCGGTGCGTGATGCACGCGAACTGCCGCGCACCCGTATGGTGCTCAGCCGCCAACGCACGCAACTGAAGAACCGCGTGCACGCGACATTGGCCAAATACGGCTATGGGGTGGAGGGGGCGAGCGATGCCTTTGGCAAGCGCGGGCGCAAGATCGTGGAGGAGCTTTTGACTAAGCTCCCTCCTCATACCCAACAGGCCCTCCAAAGGGTACTCGATCAACTCGATCACGTGGGTGAGAATCTCAAAGCGATCGAAGCCGAAATGATCGAGGCTTTTGCTCCCTGTCCCCAAACCAACTGGCTTAAGACGCTCCCTGGGGTAGGCGATATCCTGGCGGTGGTGATTTGGACCGAGATCGGCACCATTGAGAGGTTCAGCCGGGCCGAGCAACTGGCGAGTTACTGCGGGTTGGTGCCGCGGGAGCACTCCAGCGGCGGGAAGATTCGCTTTGGAGCGGTGCGCCGCGATGTCAATGTGTATTTGAAGTGGGCCTTTGTTGAGGCGGCTAACAGCTCGATCCTTAATCGCGAGCGTTGTGGCTACGATCATATCAGCCGGCTTTACCAACGGATCAAGCCACGGCGGGGCCATGGCAAAGCCAAAGTGGCTGTTGCCCGCCACCTCTCGGAGGCAAGCTTCTGGATGCTTAAGAAAGGAGAACCCTATCGGGAACCGGTGTCGTCCACGCAACGCTAAGCGCGCCCGGCTCATGGGTCCACTGAGACCCGCATCCTGATTGCGACAGCGTTGTGGAATAATTCTCTGCCGCTTAAGACGGCGAATAGATGAGTCCGATAACATCGGGTTAGAATTACGGACGAAGGGGATAGGTTTAGTCAAAAACATTTCAGAAAAAAAATCGAGTCGATTATACAGCCACCTTGACAAAGCTTTCATAGATGAACGAAGTAAAGGATCTAAGTGCTCCTTGAGCACAGGCAAGAGCGTCGGCTTCACAGGGAACGATCGGTTACGGCGTCTGAATCGGAAGGAGGATCAACCATGGCAGTGAATGTAGAAAAACTAAAAAGCATGTCTCCTCCTGTGGGCATGGATTTTCATATCGCCAAAGTCGGCCACGTCGTCTTGCAGGTGCGCGATCTTGAGCGGGCCACGGACTTTTACACGCGCGTGCTCGGCTTCAAAGTCTCCGACGTTTATCCCGAGGACATGATGCCGGGCGGCATGGTTTTTCTCCGTTGCAACACCGATCATCATTGTCTCGCGCTCGTCGGCGCCGGTGACGGCAAGAACAGCAACCGAGAATTGCACCATCTCGCCTTCGAAGTGCCGACCCTGGCCCAGGTAATCGCCGCGCGCGATCGCTTGCGCGACTGTGGCGCCAAGATCGACTTCGAGGGACGGCGGCGCGCCGGCTGTCAGATCGCCGTCGAGTTCCGCGACCCGGATAACCATTCGCTGGAAATCTACTGGGGTGTCGACCAGGTCGGCAGCGACGGCCGAGTGCGGCCGGCCAATGAATGGCACGGCGTAAGATCGCTGGACGAAGCTATCGCCGACCCGGTGCCGGGACAGGATACCCACCTGCCCCGATGACTGCCGCGCCGACCTCGCTCGAAGATTTGCTACACGCGTCTTCTCGCGCCCTGGTGGTCGGCGTAGGCGGGGGTGGCGACGTGGTTGGCGCCCTGGCAACCGCGCGATTTCTTCAATTCTTGAAACTTGAATTCATCCTGGGCGGCGTTTCCTGGGAGCGCGCTGAATACGACCCCGTTCCCGGCCCGCGCAGACTCTCTGAAGTACGCAATGTGCGCGCCCTTCATCCCTATGCCTGGATGGCAAACCCGGACAGCCAAACCGATACCGGCGCTTTCTTTGCGGAATCACGGATGGCCGCGGTTATTTCAGAAGAAGTCCTGCTCGTCGATATCAACGGCGGCGCGAAGGGCGTTGTCGATGGGTTGGAAAGCGCGATGGAGACATTGAAAGCCGACTTGCTGGTCGGTATCGACGTCGGCGGCGATTCACTGGCCGAAGGCCGCGAGCCCGGACTGCGCAGCCCGCTGGCGGATTCGCTTATGCTCGCCGCCTGGGCAGAATTGGAGCGGCGCGGCCGGCGCACGATCTGGGGTGTATTCGGTTACGGCAGCGACGGTGAGCTGACCGTCGATGAGATCGAAAGCGCTCTGACCCGGGTAGCGGCCGCCGGCGGTTTACTTGGATGTTGGTCGTTAACACCGAAAGTCGCCGCCGAGCTCGAACAGGTTGTAAAGACCGTGCCGACCGAAGCGAGCGCGATTCCCCTGCAATGTTTTCACGGCGCATCCGGAACCAAAAAGATTCGCGGCGGCAGCCGGAGTCTCAAATTGACACCCCTTACGGCGCTCACATTCTTTATGTCGCCGACGAAGCTTGAAACGCTCTCCCCTCCGGCGCAAGCCGTGCGTCAAAGCTACTCCCTGGACGAAGCGAACGAGGCGCTTCATGCCATCGATATTCGCACCGAGCTCGATTTCGAGCGCGCTCTCAACCCTGCGGCGGTAGCGCGATGATTCGGCAAGTTTTTGCCGATCTTCAGCGCGACGCCGCCATCTTGATGATTGCGCGCGGCGTGCGCGCTTTCGCGTTTTCCTATCTAGGGGTAATTTTTACCATCTATCTGAGCCAGCTCGGCTATTCGACGGTGACCATCGGCGTTGTCATCACCACGGCATATGCCAGTGCCGCCGTTCTGACCGCGGTATGGGGCTATCTTTCGGATCGCTACGGCCGCAAAAATATCCTTGTCCTGCTCGCCGCGCTGACCATCGTCTCCAACTTGATCTACATTTTCTCCAGTCACCTGATCTTCATCATCGCCGCCGTGATCATCGCCAACGTCGGCGCCGGCGGCTCCGGCGCGGGCGGCCAGGGCGGCGGTCCGATGAGCCCGGTGGAACAGGCGCTGCTCGCCGAAAAATGCTCGGCGGAAAATCGCAACGCGGTCTTTGCGGCCAATGCCTTTGTCGGCTCGATGATGGGCGCGCTCGGCGCGCTCTTGAGCGGATTACCGCAGCACCTGCAAGAAGCGTGGGACTGGCAACCGATCCCTTCCTACAAGCCTTTATTCGTCTTGACGATCTTCTTCAGCGTCATTCTGATTTTCGCCTATTCGCGCATCGACGAGCACCACGTGACGAAAAAACGCGAGAAGAAACCGCTGATGACCAAGGCCAATAAGTTCGTCGTCAAGATGTCATTGCTCGGCATGATCGACAACCTCGGCGGCGGTCTGATCAGCCCGCTGATTTCCTACTGGTTTTTTCTCCGTTATGGAGTTGAACTGAAGGCGTTGGGCTTCATGTTTTTCCTCTCGTATTTTCTCGCGGCCATGTCGTTCTTGACCGCGCCGCTGATCGCGCGACGCATCGGCGTGGTGCGCACCATGGCGTTTTCCCATGGGCTGGCATCGGCGATCTGGCTTATCCTCCCTCTGGCGCCGACCTTCAACATCGCCGCAGCGCTGACGATCATTCGCTCCTATCTCGCCTACATGGACAACCCGCTGCGCAGCTCGTTCATCATGGGCGTCGTGCGCCCCGAAGACCGCGGCGCCGCGGCGGGCTTGACGACGCTGTCGCGCCACGTCCCCGTCGCCATCAGCCCGACTCTGTCCGCCTATCTCATGCAAGCGTTCACTCTCAATGTGCCGGTCTTTATCGGCGGCTTCTTGCAACTCACCCACGACTGCATTTTTTATTTTCTCTTCCGCGACGTAAAGCCGCCCGAAGAACAAAAAACAAAGCCGCAACCGGTGACCGCGTAGTCATGGGAGTCCTCCGAGACCTGCACCGCGACGCCAAGTTGCTGATGGCCGCGCGCGGTATCCGCGCCTTCGCCTTCTCGTATTTGAACGTCGTCTTTGCCATTTATCTCGACCGGCTCGGTTATTCGACCGTCATGATCGGCGTCATTTTCACGGTCGCCTATTTGAGCGGGGCGGTGCTTACCGCGCTATGGGGATATTTGTCCGATCGGGTCGGCCGCAGAAACATTTTGATGCTTCTCGCCGTCCTGACGATTGTCTCCAATTTGATCCTGGTTTACTTCACGGACCTTTTCTTCATCCTGGCGGCTGTGATTATCGCCAACGTCGGCGCGGGCGGATCCGGCGGCGGCGGCTCGGGAGGCGGTCCCTTCAATCCGGCGGAGGAAGCTTTACTCGCAGAGAAGTGCCGGCCCAACAATCGCAATCAGATCTTCGCCATCAATTCCTGCGTCGGCTCGATCATGGGTTCTTTGGGCGCTCTCGCCAGCGGGCTGCCACAATTTCTTCAGGAGGATCGGGGCTGGACCGACGTCGATTCGTACAAGCCGCTTTTCATTTTGACCATCGCCTTCAGCGTGGTGCTGCTATTCGTGTATCGCGCCATAAGCGAGCAATACCAGCCGCGGGCAACTGAACGGAAAATGTCCAAGAGTAGCGGACTTTTCGTCACCAAGATGTCCGCGCTGGCGGTAGTGGATAACTTCGGCGCCGGCATGGCGGGCGCGCTGGTGCCGTATTGGTTCTTTCTCCGCTTCGGAGTCGAGCTCAAGTCCCTCGGCATCATCTTTTTTGCCTCCTACTTTCTTGCCGCCCTGTCGTTTCTGAGCGCGCCTGTGATCGCGCGCAAAATCGGCGTCGTCAAAACCATGGCGTTCTCCCATGCCCTGGCCTCGATGATCTATCTGGTCCTGCCGTTGGCGCCGACGTTGGATTTGGCGGCGGCGCTGCTCGTGATTCGCTCCTTCTTTGCCTACATGGACAACCCGCTGCGCGCTTCGTTTACCATGGCCATGGTCAAATCCGACGAACGCGGTTCGGCCGCCGGCGTCACCAGCCTGGCGCGCGTTGTGCCGTTCGGTATCAGCCCGACGATATCGACCTATCTAATGCAAAGCGTTTCGCTCACCCTTCCATTATTCATCGGCGGCGGGTTACAATTGATCAACGACGTGGCATTTTATTTGATGTTCCGTCATATTCGTCCGCCGGAGGAAATTAAGAACTAGAGTTCAAAATGTTCAAGCCGTTCAAACCGTTCCAGCCCCCTCCTCTTTCCTCCCCCGCGACGCGGGGGAGGACGCAGGTGGGGGTTTGAACTGAGCGAAGCGGTTGAACGATTTGAACGGCTTGAACAAAAGCAGACAATGAAAAGATTCAGACAACCCACAGGCGCGGTCTCGTTTCTGCACAATCTCGCCGAGCAGCGCATCCTGGAAGCACAGCGGGCCGGCGCCTTCGACAACTTACCCGGCAAGGGCAAACCCCTGGAGCTGGAAGATCTGAGCTGGGTCCCGGAAGACTTGCGGATCAGCTATCACGTGCTCAAAAACGCCCATGTCCTTCCGCCCGAAGTCGAATTGCTCAAAGACATCCATATACTCGAAGATCTGCTCAAGCACGTCGAAGACGAAGGCGAGCGTAGTTCGCTCGCCAAAAGCATTCACTGGAAAATGATCCGGCTCGACATGCTCAAGCGCCGCTCGTTGGACTCGAACACGCTGCGCATGTACGGCCGCAAGCTAGTGGCAAAGTTTCAATTGAAATAGCGGGCGGTTCCCTCCTGGGCCGCCGCTTTTTTGATTTTGCCTTGGTCCTGCTTCCGTGGTAGAAATCCCCTACTTCGAGCGCGGCGATTCCGCGCAACATCCATAAGAAAGGAGCAGTTATATGGCGGAGGAAAATTCCCCGATCAAGATCAAGAAAATCGGTCACGTCGTGCTGAGCGTCAGCGACATCGAGCGCAGCACGAAGTTCTGGACGGATATCATGGGCTTCAAGTTCTCCGACAAGAACGAGGGCGGCATGGTGTTCTTCCGTAACGCCACCGATCACCACACCGTGGCACTGGTTCAAGCCACCGAGAAAAACGAGCTTCCCAAGCGCGGGCAAGTGGGCTTCGATCACATGGCGCTGGAAGTCGCGACCGTTTCGGAACTTTTCAAGATCCGCGACTTCCTAAAAGCCAAGGGCGTGACGATCTTCTATGAAGGACGGCGCGGACCCGGCGGCAATCCCGGTCTGGAATTCTACGATCCGGACGGCTACAAGATCGAGATTTACGCGTCCATGGATCAGATCGGCACCGACGGCCGCAGCCGGCCCGCTAACGAGTGGAAGCGCGCCACGACCTTGGAGGAAGCGGTGCAAAACCCGCTGCCCGGCGCCGAGTATCATTAAAAATTAGACAGCGTAAAAAGTGCGGGTAACGTTGCAGGGGCGGGTTTCAAACCCGCCCCTGCCTTTTGTAGCAAATATTCTGATCCTAGCTCGCTTCGCCGCGCAGAATCTTTTCTAATTCTTTCTGCGTGTCATCGTAGTGCTTGTTCTTGTTCAGCCATTGCGGCGAGCTGATTACGACTTTGGCGCCCTTGGCCTTGGCCGCGTCGAGCTTCTTTTTCTGGTTCGATTCCGGGTAGAGGTGGAAGTCGAGCCCGTCGATATCCCACATCAGCTTCTGGCCCTCCGGCGTGTGCAGGAAGGCGACGAACAATGCCGCGGCATTCGGCGCTCGGGAATTTTTCGGGACCGCGCCGTAGCGGGTGTGCGAAATCGTCGCATCTTCCATGATCGCATAGCCGAGAGGAATGCCCTTTCGCTCCGCGATGTTGACCTCCTGGTCGCCGCAGGACAGCGCGAGCATGAGGAACTCACCGCTGGTGATCCGATCCGTCTCACCGCACCGAATCAGACCGGCGATATGCTTCGAAAGCCTTTTTACAAAATTGACGACTTTCTCCTTGCCCAGTAACTCGGGCATGGCGAATTCTCTGAACCCCGCCGCATAAGGGGTCGAGGCGATTTTGCCTTTCCATTTTGGATTGAGAAAATCTTCGAGCTTGCGCGGGATGTCACTTCCCTTGACCATATTGCTGTTGTAGATGGCTCCGACGAGGGTCGAGGCCATGGCGACACCGATGTTGCCGGGCACGATCGCATCGAATCCCGGCTCCGGTAAAAACTTGCGCTCGATCAGCGCGCGCCAATCCATCGGCATCAAAGGCTGGTTTTCCATCGCCTGCAGCATCGATTGCGAGTTGCCGAAGTAGACGTCGCTGCTCGCCGGCTGGCCCGCCGTCAGTTCGCGGGTGATCTTCGCCATCATACCCTGCATGTTCGAACCCGGAGTGAAGGACGGTTGGATATTGAGTCCATATTTCTTGTTCATCGCGGCGACGATTTTTTGCAGCCCCGGCCCGCCGTCGAGCGTATCGGCGCCCCATTGCGCTCTGAGCGTCGTTTCCTTTTTGGCCTTGGTCACCAGCTCGGCAATCGTGGTCCCCTTGCCGCTTTCCGCCGCACGGGCTTCGCCCGCAGAGACCGAGAATAGACCGGTTGCAAATACCACCGCGGTACAAAATCCCATTCTTCTTCTTCGATACGGCATCATACGATCCTCCCTTCGTGTTTAAATCGCTGCCAATTTCATCCGTACATAATTAGACGAATCCGTTGCATCATCTCTGCAAAGACTACGATTCGGCCATCAACTGGCGCCGCCCAAACCACCAGAAGATCAAAATGAGCGGCGTCAGCACGAGGGTCATCAACAGCGTCACTGCCGCCGCCTGGTTGATGGCTCCGGAAAACCAATAACTCCAGATCACCGCCGGCAAAGTAATGCTTTCCTGGCTGATCAGGAAAACCGCGACGGTGAGCTCGCGGTAGACCAGAATCGCCGACCAGATCCAAATCGACATCAGAGTCGGACGGAGCAACGGCACAAGAATGCGCCATGACGTGCGCACCGGCGACAAACCGGCGGTATAAGCCGCCTCTTCGAGCTCCTTATGAATTTGCAAAAGCGAGCTATTGAGCGCACGTGTGGCAAAGGCCAGGCGCGAAATCACGTAGACGATAGCGATCAGCCACACCGAGCCGTAGAGCGGAATAAACTTCGGCAAAACGAACAGCGCCAGCAACAGCGCGCCGATCGCCATGATTATTTCCGGCAGCGCATGCGGCAAAAACGCGCCGAATTCCAACACGTAGCGCATGCGGCTGCGCGAGCGCACGATCAGCCAGGAGATACAGAAGGCCAGCAGCAATGTAATGAGCGGCACCGTAACCACGAGCAAGACCGTGTTGTAAAGCCCGCGCCAGAATAGGTCCCAATTAAGGTTACGAAAGCCGTCGAGCGAAAGCTTGCCGAACATTTCCCACGACGGCGGCGCTAAGTACGGCGTGAACGCCGCATAGGCGATCAACAACAACGGAATCAGTTTGGTGGCGAGAAAATAAAGCGCGATCAGCCCCCAGGCCAGCACGGACCAGCGCCCGATATGGATCAAAGTAGGCCGGTAGCCTTTGCCGGTAATGACTTCGTAGCGATGCCCCTGCCTGAGCACCTGGCTGTACCACCAGGTCAGCAATAGCGCCAAGAGAATCATCACCGTCCCCAATGCAGCGGTGACGCCGTGCTGCGGCAGGCCGCTATCCGGCGGGTTGGCTTTCAAATAGACATAGGTGCTGAGCATGTAGATGCGATTGCCGAGGCCGATGATCGCCGGAACATCGAAAGTCGCGATGCCGATCGTCAGCATGTAGATCATCGCCGCCAAAATCGCCGGGAACGCGAGCGGCAAAGTAATGCGGCGCACCGTGCCGGCAAAGCTCATGCCGTGAATCTTGGCCGCCTCTTCGAGCGACGGATTCATGGCGCGAAACATCTGCGCGGTCAAAATGAAAGCCAGCGCCGTGAGATTGAGCCCCTGGACGAGCCCCATGCCCACCGGCGTGGCAATATTGATCGGTCCTCTTTCGAGCGCGAAGACGTCCATGAGCCAGCGATTCAAAAGCCCGATGCGCACGTGGGCGATGAAGGTCCAGCCCATCGCCGTATAAATACCGGGGATAAGCAGTCCAAGAGTCATAATTGTATAGACAAGCCCCTTGCCCGGCATCGTGGTGCGCTCGGTCAACCAGGCGATCGGCAGCCCGAGTCCGAGCGCCATAAAAGTCGTCGCTAGAGTGAAAATCAGCGTGTTCCAAAATACCTTGAGGACGAACGGGTCGCCGAGAATTTCCGTGTAATTCTTAAGTGTGTAGATCGCCTTCGGGGTGCCGACGATGCCGGTCTGAAAACTGATCCAGATGAGCGCGGCGACCAAAATGAGAATGACCAGCATCGGCAGCACGGCAAGCGTCAGCAACAATGGCGAAGTGCGCAAGCGAATCGCAAACTGGCGAGGCATTCTCAGTACCGCTTCCATCGTCAACCTCTCAGAAATTTGCGGTCGATAACAATTTTTCTCCGCGCTTCGTGCCAGTCAAATTCTCGATTTCCGGCGCGATCAAACAATTTTTATTCACCTTCTTCTCAGCCGCGTCGTTCCGGCGCCAAAATCCGATCCTTGCTCTCCGAGTGGGGGAACACCATGATCTCCGCGGGATCGACGTAAAGCCGCAGGCACCGATCGTCGCGCGCCG
>Ga0209486_10000293_pt1 | contig 23373 bp, 31 predicted proteins | sample NCCompost_FD_187518 | JGI IMG/M metagenome (GOLD analysis project Ga0209486, IMG submission 187518) | Agricultural soil microbial communities from Utah to study Nitrogen management - NC Compost (SPAdes) (version 2) | ecosystem: Environmental > Terrestrial > Soil > Agricultural land | place...
CCTCGAATTCCCGGCAGGCCGCGGCCAGCAGGGTCTCGCCGGCCTCGACGGCGCCCTTCGGAATGGTCCACGCCCCCGCGTCGCGCCGCTGCCAGAAGGGCCCCCCGGGATGGGCCAGAAACAGCTCAAGGCCGGCCGGGGCGCGGCGATACAGCAGGAGTCCGGCACTCTCGGCCGAGGGCCGGGCCATCTAGCGCTCCGGCTCCGACGGTGCCCGGCGGATCAGCCGGGCATAGTGGGGCCGCTCCACGACGTGATTGAAGATCAGCACGGCGATCTGATCGAACCCGCTCGCGATCAGGGCGGGCAGTGACCCGAACATGATGGCCAGCCCGTAGGTCTGGAGATACCCCAGGGTGTACATGGGATTCCGGATGAACCGGTAGGGACCCGGGGCCCGGGCCGGCACCGGCGCGCAGGGATCGAAGAAATTGTACCAGTAATAGGCCTTGCCCCCCAGGCTGGCCGCGGCCCACAGCTTGATGCCCGCACCGGCCAGCAGCAGCAGGCCTCCGCCGAGGAGCACCATCCACCGGGGGAGATCGATGGTCATGGTGTCGCGGGTCAGCAGCACCAGGACGACGAAGCTGACCCCGTCATTGTTCATGATGGTGCTGGCGATGCGGCGGAACCTCAGGAACCCGGCCTCGACCCCGGCGTCTCGGGTGAACCGCTGGAAGTGGTCCTGCTGATGCAGGGCCCGGCCGACCCACACCACGTAGGCCATCCGGCTCGCGAGATGGTATCCAAACGCGAGGGCTCCCCACAGTGACATTCCGGTCAGCAAGTCAGCGGGGAAGCACCAGCGAGGCCACCTCGGCGGGTCGGAGCTGCAGCAGATCGAACAGGACCGCGTCGGCGCTCCGCTCCGGAAAGGGATTGGATTGGGGCAGGCCGACCACGTACACCCTGCCACCGCGGGATACCACCGAATCGCCCGGAGGAGGTCCGCCTTCGGCTCGCGCCGCCGCCCAGACCGCCGAGTCGTAAACCGCGATCACCGCCAGCGCCTGAGGGCGCTGGGTCGAGTCGCTGGGGAGGTAACTGAAGACCAGGACGCCGGGCCGGGCGCGCATCTGTTCCGAGGTGGAGAGCGAATCCACCCTGAAATGTCCGGTCCACCTGATCGGCAGCTCCAGCACGTAGCTGCCGTCGGGGGCGTCGAAGCGGGAAGCGGTCGCGGTAACACTCGTGACACTGTCGCGGGCCGGCGGTGGCGCTCCGGAATCGCCGGTGCAGCCACCCAGTACCAGCGCGACCAGCGCCAGGCCGCGAATCGGTCGCAATGGAGTCAGGGTGCCGGTACCGGGTGAAACACCGCGATCCCCACGGTGGGATCCACCAGATCACCCACTGGAGCAAACCGCATGACCATCGCGGCCCGGCTGATCGGTGCCGTACCAATCGGAGGGCTGGGATCGGCGTACCCGTTGATGTACACCGTGGCGGTGTCGGGTGTCGTCGGCTGCTGGAAGCGGTTGATCCGGAACACCAGGAGGACAAAGCCTCCGTCACCCGCCGTCGCGGTGGACGACGAGAGGTAGACCTGGCCGATACCGGAGACCACCGAGTCCACCCGGACCGGGAGAAACGGGATGGCGTTGCCGCTCGGATCCCGCGCCACCGCCTGCACCAGCGCGCAGTCAGTTGGTTGGGGCTGGGCCTGGGTGGTGCATTCGAAGGTGGTCGTCTGGCTCAGGGTCGAGCCGCATCCCGGCGCCAGGGCCGCCACCAGGATGACCAGCCGGAAGCGCAAGGTCATGAAATGGACTCCGAGGATGTCATGCTACCGGGGCCAGAGCCAGCCGAACGTCCCGGCGGTGAGCAGGGCATAGATCACCCCGTCGATTGTGGCCTTGAGGGTCGTGCTCCAGGCGCGGTGGTACCAGATGGACATCTGCCAGAGCGCCAGCGCATACCCGCCGAACGCGGTCACCCCCACCAGCTTGAACACCGTGGCGTAATCGGCGCCGGCTGCGAGCGACTTGAGCGCCACGCAGGCCGCGAACACCGCGACCGCGATGAGGTAGAGAAACCAGAGACCGAGGCTCCGGCCCATCGAGAAGGGGCCGTTGGGCACCACGGTCACGACCATGACCGGGCCCTGCCGGAGCTTCTCGACGAACTCGGGCGCCTGCATTTGCTCGCGGGTGGTGGCCCGGGGCACCATGTAATCTCCGGGCGGAATCGCCAGCGGGCGGAGCGCCGCCATCACTTCGTCTTCCCGCGGGATCCGGGGATAGTCGTTCTTGTGCCAGGGCGAGGCCATGTGAATGACCGAGCTCGCCAGAAAGACGATGACCGCCGACAGGAGAATGGGAAGCCACAGCGCACCGAGGGAGATCATGAAACACCTCCGGTCGAGGACGGTGCATCACCGGGCCGGGCGGGATTCGCCAGCATCCGCTCGGCAAAATCCACTCGCTCCTGCAGCTCGTTCAGCTCTCCGCGCATCGCCTCCACTTCATTCCTGAGGGCCTGAAGCTCCCCCGGATCGCCCGCTCCGCCGAGCCGGATCCGGGCTTCCTCCAGCCGGAGCTTGGCGATCTTGTGCATTCCGTTGAGGATCACCGCGGCCACCGGGATGGCCAGCGCGATGATCGGAATCAGCAGGGCCAGTTCCTGTCTACCCATGTCTCTAACCTACCGCCTCTCCCAGTGAATCACCTGCCGAAGCACCTGGCGGACCCGGGCACCCGCGCGCTCCGCGGCTTCGAAACGGGTGGTCATCACCAGGGCTCGGGCCTCGGCGATGAGGGCCGGGTCCGACGCCAGCAGCACCCGGAACGATTCCGGCTCCACCTTTCCGTCGGTTCCCACCACGTACTGGACCGCCGCCTGGCCCGGTTGCCGCCGCTTCGGCGCCGGCTGCTCCGCGATCCGGGCCGCCTGATCCACCCGGGATGCGTCGAACGGGGCGGTGCTGCTGGTGTCGATGCGCGACTGGCTGCCCCCGATCAGCAGGAGCCGCAGCAGACTGTCGGCCTCGGTGCCGCTGAGCTCGAATCGCCACCCGGACACGGAATCGGCGATCGCCAGCCAGTGGGTGCGCTCCAGCTTGCCCTTCTTCCGGCTGCGTCCCAGCGCTACCGCGCCACTATCGCGGAGGGGACGCAGCGTGCGGGACCACTGGATCCCCTCGGACTGATCGCCGGGAACAGGAGTGCGGATTGCGGCCACCGCGCTGTTGATCCATTCCAGCGCGCTGTCGGGCTGGAGCCGCAGCCACACCGCGCCCTCCCGCTCCCTGGCCCGGGAGCCCGTTCTGGGCTGCATGAGCAGCGACAAACCGGTCAGGGTATCCGGCACCACATGGAGCGACGCCAGCTCCACCTCGATGCGGTAGCCCACCGGAGGTGTTTGGGCCCCCACGTCCCGCAGCGGCAAGAACGCCAGGACCATCAGAGCCGCATGCACGGCTTTTCGCTCGATCGGGAACATCGGTTACGAATCTACCGCGCGGTCCCGCCGGTGAGCCACCAGGGTCGTCCCCTCGACATGGACCAGCGGCAGCCGCCGCGCCAGCTCATTCAGGGCCTGAAACACCCCGGGGCATTCCGGAGAGTAGTCGTGCCACAGTACCAGGCCACCGGGTCGCACCATGGCCAGTGCCTTGCCGCTGTCGCTCACCACGTACGAATAGGCGTGGGACCCATCCACGAAAACCACGTCGCATTGCCCGGCGAAGCGACGCTCGTCGAATGCCTTGCTGTCGCCCCTCAGCTGCACGATCCGCTCTTCCGCCGCGGTCCCGCTGTAGAGAAACCGGGAGAACCGCGATTCCTCCCGGGCATACGCCACCGCGACCGGATCATCCCCCGCCGCTCCCCGCACCTGGTCGGCTCGCTCGGGAGGAAGCGTGAGCGTGGTCACGCTGCCGCCGGCGGGTTGATTCCTGGCCCAGAGGTAGGCGGTCTTCCCGGTGCAGGTCCCGAACTCGAACATGACCCGGGCATCCTTTGCCAGCACAGCCAGAATCCAGGCCTCGACATCCGAGGTGCCGCCCGGCACCCGCAGGGTACCCCGTCCCACGAAAGCCACTTCGGTGCCGAGCGTGGGTCCCAGGGCATCGGGCCGGAACCGGGGGTCGAGCTGCTCGAGGGAGATCCGGGGAATCGGCCAGCGCCGGAACAGTCCGCGCTGGCGCTGGCGAGCCCGGAGCAGCAGCCACTCCCGGGTCACGATCCCGAGCAGCACCAGGAGCAGCAGCACACCCGCGACCAGGAGCGCGGTCGCCACCGGCACTCCCACGGGCGGCTACACCCCCTGGAGCGCGATGCGAAAGGTGGCCGCGTAGCCTCCGGCGCCCGGTGTCGGCGCGAGCATGAGCTGGGCGCCATTGGTCTGGAAGATCCGGTCACCCTGATTCCGGGTGCTGCGCGGGCCCCGCGATGCGTACGGCTCCGCCGCGAACACCGCGTCGGTCAGGGCGTCGTCGAAATAGAGCTGGGACGTAAACGCGAAGCCGCGCCCCGCATCGGAGCGGGAGCGCAGCTTGAAATGAATATGGACCGTGCGGCCCCGATACCAGCCGGGATAGATGGTCGTGAATTTCGCCTGCCCCTGGCGGTCGGTGATCTGGTAGCCGCGCAGGAATTTCTTCCCCTTGGCGTCGAAGCCGGGATCCTGAACGTCCGAATAGATCCCCAGGTGGTCGCATTGCCAGAGGTCCACCTGGACATCGCGGAGCGGCTCGCAGGCATTTCCCGCCAGGCGGGACACCACCAGGGTGAGGGCGAACGGCGTGCCGGGCCGAACCGTCCCATCCGACGGATCGGGCCGGAGGTCGGACCGGTTGAGCACTTTATCCACGAAATACGGGCCTTCGGTCTGTTCCGGCCGGACCACGCACGCCGATTCACCCGCAGGCGCCTGGCCCCGGAGCGGCGACGCCCCGGCAAGCCAGGCATACCCGGCCGCGCCGGCGAGGGCGAGAATATCCCGCCGGGAGAGCACATATCCGGTCGTGCCGTCATCGTGATCCATGGGACCCCCCCTGAGAAAGTTCTCCTGCCCGGCTAGGGACCTCCGGCCAGCCAGCCGAGGAGCCTGGCCGCAAGGTAGATCCCGCCGATCACCGGCACCACGCACACCACGGCGGTAACGATCACCAGGACCGCGACGAATCCCCGGTCCGCCCGTCCCGCCTTGACGGGGTCGTGCTGGTGCCGCTCCAGCAGCGCGATATTGCGCGAGTTGGCCTTCCAGACGAAATCGAACAGGTCGCCCACCAGCGGCACCGCCCCGACCATGGCGTCGAGCGCGAGATTGATCAGCATGCGGATCAGGGTCGCGGGGCGGGCGCCTGCACGCACCGCTTCGGCGACCACCCACCCGCCCAGAATCGCGCCGGTCGCGTCACCGACTCCGGGCACCAGGCCGAGAATCGACTCGAGCCCGATCCGCCATCCCAGCACCGGGATGCGGATTCCCGAGTCCAGCCAGTCCGCGTACCGGCGCAATCGCGCCAGGCTGGTCCCGGCCACTACGCTGTCTGGTCCCACGCCTAGGGGCGCCTCCCGATGGCACGGAGCCGCCCGCGCGCTTCATTGTTGGTCGAATCGCGCCGGATCGCTTCGCGAAAGGCCGCCTCCGCCGCCGCGGTATCGCCCCGCATCAGGTTGATGTTCCCGCGAAAGACATACATCCCCGAGGAAGCGGGAAAGAACTCCTCATTGAGCTTGAGCATGGCGAAGGCTTCGTCGTAGCGCTTCGCCTGGCCGAGCCGGAACGCCGCGATGTTGAGGGACGGCTCGCCGAAGTCGAACGCGTCCCGGCCGTAGTAGCGCCTCCGGAGCGTGCGGTAGCTGGCGATGGCCGAGTCGGCCCCGGCGGCCTGGGAAGTCTCCACCATGAGGGTGAAGAGCGGCACCGGTCGGCTGGTGCCGCGATGACAGGTCGCACAGGTGACCTGAAGCAGCGGAGTCGGGCGCTCAGGCAGGGTATCGAGTCGACCGTTGATCTCCCGGACCATGAGCATCATCTGCCGGGCCACGGCCTTGGTGCGTTTCTGATCGCTCGCGAAATCGAACTGCTCCAGCGGCTGGCCTTCCTCCCCGACGTGGCAGAACTGGCAGCGAACCCCCAGATCCCCGGTGATGTTCCGCATCATGCCCACCACCTGCATGACAGGTGTGTTCTTCGGAATGACCCGCAGGTTGGTCAGGCTGTCCGGCGGCCACTTCCCGGGAGCCTGCCCGGACAGCGGAGCCGACAGGAGCAACAGCGCCAGCGCGACAAGGGGGGATTTCATGGCGGCTCTCAAGTTACTGGTTTGGAGTGACCGGTGGTCGGCGCTCGGCGAGCCAGTGCATCAGGTTCAGAAGAAAACGGGGATTCTCCCCGGCGTGGGGAGCGTTCATGCCCATGGGACGCCGGGAGGGTCCCGACACCTGGGCTGAGAACATCGCCGCTTCTCCGAACATGGCGACTCGGCCCCGGCCGTGCGAAAGCACCGCGCCCTGGAGCATCCCCTCGGCCGGGATGCGCGGCGTGCTGTCGCTGAATCGCCAGGCGGTCGTGGGAAGCAGGACGACGGCGCCGGCCCCCAGGGTCAGGAGCGCCCGGCCCGGCCGGGTCAGCCGGAATGCCTGCCCGGTAAAGCTCCGCACCGAGTCGACCCGCTCGTTTCGGTTCTTCCCGTTGGTGATCGGGTGGTCGGCCAGGCTCCCGTCCGAGCGACGAAAAACGATTTCGTCGGTCGCGCAGCTGCTGTCGGTGGCAAAGCCGTCGGTCACCTGGATCCCGAATGCCGCGGCGAGGGTCTCCGCCGCGCCGGGGAACGGCATGTGGTCGGCGATCAGCAGCAGGCTCCCGCCGCCGCTGACCCATCGCTCCAGGACCGCGATTTCCGCCGCGCTGAACGCCGGAGAATTCGGGAGAGCCCACGGACCCCGTGACATCCGTTCCGAAATGGCGTTGGCGATGACCAGGATGTGCGCCGGCGCCAGCGACCCGGGACTCCACGGCTCCCGGAGCGAACCCACCACGAACCCGTCCCGCCGGAGCAGCCGGACGAACGGCGCGTAGCGGCCCTCGACCGTGTGAAAGTTGAAATGTCCTTCGTCCAGCAGAACGGTGGGGCCGGTGCCCGTCGGAAATGCGGGACGCCGGATCGGAGGATCGAAGAGCGTGTCGGAGACCTGGGGACCGGCCGTCCTGGGGGCGAGCGTGGGGCGGCAATGGGTGGTACCCGGTGACTGCCCGGACATGGTGCCACTGAGCAGCAGCTGGCCGAGCGCCACGACGGCCACCTTGACGATCATCCCCATCTCCCGTTGCTTAGGATACTGGTTCCCCTACGAAAGTCCTCATGCGACGGATTCTCGTCCTTGCGGTCCTCTGCGGTTCGGCCGCCCCGCTCGCGGGACAAGCCGACACCCTGGTGGCCGTGGGCCGGCGAGTGCGAGTCCGGACCATGGGAGTGTCCGGCGACCTCAATCGAGGGATCGAAGGCATCGTGGTTCGGATGGCGCCCGATACGCTCGTCCTCCGGCTTCCCGGCTCCCAGCCTCTTCTCCCCGTCGCCACCAACCAGGACACCCAGTACTCCATGCATACCGGCCGGCGGTCCTCGCTGGGCAAGGGGGCGGTCATCGGCGCCATCACCGGCATCGTGGTGGGCGGCGCCGGCTTTGCCATCGCGGGTGCGGATTGTCCGGTAGATCAGGCCCTCTGTTTCCATCGCCGGCAGAGCGCGCTGGCGGGTGGAGCGCTCATTGGTGGGCTCGGCGCGGCGGTGGGCCTGGCCATCGGAGCCTTCACCTCCCACGACGTATGGACTCGCGCCGAACGACGATCCGCCCTCGCCTTGATCCAAAACCGCTCCGGAATCGGCCTCTCCATCAGGTTCTAGCCCGGCCCGCCTGTTGCCTCTCCAGGTAGCACGGCCTTTATGGAGGAGGCGATATGTACATCAATACTGAAGACGAAATCGTGGAAACCCGCACCTGGATCAACGGGACGGAAATCGTCGCCCGGGTGAACTGGAGTCAAATCGCCCGGGTCCGGCGAGTGCTGGGTCTTGCGGGCGAGGAGTTCCGTCAGGGGCAATTTGTACAGCTGCCTAAGGCGGTGCCCGTAACCCTGCGTCTTACAAAGGGTTGGAGGCGGTCTGTACCGCAGGCTGCGTAAAGAATTCGGCCGCCGAATCGGCTGAATTTGCCGGGCGGCGGCCTCGAAAAGGCTCAGAAAAAAGTGGACATGGCTGGCGGGGGCCTGCAGCATTCGTCCACCAGCCGCAACGGGTGGGAGAGGATTACACTCCGATCCTGTTGGACCGAACCAGCACCTGTTGCGCGCTTACCCGTCGTTGGACTCGGCCTGGGCGCGGGCGGCCTGGATGGCCTGGCTCAGTTCCACGGTGGCGATCCACAGGTCGGCGAACTCCGGATGTCCGGGGTTCATGATCCCGATCCTGAGATCGGTGGTCAGCCGGCTGCACAGCTCGAGCGCCCGGCGAACCCGGAACCGTTCTTCAAACGCGGTCACGTCGTCGGCGTGCGCCCCCTGAAGCCGAGCCCACAAGCCCAGCCGGGCATCGTCCAGCCCCCGCTTCACTGCCTCCAGATCCTGCACCGTAGGATCGCCGTTTTCCGTGCTCACCGGAATAGTCTGAATCGCAGCGTTCAGCGCGGCGAGCTGGTCCATGACGTTGGGATCTTCCATATCTCCTCGGTGCATTCCCGGTGGGGATTCAACTCCATCCGCGGTCCAAGCTATCAGGCCGGGAGAGGTCCGTCCATCGCCGACTCAGCGAATGACGCTCAGTTCGAATTCCTGCTCGGTCCGCCAGCCACCGGGCGCCGATGCGTCGGGCACCTCGAATCGTCCCCCCGTCGCCGTCGCCAGGCCCGGCGCGTAGCGCTCCCGAAGTCTGCGTTTGGGACGGCCCAGGGAATCCACGGTGAGCACCTCGGTTTGGATGACCCGGAGCCGCCGCCCCGAGATGACTTCCTCGCCGGCCTGGCTGGTATGGTACCGCACCGTGTCGCCGCCTGTGCGCGGGAAGCTCATGCGCATGTCCGGTCCGACCGGCCGCTGGGGCCGCCAGAGTGAATCGCGGGCGCTCCAGGCGAAGAGAGTATCGCCGCTGATGCAGTGCCTGGATTCCTCCGCCTGAGCCGGAGCGGGACGGCGCCGGATGAGAATCCGGGCGCACCCGGTGCGCCCATCCAGCATGAGACCGGTCAGGGCGGAGTCAACCAACCAGGGAGGCTGAGGCCGGCCGTTCGAAGCGTACACCAGCTCCATGCCGGACCGCAGGTCACCCCCGATCGGAACCAAGCTCTCCTGAACCAGGAGTAGAAGAATCGGGATCATCGTTGCGTCTTTGCGCCTTTCCGCCTGTGCGCCCTATTTCTCCGGAACCACCCGCAGCACCCGCCCGTTGGCGCTGTCGGTGACCAGGTACAGGTAGCCATCCGGTCCCTGCTGGATGTCCCGAACCCGTTCCCGCAGGTCGCCGAGATAGCGCTCTTCCTTCGACACCCTGCCGTTGGCCAGCACCAGGCGCACCAGCGCCCCCGGGGTCATGGAGCCGACCAACAGACTGCCTTTCCATCCGGGCAGCGCGTCGCCGGTATAGAACACCATGCCCGAGGCCGCGATCACCGGATCCCAGTAGTAGACTGGTTGTTCCATTCCAGCTTTCTCGGTGCCCTCCCCGATCCGGGTGCCGGAGTAGTCCACCCCGTAGGTGATCACCGGCCAGCCGTAGTTCTTGCCCGCCTGCGGCGTGTTCAGCTCGTCGCCGCCCCGCGCGCCATGCTCCGCGGTCCAGAGCTGCCCGGTTTCCGGGTTCAGTGCGGCGCCCTGGATGTTGCGATGCCCGTAGGACCAGATCTCCGGCTGCACCCCTTCCCGGCCCACGAACGGGTTGTCCTTGGGCACCGTTCCGTCCCGGTTGATCCGCATGATCTTCCCGATCCCGGCGGTGAGCGACTGCGCGCTGTCGCGATAGCTCTGCCGGTCGCCCTGGGTAACGAAGATGGTCCCGTCCCGCCCGAACACGATCCGTGAACCGTAGTGCCCCGCGCCCTGGACCTTGGGCCGCTGCCGGTAGATCACCTCCACATTCTCGAGCCGTCCCTCTCCCAGTCGGCCGCGCGCGACGGCGGTGCCGGAAACTCCTCCTTCACCCGGCTCCGCGTAGGAGAGGTAGACCATCCGGTTTTGGGCGAATTGCGGATCGAGCGTCACATCCAGCAACCCACCCTGGCCCCTGGCGTGGACAGCGGGAACCCCCTCGAGCGGGGCCGAGAGGGTGCCATCGGTGTTGACGATCCGGAGCCGGCCCGGTCGCTCGGTCACCAGTATCCGGCCGTCGGGGAGGAATGCCAGCGCCCATGGGTTCACCAGGCCCTGGGCGACGGTCTCGGCGCGCACCACCCCGGGTGTCGAAGACGGAGTGGGCGATCGCGGGGCAGGGCCCTGCGCGGGCGCGGAGCAGGCAATCACGCTGGCGAAGAGAATGAGCTTGCAAGCAACGCGCGGCATGGAATGCTCCTTCGGTGCCGGAGAGTGGTCGATCGGTCCTCCCACTACTATACATCCCCGCATGAAGCCCCACTACTTCGCTTCCCCTGCCGAGTGGCGCGCCTGGCTCGCCAGGAATCACGCAAGCCAGGACGAGGTCTGGGTCGGCTTTCACAAAAAAGCGACCGGAAAGCCCAGCCTGACCTGGCCCGAGGCGGTGGACCAGGCGCTCTGCTACGGTTGGATCGACGGCATCCGGAAAAGTGTCGATGCGGGGCGCTACACCAATCGGTTCACCCCCCGACGCCCCGGGAGCAACTGGAGCGCGATCAACCTCAAGCGGGTGGCCGAGCTGAAGAAGCAGCGACTCATGCGCGCCGCGGGGCTGCGGGCCTTCGAGGCTCGGGTTGCGGCGCGGACCGGCGGCTCGGCGTGCTGATCGCGCATTCGGCCGAGGGGCGCGGGGTCCCGGCGCTCATCCCGAAGAAGCCGGTCCGGTGATCCGGTAGAGCGCCGCGTCGCGGATCGGGCGGTAGCCGATGCGTTGGTAGATCGCGTTCGAGGTGGGGTTGGCCAGGTCGGTGTAGAGGCAGCAGTACCGGTTCCCCTGATCGAGCAGCCGCTGGCTGAGCGCCGCGACCGCCGCGGTGGCATAACCTCGTCCCCGCAGCGCGGCCGGGGTGTACACGAAATTCACCCGGACGCCGCTGGGTGTTTTCCCGGTCCAGCCCACCATGGAAACCGGGCCTCCGTCCTCCCAGACGAAAAGATTTCCTTTCTGGATCCGCTCCAGTGTCAGATCGGACGCGACCCGGCTGTCCCCAATCAGCGCGAGCATGTCCCCCACCCATGGGGTGAGCATGCCGGCCTCCGACTCCCGGGCCAGCCGGAGATGGCCCGGAGCCGGACGGGTGGGCGGTATCACAGTCCGAAGCTCGTGAATGCGCTGCCGCATCCCGATCAGCGCTTGCCGGCCGGTCGAAGCGGCGAACCCCGCCGCGAAGGGCGCCACCACGGGCTCCGGGCCACCGACCGAGGTGACCTCAGGGCAGACCGATCCCGCATCGAATGCGAGCGGGCCGATCAGGTCGTCCCCGCGCATCCCGGTGATCCCCAGCCGGTCGGGCACGCTGCTGAAGACGCAACCTCCCACCTGATCTCCTCGGAACACCGCGGCGAAGTAGGCCGGAGATTCCGGCAACTCAGCCTGGCCGGCCAGCTCCAGGGCAATTCCCAGGATCAAATTGTTCTCCGATTCCGCTGACAGCAGAAATGCACCGGTGGCGGTGAGAAAAGCGGTCGCGTCCGGATACCGGACAACCCGGATGTCACCGGACATCAGATGGGCCGCTCCCGGATGATCGGGGAGCCTGGCGCAGGAGCCGGGACACGAAGTAGACCGCGAGGCCCACCAGCGCCGCGATCGAGGCGTCGCGGGCTTGCTGTCCGGTGCTCTGGGTCAACAGCCAGCCCACCAGGATCAGCGCCGCGAGCGAGATCGCCTTGCCGGCCGGTGCGGTGAACAGCGCCGGCGCAGCCGAGGGCTTTCGGCGGAGCACCGGCAGGGCGGCACAGGTCGCGGCGTAGCTGAGCAGCCGGGCCAGCACGCTCACCGTGGCGGCATAGACGAAGGTCCCGGTCAGCGTGGCCACCAGCATGACCACCGCGGTCACCAGGATCGCCACATGCGGTGTGCGGTAGCGCGGGTGGGTGACCCCGAGAAAGCTCGGGAGCTGGCCCCGCTCCGCCATCGCGAACGGGAGCCGGGAGCCCACCATCATGATCACGTTCAGATTGCCGAGAATGGAGACCACCGCACCGGCGGTGATGATCGCGCCGCCCAGCGGCCCCAGAAACCGCCCCCCCGCATCGGCCAGGGGCCGGGTGGAGCTGGCCAGCCCGGGGAGGGTCCCGATCGCCACCAGCTGGATCAGGATGTAGAGCCCGACCACCACCGCCATGGCCAGGAGCAGTGCCCGGGGCAGGTCGGCTCGGGGATTCCTCGACTCTCCGGCCGATATCGTGGCCATCTCGAATCCGCTGAAGGCGTAGATCAGGACCAGCACCGAGCCGGAAAACTCACCGAAAGGCGGTCGCACCGCGAAGGAGAGGTTGGCCGGCTCCAGAGAAAAGATGCCCACGCCCACGAAGAGCAGCAGCGGCAGCAGCTTGGAGACGGTGAAGAGATTGCCCGTCACCGTGGCCTGCCGCACCCCGGCCAGGTTTACCGCCGTGAGGCTCAGGACCACCGCACCGATCACCAGAGCGCGAGGGCCGGCGGATTCGGCCGCCGGCCAGAAGAAGCCCAGATATTCGACCAGGAGGTTGCAGTTGGCCGCGAAGGCGGTCACCCGCGCGATCCACAGCATCCACCCGACTTCGAATCCCGCCAGCGGCCCGAAGGTCTCGTGGGCATAGAGGTAGGGACCGCCGGTGCCGGTGAACCGGCTGCTCACTTCGGCAAAGCAGATCACAATCAGCGCGATGACGATTCCGCAGACCACGAAGGCCAGCAGGCTCCACGCTCCGGTCCGCCGGAACACTTCGGAGGGCAACCCGAAGATTCCGGCCCCGATGACCCCGTTGACCACCATACCGACCAGATCCCACCGGCGGATCGCCCGGAACAGCCCTCTCTGTGGAATCGGGTCCCCAGCGCTCACATCGCCCCGAAGCCTCGCGCCATGCCGGTGGCGGCGGCCACCATCAGCAGCACGAAAACAGCCTGAATCATGCTGACCCGCGCATAGCGCGCGGCGGGGGTGGTATCGGGCATGATGCCCTGCGCCAGCGAGCGGCGCCATACGATCAACCGGAGCATGGGACCGATCTCCAGCATCAGGATCAGCAACAGCAGGCCCATCTTGGTGAGGAAGAGGTGATTCTGGAGATAGTAGTCGGTGCCTTTCTCGAAACCTGCGAACGCCCGGATCAGGCCGGTCACGATCCAGAGGCCCGCGGCCACACCCCACCAAGTGTCGGCCAGGAACACCCGTCGGAGCCCGGGACCGTCCAGCACGCCCAGGAAGGCACGCGACCGGGCGTACACCGCGCCGAGCCCGATCCCGAGGCCGAGCAGATGGAGAGCGGCCAGCAGCCATCGCAGTGCCATGATCGACGCTCCGTTCTACGGCTTGCGCCGTCGCTGGGGATCAACCGGGGTGGGCAGCTCGAACCAGATCTCGACGGTATAGCCGTCGGGATCGCGGGCGAAGAGGTAGGGCTCGCCCGGCACGAATTCGCCCTCGCTTTCCACCGAGCCGCCAGCGGCCACCACCGCCTCGGACGCTCCCGCAATCCCTTGGCGGAACGGAGCCGGTACCCGAAGTGCTGCACCCCGCCCGCCTTGCCGGCCCGGGACCGGCTTCGCTCCAGCACCAGGACATCCCGGCTCCACGGCGTCTGCAGCTGGACGAACCCCGCGTCCCGATACACCACCTTCGCGCCGAACACCCCGGCATAAAAGCGGACCGAGCGCTCCAGATCGCGAACCGCGAGCGCGATATGAGTCAGTCCGTAGGTGCGGACCATAGCCGTCTCCCCGGTACGGAGCCTGGACACCCTCCCGGGCGGGGACGGTTCAAACCCGGCCGGGGCTCCCGGCATCTCAGGTCTGAATCGTCCAAACCCTCGATCGCATGGGAGGTCATCATGAACACCGCTCTGTTGTCGCTCGCGCTGGCCGCGCTGGTCGGAACCAGTCCCGCTCCTTTGTCCTTCGGCGGCTGGGCTTCCATCAGCGTCGAGAAGGTCCCCGACCAGGTCGTCACCGGGAAGGCATTCGACCTGGTCTTCGTGGTCAAGCAGCACGGGAAAACCCCGCTCAGCGGGCTCAAGCCCACCCTGGAAATCAAAGGTGGGAGTCCGGTAGACCGGATTGCGGCCGAGCCGGGCAAGGAGAAGGGCCAGTACAAGGCGACCGTCGTCCTCTCCGCGGTCGGCAGCTATTTCATCACCATCCACAGCGGCTTTGCGGACAGCCGTCTGACCCTGCCCGCGATCAATGCGGTGGCGGTGGCAACCCAGGGCGGAGCTCGATAGCCGGTCAGGGCACCACTTCGAGGGTGCCCAGCATCCGGCTCCCGAAGTGGGGCAGGCACACGAACGGATAGCGGCCCGGCGCCAGCGCCGGGACCGCTATTTCGTATACATCATTCTCGGTGATCAGGAGCGGACTTGAGAGCGGCGCGATCTTGGCGCCGGGCATCGCCCCCTCCAGCAGTGCCCGCGCTTCCTCTGGAATGGAATCCGCGAAGAACTGAATGTTGTGGGGTCCGCCGGTCTGGTTGATGAAGCGCAGGGTGTCACCAGCCCGCGCGACGATCCGGCCGGGGACGAATCGCGAGGTCATCCGGATCTCGTGAACCGCGGGCAGCGTGGCCTGACCGGCCCAGGCGATGGCGCCCAGGGCTGCCGCCAGCACGGCTGCAAGTCGGGCGGTCACGGTGGAGGATGGGCGGAATGTGACGCCGCCCGGTGATCCTGCCCCTGGAATGCCAGGAATGCATGGATCGCGGCGATCGCGGCGGGATCGTCGCTCCGGATCCGGACTTCGCCTCCCCGGGGAAGGGTGTCCGCCAGGTATCGAATGACCGACCGCCGGGCGGCCATCACCGCGGTGCCGGGGACCGCCTGCGCATGGACGAAGCCGGGAAGACTGAAATCGCCCCGGGCGAACCGGGCCGCGATGTCCTCCATGTGCGCGCGGATGGTGGCCGTCCCGGCGGGATCGACGCTGTCGCGCTGGAGCACGATCCGCCCGCCGTCGGGCAGCGGCTCGAACATATGGGCGGAGGTGTACTGATCGACGCCCATGGCGACGGCGCCGCGTTGCTGCACCGCGGCAAACCCGCTGTCGGTTCCGGACCCCGCATCGGGGGCCGAGGACCGGGAGCAGCCCAGAAGCAGGCCGCAGAGGATAAGACCCCGTATCATCATGCAAAGCTATCCTCTGATTGACCTCCGCTCCAGCGCGCACCACCTTACAGCACTCTCTCCCGCCGGGGTCCGATGTCGAGCGGCCCGCTCCAGTTCGTCACCGCGCTCGAGATGCAGGTGGAACCGTCAAACTGGGGCCCGCACGAGTGGCTCTCCCGTCCCGGTCTCACCGAAGCCCGGGAGCTCCTGCTGGTCCGGGTGCGGATGCCCCCGGGCCGAGCCCATCAGTTTCACCGTCATCCGGCCATGGAGGAAATCATCTACGTGCTCTCCGGCACCGCGGAGCAGTGGGTGGGCCAGGAATGCCGGACCCTGGGCGCCGGGGACACCGCCCACATCCCGCGCGACGTGGTGCACGGCACCTACAACGCCGGGGCCGAGCCCCTGGTGTTTCTGGCGATCCTCTCCCCCGCCGACGCGCCGGGACCTCCGCTGGTGGACGTGCACCGGGAGGAGCCCTGGCGCTCGCTCAAGCCTCCCCTGGTCTTCTCCGAGTGAAGCCTGCCGTTCTCCTGCTGGGTACCTTCGACACCAAGGGAGCGGAGTATGCCTTCGTGCGCTCCGTGATCCAGCGGCGCGGAAACGACGTGCTGACGATGGACCTTGGCATTCTGAGCGGCAGTCCCGGTTCGGATTTTCCGGTGGATATTCCCGCCTCCCGGGTCGCCGAGGCCGGAGGGGCCTCGCTCGACGAGCTCCGGCGCCGACGCGACCGGGGCTCGGCGGTTCAGGCGATGCAGCAGGGAGCCCGCGTGCTCGTCCGGGCTCTCTGGGAGGAGCGCCGCTTCGCCGGCGTCCTGGGCCTCGGGGGAGGCGGCGGGACCGCCATGATCACCGCCGCCATGCGCGAGCTCCCGGTCGGGGTTCCCAAGTTGATGGTGTCCACCATGGCCTCGGGCCAGGTGGCGCACTACGTGGACGTGAAGGACATCACCATGATGTACTCGGTGGTGGACCTCGCGGGCCTCAATCCGGTGTCGGCCCGGATTCTGTCCAACGCGGCCGGTGCGATCTGTGGAATGCTGGAAGACGCCGACGGTCCGGGCATCGGACCCTCCCGGCCGATGCTGGCGGCCAGCATGTTCGGGGTGACCACGCCCTGCGTCTCGGCGGCGCGGGCCCGGCTCGAGGCCGCGGGGTATGATGTGCTGGTCTTTCACGCCACCGGGTCCGGCGGACGGGCGATGGAGGGCCTCATCGCCGACGGATACTTCGCGGGAGTCCTCGACGTCACCACCACCGAATGGTGCGACGAGGTGGTCGGCGGCGTACTCAGCGCCGGCCCCGACCGGCTCTCGGCCGCGGGGCGGAAGGGCCTCCCCCAGGTCGTCTCGGTCGGCGCGCTCGACATGGTCAACTTCGGGCCGGAGAGCTCGGTCCCCGAGCGGTTCCGAAGCCGTACCCTTTATCGCCACAACGACAGCGTGACGCTGATGCGGACCACGGCCGCCGAGTGCCGGGAGATCGGGCGCCGGATCGCCGGGCAGCTGACCCGCGCCGCCGGCCCGGTCATCCTGATGCTGCCCCTGCGCGGGGTCAGCATGCTCGACGCCGAGGGACAGCCGTTCCACGATCCCGAGGCGGACCGGGCGCTGTTTGCGTCGCTCCGGAAGCACGCCGGCCCCAACGTGGTGGTGCGCGAGATCGACCGTCATATCAACGATCCGGAGTTCGCCGAGGCACTAGCCGACGAGCTGCTGCTTCACCTTCGTCCCTGAGGCCCATGCCCTTCCTGTCCCGCGAGGAATGTCTCCGCCGGCTCCATGGCCAGATCGCGGCCCGCGCTCCCATTATCGGCGCCGGAGCCGGCACCGGTATCTCGGCCAAGTTTGCCGAGCGGGGAGGCGTGGACCTCATCATCATCTACAACTCCGGACGATTCCGGATGGCGGGACGCGGCAGCGCCTCGGGCATGATGCCGTACGGCGATGCCAACGCGATCGTGGTGGACATGGCGCGGGAGGTGCTGCCGGTCGTCATCCGGACCCCGGTGCTCGCCGGCGTGTGCGGAACCGATCCCTTCCGGCTGATGCGGGTCTTCCTTCCCGAGCTCCAGGCGATGGGTTTCGATGGGGTGCAGAATTTTCCCACCGTGGGCCTGATCGACGGCCAGTTTCGCCGGATTCTCGAGGAAACCGGCATGAGCATTCAGCTCGAGATCGACATGATCGCCGAAGCCCACCGGCTCGGTATGCTCACCTGTCCCTACGTCTTCGACCAGGACACCGCCACCCGGTTTACCCAGGCCGGCGCCGACATCGTGGTGGCCCACGTGAATACCACGGTCGCCGGCTCCATCGGTGTCCGGACCGCCGCGATGTCTCTCGAGGATGCGGTGCGCCGGGTTCAGGAAATGCACGATGCCGCCAAGGCGATGAATCCCGAGGTGATCGTGCTGTGCCATGGCGGCCCTATCGCGGAGCCCGAGGACGCCCAGTACGTGCTGGAGCGAACCCGGGGCGTGGCGGGATTCTTCGGAGCTTCCAGCATCGAGCGGCTGGCGGTCGAGCCCGCCATCGAAGCCCAAGCCCGCCGGTTCAAGTCGCTCCGCGTCAATCCATGAAGTGGCGCCTGCTCCTCGGCGCCATGGTCCAGGCGGGGGTCGCCTTGGGGCAGGCGGCTCCGCCGGCGACCGACACTCTCCGCCCTCGTCTGCTCGATCCGGTCGTCGTCACCGCCGCCAGGACCGGCTCTCCCCTGAGCAGCTCCGCCTTTGCCGTTACCCGCATTGGGGCGGCCCGGCTGGCGCGGATCCCGCAGGCAACCCTGGCTGATCTGCTCCGCGGGGTGCCCGGGTTTGCCATCGTGGATTTCGACGGGCTCGGCTTCGATCCCCAGCTGATGGTCCGGGGATTCTACGGCGGCGGCGAAGCCGAGTACGTCATCGTGCAAGTCAACGGCAAGCCGGTAAATCAGGTGATGCAGGGGCGGGTCGCCTGGGATGCGCTGCCGCCCGCGGCGTCGATTGAAGCCGTGGAGGTGGTGCGGGGCGGGGCGTCGTCGCTGTACGGCGACGCGGCGATCGGCGGCGTCGTCAACATCATAACACGCACCGCAGACAGTTCCAGGACCGCCCCGGGGATCCGGTGGCAGGCAGCCGGCGGCGCGTTCGGCACGGTGCGCGCGGCTGCCGACCTCGGCGCTCTGCTGTCCGCTGCCCTCGACCGCACCGACGGGTACCGGCGCCACGCCGAACGAATTGCCGGGAGGGCGCGCAGCACGATCCCCCTTCGGACCAGTGCCTCCGGACGCCTGGCGCTCTCGCTCCGGGCGGATGGGCGGCGATTCGAAGAGCCCGGGCCGTTGCTGGAGAGCCTGCTCGCGGCCGACCGGCGCGGCTCCGACCTCCTCTTCCGGTTCGATGAAACAACCGACCGGTCCCTGGAGGCGAGCCTCGACGCAGACTGGCGGGTCGGAGATCACACCGCCGTTGACGTTGATCTGGGATTCGAGCTCCGGAGCCAGGATGCCATCCGCACCCTCGCGCTGGCTCCGGGCTTCGGAGACACCAAGGCGCGCGAAGCGGAGACCGGCCGGACGCTGGCCCGGGCCCAGCTCACCCGCGAGCGCATGGGCCTCCCGGGCAACGGCCGGATGGTGGCGGGATTCGAGGGCAGCCGCGCCACGCTCGATTCACGGTACTACCTGGTGACCGGCGGCCTTCGCGAGGGCTACGCCTCGGCAGACGGGGAGAGCGGCACTCTCGACACCGAGGCCCGAAGCTCACGAGCGGCGGCCGCCGGCTATTTCGAGTATGCGGTGCAGGCCTCCGACGCCCTCCGGCTCATCCTGGGCGGGCGACTCGACGTCCTCCACGACCGGTTCGAGCCCCGGACCCCGGCCGACCTAACCCGGCAGAGCTCCACCCATTCTGCCCTGAGCCCCCGAGTCGGGGCAAGCCTCCGGTACGCCAACCAGCCCGCCAGCTCCGGTCATCTCTATCTCGCGCTGGGGAGATCGTTCAAGGCCCCGACCCTCGATCAGAAGTACGACTTGCGGAACGTGCCGATTCCCTTCCCCCCGTTCGAGCTCCGGACCTCCAACCCCGACCTCTCGCCCCAGCGTGGCGGGAGCGTCGAAGCGGGACTCTATCACACCACCCTGGTCTCGAATACCGTCCAGGCGTCGGGGTCATTCTCTTTTTTTCAGATGGAGATGCGCGATGAGCTCGATTTCGATGTGGAGGCGTTCCGCTACGTCAACATCGGGAAGAGCCGGCACCGGGGAGCGGAGGCCGGACTGGAGGTCGAGGGAGGCCGTGGGTCCGCTCTGCTGAGTTATGCGCTCCAGGCGGCGACCTCCCGGAGCGGGCCGAATGCGGGTCGCCGCCTCAAGGCCATCCCGCGGCACACCCTGAGCGCGGGGCTCTCCCTCCGGCCGCTCCCGTCACCCGGGTCTCTGGAACTGTCCACCATGGTGTACCACCTTCGCGGCATGTACCTCGATGACGCCAACACCAGGTCACTTCCCGATTACGCCCGGGTGGATCTCCGGGTCGCTCTCAGGGCGCTGGGATTGGGTTTCCATCTCGACCTCAGGAACCTGGCAGGGGCCAGGTACAGCAGCACCGGATTTCTCGATCCCGCCGGAACGGGTGAAGCCTACCTGTACCCCGCCGCGGGACGGGTCCTCGAGGTGAGCATCCGCAATGCCTGGTGAGCGGCGGCCGGGCCTGGGTTGGAAAGTGGCCAACCTGATTGCGGCAGTGATGTTCGGGGCCTCGGTGGCGGTGCAGATCAACGATCCCGATCCCCTGCCCTGGATGGCGGTTTACGGCGGGGCGGCGATCATCGCCCTGCTCGAGTGGGTCCGTCCGGTGCGGCCGGTTTTCCCGGCGCTCCTCTCGCTCACCGCGCTGGGGTGGGCCGCGACCATTGCGCCTCGGGTCATCGGCAAGGTGCCATTCGCCGAGATGTTCGGCGCGTTCGAGATGAAGAATGTCGGGGTCGAGGAGTCGCGGGAGATGTACGGACTCTTGCTGGTGGCGTTCTGGATGGCCGCGGTCGCCCTGGCGGCGGGGCGGCGGGGGAAGCTCCCCCGCTAGAGACCTGCTATGGCGACAGGGGGCCCGCCTGGCGGAGAAGCGTGTAGATCATGACCACTGCCGCGATGATCACTGCAGTGATGATCGTAGCGCGATGTCGCGTCAGCCACGACAGCCCTGTTCCCGTTCAATTTCCGTAGCGCGCTCGATGATCTTCTTCGCTTCTGCGTCGCCATAACCCGGTGGCTCGTTCATCGTTCCTCCAGAGAGTATGGCCGCGCCCGACAAGCCACCGACTGTGGCTACACCAGGTATGCGATCAGAATGCCGACGATGCCATGTGGGCTCACCGCTCGACCCGAATCGGCACTCGAACGGTCACCCTCCGGAGGGCCGGCGCCACCACCTCGAGCCGAAGCGATCCGGACACCGCCGGCTCAACCTCGAAGTCGTAGGTCTCCCCGATGCTGACCACCTGGACTGCCGGCACCATGGTCCGTGCCGCCGGCGGAAGGTCGGCTCCGTCCTTCGCGACCGGGCGCCAGCGGACCAGCATCGTGTCGCGCCCGGGTCCCGGCGCCTCGTCCGGCCGTGCCGTGAGGCTGACCGTGGCGTTCGGCGTGCCGATCGAGAGGTTCGCGATTCGAAACCGATAGGTCCTCCCGGCGCGGAGGATCACCGTGTCGGGGCTGGTCCGGCCGTTGACCTCGCGGACGTCGTCATCGGCCGACCCGCGCGGCGACTTGAGCAGGAAGATCCGGTCAATCGACGGGTCCGCGAGCGGGGCGTCGCGCACGATGAGCGCGCCCACCAGCCCGGCGCGGTGGTGGCGGGGCTCGTCCACGTGAGAGTGGTAGAGGAAGGTACCGCTCCGCGGCGGAGTCATGCGCGCTTCGAAGGAGTCGCCCGGCGCGATGAGGGGGGCGAGCCGCTGCCCCATCCCCGCGAATCCGGCCACGCCGTCGTAGTAGCTCTCCAGCTCGATGCCATGCCAGTGCACCGCGAGCGGCGCTCCAAGCCGGTTCACCACCATGATGGAGACGGCGCGGCCGCGGAGCAGCTCGAGCGGCGGGCTCGAGCCTGCCCTGGCCTCGGCGAGCGGCCGGCCGTCTTCCTCGGGCACGAAGCGAAGCGAGGGAAGCGAGTCGGGGAACCCGCTGTCGCGCACGGCGACCAGGCGGAGCCGCCGCCGCGGGCCCTCCGCGGGCGGTGCCCCGCCCGCCCCGCGCGGGGCCACCTCGACGCCCATGACGACGCCACCCATGCCGGTCGCGGCGTGGTTGGCATGGTCCGGCTGCGACGCCGGACGCGGCGTGCCGGAGCCGAGCGGCCGATGCGGTGAGGCGTGGTCCTGAAAGTGACAATGGAAGAGCCAGTTGCCGGGACGCTCCGGAACCCACGACATGGTCATTGTGGTGAACGGGGTCATCCGCTCGGTGACTGCACGGCGTCCCCCGGCCTTCTGGGCCGGCGTCGCCACCGGTCCGTCGAATTCCTCCACGGTGTAGTAGAAGCCGTGCAGGTGCATGGGGTGCACGGTCGGGGAGACGTTGATGACGCGCCAGCGCAGCGTGTCTCCCTCCCGGGCCCGGAGCCGTTCGGTGTGCGGCCAGGACCGGCCGTTGATGCCGAGCACGTCCCTGGTGCGGTCGGGCACACCGGTGGAAGTGACCCGATCGGAGTTGCCCATCAGCACGAAGATCCGGTCGGCCACCCGGGGGCCCGAGTCGACGACGATGGCACCGCCCAGCAGTCCGCGGATCCGGAACGCCCGGTCGAGCGGTGACCGGCCGTACGCGCGATACGAGAAATTCCCCGGACGGGCCGCGCGCACCACCAGCTCACGGGTCTCGCCCGGCGGGACGACGACCGAGTCGAGGCCGGTTCGCTCCGCCCCGGACAGGCTTGCGGGGAGGACGAACGTGAGCGTGTCGCCCGCGATCCCGTTCCGGATCCGGGCGCGAATCAGGGTCCCCTGCGGCACCCGAATCAGCGGGCCGGGTGCCGAAGGGGCCCGGCCCGCTTCGGCGAAGGCCTCGACCGGTAGCCCTGGGAGGGAGTCGCCGTCGGGGTGCCACATGGCGCGCCTCGCTTCGAGAGAGAGGTCGAGCGCGCCGTCTCGGAGGGTGCCCGCGGCGATGCGATTGTCGTTGGGTGCGGCGACCGGGAACGCCTGTCGGGCCGGCGGCGGGCCCGCCGCGAATAGCGCGGCACAGGCGACTACCAGGGAGCGTCGGTCAGGCATCGGGAGTTCGAGTAAGGGAAGCAAGAAGTTAGACGAAACAGAGACCAGGTGCGAGCATTCCACTCACTCCTGGCCACGGGTCCAACGCAGGAGCAAGCGCAGGTCGCGCCAGCCGTAGCCTCCATGAAAGTCGCCCTTCTCACTGTAGAGTCGCTCAGCGCCGAACGACTCGTAGAAGCCGTTCGACGGGTTCGTCGCCTCACCGAACAGCAGCATCGAGGTCACGCCCTCGTCCACGAGCCGCCCCGCTACCGCGCACAGCAGGCGCCGGCCGAGCCCTTGTCGATGCACGCGTTGCAACACGTAGATCATGCTGAGCTCGCCTTCAAACTCAGGCGAGTTTCCCTCGTGAGGTGCTCCCTTCGCGAAGCCAAGCAACTTGCCATCATCGTCTTCGATGACATAACAAAACCAGCTACCGTCCTGTAGATCGAAGCGTTCGAGCCATTGACGCTCCCTCAATTCGTATGATGGTCCGGTCGGTCGTCCGCCACGATGCGTCTCGTTGAAGGTCTGCACCTGCAACTCGGCCAACCTTGGAACATCCGCTTCGTGCGCGAGTCGGAGGGTAAACGTCATAGCTTACTCGGCACGTTGAATGACCGCCTAACGGATCGCATTTTATCTGCGAGGGCTATCGACCGGCCGGTTGGGGCAGTGGGACCACGCTAACCGGAGCGTCCCAGACAATCCTCCAGGCACCATCGGCTTCCCGACGCCAGAGGACGAC
>Ga0209486_10000294_pt1 | contig 23323 bp, 19 predicted proteins | sample NCCompost_FD_187518 | JGI IMG/M metagenome (GOLD analysis project Ga0209486, IMG submission 187518) | Agricultural soil microbial communities from Utah to study Nitrogen management - NC Compost (SPAdes) (version 2) | ecosystem: Environmental > Terrestrial > Soil > Agricultural land | place...
GCCAGTCGACCATCCGCCCGAGCAACAGAACGCGCGTGAAGACGGAGATCGATCCGATGTACATGAAGAAGTATCCGATCGTCTGCTCCGTAACCTGAAAGCGTGCGTTCAGAAAGAGCGCCAGCACCGAGAAGCTTCCCTGAAACGCGCCGATGGCGATCGCATACGTCCAGATCAAACGCGACGAGGGCTCTCCGGAATGAGAGATCACGCGCCAGATAACTTCGCGCGACTTTCGCCGCGGTTGTCCATCCGGCGACTGGTGCTCGGCAGGATCGCGTGACTCGGTCAGATAACGCGAAGCAAAGGCGATGTTCAGAAGACACAGTCCGGCGGCGATAATTCCCGGCGCAGCCTGGCCCATCCGCCACGTCGCCGGCCCAGGCACCACGTCGTACCTGCCCAGCGCGATCGCAAGCGAACCAAGCACCGGTCCAAGCGCGACGCCGAGGTTTGTCGTAGCCGATAACCAACCGAGCGCACGCGCGCGATCCTGCGGCGCGGTTGTGTCCGCGACGTAAGCCTGAATCACACCAACCGTTCCGCCGCCAGCGCCCTGCACAATTCGCGAAATGAACAGCAGCAACAGCGACTCGGCGAATCCGAAAATGAGATAAGCGATTCCCGACGCAGTTAATGCAATGAGCACCACGGGTCGCCGTCCGACGCGATCGGATAAACGACCCCACATCGGCGCGCTGAACAGTTGGGCCACAGTGAAAGCCGCGATGATGAAGCCGACGATGATGCCGATCCCGAAGTGAAATCCGAGAATGTTGACGCCCTGGCCCCCCAGCGATTTCACATAGAACGGCAGGAGCGGAATGATCATCAGCAACCCGACCATGTCGAGAAACGCGGTGAACATGAGCACGAGCAGCTTCGGCGGAATCTTGCGCACTTCTCGCCACAACACGTACAGGAGGCCCGTGCCGATTACGACGAGAAAGATGCGTACGATTGGAGACTGAAACGAATGTGTGATGTTTTCCTGGATGATCATCCGAGTTGCCGCTCGCATGATACACCAAGTGTGACAGAGTGTTTCTTCCGGGAGGAAGCGCTTGTTCCCGGCAAGTGGCTTGATGAAGCGTTAAGGTTCGGACAGCAGTTTTTAGCAGAGCGCGCTTATTATCAACCTCGTAACACTCAAGTCTGATCTCGGTTGATCAAAGAGAGCCAGACGCTTTCGACGTCGTTCGGTGCGGTTTTCTTCATTCGCTGCAACGCCCATGTGAAGTGGTGAGCGTGATTCTTCGACCTTGCCAGACTCGAAAGTTGAACATCGATGTCTTTAAGGTAAACTTGCGATTCAACATCAACGCCACTACCGAGGAAATCCGACAACAACTTGACGTCGACTCGCATTAGCATGAGGAGCAAGACTTCCTCTCCGGTCCACTTGCTTCCCACTGACAGTACTCGGTGAATACGTTGAATCGCCCGTTCCTGACCGTTTCTTACTTCTCGAAGAAACCGCTCGTCCAGATCTTTGGTGACGCGAGACCGCCACGCAGCGCGTTGTTCCGCAGGGAGCCTCGCGCTGGCGTGGAAGATCTCAGCAAGGGCAACTGCCGCGCTGTACCAGGCTTGCTTGAGAAACTGCTCCTGGTACAACTGAAAGTGTTTCTCAAGAGCGCTGTTAGTAAGGTTCACCGTACCCCCTGCGAAACTGCGACGGTGCCGTCTTCGGCAGCGTAATGCCGATGTTTCTCAGATATTGTTCATTAACCGGCATGTGAGTAAGTATAACGAACCGATTTCGCGACACGGAAGTGAACATATACCAATCCGGCCCTAACTGTGTCACGTAAGCGATCTTACTCTGCTGGCAGTGATAGAAGTTAAATTTCCAATGTTGCAGCTGCATGTGAAATCTCGCCTGGTCATAGTATTGAGCTGCCGTTAATTCACTATGACGTTTTGCGTGATCCTTCAGATTGCGGAAGGTTGGATACCTTGCGCGAGGCATTCTCGAGAGTGGCTCAAACCGTAGCACTGGGCCGTTTCTTCTGGCAACGTTTCTCCTTGGTCTCCGGAAGTCGTTAACTGACGGATTCCATTCGGGTGTTCCCCCCGGCCCAAGCAATCCACCTAGACCGGCTAACTGGCCCAGAGAGCCAACAACCCGTCCGAGAGCAAATGTGGCGACTTGTGTTAGCGCGGTTTTCCAACTACCCAAGGCCGGAATCGCCACTGCTGCCGAGAGCCCAGCGTGTATCCACCCAAGTGCTGTCGTGTGAGTACGAAACAGAACCGACGAGGTCACGGACGTGCCGAGCACACTGGAACTATTCGCAGCTTGTAGCGCCCAGAAACCTAACCCTGAACCAAGACTGATCACCGTCAACGCCACCGTGGCGGCAATGATGAACCACTTGCTCGTCAACACTTTCCAAATCGCTTTAAACAGTTTCTTGAAGAACAGGCCATCCGGATCGATCGCGTTGACGGGATCGTTGACGCAGTAGGCGTACATGTTCAGCGTTTGCGGATCGATAGGATCAGTTGCTTCGAACCCGATCGGATCTACTTGCGTGAAGCGCCCTTGTTGGTTGTCGTAATGACGATTGACCGCATAGTCCAGGTATTGCAAAGCAGCGACTGGCGATCGTTCGTAGGTAGTGAAACGGCGGTTGGTAGCGCCTGTGGATTCGTGTGGTAAAGCAGTGCCAAATGGTAAATGGACTTGCTCAAAGTAACTGGTGTTTTGAGCATTGGTAACGAGGCGAGTTCCCAGCCGATCAGGGTGATTAAAATCGGCCAGAGTGCCGCCGGAGCCAGTGGGCGTCAAAGTCGACAGCAACCGGTCTCCAAGATAGACGTAACTCTTGGACCATACGGGAACCACTGAGCTGCCGGTTTCGGTGTATTCGGCGGCGATCAAACCTCCCGACGGTGCGAAGTATGTTCGCGTGCCGTTCTCCTCCGTAAGGAGCCGCTTATTATCAAAGCCGTAAGTAAAACTGGACAACACGGTGGTATTGTCGTCAGCTTTAATTCTTACGAGACGGTTCGCGGCGTCGTACTGGAAGCGATGCCAAACCCCTCCGGGAACCTGGACCCGGGTCTGGTTTCCGGCGGCGTCATAATTCCAGCCCGGACTGTTAATTCGGTTCGTGGCCGGATCGAAATAGATAAACTGATTGCCGTCGGGAGCGACCGTTGCTCCGCCGGGCGGCGCGTATGGACTGGTCCCAGCCACTTTAAAGCTGTACTCCGGGCACACCTCGAACGCCAGACGAACATTACTCCGCCCAACGAGAGGCACTTGACTGGTCCAATGAGTCCATCCTCCTGAATCCGGCTCACGGAGGAGGAAGGTTTTGTACAAATCCCAAACGAACTGTGAATCCGTTCGATTGCGATTGATGTATTCCTGCGAACTGAAGATCGTACTGCCCAGGTTCCGCATTGCGGTGAGAAACTGAGTCTGTCCCTGAGCGTAAGCTGACTGCAACGCACTCAGCCAACTGGACAACTCGCCGGACGAAGGTTGCCGGTTCAAACCATACTGGTAGAAGTTCCGAACGTATTGGTCAGCGTTGAAAGAGTAAGCGTTGTGGCGGTTACCATAGCGATCGTATTCGTAGCGCTGTGCCCAGTTGACGTTCTGTCCGCTGGTGGCCCGCGTTAACCTTCCCAGTGCGTCGTATTCGTAGCCGCGATTCTTGTTACTGTCGAGGTTATTGGTGGTGGAGACAAGCTGCCCGGTGCGTTTGCCGTTGGCGCCGGCGTAGTTGTAACTGAAGTTAAGCAAGGTGTTGCCATTGCGAGTGACAGTCTGGTTATACGCGTGGGGCGTGGCGTCGAGTAGTGGCCCAACAGCCTTTGACCCAAACACGGCAGAGGACCGGCTTTTTGGGTAACTCCATTGTCAGCAGCCACTGACGATGGAGCTTTTCTTTCAAACTGACCGACGCGCCCACGTACAAACCGTTGCACACGGAGATACACTCGCGTATGGGGAGTACGCCTATGAAACTAACAGAGTTTTTTCGAGCAGAGCTCGATCGCGAAGTCGAACGTTCCCGCAAAGCACTCGAACAGGTCCCGAACGAACATTACAACTGGAAGCCGCACGACAAATCGATGATCTTCGGTTATCTCGCGGACATGATCGCGACGATGCCGAGTTGGATCACGATGGAGATCGACCGCGACGAATTAGACATCGCACCCGCCAAAGGTGAGGGCACGAAACAACCCCCGAAAGAAACGAAGGACGCGCTGCTCAAGGCGCTCGACGAGACCGCGGCCGGCGCTCGTGCCGCACTCGAAAAGACGTCTGACGAACACTTGTTGACGAAGTGGAAACTGCTCGCAGGCGGAAATGTCGTGTGGGAACCAACACGCGAGGAGGCGATCCAGGACACGATCAATCACTGGTCGCACCACCGCGGACAAATGACGGTTTACCTGCGCTTGATGGGCGCAAAAGTCCCGGCACTTTATGGCCCATCGGCGGACGATCAGAGTTTCTAAACAGCGCGCGCGATTAAGTGGAACACGGGTCTGTGTTCATTTTGCTTTAATCGTCTGGCCCACGTGGTTTCGAATTCCGACCATTGAGCGGCAGGCACAGATCCGTGTTCCAAAACCTCAAATCCAGCAGATCGATAACGTTCAGTGAGTTGATCGGCAATATGGTCGTTAATCACGACTTCCAACAACGCACCCGCTGAACAGATCCGTCTTACGTGCCGAAGAATATCGACGTCGCCAGTAGCGAAGACGCGCAATAAACTGCCCCACGGAAAGTGCACGTGCACTTCATCGGCGACGCCGTCCAACTCCGGCGGCAGATCTTCAACCGCCGCCTGAATGAAAAGTACGTTCTGCGCACCGCCCTTCGACGGCTTCCGATGAATCTTCTCCGAGATCTTCTCGAGGGGACGGACGTTCGGATCTATCCCGATGTAGAACTTGTTCGGGTTCTGACGCGCAGACTGGTACACAAAGCGCCCGTCGCCGGTCCCGATATCGATGATCACTCCTTCGCCGGTAAGGGGCGATAAGTTCTTCAAAGGCGTCTCTATCGAGTTATCACTTGGTGCTGCCACGAATTGATTTGATCATATTGTTCCCTTTCGTGCAGGAGATATTACGTAGATGCCAGTTCTATCTCAAGCGCTGTAATCAACGCGTCCGTCGCAGCCGGCGTTTGCACAGCCACGCGCAGGTACTGTTCGCTCGAGCCAATCTTGTTGCTGCACTCACGGACCATCACGCCGTGATTCGCCAAAAGCCGGTCGCGCAGCTTGCGTCCTGAGATACGAACCGGCAACTCGACAAACAGAAAGTTTGCCTGCGACGGGTAAACTGTGAGCTCCGGAAAATCGGCGAATCGCGCTTCCATGTAGCACCGGTCTTCAGCAACTTGCGCGAAGCTGGCGAGAAATTCCGATTTGAAGTTCGTTAGGCATTTCAAAACGTAAGCGGCGAGACCGTTGATGTTCCAGAACGGGAGTTGATCGCGTAACTGCCGGGCGGTTCTATGGTCCGCAACCGCGTAGCCAAGTCGCACACCATGCCAGCCCAGCGATTTCCCCATACTCTTCACGACGATCAGATTCGAAACCTCGTTCACATGGCTCGCGGCGCTCTTCAACTCAGAAAAATCGATAAACGATTCATCAACAATCACCGCGTCGAGATCTTCCAGCAAGAATGAGAGTTCTCTGATCTCGTCCAACGTAAACCAGGCGCCGGTGGGATTGTTGGGATTCGAGATAACCAGCGTCCGCGCATTCACCTCCCGCACGTGCGCGACGATCTGGTCCACCGTCAATCTGAAATTCTTCTCGCGCGTTCGCACAATTGGGTGAATCGGAATGTGCAGTTCCTCCGGCAGGTCCGTCCACCGGCTGAAGGTCGGCACGGATGTGACGATCGGGCCACGGGTACGCTGGCAAAGATGCGTGATGATTTCAGTTGAGCCATTGCACGGGACAATCGTTTCAGGTGCGAGCCCCGTTACGTCGCTGATGTGTTGCTGATGTACCTCCGCATAGTCCGGGTAGTACCTCAGGATCTCGGGCAAGTGTTCGTGGACCATCTGGACCAACTCTACCGGAGGAAAGTGAAGGTTCACCGGAATGCAAAAATCCAGCAGCTCACCTCTGAAAACAGAATTGTCCCTGACCGAAAAAAAGGAGGGATTGTGCGAACGCACGTTGAATAGCTTCCCGATCTGTTCGTTGCTCATACGTAGATCTCCGTTCTGTTCGACGTTCGATTACGTTGAATTCTTCCCGAAGTTTTTTGGGAGATGAGAGCAACAGGAGAGATCTAACTAGACCAGAGAACGACTCGCCTCAGAAAACTTGCGCGTAAAAGAAAGGAGGGTGAGAGTTTTTGTTAGACCAGTGATCGAATCCAGCCGCCGTCGACCTGGATCGACGTGCCGGTGATGTAACTTGCGCGTTCCGAAACCAGAAACGCCGCAAGCGCCGCAAACTCGCGCGGCTCGCCAAGGCGGCCCATCGGGATCTCTTGTTCCCATTTGCCGCGAAACTCTGCTGCGCTGATGCCGAGTTTGTCGGCCATCATTTCAGCTAACTCCTCCAAACGTTCAGTTCGCGTGTAACCGGGCAGGATGTTGTTGACTGTGACGCCGTCTGCAGCGACTTCGTTCGCGAGGGTTCGCGCAAATCCTGTCAATCCGGCGCGCAAACTGTTTGATAACATCAGGTTATCGACCGGCTGTTTTACCGCGATCGAGGTGATGTTGAGTATTCGTCCCCAACGTCGCTCCTTCATGCCTGGCAGGACCTGACGCGCAAGCTCGATCGCGCTGAAGAGCGTCAGCCGTGACGCCTGTTCCCATTGTTCGCGGGTGAGCTGATCGAACCGTCCTGCCGGTGGACCACCTGCATTCGTGACCAGGATGTCGATACGTCCGAATCGCTCGTTACCTGACTGGACCACCCGCGCCACCTGGTTCACATCGGTCACGTCCGCCGGCACAGCCAACACATGCGCGCCAGTACTGTCCGCGATTGCCGCTGCCGTTTCTGCAAGCGTCGCCGGATCGCGCGCACACAGAACGAGCCCGGCGCCCTCGGCCGCAAGTTCCTCGGCTACGGCGCGTCCGAGTCCACGGCTCGCTGCTGCTACGAGCGCGACTTTTTCTTTGAGTCCGAGGTCCATTTACCGGCGCAGGTAGTCGTCAGTCTTGTTGAGCCAATCCTCACGTGGCGGACTGAACACGTCGACGTCGAGCGTGTCTTCGAGTGCTTCGGCCTTGTGTTGGACCATCGAAGGAATGTGCAACACTTCGCCGGCGAGTACGTCGATCACCTGCGATTCATCCGGACCAATCCAGAAACGCAGTCCACCCTCGAGGATGTATGTGATCTGCTCGTTTTCGTGTGAATGCCGTGGTACGACCGAGCCCTTCTTGAGATAGACGTGCGAGATCATCATGCGGTCGCCCGTGATTAGCCGGCGGTCCAGGGTTTCGCTTACCTTCTCCTTCGGCATGTCGTCCCAGCGGTAGAAAGTAACATTGCGTTCACTCATTCAGTTGTCTCCGTTAGCGAAAAGAAAAACCGCTTGCCTTTATGCAACCAAGTGGCTGCACAATGCAAGCGGTCAACTGAGAAGAACGGACCTGAATTAGCTCTTGGGCGCGCCGTTACGCGACCTGAGAATCTTGCGCAGTTTCATGCGCGCCTTGTGTAGCTGAGACTTCGAAGTTCCGACCGCCACGCCGAGCATCCTCGCGATCTCTTCGTGTTCATGGCCTTCGATATCGTGCAGCATGAACACCGTGCGATATCCCGGCGGCAACTGTCTCAACGCATTATCGAGCGCGATGCGATCAATCACCGGCATCGCGTTCGGGTTTTCGGTACCGCGCACAATCTGCACTGGAGTCTCACCTTCCTCGGTAGTTTTCTCCAGCTTCACACTTCTCTTGCGGAAGTGCATCAGACACTGGTTGACAGTAAGCCGGTGTAACCAGGTGGTGAACGCCGACTCGCCACGAAAGCTGCCAATCTTCCTAAAGAGCTGGATGAAAGCTTCCTGCGCGAGATCCTCCGCTTCCGCTGCGTTCTGCGTCATTCGCAGACACAACGAATACACGCGACGGTTGTGGCGCTCGTAAAGTTGTTCAAACGCGCCCATGTCACCTTCACCGGCCTTGATAGCCAGCGCATGGTCCGACTGCGGCGCAAGCTCCTGCGTTTTCGATTTCGGCTTCGCGACGAGATCGCTTTGCGCTATTGGGAAGACTTCAGCATTTGTCATAGCAGGGTTGTTAGAGCAATCGCGAGGCCACACAAAACCCCCGAAAAACCGCTGTTTTTGGCGTCGCGAGACCATATGTGGCGTCGCGGATGTGCGAAAACGGGTCTGAGGATGCGAAACCGTATACTCGTTTCAAACAGAAGGTTGCCCGTATGTGAATTTAAGCAAGTTAATCACAACACGTTTGTTATAACCCCCAATCGCCATCGCCGGACACACCAACAGGTCTTCACCCGATTTTTCGGATGAAGACCTGTTGTTAACTCACTCACTCCGCTATGCGGAAACTACGGCCGTGTTGGCGCCGCACTGCCCGTGGTTGTTCCCGTGGCGTTCATACCACGATTGATGATCATCTTCACGTCCACGCGACGGTTCTGCTGGCGGCCCTCGCGGCTGGTGTTGTCGGCAACCGCGTCCGTCTTGCCATAACCCATCGGAGTCACGAAGCGGCGCATCGGAATCTTGTGCTGCACAGCCAGGTATTGAATAACGGCGTCAGCACGCTGGCGGCTCAGCCGGAAGTTCTTCGCGTCGCTGCCGGTGGAATCAGTATGGCCGGCAACTTCGATCATGAACGCGCGCGCGCCCTGCGTCTTGGCGGCAAGTTCGTCAAGCTGTCGCTTGGCTTCCGGTGACAACACCGCACTGTTTGTTCGGAAGGTGACAGCCGTTGTCTCCTGCACGTCGAAATCGTCGAGGGCCGAAACACGCTCGTTCACCGCTTTCACTTCGGCGCGAGCTTCCGCAGCCACGGCATAGAGCTCATCCATCTGGCCTGCCATGCGTTCCTGGTTTGCTTCGACCGGACTGACGCGCGTGTCGCTGGTGATGGCGGCACGCATGTCTGATTCGTTAAAACGAATCTTCTCGGCTACGAGCGCGCCCTGGTTATCGCCGCGTCCTTCAACCTCTACGATCAAACCTCGCAGGATATCTGTGACCGGATAGCTCTTACCCCGGCGGAAGAACCCACCGTGGGTTTTGATACTGGTATCGTCGGTAATGACAACCTGATAGTCGGCGCGACTGCGGTCGCGAATCGTGAACGTATCTGCGTTGCGTTCTATTACGACCCCTCTGAACTTCATCTTCGAGCCGCTGGGAACGGAACGAATTGAGATGCTGCGTTCCCGCGTGGCCGTGCTGGTTTGTGTCGGTGTTACCTGGCCCAACACCAACGGTGCAGCCAACATCAGGACGGCAAGCGCGCAACCGGCGGTGAATGGACGAAACCTGTTAAAGCTCATAGTTTGCTCCTTCAATCCTCATAGGAATGCACTAGCCGCACTCCTGAACACTGATAGTGTCGGGGCGAATTATTAGAACAGTGGGGGCTCAAACAGGTTAGCAAATGAGGGCGAGGAAACAAAGCATAAGGGGCCGCGGAATATTGCAGGAATCTTGTATTCCTACGCAATCTCCGTTTCAGCCCCGTCTTCGTTAAAAAAGGCACAATAACACGTGCAAAATTGCTTCATCCGGCTCAGCTTGAAGGTGGTCTTAAGCCCATCATGCGCATGTAAGTAATGATGTTTCCGTAGTGCAGGTTTGTATGGCCCAGGTTCACGAACAGCGGCTTGAACTGCGAATCCTTAGCGTCGTGCGCAGCGGTGCAGCGACCGACCGCCTCCTTTAGTTTAGGCATGAGCGTATCTTTGTCCGTACTTCCCTTCTCGACCGCCTCTGAATATTCGACTTTGTTGCCAACACCGTGCGCGCAGAAGTAGTTGTACGAATCGGTGATGTGGGCGATCAGTTGACCGAAGGTACGGACCGTGTCGGTGGGTTTGTAGTTGTACTTGTCAGCCGGGACCATCTCGGCCGACTTCACCACCCAATTATTGACTGCCTGGAAGGCGTTCTTAACCTCGTCGTTTGGTGTTTGGGCTGCTGGTGTCTGGGCTGCTACAGAAACTGACAAACACAGAATAAGTAAAAAGATTCGTGGGATCATTGGGTTTTCTCCTCGACGAGTTTGTAACCGCGGATTTTGTGAATGACAAGAAGCAATACGTGAACGGTATTAAATCTGACACGAACGGGCTTAAAACAGTGATCTCTGTAATTCGTGCTCGTGCTTTATTACGGCATTAAAATCGGCGCGCGGTTCGAGTTTCGTTTCGACTGTACGAACGAAATTATCGAGTCGACGAAAGCCATCGATCTTTTCCCGGTCGCCGACTTTGGCGGCGTCGAGCGACGTCCGCAGGAATTCAATCGACTTGTCGTACGTCTTTAACGGAACTGGGAAGGGGTGGCGATCCTTTCCGCCGTGAGCAAACGAAAAACGCGCCGGATCATTGAACCGGCTGGGAGCGCCGTGGACCACTTCCGCCACGAGCGCTAGCGACTGCAGCGTGCGAGGTCCAAGATTCTCGAGCAACAGCAGCTCCGCGAAGTCGTGCAACTCGCGATCGTAAGCGACAGCGAGCACAGCGCCCAACCGTTTCAGATCCACATTTTTCTCACGGACTTCATGATGCCGCGGCAGCTTGAGATAGCGCGCGACGCTCAGCGTTTTCTCCGGACGCTCGTGGGCGATCTCGAGTAAAGCCTTCTGTGCTGGCCCCGCGTTCGCGTCGACGAGGTTCATAATCGTGCCCTGGTTCTCGCCGACGATTCCCGTATGCGGTTCCGCAACGAAGTCCTTAACCGTGGCAGAGTGCCAGTGATACCTACGCGCGAGGCCGTTACGATCGTTCAAACCTTGTTGGACCACCGCCCACTCACCATCCGCAGCCAGGACAAAGTTGTGCAAATAGATCTGGAAACCGTCGGCAATGGCGTTGTTGTCGATACGCGCGGTGAGCCGGCTGGTGCGCACGAGTGATTCGCCGTCAAAGCCGCGCCGGTCCCCGAGCACACGCAACTCAGTCGGCGTATTGCGTGAGAATCGTCCGCGTCCGCCGCAGATATAGAGTCCGAGTTCGTCGGCCTTCGGTGCGAGGCCGCGCTTCAGGGCGCCCATCACCGAGGTCGTGATGCCGGACGAGTGCCAGTCCATTCCCATGACTGCGCCGAGCGCTTGAAACCAGAATGGGTCGCTGAGACGTGAGAGGAAAGCGGAAGTACCGTAGTCGTGAACGATCGTCTCGGTAATCGCTGTACCGAGTTTGGTCATCCGCTCGGCAAGCCACTTCGGGACGCGCCCGCCGTGAAGAGGAAGATCTGCAACACCCGATCTTTTCATCCGTCTAATCCGTGTTACCGCTTACTGCCTGGGAGGTGTAGACGGTACATCACTAACACTAAACCAATCCCCTCGCCCGTCGTTGGTGCGGAGCAGTCGCATCATCTCATCGTACGTGAACGGACGCGCGCCGCGACGGCCGAACACCGAAACCTGGTTTCCGCTCTCGTCAACTGCGCGATCGCGATCGAGACCTTTGGAAACCGCGAGCGCCTCGCCTTTCGTCTTGAACGTCGCGATCAACTCGGGTCGCGGCCGCGGACTGAAACCAGCGTATTCCGGCATCGTCTCTGGCGACGTCAGTTGCAGTATCCGCAGGCCGTTTTTGCCGTCCGCGACGTATGCGAAAAGACTCGCGTTTGTCATCGCGATCTTCACTTGATGCACGTCATTTAGTGCGCCGTTCGCATTGTACTGTAGATCTAATCGCGGGCGTTCAGGCTGCTCGACGTCGACAATCGCGATCCCGTGTTTTCCGTTGGCCACATACGCGTAAGTACGCGCGACGTAAACATCGTGCGCGTCCTCTAACGGCACAAAAGAGCCTTCAACGAGACGCGCGTCCGCGAGGTTAACAACTTTCAATCCGTCGTCATCGACCACAAATCCATATCTAAATTGAATTGCTACCGCTTTTGGGTGTTTCAAAGGGATTTTCTTACTGATTTGTGGGTTGAGCGGATCGTTAATGTTGACGACTACAAGTGCCGTGTCGGTGGTGATGTAGGCATGGATTCCCGCAATGGTGATGTTGTTTGCACCGTTGAGTGCTCCATCGGGGTTGAACGCGGGACGCGCACGTTTCAAGTAATTATTCAGCGGATCTCCATCGAGTAGAGTCGCGGCATTTACCAGGATCAAACCTTCGTATTTGTCAGCAATGTATAGGTAAGCGTAAAGCGGATGTATCGGTTGCTCCTCATTTTCTGGACGGCGTGTGCGCGCCGGATCGACGGCGAGCGTCGTGGGCGCGGCCACGGCGGTCGCATATTTCGACTTCACCCAGAACTTCTGTCCAAAGCGTGACACCGGCGCCGTTACGATCCGCTCTGAAAAGCCTTTCTGATCGATCTGCGCGACGTCGTAAACACGCAAGCCGCCTTCCCCAGCGGCGACATATGCATATTCACCTCGTAGTTGCACCTGCAAAACCTTCGGATTGCCCACATGTTCATAAAACGTCTTCAACTCGCGGCCGCCGCGCACGAACTTTTCGTAATTCGACGGATAAGCGATCTGTTGCAACGTGCTGCCGATTACGGCTTGCGGTTCGGTGTGCTCGGTCGCTACGACCACTTCAAGCGCGTGATCGGCGGCAACGTAGACAAACCGTCCCATGAAGTTGACGAAGTTCGTTCCCTGCAAAAGCAACTGGGCTAGCCATGCATTGTTGTCGTTCTTCGTCGAGACATGACAATCGGAACACTGCTTCGTTTCAGTTGAACGCACCGTGTGCGGCACGTGCGTGTTGAACGCCTGACCAGCGAAGCCTTCAGCGGATGTCGTTTGTTGTTGCGAATAGATCCATTCGCGGTTCTGGTTCTGCGAACTCACGAGGACGGCGGACGACGAGCGCACCGGAGCGACGCGCTTGCCAGTAACTGTTCCATCGCGACCGAGCATGAAAACGTCGTCACGCAGCACCTGGAAATTGTATTGGGTGTAGTTGCGCGTGTCGCCGCCCTCGTTATGACGGTTCGGCATTTTGCGATTGGCCTGCATCGACAGGTGACAACCAAAACAGCTCGTCATCCACGACGAATGACATGCGACACAGGTCATGTCGTTATCGCGATGAGCCAGTTGGTTTGCGTCGGACGGGACGTCGCCCCACGTTGTGTTGTCCTTGCGAATCGTCTTTGCGTAACGCGACTTTTCATTGTAGTCGCGGGCGGTGGGCGTGACTGTATCGACTGTTTGTGGGACACGCCACCAACGGCCGGGGACGACCATCGAATTCTGCATGATGTCGCCGTTCTTTAGATCGATCTCCTGCCCGTGTTCATCTTTTCGTTTTCGATCGCGCGTCACGCGTTGAAACAGCGGAATGCGCGTGCCTTCTTGATCACGAACACGAATACGCGTCAGATCCTGGCCCACGAGTGGCTGGTTCTGGGTCTTGCGACGCTCAGCGGCGGCGCCCATCGCAGCGGCTGCCGCGGGACCGGAAGTAAACAACGTTGCCTTCTTCTGGATCGTTCCGTGACAGTCTTCGCAGGTTATTTCGATCGATGCGCGCGGTTCGTTGTAGAGGTTGCCGTCGCCGTGTGAGTCCTGGCGGAAGTGACAGTCCACGCAGTGCATTCCGCGTTCGAGGTGAATGTCGTTGAGATGGACCGCTTTCTCAAACTTCTTCGGATCGTCAGCCGCAACGATACTTCCCTCCGCATCGAGCAGGTTGCCTTTGCGATCGCGTTTGTAGACCTTGCGAAACAGCCAACCGTGACCGTGTGAATCGCCAAACTGTGTGTTCCGCAGCAGCAAGTTGAAACCCGCCGTGCCGGTCTTTTGTAGAAAATCAAGGTTGGACCACAGCCCGCGCAGGCTCGAACCTTCGGGATTGCGATTCAGTTTCTCCTGCTCCTCGTCCTGACTCGGGTTGTGCTGCTTCGTGGGATAAAGATTCTTGCCGTCGCTCTCGTTGTCCCACCAGGTAAGACCCATGTAGCTAGCGACCATGTTCGTGCCGGGATGCATGTGGCAGACCATGCACTGCGAACTCGGGATCTGGCTCGTAAACTGGTGTTTGATGGGATGACCCGATTCGTTTTTCGGAATGCTCGTGTCGGCAGTTTGTGAGCGGCCGAGGTTTCCCGCCAGCTGGTAGAAAGCCGAATGCGCCGGCTCGCGATCGTTGGCGTAGATCACGTGACACGCAGAGCAGCCAGACGAGCGATAGTCGCCGGGGTGATCGTTTGTGCCGAGATGGTTCAACGTCGGATCGAGCAGACGCGTCTTCTGCAAACCGAGAAACACGGGATCGGTTCGATTCGCAGTACCCAACCCGCGAGGACTCAAGCCTTTGTCCGGTTTTCCCGGTTCTTCTTCTTTGTCTGGGAGTCCCACCTCCAAGCGCCGTTTGCCGCCACGTTCAAACACACGCAGCACATTGCCCGGTTGTGAGATCTCCCACCGCGGGATCGGATCGATCAACTCGAGCAGGCCTTTGATTCGACGCTGTTCTTCCGTGGTCGTTTGCAGCAGGGTTTGCGGTTCGCCGTTTTCGCTATAGCTCTCGCCAAAACGCGGGTCTTTCAAATGGAAACCGCCGTTGTTATAGAGCGCCGCGCCCCAGAGCATCGCGCCGTGCGTCATCATGCTGCGCGGCACGTTCTTCGATTCGATTTCATGACACGAAGAACTGCCGCACGTCCTGGCTGCGACACGCAGATCGCCGGGGTTGATGAAACGCACAAACTCCCAACTCTCGCGATTCAGAAGCGTGTTGGACCGTTCAGGATTCCCTCCGCTGTACTTACCCTCGCGCCACCACTCGCGCGGAAACCGCGGCTGCACGTGCGCTTCGTCTTTAAGGTTGGAAGCCGGATTCCCACCGTGACACGCCGTACAACTCAAACCAACCGCATCTTTGCCCTCTTTCAGTTTCTCGAGGGTCTCGGTGGTCCCATACTTGTGCATCGGCTCGATCATGCCGTGACACGTGACACAGCCCTCGAGTTTCAACAACGTTTTTGGCTCTTGTCCTACATAAGCATTCGCAGCAAACGACAGGACGCAAACGAAAGGAATCGCGCCAAGAAGGAATGAAAACCTGGTAGAAGCTCGACTCAAGCTTTGGCCCTCAGTGCGCTCTGTGTCTCTGTGGTTTATTCGACCACCGAGACACAGAGAACACGGAGTCAGAGTATTCGTCTATGAATTCCGTCTTTTAACACAACGACATTGAAGTTGATCAGTAAACCCACTTTCCACCCGCCAAGACGAAGGTAAGTCAATAGCTGGGCATCATGGATTGGAGCCAAGTCTCTTACACATTTGATTTCCACAACAACTAATTCGTCGACCAAGATGTCAATCCTATACCCGCAATCTAGTTGGACGCCCTTGTATTGCAGAGGTAATCCACACTCTCGCCGAAAATTGATGCCGCGCAGCGAGAGTTCTCTGCACAAACATTCCCGGTATGATGACTCAAGCAATCCTGGACCAAGCGTGCGTTGAACCTCAATAGCAGCACCAATAGTTTCATACGTAAGCTCATTGACGTGAGGATTCATGGGCTTCTTCCTTCCTTTGGGTTAAAAAACAAGTTTTATCTGCGCGAATAACGAATACAGCATCTTCTTCGGACTGATCACATCGGGCTGACAGAAGTCTTCAACTCCCGGCGGACAATTGCGATTCGCGTCAGTGAAAATATCGCGGAACCCACGCCCCGTTTGCAGCGACGCGGCTCCGAACGTCATCGTGAAGTTGTTAATCAGAAACGGCCGGTACGCCACACCTAAACTGTAATCAAACCCGATGTCGTGCCGGATGCGGTTTTGAAACAACACCAACTCCAGCGGCTCCGTCCGATGAAACCGCAGATAGTTCGCGTTGAAGATAGCCTTGATCCGCTGTGTAACTTCAACATCAACACCCGCGTTGTAAATAAAGATTCCCGGATTCACGAAGTTTGCCTGACCCTGAGTCTTGCTGCTGCGCAAACTCGGTAACAGGCTATTTGGTTGGACCAGGCCGACACCGGTTTGCGTCAGACGAATTCCGTTGCGCACCCAGAATGAAAACTGTCCACCAACAAAATTCGGATCGTCGAAGATCGCGTCGAAGCCAGTTCCGCGATCGTCAGTCGCGTTGCTGTCGCCTTGCGCGAAGAAGAACGAGCTTTTGAAACGAAGATAGTCGCGATCGACCGACAGCTCGGCGGCGGCCATGTGCGAGCGCACGTCGACTCTTCTTCCGGCAATCGGATTGTGCTCGTCGTGTCCAAAGGCGAAGTAGTAAGCGTGCGAAAGATTCAGCCGGCCGAGGTGCCCGTCGCCACTGAAACCAATATAACCAACTTTCACCGCGTGCGGCCGCGCATCGCCAATCAACGCCGGGCGGACCAGAAACCCGTTGCGATCGAATTCAACCGTGCGGCGGTCGTCGTTGTAATGAAAACTTCCCTGGATCGTGTAGCCCTTGCGGATGAAATCCTGCCGGAAGACGTTCGCGATGTAAACGTTTTGATGCCGCGTGTCGAAGCGATTCAAACCGCTGTTCGTGTCTTTCTCGAGCATTGAGAAGTACGCGGCATTGAATTGGACGCGATTGTTGTCTAACGCGCCAAACACGCGCGCGCCGAGATTGTTGTCGGAGAAAATGAAGCCGCGAAAGTCGGAAACGAACGGTTGAATTCCCGCTCGGACTGAAACGAAATCGTAGTTTGCGTTGACGTCGGCAAGCTTCACTTCGCCGAACGCCTCTTCGAATGATGCATGCCAGTCCGTGCGGTTCGTGCCGCGACGGACGTCGATGTTCACGACGCCGTTTTCACGTGCGTCGAGATAGTTTGGCACGCTGAACGTCGGAGAGAACTTTATGGCCCAATTGCGAGGTTTGAAGACCGTGTCGCCGTGAAAGAGTTCGAAGCTGAACTGGACAGTCTCTGAGGCGGCGAACTGTTCGGGCCGGCCAAAGAACTCACCACTCACGGGATCGACGCTGCTCACGTCGGAAGGCGTCGGCGCGCGTCGCTGTTCGACATTCGTCGAGCTGACGGCGGTCAGAATCAGGAACAGTTTGTCGCCTTTGATTGGGTAGTCGCCCTTGAGAACGTTCTGGTTGTAAGGGTCCCACCAGCGTCCTCGTTTGAATGGAATGTCGCGGCCGCGCGCGCCGCGATCGCCGTAACGATCGTATTCCGGAAAGGTGACGCGCCATCGATCGGGAGTCTCGCGTCGCTGCGGCAGTGGAGTTGTTTGACCAGCGGCGGCGGGTGGGGCAAGAGGAATGTCGATGACGATTTCCTTGCCCGGTTCGATGATCGCGTTTTCAAGCGTATCGCCGCGCACGATCGCGAAGTTGCCATAGTTTTTGTCTTTCTCAAACAGCGCGACGTGGGGTTGGTCTAACGTAAGGCGATACGCGCCGGCACGAAGTTGTAACGAATAACTGCCGTCCGAGTTGGTCCGAGTGCGATTTATTTGGCGGGTGACTTGATTCGTCACGAGGACAACTGCGTTGGCGACCGGCTCTCCGGTGGATGAACGAACGACGCCTTTAAGTCTGCCGGGGCTCTGGGCCACAACCGGAAGACAACTTACGAAAACCAAGCACGTCAATGCTGTTGTTCTCAGTGAGCGACGGCGCACGCGATTCGCGTTTTACCACAGATCGGCGGGATTACACAGATAAAATTTGTGATACATTGTGCGCCGATGTGGCGTCGAATGATCTTCGTGTCGTGTGTGCTCTTCGCCGTCTATGCTGGGGCGCAACAGAGCGGCCCAATCCTGATCAGTCACACAGATTCGACGCGCGCCATCTCTTTCGATTCCGTCACGCGCCGTCGCGAACCTTTTTCAACGACCACGCAGATCAAGTTTGGCACTGATCACGCTACCCGCATCATGCTGTTTGCCATGAACCTGAGTCTGCAACCAGGCGATACGGCAAGCGCCGTAACTGCAGAAGCCGAAGATGCGGCGCACAACATCTATTCCCTCGTGGTTGAGAGCGTCGTTAAGGTAGAAGAGCAGCCGTGGGCCACGTCGATCATAGTGCGCTTGGATAGCAATCTACCGGAGACGGGCGATGTGTTGGTGCGGATTAAATATCGTGGCATCGCGAGTAATCGTGTGCGTGTGGGTATTGGCCAAGTCGGGGGTGGACCACCTGACGACATCAACGCGATACCAACGCCCGGCTTGGCCGGGCCGTTCGATCAGCCCACACACGTAGCCGCGACAACCCTAACGCCGACGGACGTGCAAACGATCATTCAACAAGCTGCGTCGGCTGCGGAGTCTTTGAACAGAGCGGTGACGATCGTCGTCACGGATCGCGAAGCTAACGTGCTCGGATTGTTTGCCATGACCGGCGCGCCGGCGACGTCGACCGTCCGCAGCGTCGGCACGCTTGGTCGCGGTCTCGAGGGCGCGGTCGTACCCGCCGCCGACGCCGCTACAGCGAAAGCCGCAACGGCAGCGTTCTTCAGCACGACCGGCAACGCATTCTCGAGCCGTACCGCGGGCTTCATCATCCAGGAACATTTTCCGCCGGGAATCAGCTTTCGCGCGGGTGGGCCACTTTACGGCGTGCAGTTTTCGTCGTTGCCATGCAGCGACATCAAGATACCTTCGGCTCGACTCGGTTTATCAGCGGATCCCGGTGGTCTGCCGATTTACAAGAATGGTCTGCCGGCGGGCGGCATCGGTATCGAAGGTGACGGACTTTACACGGTGGATCGCATTCCTACCGACAACGATCAACCGTTCGAAGAGTTGATCGCGGCGTCGGGAACGCGCGGTTTCCAGGCGCCGAGCGGAATAACGGGAGACAAGATTCTCGTCGACGGCATCCGTCTTCCTTTTTCAAATGTCGCGAGCCCGCCCGCGCCAACAAACGTCGCCAACATTGCGGGCGCGGTCATTTCGTTCCCCGGCGGCATGGCGCCGGCATCCGAGTTTGTGCCGCAGACTGTCGGCGGGATTAGCGGCGAAGTCAGTCCACGTTTCTTTCCCTTCATCGCCGGGACCGCGCCAGTTGGCTCTAATGCATTAACCTCCACCGACGTACAAACAATCATTTCGCGCGCTGCCCAGCAGTCCAACATAACGCGTGCGGCGATCAGACAACCACTGGGCAGTAATGCACGCGTGACGATCGCAGTAGTTGACACGGCGGGCGTTGTGCTCGGCGTGTTTCGCCAACAAGATGCGCCGGTGTTTGGCTTCGACGTTGCAGTACAGAAAGCGCGTACGGCCGCATTCTTTTCGACCTCAAACGCCGCCACGCAATTGCGTGCGGCGGGTTTTGGATCCTACATGGACCGCGCAGCTGCGGATGGTTTGAATTTCAATGGCGCGTTTGCTTTCAGCGATCGTGCGATTGGATTTCTGCATCGCCCGTTCTTCCCGGACGGTATCAACGACACCGCTGCGGGACCGTTGAGCGCACCGCTCAACGAGTGGAGCCCGTTCAACGTTGGGCTGCAACTCGATCTGGTCCAGACCGGGTTTTTGGCGTCGTTAGGTGGACCAGCAGTTCCCTGCACTTCGATTCCGGGTCTGCCAAACGGCATTCAGATTTTTGCCGGCAGCGTCCCGCTCTTTAAGAACGGTGTGCTGGCCGGTGCAATCGGCATCAGCGGCGACGGCATCGATCAGGACGATCTGATTGGCGCTGCCGGTGCGAATGGTTTTGCGGCGCCGGTGAACGTCAGGTCGGACCAGATTTTTGTGCGCGGTGTGCGTTTGCCGTTCTTGAAGTTTCCGCGTAGTCCGAATCTGTGACCACAAAAAGGCACAAAAAGCACAAGAGGCACAAGAGAGTAAGCCAATGAGGTTGGTGATAACACTGGTCGTGCTGTTGCTGGTCGCGCTGGCCGCAACGACTGCGCTGACCCAAACACCGACGGGCGTGCTGCGCATACGCGTGCGAGTAAAAGCTGACGACGCGTCGCCGTTACGCGGCCTCGCGCGAAAACGGTTCTTCCTAATCCCAGGCACACTCGAACAGAACCGAACGCTAACCGACGCGATCGAGCGACAGACGCTCGTCACACGCGATTGTTACTACCGGAAACTCGGCGCGAGCCAGGCGCTGATCGACTGGCTTAAAACCGGCGACTGCGAATCCGTCTATTGTCGCGAGGTCGAGCAGGAGTTTGTCGCTGGACCGAAAGCCGTTCCAGAATTTGCCACGGCGTTTGCGGCAAGTCAGAAAGAATTTGGCAGCGACGAAACGGCGCGCAAGTGGGTATCGACAAATCTCGCTCCAAACATTCGCGACGGGTTTTACAAAGACCGGCAAACAGCGATCGCGACCTTGTTGAAGCCGGCAACGGGGCGCGTGATGTCCGTCATGACCGACCGCAACGGCACGGCGTTCTTCACCGACCTTGGACCAGGAACTTTCGTGTTAACGAACGTCATTCCGACCGAGTTGGGCCAGAACGCAGTCTCCTGGAACTGTGAAGTGCAGGTAAAGCAGGGCGATTTGGCTACTGAAAAACCGTACCTCGTTTCAAACCGCAAAGACCGCCTCGTTAAATGTGTGGGCGTCGAGAAACCGCTTCCGGCGTGTGAGTGAAAACGGATGAAATTATTTCTTCTTCTCATTGCGGTTATCAGTGTTACTCAAATCGATTACTCTAAGTTTTCACACTCAACGAAGCAGCACCAGGCCGAGTGCAAGACGTGTCACGTCGTGCCAACTAAAGAATGGACCAGGCTTTCGAAGTTTCCGGATATTGTCGACTATCCGGACCATGACGCATGTGTCAGTTGTCACCGGCGGCAGTTCTTCAGAGGCGCGCGACCCCAGATCTGTTCCGTGTGTCACGAAAAGACTGGCCCGCGTGAGGCGGCGCGTTACGCGTTTCGAAATCCAACGTCTCGATTGCAATTCACGATCGAATTTCCGCACGACAAACATCAGGACGTAATTGCGAGGCTCTTTCGTCGACGAGAGCGCGTCGAACTCGCGCATGCACCGCCCCAACAGCAAAACTACAACAACTGCACGATCTGTCATGCCCCTGCAACTACAACATTCAAAGCTTCACCAACGAATCACGGATCGTGTTTCAACTGTCACTGGAAATCACAACCACCCGTCGCTAATGATTGCAAGGGTTGTCACAAATTATCGGCGCCGTACAACGCTGCTGCTGGACCAACACGAATTTCGGCAAAGTTCATACACGAAGGCGGGGGTGAGAAAGCGAACCACGTTCTCGAGTGTACGGCGTGTCACATCAACATCACAAAATCGGCAACACTACGCGGTCTCAAACCAGATGTTCCGATCACGGCGTGCACGGAGTGTCACAACAAAGACGGACTCCGACAGGACGTCAGCAAAGAATTGGCAGCGATCGATAAGAACCGAGCGTTTGTGTGCGCCTACTGCCACGATTCGAAGGTCGGGAGTCTCGATCCGCCGGCGAGTCACTATCTGATCGCCGAGCGGCAACCTATGAAGCGCAAATGAGTCACCACATCCGTGTCATCTGTGTAAGCCTTGTTGCACTGGTCTTCTGCGTGCCGGCGACGTCACAAGGGCCCGAGATCGATTACTCCAAATTTCTACACACAAGCCAACGACACAGTTCACTCGCCTGCACTTCATGTCACGAACGCACCGACAACTCCGCCACACCACGCTTCCCCGGACACAAAGCCTGCACGGACTGCCACCGCAGCCAGTTCACAATGCCTGCCATTCCGATGTGTTTGATTTGCCACAGCGACACGAAGAGCGGCAACCCACCGCTCAAAAATTTCCCGACGGCTTTCAATGAAAGATTCAATGTTAAGTTCGATCACGCGCAGCACAACAAGGGCGAAGCGCGACCGGCGCAAGGTTGTAATGGCTGTCACACGCCTGCGAACCGCCGAGTAGCTTTCTCGATTCCAACGAACCTGGCGGCGCATAACGGTTGTTACAGTTGTCATACACCGTCGAGTAAATCTTCAGCGGGGCGCGAGATCGCGTCGTGTGGTGTTTGCCACGATCAGAAGCCTTATCGTCCGACGCCAGTTAACGCGCGCTCGTATCGCTATGCGTTCAGCCATGGAGACCATGACGTACGGGAGCGACTTGCCTGTACCGACTGTCACCGTCTGACCGCGGGCGCTCCGCAAACGCGGCAGGTGAGTTCACCCGCGCCCGCCGAACATTTCGTTACAACTCGTGGAATGACGTGTTTGACGTGTCACAATGGAAAGCGCAGTTTCGGAGGCGATCTGGCGTTCAAGGACTGTCGTCGTTGCCACACTGGTCCCACCTTCAATATGCCGTAACCCCGGATAAAAAAATTGACAGCCCGTCGGCCGCCTACTTAAGATTCGATCCATGAAGATACTTCTTATCCTCCTGCTTACATTTGGTTGTGTGGCCCTCGTTTTCACCCAGCAAAAGGAAAGCAAGATCCAGCCGAAGGAAGTCGCGCTCGCGAAAGACAGCCAATCGGACAAGTATGGCGAGGTGGCTTTCAACCACGAGACCCACTCGCTCAAGAAGTACAGCCCGGATGGCTCGTCAGTGCTGAGTTGTGTCGAGTGTCACCACACAGACCAACCGGCCGCGAGCCTGAGGCCGCCATTAAGAACTTCTGAACGAAACGTTGTGTTGACCGCGGAGATTCTGGTTCCCGCGGATGCGAAGGGTGTGAAGAGCTGCCGCGCCTGCCATCTTCAGGCCGGAGACGATAGCGCGCCGTTGGCGACGATCCAGTATCCCGATAAACCAGCGCCCACAAAACTCACCAACGAGGTCGCGTATCACATGAACTGCAATCTTTGCCACGACAAGGCCATCGCGGCGCGCCCCGCGCTCAAAGGCAAGATCCCCGGTTCAAACGATTGCGTGCCGTGTCATAAACCGGCGGGTTAGTAATTCGGTTTTTGAAGAGGGCCTGTATTTAAGATGCTGACCTCTCTTTAAGATCACAGATTGTGATCTTAAACGATTCGCGTTGACTGCTAACCACCACTCCTCCGCCTCATCTTTTGTCAGTTGAAACATAAAATCAGCTGGAAATCTGTGGCGGTGGCGCTTGACTGCCTGATTAAACACGCTTGTCGAAACCCGATAAAGTTTTCCAGATCCCGATCCAGCATGACATTTTCTCCGCGAATCCGGTAAATGGACGCTTCAATTCTTTCGACTGGTATGAGGCTCTTGTCGTTCACGTGAGGA
>Ga0209486_10000295_pt1 | contig 23224 bp, 24 predicted proteins | sample NCCompost_FD_187518 | JGI IMG/M metagenome (GOLD analysis project Ga0209486, IMG submission 187518) | Agricultural soil microbial communities from Utah to study Nitrogen management - NC Compost (SPAdes) (version 2) | ecosystem: Environmental > Terrestrial > Soil > Agricultural land | place...
CGTACCGCGGCAGGTGCCAGCAGCACAGACCTGAGTCCAATGAGCGACGACCGAGTCGGATCCTTGCGGCATGAGCGTGCCCGTCCACGTACCGGAAACGTCGGTGTCAGTCAACGCAGCCGGCGCTGCCGCGGCCGCGGAGTCGGCGGGAGGAGTTTCTGCCCTGGCACAAGCAGCAAGGAATGGAACGATCAGCAGGTAGCGTCGCATGGGGTCTCCGAGAGTGAGAAACGGGGAAACGCCGTAATCAGACCGTCCCGACGATACAGGATTACGGGCTCTGAGCGCCAGATCCGCGGTGTACCCTCCGGCGCATAATCAGGAAATGCCAGAACCATCGCGGCATGAGCTGCAACGCCAGGGCCGCAAGCTTATAGCCAATTCCCGGAATCACTACCACCGGCCGCCGCCTTCGAACAGCTCGCAGCGACGACGCCACGACATTTTCGGCATTCATCCACCACCAGCCCGGGACGCCCTTCTTGTTCATGTTCCCACGCTGGTGAAACTCGGTGTGCGTATAGCCAGGGCAGAGCGCCTGCGCATACACTCCCGTTCCGCGCAGCTCGAGCGCGAGACTTTCGGTGTAGACGCGTTGCCAGGTCTTCGTGGAGTTGTAGTTGACGTTCCCGGGGCTCGTCAGAAAGGACGCAACCGAGGAAACGTTGATGATCACGCCGCGGCGTCGACCGATCATGCTCTGGACAGCCGCTTGCGCCAGGCGATGCGCGGCGATGACATGAACGCGGAGCATCGCTTCCTGGTCTTCGCGGGAAGCACGTGCAATCGACCCGCGTGTACCGAACCCCGCGTTGTTCACCAGAAGGTGAATCGGCGCCTGGTCGATGCGATCAACTACCCGTGAAATGTCCTCATCTCGACTCAAGTCCGCCGCCAGCACCTCCGACTCGGCACCGAACAGGTCACGCAGTTCCGTGGCAAGGGCATCGAGTCGCTCCGCGTCGCGCGCGACAAGCACCAGGTCGTAGCCGAGGACCCCGAGCTGCCGCGCGAATTCGCGTCCCAGTCCAGCCGACGCGCCAGTAACAAGTGCAACCGGACGATCTGCTGACGTCATTCAGTTGAAAATAGGTGGCAAGTGCAGGGTCGGCGCACCTGTTGCGCGGGATGTTTCATTTGAAGACCCGGAAACTGGAAGCGGAGGACAGACTCATGGCCGACACGATGGACGAAATACGGGCGATTGTCGCCAGGTCGCTGGACTGGGAAGAAGCTCACGCGACGCTCGACAAGGCGGTGGCCAACTTCCCGGAGCATCTCCGTGGGAAGCGGCCGCCGAACTTTCCCCACTCGGGGTGGGAGTTGCTGGAACACATACGCATCGCGCAGGAGGACCTCGCCGATTTCATGGAACGGGCCGACTACCACCAGGTCAAATGGCCGGACGACTACTGGCCCAAGTCGCCCGAACCGCCGTCGGCCGCTGCGTGGGACGCCAGCATCGCTCAGGTCATCAAGGACCGCGATCACATCAAGGAAATCGCACAGCGACCCTCGATCGACCTGACCGCAAAGATCCCATGGGGCACAGGACAGACGTACCTACGCACAATCCTCGTGGCCGTTGACCATACCGCGTATCACGTGGGGCAGATTCTGGCGGTGCGGAAGCTGCTGGATGCGTGGCCGTGAGAGGGTGAGAGGGTGAGAGGGTGCGAGGGTGCGGAGGGTACGTTAGGTGCTACTGGGAGAGGCGAAGCGGGCGAACATGGCCTTCACGTCCTCCGGGATGCGGCGGGGTTTCATCGAATCCTTGTCGACGCTCACCACCGTGAGTGACCCGCTGGCGCGGTGGCGACGGTCGTCGGCCCGGTAGAACTCGAATCGCATCGTGATGGCGGTGTTGCCGATGCGTCCGTACCACGCCTGGATGATCACCTCTTCCTCGAGCGCGGCCGGCGAGTGGAACTCGAGGTGGAGTGCTTTGCGCGGGATCCACACGCCGCGCTCGAAGCGGAGCACATCGACTGGCAGTCCGCAGACCCGGCCCATCTCGCTCTCGGCGACGCCCATGAGCCGGATGTACGCGCCGTAGTAGACGATGCCCATCGGGTCGCTGTCGGACCAGCGGATGCGATCGCGTACCTCGAACGCGTTTGGCGGTGGCGCGTCGGCAAACTCGGGATGTCGGGACTTTGCCATCACGCGCGCTCCGCGGGTTCAGGGACGACGGCGGTCGCTTCGATCTCCACGACGGCACCGGGCTCCATCAAGGCTGATACTTCCACTGCAGTCATCGCGGGGAAGTGCGCGCCGACCACCTCGCGGTACGCCTCGCCGAGTGGCTTCGCCGCGTCAAGGTAGGCCTGGCGATTCGTGACATACCACGTGAGCCTGACGAGATGTTCGGGTTGTGCGCCATCCTCGGCCAGGATTGATACGATGTTCTGGAGCGCCTGACGAGCCTGTGTGGCGAGATCGCTGCCGGCAAGCTCACCACGTTCGTTCCACCCGATCTGTCCGGCGACGAAGATTTGACGGCCGCGCGCGGAAATGCCGTTCGCGTACCCGCGCGGTCGCGGCCACTCAGCGGGTTGCAGAATCTTGTGATTCACGAGGTCTCCACGGGAGGCGCTTGACCGAGGCTTGCCTCACCCAGGCTTGCCTGCTTGAGGCGGAAGCGCTGGAGCTTGCCGGTGTCCGTCTTGGGAAGCGCGGCCACGAACTCGACGTGACGCGGATACTTGTAGGGCGCGATGGTCGCCTTCACATGGTCCTGAATGGCACGCACGAGCGCCGCGTCCCCGTCACGCCCTGGTTTGAGGACAACGAAGGCCTTCACGGCCTGCCCGCGATCGACGTCAGGGACGCCAACGACCGCGCATTCGAGCACGGCCTCGTGCTGGAGCACTGCGGCCTCCACTTCCGGCGCGCCGATATTGTAGCCGGACGAGATGATCAGGTCATCGGTACGGGCCTTGAAGAAGACATAGCCATCGTCGTCCATCGTGACGGCGTCGCCGGTCAGGTTCCACCCGTCCTGCACGTACTCGAGCTGGCGGTCGTCATCCAGGTACCGACACCCGGTCGGGCCGCGCACGGCCAGGCGGCCCACCGCCCCGTTAGGCACCGGCTGGAGCGCGTCGTCGAGCACCGCAACCTCGTAGCCGGGCACTGCCCGGCCGATCGCTCCGTGTCGCACCTCGTCGCCGGCGGCGGCGATGAAGATGTGAATGAGCTCCGTCGCGCCGATCCCGTCCAGCATCTCGATGCCGGTGGCTTCACGCCATAACGTGCGCGTGGCGTCAGGCAGTGCCTCACCCGCTGAAACGCTGGTCCGCAGCGACCGCGTATCGAACCGGCCGGGCTGTTGCTGGATCAGGAGCGCCATCTGGCGATAGAACGTCGGGGCGGTAAACGTGATCGTGGCGCGTGTCGTCGCGATCGCTTCGAGGAGCGACTCGGGCGTTGCCCGTTCCAGTAACGCGGTGCTCGCACCCACAGACATCGGGAAGCACAGCAGCCCTCCCAACCCGAACGTGAACGCGAGCGGCGGCGTGCCGATGCAGATGTCGTCAGGCGCTATCCGAAGGACCTGGTGTGCGAAGCCGGTGCACATGGCCATCACGTCGCGGTGAAAGTGCATGCACCCTTTTGGCACACCGGTCGTGCCCGACGTGAACGCGATCAGCGCGACGTCGTCGCTGGCCGTGTCGCAGGCGGTGAAGGGCGACGAATAGCGGGTAATCGCGTGCTCGAGATCACCCGAGTCCCCACCCCACATGCGCGTCGCATCGACGATTGGCCTGCCGTGGCCGGCCGCCCAGAGTTCGTCATGCAGGCGTGCGTCGCATAACGCGGCGTTGCAGTGTGCCCGCTCGATAATGACCTTCAACTCCCTGGAGCGCAGCATGGGCATGGTGGTGACGGCAACCATGCCGGCCTTGAGCGTTGCCAGCCACGCTGCGGCGAGCCAGCGCCCGTTGTATCCGCGGAGGAGTACGCGGCTTCCGGACACCAGCTCCATTTCGGTGACGAGGACGTGAGCCAATGCATCAACCTGCCCGGCCAACTCTCTGTACGTCGTCTCTTTCCATACACCATCGTCATCACGTGCGCGCAGAACGACGCGATCGCCATGACCGGCAGCGATCGCCCGATCGAGAAGTTCGACCGCCGCATTCTGGCGTGCAGGGGTGGCGTAGACCCCGGTGAGGTTCAGCACCGGCCACTGCTCTATCGGCGGCAGGTGCGCTCGCGCGAAGCCGTCGACGTGGCCGGTGGGTTGCAGCCGTGGGTTCATGTCGCCGCGCGCATCGCCGCCGCCTTCAGCATTTCACGTCCAACGAGCATGCGCTGCACTTCGGTCGCGCCCTCGTAAATGCGCAGCGCTCGGATGTCGCGGTACAGTCGCTCGATGATTTCACCGACGCGGACGCCGCGGGCACCGTGAAGCTGCAGCGCGCAGTCGATCACACGCTGCGCGAGCTCAGTCGCGCCAAGCTTCGCCATCGCTGCGACGCCCGTCATCCGGCCCGGCATCGTGTCACGCTGCCATGCGGCCCGGTATGTCAGCAATGCGGCGGCGTCGACGTCGGTCGCCATGTCGCCGATCATTGCCTGTGCGAGCGGCTGTGCCCCCAGCGTCGCGCCGAACATCACGCGACTCGCGGCTTGCTGCAGTGTCTCGTCCAGGGCGCGTCGCGCGAACCCCGTGGCAGCGGCGCCGACAGACACCCGAAAGACGTCGAGCGTTCGCATCGCGAGGGAAAAGCCTTCTCCCTCGCTGCCAAGCCGATTCGCGTCCGGCACGACACAGCTGTCGAAGCGCAGTGTCGCCAGAGGATGAGGAGACATGACGCCAATGCGTTCAGCGATCATGAGTCCCGGGGTGCCCGCGGCGACAAAAAACGCGCTGATCCCCTTTGCGGCAGGGGCAGAATCGTCGGTCCGCGCGAACACACAGTAGAAATCGGCGATCCCGCCGTTGGAGATCCACGTCTTCGTTCCCTGGAGGCGCCAGCCGTTCTCCACCCGCACGGCGCTCGTGCGTAGCGCGGCCGCATCGGACCCGGCGTCAGGTTCCGACAGCGCAAACGCCGCGATCGCCTCACCCTGCCCCACCCGTGGCAACCATTCGGCGCGCAACGCATCCGATCCGCCTAACGAAATCGCCCCCGAGCCAAGTCCCTGCATCGCAAAAGCGAAGTCGGCCAGCGCATCGTGTGCAGCGAGGGTCTCGCGCAGGACGCACAGGGAGCGCGACTCCACCGTCTCCAGCGCGCCACCCCAGGTGGAAGGGACGCAATAGCGGAGATATCCCGCGGCCCCGAGGCGCCGTACCCAATCGCGGCATGCGTCGTCCGCCGACGTCGGGCCCGTTGGGGTGTCGTGTCTTTCGACCGCCAACGTCCCGAGCCACGAGGCCACTGACGACGCAAGCGCGCGATGCTCGTCGCCGAAAAATGGCCAGTCGAGATGGGACATGTTCACGGTCAGCGTCCCTCGAAAACCGGCGTGCGCTTCGCGGCGAACGCCTCGAACGCGGTGGCGAAATCAGCAGTGCCCATGCATAACGCCTGCGCCTGCGCTTCCATCTCCAGCGCCTGCTCCACCGAAACGCTCCATTCCTGCTGCAGCATCGTCTTGGTCATCGCGTGCGCGAATGACGGACCGCTCGCGAGGTCGTTGGCGCGGCTTATTGCATCGGCGGCCAGCCCCCCGCGGTCTACGATCGCATTGAAGAATCCCCAGCGCTCACCCTCAGCGGCATCCATCGTGCGCCCGGTGAAGAGGAGCTCGGCTGCGCGACCCTGTCCGATCAGGCGCGGAAGCATGGCGCAGGCGCCCATGTCGCACCCCGCGAGTCCGACGCGCGTAAACAGGAAGGCCGTTCTTGCTTCCGGTGTCGCGATGCGCAGGTCTGACGCCATGGCGAGAATTGCGCCGGCGCCGGCGCATGCGCCATCCACCGCCGCCACGATCGGCTGTGGACAGGAGCGCATCGCCTTCACCAGGTCGCCCGTCATGCGCGTGAACGCGAGCAGTTCGGGCACGGACATCTTCGTCAGCGGTTCGATGATCTCGTACACGTCGCCGCCGGAGCAGAAATTCCCGTCGGCGCCCGTGATCACGATCGCCCGGACATCAGACGCGTACACCAGTTCACGAAAGACATCGCGCAATTCGGCATAGACGTCGAACGTCAGCGCGTTCTTTCGTGCCGGCCGATTCAGCGTAATGATGCCAACACGTCCGTCATGCGCCGTCGACCAGCCAAAGTGCGAGGGGGAAATCCCAGCGATCGGGCGACGCATGGCGGACATCGGGTCGAGCGTAGTCATTCAGGAGTCCTCACAGGACGAAATCCCCGTTTCACGGCGCCAAGCAGCGCGTAGAGTGTCTTTCGTTCACTCGCGGAAAGGGATGACAGTAGTGTCGTGATCCAGCGTTCATGGGCGCGGGCCATCGTCGCGAAGTGACGCCGCCCGGCCGGTGTGAGCCGCACGATCGCGGCTCGCCGGTCATGGTCAGCGACGCGGCGCGTCACGAGTCCCTCCGCTTCCAGCGCGCGGACCAGCCACGTGATATTGCCGCCGGTCGACAACGTGCGTTCGGACAACTCGCCCATCCGTAGGCCGTCGGATGCACGATCGAGCTGGGCAAGGAGGTCGAAGCGTGGCAACGATGAACCGAAGTCACGCTTGAGCGCGCTGCCGACGTGCTGCGAGATCATCGTCGAACAGGTAAAGAGCCGGAGCCAGAGGCGCAGGGCGTCATGATCGGGCGCATCTGTTGGGCGCGGCAGCCGGTGTGGTGCAGTCATCGCGCCGACCCGTCTATGACGATGGTTTGACCGGTTTCAGCGTTCGACGCTGTGCAGAGCCTAACGACCACGGCCGCAACTTCTTCCGGCGAGACCATGCGCGTCTGACCCGCGCTGGCGAGGATCGATCGCAAGGCGTCGGCCTCACTCTTTCCTGTCTTCGCGGCGACTCGCGCGACCGCGTCATGCACGAGGTCCGTTTCCGTATAGCCGGGACAGACGGCGTTCACCGCGATGCCGCGCTTTGACATCTCGATCGCGACGGATCGCGTGAGGCCCACCAGCGCGTGCTTGGCGGCGACATACGCGGAAACATACGCCTCACCGCGAAGGCCAGCCGTACTTGCCACGTTGACGACGTGACCGCCACCGCGCTCGATCATCGCCGGCAGGGTCGCCTGCATGGTGTGGACGGCGCCGAGCAGGTGAATGGCGATCATCCGCTCGAAAAGGTCTGGCTCGGTATTCAGGAACGGCGCCGTTTCGGTATATCCCGCATTGTTGACGAGGATGTCGACCGGACCGAGTCGGTTTGCCGCTTCGGTACATGCCGTCTGCACGACGTCATGGTTGGTGAGATCGGCAACAACGACGGCGTTAGGCCCCGTGAGGGATGCGGTCACCGTCTCTGCACGTGTCGCATCGCGCACCATCAGCGTGACGCTTGCGCCTTCGCTCGACAGTGCGCGCACGATGGCGGCTCCGATACCGCGATTGGCGCCGGTCACCAATGCGTGCCGTCCGGAAAGGGCACTCACGTCAGTTCTCCCCGCGGTGGACCGGCCGGCGCAGCCGCTGCGCCTGCCATTGCACGTTCACGTGCAATAACGCGCTCGAGCTGGTGCTTACCCGCGAGATACTGGTCGGGCCACGTCGCCCCCTGGTATCCCCAACGAGCGGCTTCACTGAGTGTCCATGCCGGGTTCACGAGGTGAGGTCTGCCAACTGCGACGAGATCGGCCCGCCCGGAGGCAATAATGCCGTTCGCCTGGTCGGCATCGGTGATCGCCCCAACCGCCATGGTTGCAATGCAAGCCTCCTGTCGGATGCGATCTGCGAATGGCGTCATCCACATGCGGCCGAAGACTGGCCGCTCATTGTTCACCACTTGTCCGGCAGACACGTCGATTACGTCAGCGCCCGCGGCGCGAAACATTCGCGCGATTTCAACCGCATCGTCGGCAGTATTCCCGCCGTCCATCCAGTCATGCGCGGAGATTCGGACCGACATCGGGAGGTGTGACGGCCATTCGGCGCGCATGGCCGCGAACACGCGCAGGGGAAAGCGCGTGCGCGACGCGAGGTCCCCGCCGTATTCGTCTTCACGCACGTTCGTGAGCGGCGAGAGAAAGCTCGAAAGCAGGTAACCGTGCGCCGCGTGGAGTTCGAGCCAGTCGAATCCTGCGTCCACACCGAACCGCGTTGCGCGCATGAACTCCTCCGTGACGCGATCCATGTCGGCCTCGGTCATCGGCCGCGCGACCTGTGAGACGCCCGGCAGGTACTGCGTAGCCGATGCGGACATCACGGGCCATTCGCCGCTGGGCAATGGTTGATCGACACCCTCCCACATTTTCTTCGTCGCGCCCTTGGCGCCGGAGTGTCCGAGCTGGAGTCCGATCTTCGCTGGTGTGTGTTCGTGGACGAACCGGACGATTCGAATCCACGCATCGCGCTGCGTTTCATTCCAGAGTCCAGTGCACCAGGGCGTGATCCGTCCTTCGGGCGACACGCAGGTCATCTCCGTCATCACCAATCCGGCCCCGCCGGTTGCTCGCGCGCCGAGGTGCACGAAATGCCAATCGGTCGGCAGGCCCTCTTCGGCGGTGTACTGCGCCATTGGTGAGACAACAATCCTGTTCGGGAGCGTCACGCTTCGCACGCGAAACGGCGTGAAGATGGCCGGTGGCGGCGGCGTGTCGGCATCGACTTGCAATCCGGATCGTTCTGCAAACCAGCGCTCGAAGGCCTGTACGTAGGCGCCGTCTCTCACGCGCAGATTTTCGTGCGAGATGCGCTGCGAGCGTGTCAGTAACGAGTAGGCGAACTGCTCCGGCGCGAGTCGAGCGTAGCGTTCAACGTGCTCGAACCATTCGGTCGAATTCCGGGCGGCGTTCTGGAGCTTGAGCACCTCGACCGATCGATCTGCCTGATATCGTGCCAGCGCGACGTCGAGGCTCGTCGGATGCGCGGCGAGCTCCGCGTCGAGAGCGATCGCATCTTCCATTGCCAGCCTCGTGCCCGAACCAACAGAGAAGTGCGCTGTATGCGCCGCATCGCCCAGCAAAACGACCGGCACGCGGCGCTCACTAACAGTCAGCCAATGCACCCACTCGGCACAGGTAATCCGCGGGAAGCGAAGCCACTGCGCAGAACCCCGTAAGTGCTTTGCGTTGCTGTGGAGGGGTGCCCCCTCGAGGATGTGCTGGAAGAGCCGCTCGCAATACTCGACCGATTGCTCCGCGGACAAGTCGTCCAGGCCTTCTCGCTCCCAGACCTCCCACGGCGTCTCCACAATGAACGTGCTGGCGTCGGCGGCGAACTGATACGCGTGCGCCTGGAACCAGCCCGATGCCGTTTCGGCGAAGGCAAAGGTGAAGGCGTCGAATCGGCGCGGCGTGCCGAGCCAGGTATAGCGGCACCGACGCACATCGATGTCCGGCTTGTACGTCTCGGAAAACCGATTGCGGATGCTGCTGTTGAGTCCATCGGCGGCGACGACGACATCGATTCCCTGTTGGGCGACAATTCGGTCGAGCGCTTCGTCCGCTTTGAGTTCGCGCTCGTGCGTGAGCTGCACGCCCAGTGCTCGGCAACGCGCCTGGAGCACGGCAAGCAAGCGGTGCCGGCCGATACCGCTGAATCCGTGCCCGCCGGACCGAACCTTCTCGCCCGCGAAATGGACTTCAATATCGTCCCAGTGGTGCAGCGAGTCCGAAATCGCCGCCGCGCTCGGAGGGTCGGCGGCGTGGAGATTGGCCACCGCGAGATCGGAGAGGACAACGCCCCAGCCGAAGGTGTCGTCGGGGCGATTGCGATCGATGACTTCGACGTGTGCCAGCGGGTCCCGGCGCTTGATGAGCAGCGCGGTGTAGAGGCCGCCCGGTCCGCCACCGATGACCAGCACGCGCACGCGCGACGCTCCCGATGAGTCGGCGTCATCGTACTGGCAATTGCTTCAAATATCAAGTATCGGCACCGCCGCGCCGATGGTGATCGCTTCTGTTGAGTGGGCCATTACCTTTCCTGTCCCCAGAACACGGACCTCGCTGCAGTGAAGATCGCCGTCTGCATCAAGCGCGTCCCGGAAATGGACGTGAAGTTCAAGGTGGCCTCGTCAGGCACGGCCGTCGACGAAACGGGACTCAAGTTCGACATGTCCGACTTCGACGGCTACGCGGTCGAGTTCGCGCTGCAAACCACCGAAAAACTGGGTACCGGCGAGGTCACCGTGATCTCGCTTGGCCCCGACGCGGTGCAGGAGACGTTGCGCAAGGCGCTCTCGATGGGCGCCGGACGAGCTGTCCACCTCAAGGTGGACAGCGTTCCAATAGACGGATTTGCCATCGCCCAGGCACTCGCCACGGAACTGAAAGATGGCGGTTACGACCTGGTCCTGTTCGGCAAGCAGGCCGCCGATACGGCGAGCGGCGCGGTCGGGCTCATGACGGCCGAACTGTTAGGCATCCCGATGGTGCAGGCGTGCACCAAGCTGTCCTTCGAGGGCGGGAAGGGGATTGCCCGGCGCGAAGTCGAAGGGGGAGCGGAGATGGTGACATTCCCGCTGCCTGGAACTGCTTCAATAGACGAAGGAATTGCGCGGCCACGGTATCCGTCGCTCAAGGGGATCATGGCCGCGAAAAAAAAGCCGATGGATGTGAAGCCGGCGCAACTCGGACCGGTGCGCTACTCGGTGGTGAAAATGGAACTGCCCCCCGAGCGGCAAGGCGGTCGAATCATCGGTGAGGGAGCTGGCGCGGTTCCCGAGCTTGTTCGCCTGCTTCGCGACGAGGCCAAGGTACTCTGATGCCGAACATCCTCGTTTTCGCGGAATCCCGCGCGGGTACGGTTCGCAAGGTGGCGTTCGAGTTGCTGGCCGCCGCAAAGAAGCTTTCCGCCGGGGGTGAAGTTCATGCCGTGCTGGCGGGAGCGCCCGGTATCGGATCCCAGGCGACCTCACTCACGGACCACGGCGCGGATGTCATCTACGTCACCGAACATGCCGCGTTAGGCGAGTACAACACGGAGGCGCTGTCGGCACTGGTGGCCGAACGTGCGAAGAGCGGCTATCGCGCGGTCCTGTTTGCCGGCTCCTCGCAAGGCAAGGACCTCGGTCCGCGGGTTGCGGCCAAACTCGGCGTCCCTGTAGCTGCTGACGCACTTTCAGTCTCGTTCGACGGCGACGCGACTACGGTCACACACTATGTCTACGCCGGAAAGATCATCGCGACGCTGGAGTTGGCGGCCACGCCGGCGGTTGTGGCGCTGCGGCCCGGTGCGGTGGCTCCCGAGGAGTCGAAGGGAGCGGGGCGCGTCGAAAATGCGCCACCAGTTGGCGATCCGGCCGCCTCACGAGTTGTGGTCACTGAATCGATCCGAGGCGATGCGCGAAAGCTCGACCTCGCCGACGCACCGGTGATCGTCAGTGGCGGCCGTGGGTTGAAAGCCGCGGAAAACTTCAAGCTGGTTGAAGAGCTTGCCCAGGCATTTGGGAATGCCGCCGTCGGTGCAACTCGCGCCGTCACTGACGAAGGCTGGCGCCCGCATAGCGACCAGATCGGCCAGACGGGCCGACAGGTGAGCCCGGATCTGTACGTGGCGGTCGGAATCTCTGGCGCCATCCAGCACCTGGCCGGCATGCGCACGTCACGCACAATCGTAGCGATCAACAAGGACAAGGACGCGCCGATCTTCAAGCTCGCCGACTACGGGATCGTCGGTGACGTGTTCGAGATCGTTCCCGCACTCACTGCCGCAATTCGAGAGGCCAAGGCGAAGGGCTAGCGTCAGGAACACCTTCTCACCACAGGGAACACAGAGAACACAGGAGAAAACGAACAACTCCGTGTTCCCTGTGCTCCCTGTGGTTCAATGTTTTTCGGACTTATGTTGGTGCGATGGAACTGGCCAATATCGCATTCCTATTTGTCCTGATTCTCGCGGTCGCGTGCTTTTCTTTCAGCGCGCAGCGGCTCTATCGATTCCTCCGGATCGGAAAGGACGAGCCCCGTTGGGATGACATCGGGACCCGACTCTGGAATGTCCTCTCGATAGGCATCGCGCAGCGGAAGATCCTGCGCGACCCCGTTGCTGGTCCGTTGCACGCGCTCGTGTTCTGGGGATTTGTCGTCCTCACGGTGGGCAGCGTCGAGATTCTGCTGGCCGGTGTATTCCCCTCGCTTGCGTTCCGAAACTGGCTGCCGAGTGGACCTTACCGGCTGTTCGTGCTGTCGCAGGAAGGTTTCGCGATCTTCGTCCTGATCGCGGTGTCGGTTCTCCTCTATCGACGCATTGTCGTAAAGCCCGCACGACTGCAGGGCGACAACGTGCACTCGGGCGATGCGATCCTCATCCTGTCGATGATCGCCGGGCTCATGATCACGTTGATCCTGACGTCGGCGTTCGATCGTGTCATCGAACCGCACCTGCCGCTCGCCGCTCAGCCAGTCTCGGCCCCGGTGTCAATGTTGTTCGGCTGGATGTCTCCCGAATCGGCAAGGGTTGCGCGCGAGATGAGCTGGTGGTCCCACGCGCTGTTGATCCTCGCCTTCCTCAACTATCTGCCGTATTCGAAGCACCTGCACGTCATCGTCTCGCTGCCTAACACCTTTCTCTCCAATACCAGTGGTCCGGGCGTCATCGGCGCCATGAAGCCGATGGACCTCGAGGCTGAGAGCGAGCAGTTCGGCGCGTCCGACGTGACGCACCTGACCTGGAAGAACCTGCTCGACGGCTACAGCTGCACCGAATGTGGTCGCTGCACAGCGGTGTGCCCGGCGAACATCACGGGCAAGCCGCTCTCGCCACGCAAGATCGTTATCAACACCCGCGAGCGGTTGACCGAACTCGCGCCGGCGATCGTTGGCGGAACCGACATCTTCGCCGAACCGCTGCTTGGTACGTCGATGGTGATAACGGAAGAGAACCGCCGCCTCACGGACACTTACATCACCGAAGAAGAGCTCTGGGCGTGCACGTCGTGCCGTGCGTGCGTTTACGAGTGCCCCGTTTCGATCGACCAGCTCGAGATCATCAATGAACTGCGTCGTGGACTCGTGCTCACTGAGGCGCGATTTCCTGAGGAGATCCAGCCGGCGTTCGAGTCCATGGAGCGCAACGGGTCACCCTGGGCGTTCCAGCCTGCCGATCGCGGCAAATGGGCCGAAGGCATGGACATCCCAACGATGGCAGAACTCGCGGCGCGGAATGAGCGCGCAGACATCCTGTTCTGGGTCGGGTGCATGGGGTCTTTCGACGACCGCGCGAAAAAAGTCACGGTCGCATTCGCACGCATCCTCAAGGCAGCCGGCGTCCGTTTCGCGATCCTCGGCCAGGAAGAGAGCTGCCACGGCGACCCGGCCCGGCGGATGGGGAACGAGTACCTGTACCAGATGCTCGCCAAGCAGGCGATCGAAACGCTCAACGGTTACGGCGTCACGACCGTCGTCACGAGTTGTCCGCATTGCTTTCATCAGATCGGGAACGAGTTCCCGCAATTCGGAGGAGTGTTCGACGTCGTGCACCACTCCGATTACCTCGCGCGATTGCTTGCCGAGGGTCGGGTGCCGCTGGACAGCGAAGACGGACGGAAGCTCGTCGTTTCGTATCACGACAGCTGCTACCTGGGCCGGTACAACGACGTGTATGACAGCCCACGCGAGGCGATCCGGCGCTCTCTTCCCGTCGTGACGATCGCGGAACCGGTTCGGACCCGGGACCGGGGACTATGTTGTGGCGCCGGCGGCGGCCGGATGTTCATGGAGGAGCGCACCGGAAAGCGCATCAATGTCGAGCGCACCGAGGAGCTACTGGCGACGGGCGCGGACACGCTGGCGGTGGCCTGCCCATTCTGCCTGACCATGATCAGCGACGGAGCCCGCGCCCTCGGCAGCGACGCTCCGGTTCAGGACATCGCGGAAATTGTGGCGGAGCGGCTGGCAAAATAGGCCAGAGTCCAGAGGCCAGAGGCCACAGTACAGGCCAGAGGTCAGAGGCCAGAGACAAAGCTTTCTCTGGCCTGTGGCCTCTGGCCTGTGGCCTCTGGCCTGTGGCCTCTGGCCTCGGTTGCTCCTTCCTAGATTCTCGCAATTCCGCCATTATGGTGGCGGCGCGGCGGTTGGTCACCGCGCACTACTCCCCCACTTCGAGCGACCTGGAGAAACCATGCGCCACGCGCGAGCCTCATTCCGCATCGCGGCGTTCCTGACCGCCGTGACAGTGTTGGCCTGTGCCGGCGGCGAGAAGGCCGAAACGCCAGATTCGGCCGCTACCGCTGCTGCCGCGGCACCACCGCCGCCGGAATCCTACACCATGGCGGCTAATGACGGTGCCTGGTCCGGCGACATTACACCAGCCGGCATTGTCTTCCGGCACAAGAGAAACGATTCGCTGATGTTTGCGTACAAGCCGCCCACAATGAATGGTGCGATTGCCGACTTTGAATCGCTCATTACGGACAAGGATACAATCCGGCTTAGTGTGACCATCGCGCCCACAAGCTGCACTGACAAGAATGGGAAGACGTACACTCACATCGCTCAGGTTTATCTCAGCGGCGACGTGGAATTGAATTCACGCGGCTGCGCTGAGAAGAAGTAGCTGCTGACGTTTCGATGCGCGCCGGCCGAAAGGTCGGCGCGTTTCTGTTTCAGCGAGTGATTTCGTGGACGGTGATCAGGTTCTCCCGTCCATGTGACGAGACCGTTACTACCGTAGCTCCGACGTGCTTCAGCCCCACGTCGCGTAACGCCTCGAAAAACGCCGGCGCGCCGACGCGACCAGGATCGGCGATCAGTGCCCGGCCACCCTCGGCAAGCGTCGTCGCGATCGTGCGGGCTACAACCGGCCCATGGATGCGCTCGTACAGCACATCGGCCCCTGCAACCACATCGAACGCCGGTATCGCATCCGGAAGCTCACGCCAGTCGAGCAGCATCACCTTCGGTTCCTGTGAGGTGTTGTTCGCGACATTGAGCCGGGTGAACGACAGCGCATCGTCATAATAATCCGACGCGGTCACGTCAAAACCCGCGCCTGCGGCGCTCACCGCCACGAGTCCCGATCCGCAGCCGAGCTCCAGGAATGTCCGCCCACTGCCATCCATCGCGTGCACGGCACGTGCGAGCGCAATCGATGCCGGCCATACGTCAGCCCAGTACGGCAACCGCTCATCGTGGTTGAACGCCGCCTCATCGATCAGTTCTTCAGCGTTTTTCGGATGGACGATGGAAAACCGGTCGTCGCCGATCTCGACCTCGGTCGTCGTGACCTCAAAGCGCGCGAGCAGCGACTGCGACACGTCCGTCACAGGGAGAAGTTCTCGGAGAGTTGTGCGTCTTCAGCGAGGGGCAGGATGTTGAGTCGCTCGCCGGCTTCCACACGCGACCGATCTTCTGGCACGATCAGCAGGGCGTTGGCCTGGGACATCGACGTCAGGATTCCAGAGCCCTGTGGACCGGTCAGGCGTACCGCCAGCGTGCCGTCGTCGCGCACGCGCGTAATCGCGCGCAGGAAATGCATCAGTTTCGCGCCGATGTTTACCGGTTCATCCAGCACAGCCGGAACCGGGCGGCGGAACAGGCGAATGTGGCCAAGCATCCGTCGGATCACGGGGCGCGCAAAGAGCTCGAAGGTCACCATCGCTGATACCGGATTGCCCGGCAATCCGATCCATGGCATTCCATCCAACGTACCAAACCCGAGCGGCGCTCCCGGACGCATCCGCACGCGCCAGAACCGCAGGTCAGCGCCTAACGATTCCAGGACCTGGCGGGTGTAGTCGTATTCTCCCACCGAGGCCCCGGCCGACGTCACCAGCATGTCGGCGCCGCGTGACTGCTCGAGCACGGCGCGCAGCGATTCCGGCGTGTCCGCCGCATTGCCGAGGTGTCTGGGAATCCCGCCGGCCTGCCTGACGAGGGCGTCGAGCGTGTACCGGTTCGACGCGACGATCTTCTTCCCGGCAATGACTTCGTCGAATTGGTCGATGTCGACCAGCTCATCGCCCGATCCGGCGATGGCGACGACAGGCCGCCGGTGAACGTCCACCTCCCCGTACCCGAGGCTCGCCAGCACGCCGAGCTGCGCCGCGGCGAGCGGTGTGCCGGCTGCGATGACGGTCGATCCTTCGCGAAAATCCTCACCCCGCGGCCGGATGTTCTTCCGAGTGTCGCGCGTGTTCCTGATCGCGACGCGTTCGATTCCGCCGTCGGTGTCTTCGACGCGGACCACCGTATCCGCCCCTTCGGGCAGCGGCGCACCCGTCATGATCCGCATCGTCTCGCCCGCGCGGAGCGCTCGTGACGCAAACGCGCCCGCGGCAATGGTCTCGAGGACCGGCAACACCACCGGCTGTTCTGCAGTCGCTCCCTCGATATCCGTCGCCCGCACGGCATAACCGTCCATCGCCGAGTTGTCCCACTGCGGCAGCGTGTATCGCGCGACGGCATCCCGGGCCAGCACTCGGCCTAACGAGTCAAGCAGCGCCACACGCTCAACGGCGCGCGGTGCGATGTCTTTCGTGATTTCGGCAACGGCCTGAGGGACTGTGAGCACGCGTCAGGCTCCGCCGTGCATGATGTTGCGCTCGACGAAGTCCGCGAGCGACTCGAGCCAGCCCTCGGCATCGAGGCGGATCGCCGGCACAGGACCTAACGACTGAGCGTCGGTGACGAGCAGGCGAACGGTCGAGGAATCGATTTCGGTACCGCCGTACAACGGCGCGTCGTGCGCCTCGCCCCGATGAATCTCGATCTTGGGGAGCGCGGAACGCTTGAAGCCCTCGCACAGGACAATGTCCGCGTCGCTCATATATCGGGACGCAATCTCCTCGGCGCTCAGCTCATCGCTCCAGCGCATCACCAGGGCAAACTTGTCCGGCGCCGCCATCGCGACCCGCTCGGCGTGCCCTTCGTGATAATGCCGGTACGTGTCGGTCGACGCCGGGTCGATGTTGAACGTGTGCGCGCCGTGCTTGATGGTCATGACGCGATGCCCGCGCCGATGCAGCTCAGCCGCGAGTCGCACCACCAGCGTCGTCTTGCCGCTGTGTTTCCGACCGATGATCGCCACCATGGGCGGTCGCTGCATGGGCCTCCGCAATCGCGAGTTCGTCTGGGGAGTTCACGTTCATGAACAACAGCTCCGGGTCGCCGAAAGCTGATACCTCGACTGCAGGAAGGCGAGCGACACGCACCTTCGCATGGAACCCGACGACACGCAGATCGCCGTCGGCCAACGACTGTTCGATGAAGGGGAGGCAAGCCGGCGCGTAGAACGCGCACAACGGCTCCACGCCACGCCTGGACCCGCTTTCCGGGACCGCGACGTCGGCGCCGTCCCCCAGCTCACGGAGGAGGGCCAGCAGCGGCGGCGGCACGAACGGCATGTCCCACGCCACGATCAACACCGGAGCCTGAGCCCGATGCAGCGCGGCATGGATCCCGCCCAGTCCACCAGCGTTAGGCACGAGGTCGGCCTGCACGGGGATGCCCGGCAACCACTGGTCAGCGGTGTCATGGTTGGCGACCAGCAGCAGATCATCGGTCACCAGGGCAAGCGCGTCAGCCACGCGATCGATAATGCGCCGGCCCCCGACACGTTCCAGGCCTTTTGGCAATCCGCCGTACCGGGTCGCGGCGCCACCGGCGAGGATTACACCGGTGCAGGGAAGGCGCACGTTATCCCTGGAAGCGGTGGATTTGCGGTTGTCCGCTCACCGCGCGCCCAATGAGAATCATGCCCGACGCGCGTGCAATTTCCACGGCGATCGTCGACGGCACGGACGGCGTCGCGATTGCCGAAAGGTTGGCTCGTGCCGCCTTGTAGGCGAGCTCGCCGGAGATTCGGCCCGTGACCAGCAACACCAGGTCATCCGGGCGGCGCCCGGTTTGTACCGCCGCGCCTAACACCTTGTCGACCGCATTGTGCCGCCCGATGTCCTCGGCATGAAAGAGAAGCTGTTCGCCATCAGTCAGAGAAGCAGCGTGAATCCCGCCGGTCTCCTTGTACCGACCACCGCGTGCAAACATCTCCTTGAACAACGCGCGCAACTTCGGCGTGTCGAGATGCGGCGGTGATCCCGTTCGGCGGGGCACGTCGGCGAGGCTGCCGAGGAACGCGGTCACAGATCCGCAGCCGGAAGCAAGGATGCGGCGGCGGCCCTCGGAGTTCACCGCCGCCACCCGCTCGGGCGCGATGTCGACCCAGAATCCGGGTTCGCGCGCACACGGTCGCATCTTCGCGATGTCTTCCAGCCGGTCGATGTATCCCTCACCGAACAGCCATCCGACCACCAGCTCGTCGAGCTGGTCGGGGGTGCACATCCAGGTGACGACGGGCGTGCCGTTCAGCTCCAACCAGACGGGAGTTTCTTCGACGGAATCCAGGTCCGTGGTCATCGGGCAGGCCGGGCAGACGGGCAGACGGGCAGGTCGAGCCCCGCTGCGAGATCAGGAGTCACGAGTCACGACCGCCGAGAGCGTTTCGTCCTCATCGATCCGCACCGAGGCAACACGGACACTGCCTAACGCTGACTGTACGTGCTCGAAAATGAACCGGGCCAGGTTTTCGCCGGTCGGAATCAACCCGCCCTCGGTAAATTCGAGAACGTCGAGGTTGATGTTACGATGGTCAAACCGATCCACGACTTCTACCTGCAGGACGCGATCGAGGACACCGAGATCGATCACCATTCCTGTGGTGTCATCGATCGGTCCTTCCACCATGACCGAGCACGAATACGTGTGCCCGTGGTAGTTGGGCCGCGCGCACAGGCCGAACACTTCCATGTTCCTCTCGTCGCTCCACTCCGGCTTCCGATACCGGTGCGCCGCGGCGAAGCGGACACGCCGGATCAGTTGTGCGGTGCGCATCGGACCTGGCGCCTGACCTCAGCGCGGCCGGAACAGCGTCACGCCGAGCGTCAGCGCCGGGTTGCGTCGCCAGAACGATCGCGCGGCACCGACGGGCAACACCGCCGGGTCTTCGGTGACCTTCAGGTAGTACGTCGTCGGGTACTGGATCCGGTAGAGGTAATGACTCCAGTCGAGACGGACGGACCAGTTCCGCGCCGGCGTCCACGAGACACCGGTGCCTAACGTCATCGTGAACGGAATGCCGAAGCGGTAACTGCCGACATCGTTGGCGCCGCGCAGGTCGGCCACGACACCCAGCCCACCGTTGATGAACGGCGCCAGCCCTCGCCACGTCTTGTGACCGGTCAGGCTCATCTCGAGGCCAAAGTCGGCGAATGCCATCGGCACTTTCTCCGTGCCCAGGTTCCGCTCGGCAATCCGCTTGGCTGGATCGATGACGGTGCGCTCAATAGACCCGCCGGCGAGCCGCACTCCAAAGTAGAGAGGACCGGTCATGTGCATCTGCCAGCGCACTCCCGCAACCGGACCATCCGTCGGCGCGATTCCCACGGGATCCTTCTCCGCCGAGAACGTGCCGCCGAAATACGTCCACTCGCGGTTGTAGTCGCGATCTCTGTACGGGCTACGGTCAGGCGGATGCCCAACTTGCGCCGACGCTGGTGCCGCCAGCCCACTCAGTATCGCGGCCACGATGAGGGCTCTCACCGCGCCATTCAGCATTTTGCATTCTGCACTTTGCATTCTGAATTTGTCAGGTCGTCGTAAAGCGAAGGTCGCGCCCCGTCATCTCCGGCGGCTGGTCCAAACCCATCATCGACAAGATGGTCGGTCCCACGTCGCAGAGCGCTCCGCCAATGCGCAGTGGCCGATCGAAGTCGGGATCGACCACCACGAAAGGTACAGGATTCGTCGTGTGGGCGGTGTGGGGTCCGCCCCCGACGGGGTCGATCATGAGCTCGCAATTCCCATGGTCGGCCGTGACCAGAAGACGAGCCCCGACCTTTTCCGCCGAAGCCATGACACGGGTAAGACACGCGTCCACTGTCTCCACCGCCTTGATGACCGCAGGTAGAACGCCAGTGTGCCCGACCATGTCGCAGTTGGCGTAGTTGCACAGCGTGAAGTCGTATGACTCTGACTCGATCGCTGAGCACAACACGTCCGTCACCCCACTCGCTGACATTTCGGGCTGGAGATCGTAGGTCGGCACTTTCGGACTCGGCACCAGCAGACGTTCCTCACGCGGAAAGGGCGTTTCAATCCCGCCGTTGTAGAAGTACGTCACATGCGGATACTTCTCGGTTTCAGCGGTGCGAAACATCGTGAGGCCGGCGCCGGAGACGACGTCGGCCATGATGCGCGCCATGGAGAACGGTTCGAACGCAATCGGAAACGTGAACGTGCGGTCGTACGACGTCATGGTCGCGATCGAAAGCAGCGGACGCGGACCGGTCTCGAATCCATCGAAGCCCTGATCCGTCAACGCGCGCAGGATCTGCCGCATTCGATCCGAGCGGAAATTGAAGCAGATGAGCGCATCACCATCACGCATCGGGGCGATCGGTACGCCACCCTCGACGACAACGACTGGATCGATGAATTCGTCCGTCTGCCCACGCTCATAAGCGAAGCGAATCGCGTCGATGGGGTCCGGCACGAATGGGCCAATGCCCCGAACCGCGGCGTCGTACCACTTCTTGACCCGCTCCCAACGGCGGTCACGATCCATCCCGAAATACCGTCCGCCGAGGCTCGCGATCCTCGCCCGGCCCTGTGTCTTTGCCACCGTTTCGCGCATGAATTCGAGCCCTGAGGTGGGCATGGTGTCTCGCCCATCGAGCAGTGCGTGAATCGCGACGCGTCGAACTCCTTCACGCACCGCCAGGTCGACGAGCGCGAACAGATGTTCGTCGAGGGCGTGCACACCGCCGTCACCCAGCAGTCCCATGAGATGGAGAATTCCGCCGGATTTGCGCACTTCAGCGCAGGCGTTTACGAACGCCGGGATCCGGAAGTACGACCCATTTTCGATCGCCTCGGTGATGCGTACCAGATCCTGCTTCACCACGCGACCAGCGCCGAGGTTCAGGTGACCGACCTCACTATTGCCCATCTGGCCAGTCGGGAGTCCTACCGCGCGTCCCGATGCGTCAAGCAGAGTCCGCGGAAATCGCTCCCAGAGGCGGTTCCAGGTTGGTGCCTCTGCCATTGCGATCGCATTCCCCTCGCGACCTTCCCGATATCCGAAGCCGTCGATCACGACCAGCACCACCTGTTTTCCGCGATCTTGCATGTGATGAAAGGCTCAGTGGCGTTGATGAAACGTCGCTCGAATGTAGTAGCCCATTAGGCCCCCCAAATGGGGAACTGAATTTGCTACTTGGGGTTCCCCTCAAGTCGCGGGCTGCGCATTATACCGACCTCGGAGCTCCGGATTGGCCTGCTTCCGGAAGTAGAACGTCGAAGTGCCACGAACCGAATTGCTGATGAAGTTTTCGTTCGTTTCGAACCTTCTGACCCGAAAAGACTCGTGAACCGTTTCGACAGACGAAGCCGTTCCGACGGTCCACGACGCGTCACGCTCGTCGTCTCAGTTCTGGCGGCGATCGGCTACCTGACGTTCCTGCGGCCCGCGGAAGGATTGAACGCCAAGTCCGTGAAATTGACCGCGCTAGCGGCGCGGCCCGCTGCGGACGCCTTTGGCAGAAGCGGTGAGCTCAGGATGCGCTTCGCGCTCCCAGGCCTGCCGGTCGACTATCCGATCGAGGTAGAGGGTGGTCTCGATCTCGTCTCGTACGCATGGATTGCGAAGGGCGATTCTGTCCCCACCGGACAGCCGCGCTCGCTAGTTAATGGGCTTGTGGCGCCTGATGCACCGGGCTTCTACACGCTCCAGTTGACCCTCGACGGCGAGCGCAGGGTCGTGCCGGAGATGCCCTTGGCCGTCCTGGTACCGCGCTCGGATAAGAAGGGCTCGGTTCTCAACGGCTACAAGATGGGTTTCTACCGTGGGGACCGTGCCCGTCGAAGCGACCCGGAAGCTCCGATCGGGTTCGTGAAAATCGACACCACCGATCTCGATCTCCCGGTTTCGTCGCACTTCCGGCTCTCCGACTTCCTCACGAAGGACAACCAGAACACCTGGCCCCGTTACGCGGCCGTCGATCCTCGCCTGCTCGACAAGGTGGAACTGGTCCTGAGGGAGATCTCCACCTGGACGGGTTCCCGCACGGAAGATCCGGTTCCCTTCGAGATCCATTCGAGCTTCCGGACGCCGCAGCACAACCGCCTGGTCCGCAGCGCAGCCCGCGACAGCCGTCACCAGTTTGGTGACGCGATCGACGTGGCAGTGGACGCGAATCGCGACGGCCGGGTGAACTCGAAGGACACGAAGCTCGTCACCATGGCGGTCGACATCGTCGAGCGCGAGCATCCGGACCTGGTTGGCGGCATGGGCGTGTACGCTCGGAACAACTCGTACATCCACATTGACGCCCGCGGCATCAAGGTTCGCTGGCGGGGCTAAGCGAGTCGAAGAGTTGAAGAGTTGAAGAGTTGAAGAGTTGAAGAGTTGAAGTTGATAAGCGAGTGGGGGAGCGATGCGGTTTTACCGCTCGCTCCCCTTGTTTATTCAGTTCCTTTGCGCTTTGCGCTTTTCAACTCTTCAACGGCCAGCGATCTTCTCGAAACCGACCGTTACCAACGGGTCGTAGGGTACCGCATAGCCTCAGGCCCCCGTCCCATGAACGAGTCCCTTCGCGACCGCATCACGCGTCACCTCGAGCCGCTGTCTGACGAGCGCGGCTATCAGGTCCTCGACTACATCGAATTTCTGGAGTCGAAATACGCGGCCTCAGCGGCTTCGCCTCCCAGCCTCTTTCAGCGATTCACCGAGGGAGTTGAGGACACGTTGCGAGCCGGCAAGGTCTCCACAACGGCAATCGCTGAGACCATGGGTCTCCTCAACAAGGCTGTCGGCGTGCTCAATGATGTAACGGCCGCAGGGAAATCGGTGGCGTCAGACATTGCGACGGCAGGCAAAAATGTCGCCTCGGGTGTCGCGGCTGCTGCAACGAAGGCCGCTGAGGCGGCGAGTGCCGCCGCCACTGCCGCTGCCGCTCCGCCCCCACCTCCGGCTGCACAGCCGCCGACCCCTCCCACTTCTCCAGCAGCTGCACCAGCGCCCCCGCCCCCACAGCAAGGAAACGCGCCCGCCCCAGATTCCGGCTTCGCCCCCGACGGCGGCTGACCTCTGGCCCCTGGCCCCTGGCCTCTGACCTCCGGCCTCTGGATGGCCTCTGGCCTCTGGCCTCTGGCCTCTGGCCTCTCGGCTATTAATTTT
>Ga0209486_10000296_pt1 | contig 23206 bp, 20 predicted proteins | sample NCCompost_FD_187518 | JGI IMG/M metagenome (GOLD analysis project Ga0209486, IMG submission 187518) | Agricultural soil microbial communities from Utah to study Nitrogen management - NC Compost (SPAdes) (version 2) | ecosystem: Environmental > Terrestrial > Soil > Agricultural land | place...
CCAGGGGGGCCAGCTGATTCGCGCCCGCCGAACCCATGTGCCCCTCGTAGTCCTCGAGAGGGAGGGCCAGCCACGGGTTCATCGCTCAGATCGTAACAGCCGTGCCGGGTCCTCTCATCGAACGAACCGGCTCCGCACTCCGTCTTGTGGGCATCCGGGAACTTGCTTGTGGGCATCCGGGAACTTGGAAACGGGGTTGCGCGTCACATACCGTGTGCCATACAGTATGCGCCACACGCCATCACCCAGATGCCAGACACCCCTGATTCCTTCGAAAACCTGCGCCTCGAGCTGCGGCGTGGCGTTCTCGTGGTCGCGACGCTCGCCCAGCTGCGGGTCGAGCACTACGGCTACACGTTGAGGAAAGCCTTGGCGGACCACGGCCTCGACATCGACGAAAACACGCTCTACCCGCTGCTGCGGCGTCTCGAGACGCAGGGGCTGCTGGTGAGCGAGTGGCGCGAGGAGAACAAGCGCAACAAGCGGTTCTACCGGCTGTCGGCCGAGGGCGAGCGCACGCTGGGCCTGCTGCTCGACGAGTGGCATGGCATCAACGGCGCTCTCGACCGCATCATCGCGCCTCCCCGCTCGATCCGAGGGCGCCGGGCATGAGGCTGCTCAAGTTCTATCTCATCGCGGTCGGCACCTATCTGCACGGCCGCCAGCGGCGCGACATCCTGCGCGAGCTGGAGGAGAACCTCCGATCGCAGCTCGAAGAACGGGAAGCCGAGCTCGGGCGTCCGCTCACGGAGCCCGAGCAGCAGACGATCCTGCTCGCGCACGGCACGCCACTCGAAGTGGCGGCCCGCTACGGCAGCCCCCAGGGCACGTTTACCTTCGGCCGCCAGCTGATTGGACCGGAGTTCTTCCCGATCTACCGCATCGTGCTGATCGCCAACTGGATCATCTCGGCGATGGTCCACGGAGGCATGGCGCTGTCGCGCGTCCAGGTCGACGAGCCGAGAGCGTTCTTCGTCGCGGCGGGCGTGCAGTTCGTGGTCATCACCGCCATCTTCTGCGTGGTCGACTTCCTGCAGCGGCGGTCCGGCGGCGTGCCGCCGGCGCTCGACGGCCGCGGCCAGTTCCCGCCGACGTATCTGCGGGAGGTGCCGCGCTGGCAGTCGCTGAACGGGTTCCTCGCGTGGCTGGCGCTGAGCGCCTGGTGGGCGCTCATCCCGTCGTACCCGATGCTCATCATCGGCACCGCGGCCAACTTCGTGCAGCTCGCGCCGGCGTGGGACACGTTCTACTGGCCGATCCTGCTGCTGCTCGCCGCCGGGCTGGCGCAGCGCGCCGCCAACTACTTCCATCCGGAATGGAACTGGCTGCCGCCCGTGACGCGGCTCGGCATCAACGGCATCGGGCTGCTGCTCATCTATCCCATTCATCTCAGCGACCCTTACTTCACCGCGCCGGGCATCATCGGCTCCGGCGCCGCGTCCGTGGCGCACGCGCTCGACATGATGATGTGGTGGGTCGCCGTCCCGGGCTTCAGCGTCTTTCTCCTCAGTCAGATCGCCTTGAACGGATGGGTGTGTTTTCAGCACGCGCGCTTCCATCAGCGGCAACGCAAGGAGCAGGCATCATGACCACGGCGACAGCGGACCCGGCCGATCGCATCGAGCCAGCGGCTGGCGAGCGCCTCCACGCGCTCGACGCGCTCCGCGGCTTCGCGCTCATCTGCGGCGTCCTGCTGCACGCGGCGATGTCCTACCTGCCAGGGTTCACGGTGTGGCCGCTCCTGGATCGGTCCACGAGCACCACGCTGGGCGTGGGGTTCTTCACCATCCACATGTTCCGGATGACGCTGTTCTTCGTCATCGCCGGATTCTTCGCCCGCCTGCTGATGGAACGGCGCGGCGTCCGCGCGTTCGTGCGGAACCGCGCCCTGCGCATCGTGGTGCCGCTCGTGGTCGGCTGGATCGTGTTCTTCCCCCTCATCGTGGTGGCCATCGTGTGGGGGGCCGACGGGCCGCTGCAGCCGCCGGGCGGTGGCAGCGCGGGCGCGCCGCCGGCTCCCGCGCTGGCCTTTCCGCTCGCGCACCTCTGGTTCCTCTACGTCCTCACGCTGATCTACGCCGCGGCGCTGCCAGTGCGCCAGCTGATCGCGCGGTTCGACGCGGGCGAACGGCTGCGTCGCACGGCCGACGCGGCGATGCGCGTGGCGCTGGCGGGGCCCTGGGCGCCGCTGGTCCTGGGTGCACCGCTCATCGGCGCCTTCCTGGTGTCGCCGTGGCTGCTTTTCGCCGGCATCCCGACGCCCGATCAGTCGCTCATCCCCAACCTGCCTGCCGCGGTGGCGTTCTCCTCGGCGTTCACAATCGGGTGGCTGTTCCACCGCCAGACCGCGCTGCTGAAGGCCATCGAACGGTGGTGGGCGCTGCACCTCGCGACGGCCGTGGCCCTGACGGTCGCGTGCCTCGTGATCCTCGGACCGGGGAACTCGGCGCAGCTGTCCACGACGGCGCCGTCGGCGGCCCTCTACACCGTGCTCTACGCCGCTGGCGTATGGAGCTGGACGCTCGGGCTCATCGGCGCGGCGCTGCGGTTCTTTGCCGGCGAGAGCGCCGTGGGCCGCTACGTCTCTGACGCCTCCTACTGGATCTACCTGGCGCACCTGCCGCTCGTGATGGCGCTGCAGGCGCTGATCAAGGACTGGCCGCTGCACTGGGCGGTGAAGTTTCCGCTCGTCGTGACCGTCGGGCTCGCGATCCTGTTTGCGAGCTACCACCTGCTGGTGCGGTACACGTTCATCGGCGAGGTGTTGAACGGCGTGCGCCACCGGCGCGGACGCGCCGATCAGGAGGCGCCGTCCGGCCCGCCGTCGCCGCAGGGTCACGGTGAACTGCTGGCCGTACTCATCAACGCCAGCAAGCAGTTCGGCGCCGTCAAGGCGCTCGACGGCCTGAGCCTCGACGTGCGGCCGGGCGAACTGCTCGCGGTGCTCGGGCCGAACGGCGCGGGCAAGAGCACCGCCATCTCGCTGCTGCTCGGCCTGCTGGAGCCGGACGCCGGTACGGCCTCGCTCTTCGGCCGGGCGCCGAGCGACGTCGAAGCCCGCTATGGCGTGGGCGTGATGATGCAGGAAGTGACGCTGCCGATGGAGATGACCGTGCGCGAGATCATCACGCTCACGACGTCCTACTACCCCGCGCCGATGACCGCCGACGAGGCGATGGCGCACACGCACACGACGGCACTCGCCAATCGGCCGTACGGGAAGCTCTCGGCGGGACAGAAGCGCCAGGTGCAGTTCGCGCTCGCCGTCTGCGGCCGGCCGTCGCTGCTCTTCCTCGACGAACCCACGGTCGGTCTCGACGTGCAGGCGCGCGAGATACTCTGGACCACCATCCGGCAGCTGCTGGCGCAGGGCGCGTCGATCGTCCTGACCACGCACTATCTCGAGGAGGCCGAGGCGCTGGCCAGCCGGGTGGCCGTGCTGGTGAAGGGGCGGCTCGTGGCGATGGGCACCGTGGACGAGATCCGCGGCGTCGTCGGCCGCAAGCGCGTGAGCTGCCTGAGCGCGCTGCCGCCGGAACAGGTGGCGTCGTGGGAGGGCGTGGACAGCGCCAGCCGCACCGGCAACCGCCTGCACGTCGTGACCCGCGATGCCGACCACCTGGTCCGCCGCCTGCTCGCGGCCGACGCGCTGCTCCGCGACCTCGAAGTGGAGCGGGCCGGCCTGGCCGAAGCGTTTACCGAGATCACTCAGGAGGCTGCGTAATGACGACCATCGCGCTCACGTCCTCGCAACCGGCCGCGGCGGCGGCCGCCGCCCCCATGCCCCTGCGGCGCGTGCTCGGCGCCTATGTGGCCGAGTCGTGGTTCGAAACGAAGCGCCACCTCAAGGCGCCGGCGTTCGCGGCGCCCTTCCTGATCATCCCGGTGGCGCTGTACATGTTCTTCACGTCGTTGGGCGGCGACCCGGCCCAGGTGCCCAAGCCGGAGCTCCGGCTGCCCATCCGCATGTTTACCGGCTTCGGCATGATGGGGGTGATGGGGCCCGCGCTCTTCGCCTTCGGCATGGCCGTGGCCATCGATCGCGACTTCGGCCTGCTGCGCCTGAAGCGCGCGCTGCCGATGCCGCCGATGGCCTACATGGCAGCCAAGATGGTCATGGCGGTGCTCTTCAGCGCCCTGGTGATGCTGTCGATGAGCCTCGCGGCCGTCCTGAAGGGGCTCGACCTCACGGCCGTGCAGCTGCTGTCGGTGAGCGCAATCGGCGTCGTCGGCACGCTGCCGTTTGCCGCCATCGGCCTCTTCATCGGCGCCAAGGTGTCGGGCCGCACGGCGCCGGCGTGGGTGAACCTCGCCTACATCCCGATGACGTACTTGTCCGGCCTGTTCTTCCCGGTGCCGGAGTCGATCCGCGCGATCGCGCTGGCGTCGCCGGCGTTCCACCTCAACCAGCTGGCGCTGCACGTCGCGGGTGTCGGCGCGATCATGCCGGTGACGATGCACGCGGCCGCCCTGCTCGGCGTGACGGTCCTGTTCGCAGGGCTGGCCGCGTGGCGCGTGGCACGTATGGGGTAACGGACTAACGGACGCCGGCTAGCGAATTCGGCCGTCGAACGACAGCCCGGCCAGCACGAGCGGCGACTTCGCGCCCATGCTGATCTTGCCGATGTCCCCCGAGGCCGCGGCCGGCCGTTCCGCGGTGACCCGGAACTGGTGGCTCTGGCGCTCGACCGCCGTGGCCACCTCCTTGCCGAACTCGGGCAGCAGCGTCGCAATGCGCGTGGCGCTGTTGATGCTCTCGTACTTGCCGCCGGTGTACTGCGTGACGCTGAGACCTACCTGCGTCTGGTTCGCGCCCGCGCTCGAGGACCCGCCGCCGTTGTAGATGATGACGTGCACGGTGGTGGGCCGGGCCTCGAGCCGCCGCATCATCCGCTCGACGTCGCTGTCCCGCACGTTCGTGTCGCCGGACGTCGTGCCGACGCTGATGATCACCGGAAAGTAGTCGGTCTTGTCCTTTTCGATGCGCTGCGTCGCCTCGTTGAGGCTTTCCACGAAGCGCCCGGCGCCGGTGTCGGGCGCGAGCACGTCGAGCCCCTTCTGCACCGCCGCCCGGTCGGTGGTGGGTTTCGTCAGGAACCGCGGCTGGGGCGCCGTGGACACCAGCGTCACCTCGAGGTTCTCCGGCAGCGCGTCGATGAGGGCCTTTACGCCGTTCTTGAGGTGCTGCACGTTCTGGCTGCCGATGCCGATGCCGTTGTCGAGCAGGATCTGGATCTTCACGGGCCAGTTGACGGGCTCGACTTTGGTCACCTTGGCGTCGGCGCCGTTTTCCATCAGTTTGAGGTCGCCGGCCTCGACGGTCTTGGCGGGCGCGCCGGTCGCGTCGAGGATGCTGGCGAACACCTGAATCTGCTTCGGGTTTTGAGCCGCCGTGAAGGCGGTGAGCAGACAGACACCGGCGACCGTGGCAAGCAACTTCAGACGCATGGCGAGGCTCCTCCGTTCAGGGCTGGCTAAGAGCTGGGGACGCTGCATAAGACGCCGGATCCGTGCTTTTGGTTCATTGAACCGGCGCCCTGACGCAACGGGAGGCTGACCGCTCACCCATTCGGGCTAGACGCGAGATGCTCGCGGCGCTACTCCCATCTGAAGACGCGCGCCGCGAGCGCGGTGAAGAGGACCCCGAAGACCGCGATGGCGCCGACGTCCCAGAGGTGGGACATGAGCGGATCGCCGCGCCACACACCCTGCATCAGCGACACCGCATATGTCAGCGGCATGACGCGCGCCACGGCGCGCAGCCACGGCGGCATCGCCGCGAGCGGAAAGAAGAGGCCCGATAATGCAATCATCGGGTAGAAGATCAGGCCGGCCACCGGCTGCGCGAAGCGCGCGGTGGGCACCAGGCTCGCGATCAGGAAGCCGATCGACAGGACTCCGGCGGTCGAAAACAGCACCGCCACGAGGAACGGGGCCACCTGCTCCGGGGTGACGGCCGCGTAACGGCGGCCCGCCGCCAGCAGCAGCGCCAGCGTCATCGCCGTGAACAGCAGCTTCACGATCACGTGGGCCGTGAGGATGGTGGCCGGGCGCAGCGGCGTCGCACGCAGCCGCTTCAGGATGCCGCCCTCGCGGTAGATCGCGATGATCGTCACGAGCGAGACCACCGCGCTCGTGGCGATGACGAGCGCCGCGAGAACGGGCAGGCCCGCCTTCAGGAATGCCCATTCCGGCGACGCGGGCCCCGCCCCGCCCCGCATCGCGCGTCCGAGCGCCAGGAACAGGAGCACCGGCACACCGACGGCCCCGAACAGGCCGAGCGGTTCGCGCGCGAAGATCTTGATCTCGAGCCAGACGAGCTGCCACAAGCCCTTCATCGGTTCTTACCTGCCCAGCTCCTCACCTGCCCACCTGCCACGCGCGTCAGTCTCGAATCGAGCGCCCCGTCAGCCGGAGGAACACGTCCTCGAGCGACGGCTCGGTGGTGTGGAAATCGGTGACCGCGATGCCGTGCCGTGAGACGCACTGGATCACGTCGGTCACGAGGCCCGGGTTGTTGCCGCGAATCGTCAACGACGGGCCGTCGGCATCTACTGTGCCCACGCCGGGCAGCGCCAGGAATCGCTCGCGCGCCGACCCATCGGCGGTGGTCACCACGACCAGGCGTTCGGGGCAATGCCGGGCGACCAGGCCGCGCGGCGTGTCCACGTCGATGATGCGGCCGTGCTCGATGATGGCGACGCGGTCGCACAGCCGCTCGGCCTCTTCCATCAGGTGCGTGGTGAGCACCACGGTCTTGCCGCGCTCGCGGATGCCGCGCACCAGATCCCAGATGGCACGCCGCGCCTGCGGATCGAGGCCGGTCGTCAACTCGTCGAGGAACACCACTTCGGGGTCGTTGATGAGGGCCAGCGCGATGAACAGGCGCTGCTTCTGCCCTCCCGAGAGCGTCATGAACCAGGCGTTGCGCTTCTCGCGAAGCCCGAGCTGGTCGAGCAGCGCGGCGGGATCGACCGTGGACGGATAGAGCGACGCCCAGAACCGCACCGCCTCCCCCACCTTGATGCGCTTCTGGAGCTGCGCTTCCTGGAGTTGGACGCCGATCTTCACCTTCAGCGCCGTGCCGGCGCGAAACGGATCGAGCCCGAGCACCGCGATCGTGCCGCGGTCCGGTGCGCGCAGCCCCTCGAGGCACTCCATCGTGGTGGTCTTGCCGGCGCCGTTCGGGCCGACCAGACCGAAAATCTCGCCGCGCCGCACCTCGAACGACACGTCGTCCACGGCCACCACCGGGCCGTAGGCCTTGCGGATGCCTGAGACACGGACGACGGGCTCGGTCATTGTTCTGAATGTAGAGGGCGGTCTTCAGACCGCCCTGCAGGCGGACCTGAAGGTCCGCCTCTACGTACTGCCACTGGGCGCGCGATCGAGAATCGTCCGCGCCATGCGGAGGCTGGCCGCGTCGATCATGCGGCCGTCGTGGGTCGCGGCCCCCTGCCCTGCCGCGACGGCGGCGTCGAAGGCTTCGACCAGCGCGGCCGCCGCCGAGAGTTCGGCGTCGGTCGGCGAGAAGACGGTGTTGGCGGTGGCGAGCTGGCCCGGGTGGATGCACTGTTTGCCGTCGAACCCGAGGGCGCGCGCGATGCGGCACGAGCGCTCGAAGCCGGCGGCGTCCTTGTAGGCCGAGTACGGCCCGTCCATGCAGCGCAGGCCGTGTGCCCGCGCCGCGGCCACGATGCCGTGCATCACCGCATGCCACCGGTGGCCGGGATACACCTCGTCGTGGGCGTCCATCTCGCCGATCCCCGACGACGGCATCTTCATCGAGGCGGCGTAGTCGCCGACGCCGAGGATGAGCGCCTCGAGACGCGGCGACGCCGACGCGATCTCGCGCAGGTACACGAAGCCCGACGCGCTCTCGATCTGCGCTTCGAGCCCGATCGGTGCCCCCAGCCCGCAGTGCGCTTCGATCTGCGACAGCAGCATGTCCACGAACACCACGTCCCGCGCGCCGCTCACCTTGGGCAGCATCACCAGATCCACCCGGTCGCCGGCGGCCTCGATCACGTCCACGAGATCGCGATAGGCGTGGGGCGTGTCGGCCGCGTTGATGCGCACGATGCGCGTGCGGCTGCCGAAATCGAGGGTGAGCAGCGCGTGCACCACATGGGCGCGGCTCGCCGCCTTCTCGCCCGGAGCCACCGCGTCCTCGAGGTCGATGCACACGGCATCGGCGGCGCTGGCGGCGGCCTTGGGGATCATGTCGGGCCGCGACGCCGGAACGAAGAGCGTGGTGCGCGACAGCCGCGCGGGATGGCCGGTCATTTCGCCTTGGCCGCGGCCTCTTCGGCCCGCGCCACGCCGAGCAGGTTGCGCATGGCGTAGTTGCCCTCGTGACAGGCGTACTCGAACGGCGCCTGGTCCGCGCCGACCTTCGTCAGCGTCATCGCAAACGTCCACTCCCGCGCCCAGGTAGCGGGATCGTCGAAGGTGACCGACCACTCGACGTGCCCGTCGTCTACCGGCGTGAATCGCTCCACCAGGCGCAGGCGCTCGCTGGAGCCGCGATAGGGTGTCTTGTCGGTGAAATTGGTGGTTTCGATCACGAGCGACGCGCCGTCGAACCGCCCGCGCGCGTCGCCCATGTAGGCGCGCATCGACGCGGGAAGACGCGGCCGCGCGCCGAGCGGGATGACGCGCGTCTCGTTCACCATCTCGTAGCCGATTGCCACGAAGCCGGGGCCCTGCACGATTCGGTACGCGTTGCCGTAGATGGCCGGCATCATCGAGCCCGGCACTCCGCGCGTGATGCAGCGATCGTAGAGGCTGCGGTCCTCCCACGAGTCGGCCTCGCCGCGCCCCTTGCGCGCCGCGGCGCGCGCGGCATTGCGTGCACGCGCTTCGGCCGTGAGCGGCGGGATGCGCCCGTCGGGTGGATCGGTGACGAGCCACGCGCGGCTGTTCTTCGGCTTGATGTTCTCGAACCAGTGCAGCGGGCTGCGCAGCTCCCACCGCTGCCGATCGGCCTCGTCGCGCGCGGCGTTGCGCTCGTCGATCAGCCTGTCGAGCTCGGACGCGGAGATCTGGTCCAGCATGCGGCCGGCGAGTGCGTCCGGCCGTTCCATGGGGATGAGGCTCTCGTCGCTGTTGGTGAAGTCACCCTGCAAGTCGGGATCGCCCCACGGCGTGCGGGGCGGCACGTAAGGTCCCGTCGCCTGCGCCTGCAGCAGCCCGGAGCCCAGCGTGGCCGCCAGCAGCGCCACCACGACGGTCAGCCGCCGGTCCATGGCCGCTATTCTAGATCCGGGCGGTCTAAAGACCGCCCGCTACATCAGCGCCCGCACGCATCAGCGCCCGCACGCGAGCCCGACGATCGAACCCGCGTCTTCGAGCTCCTCGAGACCGGCAATCGCCGCGGCCAGGCGGTCGCGCGCGCCGGCGTCGAGCACGCTGCCGGCGTTGTCGTCGAACTTCGCACGCAGCTCGTCCCCGGTCATCGGGTTCTCCGCCGACCCGCGGTTGTACTCCTCGACCTCGGAGAACACGCGGCCGTCGGCGAGCCGCATCGTGAGCGCGCCCTTGAAGCGGCCCGGCGGCGGGAACTCCGGATCGACGCGGTAGGTCACGCGCCGGGCCAGCGCCAGGATCTCCGGATCGGTCCGGCAGGCATCGCCATACGCGGTGCGCCCCAGCTCGCCGCGGACGAGCGCCTCGGCCAGCGTGTACTGCAGGCACACGCGGCAGTGCGCCTCGGTGGCGGGCGCCGTCTTCTCCGCCACCGGCTCGCACACGATCGACACGTTGAACTCGGCCACCGGGCACTCGATGGACACCACGTCGGCGGGCCGGATGCCGTGCCGCGCGCGCAGCCGCAGCACGAGATCGATGTACGGGTGCAGCACGTGCGCGGCCGGAAACGGCTTGAACGACGAGTTGCGGCTGTCCCACCGCGTGCCGAGACCGTCGGTGATCCGCGCCAGGTTTTTCACCACCGCGGGGTCCTGCAGGTGCGACGCGAACAGGCCGAACCGCCCCTCGAAGATCTTCGGTGGACCGGAGGCGCCGGCCTGCGCCAGCATCGCCGCCGCCATGCCGTTCTGGGCGGCGAAGCCCGAATGCAGGAACTTCGACTGCGTGCCATCGACCCAGCACTCGAGCAGCCCCGCGGCGGTGCTGCCGGCAATCCCAGCGGCCCACGCCAGGGACGCCGCGTCGAGCCCCAGCAGCTTCCCCGCCGCGTAGGCGATGCCGAACGGCGAGAACAGCCCCGTGGGGTGGAACCCGCGGCGGTGGAACGTGCCCGGCGCCACCGACCCGACGCGGCACGCGACCTCGTTGCCGACGGCCACCGCCAGGAGCAGATCGCGCCCGCTGACGCGGCGCGTCTCGGCAAGCGCCAGCGCGGCAGCCACCGACGGGCTGCTCATGTGCACGATGGATTCGTTGTGCGTGTCGTCGAATTCGAGCGCCTGCGCGAACGACGCGTTGGCGAAGGCGGCAAACGGCGCGGCCGTGTGGCCGCCGGCGCCCCAGACGCGGCTCGGCCCCTGCGGCGCCATCGCGCGCACGCCCGCGCGGACCGACGCGCCGAGCGGCGTCGTGGAGCCGGCCAGCGACAGGCCGATCACGTCGAGCACGCGCAGCTTCGTGGTCGCAACGACGTCCGCGGGAAGGTCCGTAAAGGAGAGGCCGGCCACCCAGGCCGCCACCTCGCTGGCAAGCGGCGCGGCGGCCGCGACGGAATGGCTCACGACAGTATCTTGCCTCTCTACTCGGCCTCGAGACGTTTCAGCGACCACGCCAGGAGCGACGCCGCGAGCAGGAAGCCGCCGAGCGCCATCTGTCCGACCTGGAACGAGCCCGTTTGGTCGCGCAGCCATCCCATGATGGTGGGGCCCACGAAGCCGCCCATCGTCCCGATGGAATTGATGAACGCCAGGCCGCCCGCCATGGCGAGGCCGCTCAAGAAACGCGGCGGGATCGTCCAGAACAGGGCACGCGCGGCGTTCACGCCGCTCACGGCCACCATGATCCAGAAGACCGAGAACCAGAAGCTGCCCGGAAACACGATCGGGCCGACCTGGAAGCCGCCCGCGAAGAGAATCGAGCAGACGAAGCCGACCGCCGCGACCGCGCAGGCGGCGGACAGGTTCCCCACCTTGTTGCCGCGGCGATCCACACGGCTCGCCCACACGATCATCGTCACGCTGGCCGCGGCGTAGCAGCCGCTCGTGACGAACCCGATCTGGATGTCCGTCAAGCGCCCGGTGTCGAGGATCTGCGGCAGGAAGATGCCGATGCCGTACGACCCGACCAGGAACCCGAACTGCACGCCCGCCAGGATCAGCACGCGGACGTCGCGGAACGCCAGCGCCAGGCGCTTCACTTCCTTGGGCCGCCGCTCGGCCTCGAGCCGCTCGCGCACGATACGCCGTTCGTCGTCGCTCAGCCACGCCGCGTCTTCCGGCCGGTCGGGTAGGTAGCTGAACAGCACGATGCCCACGATCACCGCCGGCAGCCCTTCGACGATGAAGAGCCACTGCCAGCCGGCGAGGCCCAGCGCGCCATCGAGCGCGAGCAGAAATCCCGACACCGGGCCGCCGATGACCGACGAGATCGGAATCGCCACCATGAACCACGCGATGATGCGCGTGCGGTACTCGCCGGGGAACCACGTCGCGAGGTAAAACGCCACGCCGGGGAAGAAGCCCGCTTCGGCGGCGCCGAGCAGAAGGCGGAAGGTGTAGAAGCTGTGGGGCCCGACCGCCAGCGCCATGGCGGCCGAGACGAGGCCCCAGCTGATCATGATGCGCGAGAGCCACCGCCGGGGGCCGAAGCGGTAGAGCGCGACGTTGCTCGGCACCTCGAGGAAGCAGTAGCCGAGGAAGAAGAAGAGTCCAGAACCAAGCCCGAACTGCGTGGCCGTCAGGCCGATCGACTGGTTCATCGTGAGCGCGGCAAAGCTCACGTTGGTGCGATCGAGGTAGTTGAGGATGTAGGCGGTCGTGAGCAGCGGCATCAGCCGCCAGCCGATCTTCGCGAAGACCTCGCGCTCGGCGGCGGCCTTGGCGTCAACGGCCAGCGGCGTCGAGGCCAGCGGCGGAGTCGTGCTCGAAGACAATGGAGGACATAAGGTATACCGGACAGCGCGACGAACCTATGCCCAAACCGGTATGTGCCATCCTCGACGACTACCAGGGCGTCTCCCGCGCGATGGCCGACTGGTCGGCTGTGGAGCGCCACGCCGAGCTCCGCGTCTTCCGCGAGGCGTTTGCCGGCGAGGATGCCCTCGTGGCCGCGGTGGGCGACTGCGAGATCGTGGTGGCCATGCGTGAGCGCACGCCGTTCCGCGCCGCCACGTTCGAGCGCCTGCCCCGCTTGCGCCTGCTCGTCACGACGGGAATGCGCAACGCCGCCATCGACCTGGAGGCGGCGCGCGCCCGCGGCGTCACCGTCTGCGGCACCGCGAGCCTGGGCGAGCCGCCCGCCGAGATCACGTGGGCCCTCCTGCTCGCGCTCGCGAAGCACGTCGTGCCAGAAAGCGCCGCGTTCCGGACGAACGGGCCGTGGCAGAGCACCCTCGGCGCCGATCTCAACGGCCGTCAGCTCGGGCTGCTGGGGCTCGGCAAGATCGGCAGCCGCATGGCCGCCGTCGGCCTCGCGTTCGGCATGGAGGTCGTCGCCTGGAGTCAGAACCTGACGTCGGAGGGTGCGGCGGCCGCAGGCGCCCGGCTGGCGCCGTCGAAGGCGTCGCTGCTCGAGACGAGCGACTTCGTCTCGATCCATCTCGTGCTCAGCGAGCGCACGCGCGGCCTGCTCGGACGCGACGACCTGCGCCGCATGAAGCCGACGGCGTACCTGATCAACACGTCGCGCGGGCCGATCGTGGACGAAGCCGCCCTCGTCGAGGCGCTCACCGCGCGCTGGATTGCCGGCGCCGGTCTCGACGTGTTCGACGTGGAGCCGCCGCGGCCGGACTCGCCGTTCCGCAGCCTGCCCAACGTGCTCGCCACGCCGCACCTCGGCTACGTCACCGAGAGTAACTACCGGGTCTACTATGGCGAGGCCGCCGAGGACGTGGCGGCATTCCTCGAGGGAACGCCGATTCGAGTGGTGAACTGATCATGCCCACAGTGCTCGCCCTACTCGCCCTGCTGTCCCCACCCGCCTTACCCGCCTCAGTCTTCGCGGAGCATCCGGCCCTGGCGGCCGGCGTCGAGCCGTTCCATCGCTACATCTCGAGCGAATCGTCGCTGCCGGCGCGCGACCGCGAGCTGCTGATCCTGCGCCTCGCCGCGCTCAGCCGATCGGCGCACGTCTGGCACGAGCACGTGCCCGTGGGGCTCGAGGCCGGCCTGCGCCGCGAGGAGATTGCGCGCGTGGGATCGGGACCCGAGGCGAAGGGCTGGAGCGCGTTCGACGCGGCGCTCGTGCGCGCGGCCGGCGAGCTCCACGCGCAGTCGTTCGTGAGCGATGCGACGTGGAACGCGCTCGCGGCGCGCTACACGCGCCACCAGCTGATGGACGTCGTCTTCACCGTGGCGCACTACTCGATGTGGGCGATGACGGTGAACACGCTCGGCCTGCCGGCGGCAACGAGCCCCGTGCCCTTGCCCGCAGCCGCGCCACGCCTGGGCATTCGCGATCATCAGCCGCTCGCCGCGCCGCGCGTACCGCCCCTCGATCCGCCCGACTGGACGCCGGCCGTGCGCACGATGCTCGACCCGTCCGGCAGCGGGCGGCCGGTCGCCAACGTCTATCGCACCTACGCGCAGCACCCGGCGCTCTACGCGCCGCGGCAGATCCTGTCCGAGTACATCCGCACCGGCTCGACGCTCCCGCCGCGCATCCGCGAGATGCTGATCCTGCGCATCGGCTATCTGTGCCGGTCGGCGTACGAGTGGGCGGCGCACGCGCGCGCCGGGCGCGGCGCGGGCCTCACCGCCGACGACATCGCGCGGATCGCGAAAGGACCCGCCGCGGGCTGGAACGCCGACGACGCGGCGGTGCTGCAGGCGGTGGACGACCTGTTCAACGACGACCGCGTGGCGCCGGCCACCTGGGCCCGGCTCGCCACACGGTTCGATCGGCGGCAGCTGCTCGACGTGCTGATCGCGGCCGGCGGCTACCGCATGGTGTCGATGAGCCTCAACACCTTCGGCGTGGCGCCCGAGCCGAACAGCGAGCCGCTGCCCGGCCGCCGGTAGCTCTTACCAGCAGAATACGAAGTTCGAGATTTCAGCATCGACCACTTCCGGCTCCAGCACGGCGGCCGCCCCGCGACGCTTCAGCGACGCGCGGATCGCGAACGCCTTGCACTCGTTCTCGATGACGTGCGCGGCCTTGAGGAACGCATCGCGATTGATCACGAGCGTCCCGGGCTTGGTGCGGTGGAACCCGGCGATGGATGCGGCCAGCCGGCCATGGCACTTCATCGCGGGCCCGAGCACCCGCCGGTGATTCATCTTGGCGGTGGCCGGATTGCTCAGTACGCGCTGCAGCGATAGCCGGTAGCGCCGGCGGAAGGTCCCGATTGCTTCCTCACTCAGACGTGCACCTTTCTCCACCGACCGGCACGCGGCCTCCAAGTCCTTCGTCAGATCGTCCAGCAGCTTGAGCGCGGCCTGCTTCACCGCGGGGGAAACGTCGTACGCGTCCTGATCACTCGCCTTCTTGCTCACGCCTATACCTCCTGCTGAGGTATTAAACGTTACGTAAGGCTGGAACGTTCGAAGTGCGCAGGAGCCCGGCGTCAGAGATCGGCCAGGAGCCGTTCGAAGGCGGCGCCGGTGGCCGGGCGCTCGGCCGGGTCGAGCGAGAGCATGGCCAATACGAGCCGCTCATGGACCGGGGAGTGCTCCGAGCGGAGGCGGAGTGTCGCGGCCGCCAGGCCAGCGGCCACGTCGTCCGCGGTGCGTGCGTGCGGGAACGGATGCACGCCGATCCACGCTTCGCAAAGGACGACGCCGAGCGCCCACAGATCCAGGCCGGGTCCGGGCGCGGCGCCATCGCGCACCTCCGGGGCAAGATAGGCCCAGGTGCCGCCGAGCGGCGCCCGCGGCGGGCCACCCCCGTGCTCGTGCGGGGCCTGGTCGATCGAGAGAGCGCGCGCCAGGCCGAAGTCGAGCAGTTTCGGTGCGCCGCCGGACGCGAAGCCGATGTTGCTCGGCTTGATGTCGCCGTGATAGAGCCCGCGTTCGTGCACGCGTGCGAGCGATCGCGCGATCTGGCGCACCAGACCGACGACGTCGGAGGCTGGGAGCCGGCCGCGGCATAGACGCGCCGCCAACGTACCGCCGGCCAGATACTCCATGACGAGCAGCGGCGTCCCGCGCCACTGCTCCAGTCCGTACACGACGGCCACGTCCTCGTGCGACAGGCTGGCCATCGTGCGCGCTTCGGTCATCAGCCGCTCGGCGGCGCCGTCCGACAGCTTCGGCAGCGTCTTGAGCGCGACGTCGCGCGTCAGCGGCACGTCCGACGCGCGATACACGACGCCCATACCGCCTGTCCCCAGCCACTCGAGCAGCTCGAAGCGCGAGAGCACCTGTTTGGGCAGCGCCGCGGGTTGCCAGGCACCGCCGCACGCGCACGCGGGAGTGGCAGTGTGCCGGCCTTCGATCTGCCCGCATCGCTGGCACTGCAGGGCCGTTTCCTCGACCACCGCGTCGTCTGCCACGTGCCCGTCGCGGCGGCCTTCGGTGGCGATCGCGTCGCACGCGAGGCTCGCAGCCGCCGCGGCCACGCGCACGAACCGGATGTCGTCGTCGGAGAAACCGAGCGCGTTGCGCCGGGTGCTGAGCGTCACGAGCCCCAGCAGGCCGCCGCCCTCTCGCCTCGGCAGGAGTGGAACGAGCAGCTCGATCTGCTGCCGGTCGATCCACTCGCGGTCGCTGTGCAGCAGCAGCGAATAGTACGACCGCCGATGCGCGGGCGACACGATCGCGGGCTCGCGCGCGCCCTCCAGCAGCGGAGGGATGGCAGACTCGATCGGCAGCGGCGGCCCGCCGCCTTCGGCCGGCACGATGGCTCCCGCGATGAAGAGGTACGGCACCGCCGGCGCCTGCATGGCCCGCTCGATGGCATCGGCAAGCGTCGTGGCCACCTCGAGCGGCGTCCGCGCCTGCTTCATCCGCTCAGTCATCGCCGCGAGCGCCGCCGCGGGCGCTTCGACGCCCGGCAGCGCCCACTGGTCGAGCGCGCGAATCAACGTGCCTCGAAAGGCCAGCACAATCGCTCCCACGCCGGCGAACCAGAGCAGGACCGGCGCTGGCTCGGTCGCGAGCGCCCCACCCAGCGTCAGGCCCGCGTGGCGATACAGATGGCCCAACAGCAGGGCCAGCGGCACGAGGGCGCCCCACATCAGCAGCCACCGCGCCAGCACGTAGCGGAGGCCCCGCTGAACGACCAGCCTGACGTTCAAAACGTCGGGCGCAGCCACCGCGTACGCGGTAGCGATCGGAAATAGGAACATCGGCGGGTAGACCACCCAGGCGAATCGCGCGAATCCCTGGGGCGACTGCAGCGACTGCCAGAGCGCCGGTATCAGTGCCGAGGCCACGAGCACCGTCATCATCGGGCCCAATGAGATGACGATAGCGTAGAGGAACAAGCGGACGCGCACGCGCTCCACACCCTCGGCCAGCCGGCTGCGCCAGGCAATCACCAGCAGCGCGGCGAGCGCGCTGCCAAAAACCAGCAGCACGAAGAAGAGAGCCGCGGGCCCGCCTGATTGACGCTGCGGCGCCAGCGCCACCGCACGGCTCGACGACGGCAGCAGCAGCGGCAGAGCACTCGCAGCGAAGAATACGGAGCCGATCACGCTCGCGGCGCGCACACCCCAGGCGCATAGCGTGTCCACAGATCCGAACCGTGTGATGCTGGGAAAATCGCGCGCGAACTGCCACACGGCGAGCGCAAAAAACGCATCGGGCCGCAGCGTCACGAGCGCTGCCGGCAGCCAGGCGCCCGGAAAGCCCGCGACGAGCTCCAGGATGCCGCGTGACGCAAAGGCCCCGGCCGTGGTCCAGAAGCAGGCCGCCAGGGCGCGCGCGCGACGATCGCGGCCGGCGACGTCGAGAAACGCCGCGGCGCCGGCAAACGTCGCCAGAATCGCCACGATGACGGCATCGCGCCTCTCGAAGAACCGCGCGAAGCCTGCCAGCCCCACGACGCAGTAGGCGGCGGAGAGCAGACGCGCTGCCTCGAGCAGCAGCGGCAGGCGGCGACTGGGGCGCGCCCGCGCCGGTATCGGCGCGCTGATGTGGGAGAGGGACTCGAGACCTTCGACGACGCTGCGGGAGTCGGGCGAGGTCAGCCGCGCGTGAGCGGCTTTCCAGTCGATGTCGTCGCCGTCGGCGAGCGCGGCGGCTAAATCATCGAGGTCCTCGGCCACGAGGCATCCTCTCCGCCAGCTTCTTCACCGCGCGTCGCACGGCCTGGCGCGCAGCCTCGGGAGTGGCCCGACCCGAGATGAGGGCCAGCTGGTCGTAATTGAAGCCCAGCTCGATGCGGCCGACGACGAGCATCCGGTCTTCGTCGCCGAGCGTGGCCAGTGCCGCCTTATAGTGGCGTGCCCGCTCGCCGTCCACTGCCGATTCGAACGGCGTCGGCTGCTCGCCCGGGAGGTTGAACAGGCGCTCCTCGAGCTCGCCCGTCGGCCGCCGCACCACCTTGCGCATCTCGTCGTGGATGCGGTTCGTGACGCTGCGTCGGAGATAGCCGCGCAACGCGCCCTTGCCGCGGTCCTCGAAGCTGTCGATGCGGCGGAAGGTCCGCAGCAGCACGTCCTGCACGACGTCGGTCGTATCGGCCATGCCTCGCGCCCAGCGCGGCAGCCGGCCCCGCGCCCACTGGCGCAGCTCGGGCCCGTGCCGCCGGAAGAGCAGACTCATCGCCCGAGTGTCGCCGGCCTTGGCCTTCGCCAGGAGCTCCGCGGACGGTACGGCGGATGTCGATTCGTTCGGCACTGGATCCCTTACCGGAAATGCGGCTCACGCACGAGCTAGCGGAAATGGTGGCGCATCCAGCGGCCACCGGCAAGCTCCTTGTACACGAATTTTGTAATTTGCGTGCGCGACGGCCGCGTAAACGAGCGCGGGGTATGACGCAGGGGGCGGCACGGCCCCCTGCCCCTGCTGGAGCGGTAGTGCTACTGCGGTGTAGCGGCCGGCGCGGCCCCGCCGCCGCCGGTCGCGAACACGCGCTTGCCGTCGGCCGTGGTCATGTTGGCCACTCCGATATTCATCGAGGTGGCAATCTTGGCGCGCAGCCCGGTCACCGTGACGGTGTCGCCCGGCTTCAGCGTGTCCTTGCGCCAGCCGGCGCGGTAGAGCGCGTTCGGCGGTCCCCCTTCGACGCGGTACTCGATCACCTTGCCGTCGGCTTCCTTCACCTCGACGTGGGTGTAGATGTGCGGGTTGGTCCACTCGATCTTGGTGACCTTGCCGGTGAAGGTCACCGACCGGTTCTGGTCGAACTCGGCGGAAATCGAATGATGCGCCCACGCGGATGCGGTGAGCGCCAGCGCCACGAGACCCGTTATCGCAATGCCCTTCATGCCTTCCTCCTACCGTACTAATTCTCGTCCGGATCCGGCTTCCAGAGCTTGATGGCGCCGTCCACGATGTTCTGCAGGTTGTTTTCCTCGCACGAGTACTCCATGAGCACGTCGTGGGCCGGCTTCAGCCGCCACGTGCGGACGTTCATCCAGTCCTGCGTGTAGGCCTTCGGGTCGTGGATCGTCATCGTGTGTTCCATCGTGTTCGAGTCGATCCGGCGGAACGTGTTGGTGAGCTTCAGCTCCTTGCTGTGGGGATGACCGCTCGTGTCGAGCTTCGTGTAGCCGTTGAAGCCCGTGCTTTCCATCACCAGCGTGTCGCCGTCCCACCGCCCGATCGAGAGGCCGTTCCACGTTTCCGGGAGATCGGCCGGCCACTTGAAGGTGGCGGTCGTCGGCACCCAGTGGTGCCACGTGTTCTGCTCGAACAGGAACGCGATCGCATCGGGGTGGTGGAGGATCTGCGTGCCGTGCGGCGCGTTCATGTTGCGCATGGTGCCGAACGGCAGGCAGTTGCCGGCGTAGTCGCCCTTCCCCACCGGGTCGTAGGTCTTCCACTGCTTGAGGCCCCACTCGGTGTACGGCAGGTCATACGAGCGCGGCTGGTTCCCCGACGCCGGCGCGATCGCGTCGGGCAGCGCTTCACCCTGCCGCGCGAACTTCAGCGGCTGGCGCGTCTTCGGATCGACGGCGCGCAGCGCCATGTTGGGGGTGTAGGGGTTGGCCCAGTGACCGCTGAGATCCGGCTTGCCATTGGCGAGGCGCGGCACCGGTCCGGCCGGAGCCGCGGGCGCCGCCCCGGCGCCCTGGCCGCGCTGACCGGCCCACACCGCGACGGTCGTCACTGCCGCGACGCACAGAATCACGACCGCACGAGTGATGACGCTGCTCGAAGTCTTCACGGCCCGCCTCCCTAAAGTCCCCTAAAGTCCGTCCAAACCTTCGGTCAACTCGATCGTCGTGCCCCACGGATCGGTGAGCTGCGCGCGCCCGATGCCGTCGCGCCCCTCCGAGTAGAGCTCGTCGAACACGACGCCCATGCCCTCGAGACGGCGGCAGAAGTCCCGCAACCGCACCACCTCGAAACCGATATGGTCGAGCATACGCCCCTTGGTCGGCAGCGTGGGTCGCGGCGCCGCCGAGAAGTTGAGGTTGATGCCCGGCACGTCCGTGGCGTCGTATTGTGCCCGCTTTCCCGGGACGCCGCCAAACACCTTCGCGTACCAGGCTTTCGCCTCCGGGACAGCCGCCGCGCCGGGCAGATACAGGTGCACGTGGTGGAAGGCGATGGGCACGGCGAGCGGGCGGTTGTGACGCTCGGCCGCCGCGTCGCGGGCGCCGCCGTCGGCCGCGAACGTCAGGTTGGTGGCCGCGTTCTCGAACAGCTCGATCCGCTCGTTCTCGGGCGACATCACCGACGACACGCCCGGGAACTGCGCCAGGCGCGCGGGCGTCAGCCCCGCCGCTTCCGCCGGCGCCAGCGTCGGAACGCGGAACGCGACGTGATTCACCACCGAGCCCTCGGTGCCGCCCGTCGTCTCGCCGGGGTCGAGCACCACCAGCACGTCCTGGAAGCGCAGGATCTCGCGGCCGGGCGCGGCAAACCGTTTGGAGGCGGCGACCGGCTGGCCGCCGAGCGCCACCCAGAAGCGCCGGTTGGCGGCCACGTCGCGCACGCGGTAATGCAGATGGCCCATCGAGACGCCGGCCGCGTTCGGCGCGGCGAGCGAGGAGCGCGCGTTTTGTGCCTGCCCGAAGACCGGCGCGCCGCACACCGCGGCCACCAGGACGAGCGCCGCCGATCTCAACACTGCGCTCACGAGGCGGGCTCGATCTTCAGCAGCGTGCCGTTCGGCTCGTCGGTGAGCACGTAGAGCAGACCGTCGGGGCCCTGGCGGACGTCGCGGATCCGCTGCTTCAGCTCCGCGATGATCGGCTCGCGCTGAATGGGGCGGCTCTTGTTGAAGGTGATGCGCACCAGATGGCCGGTGGCGCGCGTGCGCCCCGCGAACATCGAGCCGACGAACACGTTGCCTTTCCACTGGGGAAAGCGGTCGCCGGTATAGAAGGTGATGCCCGAGATCGCGATCGACGGCACCCAGTACATGAACGGCGCCTCGAGATCGGGGCGCGTGGTCAGGTCGCTGATCTTCGTGCCGTCGTAGTCGGTGCCGTAGGTCACGAGCGGCCAGCCGTAGTTGGCGCCCGGCTTGAGGATGTTGAGCTCGTCACCGCCGAGCGGGCCGTGCTCGTTCTCCCACAGCTCGCCGGTGTCGGGATGGATCGCCAGCCCCTGCGGGCTGCGGTGGCCGGTGGTGTAGATCTCCGGCAGATAGGGCGGCTTGAACGGGTTGTCGGGCGGCACGGTGCCGTCGTCACGCAGGCGCAGCACTTTACCGGCGTGCTCCTCGGGCTTCTGCGCGCGATCCTGCTCCTGCCGCTCGCCGACGGTGAGATAGAGGAACCCGGCGCGATCGAAGGCGATGCGGCCGCCGTAGTTCGTGTTCGACACGCTCCACGTGTTGGCCACGAAGATGTCCTTGAGGCCGGCGAGCGCCGTGCCGTCGAAGGTGGCGCGCGCGAGCGCCGTGGTGGAGCGCTTGTCCTCGGCACGGCCCTTCGAATAGGTGAGGTAGACGACGCGGTTCTCGGCGAAGCGCGGGTGCAGCGCGATTTCGAGCAGGCCCGCGAGGGCCGCCACGTGCGGCGTGGGCGTGCCGGCAATCGGCGCCGGGTCGAGCACGCCGCCGCGCACGATGCGCAGCCGTCCGGGCCGCTCCGTCACGAGGATGTCGCCGTTCGGGAGAAACGCCAGGCTCCACGGGTTCACGAGCCCGGGGGCCACCGCCGACACGCGGATCTTCTGCACCGCCGTGTCGAACACCGCCGGCAAGGCCGGCATCGCCGGCGAGTTGCGCAGGTTCGGCGGCGTCACCGGCCCCGGCTGTTGCGCGACAACGATCGCGGACGCCGCAACGAGCACGAACGCAACGCCAAAAAGAAGTGGTCTACCCACCCGACCTACCTGACCTACCTGACCCACCTGACCACTCCTCACTTCTCCGGCACCGCAAACGCCACCAAGGTGTTTCCAGATTCAATGAGCACGTACTGGCGCCCATCCAACATAAAGGAGCTCCCCGCGGCGCCCCAGATGGGCGAACCCGTGCGATAGGACCACAGCTTCTTGCCGCTCTTGCTCTCGAACGCGTTGAAGAAGCCTTCGTGGTCGCCCGCGAAGACGAGGCCGGAGGCCGTGGACATCACGCCCGCCAGCGACGAGGTCGGAAAGCGGTGTTCCCACCGCATGTCGCCCGTCTTCGGATCGATGGCGCGCAGCGCGCCGAAGTCGGGCTCGGCGAGCTTGCGCATGCCGCCGCTCATGAACACGCGACCCGGCAGGAAGTCCTGCTTCTGCGGCGTGTAGTAGGCGCAGGTTTCGCGGGCCATGACGAAGAACAGCTGCAGCGCCGGATCGTACGACGGCGGATTGAAGACGGTGCCGCCGCGGAAGTCGGGGACGCACGGCGTGGTGGCCTCGGAGCCACCCGGCGGGATGACGCCGTCGTTCAGCACGATCGGCCCGTTGGGCCCCACCTCGCGCGCCCATTTGGTGGCCGTATACGGCTTGGCCACGAGCAGCTCGCCGTTGGTGCGATCCAGCGTGTAGAAGAAGCCGTTGCGGTTGGCGACCATCACGACTTTTCGCGCCTGGCCGCGGACGGTCAGGTCGGCGAGCACCGGCACGTGGTTCGCGTCCCAGTCGTGCGTGTCGTGCGGCGTGAACTGATAGTGCCAGCGCAGCCTGCCGGTGTCGGCGTCGAGCGCCACCAGCGACGCGGTAAACAGGTTGCTTCCCTGGCGATCGCCGCCGTAGTAATCGGGATTCGGGTTGCCGGTGCCCCAGTAGATCAGATTGAGCTCGGGGTCGTAGCTGCCGGTCACCCACGCGGCGCCGCCGCCGCGCGGCAGGACGTCGGCGTCGGACCACGTCTCGCTGCCCGGCTCGCCGGGACCCGGAATCGTGTTGAAGCGCCACAGCCGCGCGCCGGTGCGCGGATCGTAGGCGTCGATGAAGCCGCGAGTGGGAAGGTCGCCGCCCGAGTTGCCCACCACCACTTTGTCGCGCACGACGAGCGGCGCGGCGATGAGCGCGTGGCCGGCCTTGTAGTCCTCCACCACCACGTCCCAGACCACGCGGCCCGTGTTGCGATCGAACGCCAGCAGGTGGCCGTCGAGCGTCGACATGAACAGACGGTCGCCGAGCGTCGCGAAGCCGCGGTTCGACGGGTTGCCGGCGCCGTAGGTCAGGCCCGGCGGGAGCGGGCGGCGGTAGCGCCAGATCTGGCGGCCGGTGCGCGCGTCCACCGCCCACGCCACGTTGTTGTTGCCGGTGATGTAGAGCACCCCGTCCAGCACGAGCGGCGTTGACTCGAAGCCGCGTCCGATCACCATGCCCTCGGCCTGGAACGTCCACTGGGCCGCGAGGCGGCTCACGTTGTCCACCGTGATCTGCTTGAGCGGCGTGTGCCGCCGGCCGGTGTAGTCGCCCGAGTACGTGAGCCACCGTCCCGGATGCTTGAGGCCGTCGAGCAGGTCCTGCGTGGTGACGAGCGGCAGCACCGGCGGCGGCAGCGGCGGCAGGCCGGCCGGAGGAGGCGGGTTTTCCTGTCCCGTCACGAGCAC
>Ga0209486_10000297_pt1 | contig 23174 bp, 22 predicted proteins | sample NCCompost_FD_187518 | JGI IMG/M metagenome (GOLD analysis project Ga0209486, IMG submission 187518) | Agricultural soil microbial communities from Utah to study Nitrogen management - NC Compost (SPAdes) (version 2) | ecosystem: Environmental > Terrestrial > Soil > Agricultural land | place...
GGATGGGAGTCTTACACCGATCGGCAGCGTTGGTGGATTACCATTCGGTGCGCAAGGCATTGCCGCGCGCTAGTTTGAAAAATGCGGCAACTATCTCAGAGCCTCGGCGCACATCCGGCGGCAAGCGCGATGCTCGGGCAAAATGACTTTTCGTGCACCAAGGCCGGCCAAATAAGGGCGCAGCTCCTGGCGAAGGCGTCGAGCTTTACGATACCAAAGCCGGCGTTGGTCTTCGGCCGGTAATTCCTCGTAAAAGCCGTTAATAAGAAACGCATCAAAAGTGATGGGATTCGGACTAGCACATCACCGGGAACTATTCCGTCTTCATCGGTGTCTAACAGTTTCGAGTAAGCTCCCGCGACCCGATGGCACCGGCGAACTAGCGGACTCACGAGTTCCAGAATTTTCGAAACGCGTGGACCGCCATGCCATTACGGAGGAACGGGATGTTTACCAACCTTATCGAATCAAGCTCACACGCCAAAGAATTCAAGCGTCGCGGATCGTTCTTGCTTTTTACGACTGCGACCTACGTCGTTCTCTTTGTGATCACTGGCGTGATCAGTATTTATGCCTACGATGCGCGGCTCGAACAGCAGAATCTGGAAGTCGTAGTTCTGCTGCGGCCCGAGGAAATCGCTCCCGACCCACAGCCGGAAACGCCTGCCGATAGACCTAAAGTTACCAAAGACACCAACGAATCAAACGTCACTGAACGCATGGAAGCGATGGTGAGCGTCAATCGGCCGGAGTTGCCGCCACAAGGCGTATTCGTAACGCCCAACAAGAATCCGCCGATTCCCGATCACGGTCTTTGGAGATTGAGCAATCAAAACAGAGAAACCGCAGGTGTGCCCGAGGGACCAGCTACACCTTCCGGCGGTGGTGGACAAGTAGTTCCGTCACGTCAAGTCGTGCAGATCGACGAGCCGCCGCCAGCGCCTGAAACGCCAAAGGTACCGAAGGTGATCAGCAAGGGACCGATCACAGGCCAGGCGACCTCGTTGCCGCAACCGCCATATCCGATAATCGCGAAACAGGCAGGTGTTCAGGGAAAAGTGGGCGTTCAAGTGCTGATCGACGAGAAGGGCAACGTCATCTCAGCGACGGCGATTGACGGACACCCAATGCTCAGGCTAGCAGCGCAAAAAGCTGCCCTTCAGGCAAAGTTCGCCCCGACCACTCTGAGTGGTATTCCCGTAAGGGTCTCCGGTGTGATCACTTACGATTTCAAACTAACGAGATAGAGAGAAGATGACTAGAACAGCTAACAACGCTTCCTGCCAACGCAAAGAGGTACGAGAGCCATCGCTTCTCGTACCTCTCCCGCCGTTTCAATTGAATTAACTGGGATCGCGAATGATGCCTTTGCCGCGTCCGGTCATAACTTCCTTACCATGCTGGTTCGTGCAGCGCCACTCCGAATCGATGTCGGTATAACCCTTACCTTCCGCAGGCGTCGCCTCAATTAGCGTGACGACACATTCGATCGTGTCACCAGAAAAGACTGGTCGATGAAAACGGAACGTCATGTCATACGCGATCAGATTCATATCGCCGCCGATCTTCGTCGGCAACGTCGCGGTCAACAGCCCATGGGCCATCAACCGCCCTTGCGCGTCGGGCACATGATGATGCTCACCCTCATCACCTGAAAGCCGTGCGAACAGTCGGATGTCTTCGTCCGAAAACGTCCGCTTCCATGACAACGTATCACCTGGTTTCATGAAGGTAGACAGTTTAACCACAAAGAAGCACAAAAAGGCACAAGAGGCACAAAAGGACTAGAAACAGGAAAGGGGTTACTTATCTTTCTCTTCATGACTTTTCTTGTGCCTTTTGTGGCTCCCTTTTTGTGCCTTTTTGCGGCTCAAATACCCTCCGCCCAACGGACAATCTCGTTCATCGCCGTTTCGTAGATCTCCTCCTGCGGCATCCCAAACTTCTTTGGCGCTTTAAAAGAGTGATCTCCACCTTCGATCGAGTGAATCTTCGCCGCCGGTCGCAGTCCCTTGATGAACGGCTGAATCTCTTCCGGTGTGCCTAGCGCGTCGCGCGTTCCCTGCACAAACAACATCGGTTTTCGGATCTGTGCGAGATGTTCGACGCGAAGTTTTGCGGGATTACCGGGCGGATGAAGTGGATAACCCAGAAATACCAAGCCGTTGATCTGATCGGCGAGCGGCTCTTTTTCTTCCGACGCGGCGGCCGCAACCTGCGAAGCGATCCGGCCGCCCATCGACTTCCCACCGATCACGAGTCTGTTGTTCTTCAGTTTGCGATGCTTGACTGCGGCTTCGATCACAGCGCGAAAGCACGACTCCAACTTCCCTTTTTGATCGGGGACGGAGCGACCCTGCTCCATGTAGATGAAGTTGAAAGTCAGGACGTCGAGACCACGCGACGCCAGACCACCTGCAAACATACGCATGAAACCGCTGTCCTGGCTCGCGCCTGCTCCGTGGCCCAACACCGCAGTCAGCGCGGCGCGTCCCTGTTTGGCAGCGGCATAAAGAAGGGCCGTGACCGAGTCGTTCTCATTGACGCTGACTGTCAGCTTCTCGGTTTCCCTGGGCATTTACTTGACCATTTACTTGATCAGGCTTCCTTTGCCAACATCGCCAACGCGTCCTGACATTCGTTTTTGAATCGCTTGGCTACGCCCGCTTGCACACTCGGTGAACTCTTTGAAAAGTAAGCGAGGTTTCCGTCGGGCTTTTTGCGACCACGCTCAGCATAAATCGCTGAGATGAGCTGTTTGTCGAAGTCGGGGTCTGTCCGTTTGGCCTTCACGTTGGCAAGCGCCTTGTGAACCATCGTCGACGCACCGCCGTGTTGCACCGCGGTGGACCACACAACGTCCTGGAGCGCACGGCTGCGTTTGTTCACATCAAGACCGTCGTCGGCGAGTATCTTGGCCGCGAGCAGATCGTAGTGACTCTTCTTGATGAATGCGTGCTGCGCGCTTTGAAAAGCAGCAGTATCATTTGCGGCGATTCGTTTCCAACAGGCAGTGAAAGGCGGCGTTCCGGGTGCCAGGCCCTTAAAATCCGAAGCCCACTTGAATCCCGCCTGTGCGACAAAACGCGCGACCACCCCCATTTTCGTAGCCATTTGATACGAGCCGTACGAGACGCCGCCAGGATCGCCGGAACCCGTCGAGACCACTCCGGGCCCGCGTCCGCCTGTTTCGTACTTCGACGACAACTCGCCTAGTGCATCGGCCAATGCCTGACCCAGCGCGCCCCCAACTGACGTGGCGGGAGGCGTGACGGGTGCCGGCGGCGGCAATGGTTTCGTATTATCGGTCGTTAATTCTGACAAACCGTTGGGGAGAGTCAGCACGTCGCCGACCTTGATCTTGTTGGGATCCTTGATCCGGGGATTCGCTTTGAGCAGTTGATCGGTTGAGCAGTTGGTGATCTTGGCTATTTTTGAGAGCGTGTCACCGGCCTTTACTGTGTAAGTCATTGAGGGATCTCCTTTTTATTAGACCGTTCGCGAGGGACTCGAATAGTAGTAAACGGGTTGACGCGGAGTCAATAACTACTACACATAGAGTCGGGGAACGCGCTCGCCGATTCCGCACGTTACTTCGTATGAGAGCGTTCCGGAAATGCGCGCCAGATCTTCGGCGGTGATTTTTGCTCCAACGTTCTCGCGGTCCCATCCGAGCAGGGTTACCTTGTCTTCTATGTCGACACGGTCAACATTCGTTACATCGATCAAGGTGAGATCCATCGAGACGCGTCCCACAACCGGGGCAAATGTGCCGCGTACAATCACATTTGCACGGTTCGACAACGATCGCATGTATCCATCGTGATAACCGATAGGCAACGTAGCAATCAGGCTCTTTCGCGACGCTTCAAACGTGCAGCCATAGCCAATCGTCTCGCCGGGCGGCACCCATTTCAACATGCTGATGCGCGAGTGCAACGACATAACGGGCGCGAGTTGTGGATCTGAGATCGTTAGTGGCAGAACGTCGCGCCACAGCCCGTATAACACGCCCCCGGGGCGCACAATGTTTCCCCACGCGTCCCGATGGCCGTAGATGCCCGCCGAGTTTGAGAGATGGAGATAGGTCGGGTGATAGCCGGCCTGGCGAAATACGCTCGCGGCCTCCTGGAAACGATGGATTTGATCGAGCGTAAGCGGTTTGCACGCCGCGTCGTCGGCGGCGGCGAGGTGACTCATCAAACCGTCAATGCGCACGTTACGAAAGCGATCGAGTTGCGAGACAAACTCGCTTAGTTGATCGAAACGAACGCCCAGCCGGCCCATTCCGGTGTCTATCTTCACGTGTGCATCAATCACGGAGCCTGTGTCGAGCGCGGCCTGGTTTAGTGATTCGAGCATGTCGAGTCGATAAACAACGGGAGTTAGTCGTTGCTGAATGCACGCGGCCGCCTGACCCGGCCAGAATCCGCCGAGGGAAAGGATAGGTTGTGTAATGCCCGTGGCGCGCAACTGAATTCCCTCTTCAGGAATTGCGACTCCGAACCAGTCAGCGCCCGATTTGGCGAGACGACGAGCGCACTCGACCGCGCCGTGGCCGTACGCGTCTGCCTTGACGACGGCCATGACTCTCGCCGCAGGGCTGACGAGGTTTCGTATCTGCTGGAAGTTCGCGACGAGATTATCGAGATGTATCTCGGCCCATGTTGGGCGCCCGGAAAGTTTGATTTGGCCGTCCTGTGATGAAGGCATGGCGTGTAGTTTACCCGCCTTATCCATGTTCTAATAGCCGCCCACTATGAAAGTTGCTTAGGGACTAACCGTTCCGAAAATTAACAGGCTAAATTGTAGATGCGCCCTGGTGCTTACTGTATAGTGAGCGCTTTGCCCATAATTTCTCTTCTACTGGTTTTTCGTCTTTCATGGCAACTCCTGATCTGATTCGCGACCAACCATTCGAACGTGCTCTCCCAAATAGTTCCGAAGCCGAACGCGCAATTCTCGGCGCAACGCTGCTCGACAACGGTTTGATCAGCCAGGCGATCGAGCAACTCAAGCCCGAAGACTTCTACGTCCCGTCACACCGGCGAATCTTCGTCGCAATGATTGCGCTGTTCGAGCGCGGCGCGGAGATCAATCCGATCCTGATCGGCGAAGAACTAAAAAAAGAAAATGCACTCGAATCAGTCGGCGGCGTCAGTTTCATCACTAACCTGACTTACGGTCTGCCTCACTCGACCAACATTCTTCACTACGCGAAAGTGGTGCGCGGCAAGTCGATGCTGCGCCAGTTGATCAAAACTTCAAACAAGATCACGCAGGAAGCACTCGCCGAAGAAGACGAACCCGAGATCATTCTCGATCACGCGGAACATTCGATCTTCCAACTCGCCGACGAACGGATCAGACAGGGCTTTGTTCACGTGAAACCGATTGCGGAACAACTGCTCGAGAAGGTCCAGGAGATGGAAGGCCGCGCCGCAGTGCTAACCGGTCTCACGACTGGTTTTGCGGATCTCGACAAGATGACCTCCGGTCTTCAACCGGCGGACCTGATCATTCTCGCCGCCCGTCCGTCGATGGGTAAGACAAGCCTTGCGTTAATGCTCGCGGAAAACGCGGCGATTCACGCCGGCGCCGTCGTTGGTATGTTCTCACTGGAAATGTCGAAGGAATCACTGGTCATGCGCATGCTCTGCTCGCAAGGCAACATCGATGCGCAGCGCTTTCGTAACGGCTTTCTCTCGCGACTCGAATGGGCCCAGATTGCAAAGTCGCTCGGCGTCCTTGCCGACACAAAGATCTTTCTGGACGACACTCCCGGCATCAGCGTTCTCGAAATGCGGGCAAAGGCACGGCGTCTAGCAGCGGAACAGAAGAAGCTCGATCTGATCATCGTCGACTATTTGCAGTTGATGTCAGGTTCGTCAAAGCGGGTCGAATCACGGCAGCAGGAAGTTTCGCAGATCTCGCGCGAGTTAAAAGGGTTGGCGAAGGAGTTGAACGTGCCGCTGGTGGCGTTGTCGCAGCTTTCGCGCGCGCCTGAGTCGCGTTCGGATCACCGGCCGCAGTTGGCTGACTTGCGCGAGTCGGGAGCGCTCGAACAGGACGCGGATCTCGTGGCGTTTATCTTTCGCGAGGAGCAATACAAGACTCCTGAGGAACGCGAGGCACTGCCCGAAGATCGTAAGAACGTCGCAGAGTTGATTATCGCGAAGCAGCGCAATGGTCCAACGGGCACCGTCGATCTCCGCTTCACTCCGTCGAGCATGCGGTTCGATAATCTGTATCGCGAATAGTTGTGGACTGCTTCACGGTTCCACCTTAAAATCCTCGACTAAGCGATGAAACGTTGCCCCCAATGTAATCGCGTCGAGGCTGACGAGGCGCTCGCTTTCTGTCGCTCGGATGGAACTCCGCTTGTCCGCGAATCACTTCCGCTAAACACTGAGGCCGGTACGGCGAAGTTTGGCTCATCGCCAAACGAAATCGACACCAGTCTCCTGCCGCATTCGACTAATGCCCACGTCAATCGCGCCACTGGTCCAACGACAGTGTTGCGTCTACCAGAATCAACCGCGAGCACTAAATCAAAACGGATCGTCGTGGTTCTGATCATTGTTGCCGTCTTGATCGTATCGGGGTTGCTCGTGAGTTATTTGGCAATCACCAAGAAACGAAACGCTCCAATTCAATCGATTGCGGTCATGCCCTTCGTAAATGCCGGCAGCAATCCCGACGTCGAATACCTTTCAGACGGAATGACAGAGACCCTCATAAACACGCTCGCGCAACTGCCGGACCTGACAGTGAAAGCGCGCAGCTCGGTGTTCCGTTACAAGGGCAAAGAAGTCGAGCCGCAAACCGTTGGTAATGAACTCCACGTACAGGCGATCGTCAATGGGCGTGTAGTTGAACGTGATGACGACCTGACGCTTTATCTTTCGCTCGTCGATACTCGCACCGGTAATCAACTTTGGGGAGAGCATTACACTCGCAAACGAAGCGATCTCCTCTCGCTGCAAACCGTAGTAGGTCGAGATGTCGCAACTAAGTTAAAGACGAAATTGTCAGGAGCTGACGAGCAGAAAGTCGCAAAGAGTTACACGCAAAATGCCGAAGCGTATCAGCTTTATCTTCAAGGTCGATTCTTTGCAAACAAGAGGACGCCGCAATCGCTGGTAAAAGCAATTACCTTCTATCAGCAGGCGATTGAAAAGGATCCCAATTACGCCCTCGGTTATGCAGGACTCTCCGATGGGTATAGCTTGCTTGCATACTACGGAGGCGCGCCGGCGCCCTTTGCTTTGAGCAAAGCAAGAGAGGCTGCCATGCGTGCACTGTCGCTGGATGACAACCTCGCTGAATCGCACAACGCGATGGGATTTATTTTGGCGGTCGCGGACTTCGACTATGCGGCTGCCGAACGCGAATACAAACGAGCCATCGCTCTGGATCCGAAATACACAACAGCTCATCACAACCTCGGTGTCATGCTGGTGCGCACAGGCCGTGCGGAAGAAGGCATGGCAGAACTTCGTGGGGCGCTGGAAATCGAGCCTTTTTCGATCATCGTGAACAGGCTCTACGGTGAATGTATGATTTACCTGCGCCGCTATGACGAGGGTCTTGCGCAACTCAAGAAGACTGCCGAATTGGATCCTTCCTTTCCCACAACATACTTTGCCCTTGCGAGTACTTACCGTTTGATGAGCAAGCATGCCGAGAGCGTCGAAGCATTTGCGAAGTACCATGAGTTGTTTGGTCGACCGGAGACTGCCGCGCTCGTCCGTTCGAGTTTCGCAACGGGAGGTTGGCAGGGTTTTCTGCGAGAGATGACGTCAAAGCGGCGAGATGGTGTGTCGCCCTACATGACCGCAATATTCCTTCTGGAGCTGGGTGAGAAGGAAAAAGCTTTCGCCGCATTGGAGGACGCTTTCGAAAACCGCGAATATCAACTTCGATTTATCAGGCTCGATCCGAGCGTCGACGCATTACGGGCGGATCCTCGATTCAAGGAACTGGCCCACCGCATGAAATTAGATTGAGGTTATCGCGGCGCGCCCGGTGCTTGAAAAAGCTTCGCATCGATACCGACGTTCTGACGGATCTCTTTCACAGTGAAGGCGAGTTTTAAGGCCGTCGAGTTTTGGCTGATGCTAAACGGATACTTGATCCCTCCGATCTCACGCCAATCATCGAAATAGACCTCAACGGGTTGGGTTACACGACCGATCGTTCTCGTGGTGTTCATCCGCACCGGCAAGTACGTCTGCGCGTCTATGTAGAGTCGCTCGAGCGGGCCGGCAGCGGGTTGAAGGTCGATAACGTAAACGTCGCGATAGCCAATCTTGCTGATGCCGGGCAGACTGATCTTAGTGAAGTTAGTCTTCATTCTCAGCACCGCAAAGTAGTCGGCTTCGCGTTGTACCACCGCCAAATCCACACCCTTGAGCCATGTCACCGCTTTGCCGTTGGTGTGCCAACCACTCTTGCCGTTGTATCCGAACTGGATCGTACCGACCGGATGCGCCTGAATCACCGTTAATGCTTTGTCTGGCGCCTGAGCATGCGTCTCGAACCTCCCGCCACGGCTCACGCCACCGATGTCGACGGTTCCTGTAACTACGTGGCTGGTTATTTTCTTCAGCGCCTCAGCGCCACCCAGCGCCTCGACGTATTTTGCGAGGACGTCGTCAGCACTGGGCAACGCGGCGGTACTCTCGATCGTGTTGCCGTCGCGGATCGTCACACCGCCCGAGCTGCCGCCAATCATCCGCGGAGAAGATCCGGTCTCGGTCAGGTCCGAGATCATTGCGCTACTTACCTGACGCGATCGCGTCGCGGTGCGAGGGCCGCCGGTGTTGGTTTGATTTAACGAGTCGAGCAGATCCTGTGCTTCATTCTTGACGGCTGAATCGGAGCTGCGCGTAAGCGATTCGAGGATGTTGCGCGCTTCGACCGTTTCAGAGCGTCGCAAGTGAACCTGCGCCAGTAACAAAGAGTGGCTTGCCCTGCCTGGCGCGAGTTGGCGCGCTTTCTGAGCCATCTCGAGCGCTTCATCGAGACGTTCATCTGCAACGAGATCGACGAGCGCCAAAAGATAGTAAGAGGGCGCGTGCGACGGCGACAGTTTGATCGACTTCAAAAGGTGCTCGCGCATTAAGGCCGCACTCTCTGGCGAGTAATTGGTGATGCGGCCGTTCGGGGAAACTCCATCGCGGCTGAGTACGAAAGCGTAAAGGTAGTGAATTGAGTAATGCTGCGGCGACTCCGTTGCGCGTTCGAGATGTTTCTTCGCTTCGGCGTATTTCTTCTGATAGACGTAGATCAGACCGAGCTTGGCATGGGCCTGAAGAAGCTTCGGGTCGAATGCGATGGCTTGTTTGAAGCCGCGCTCGGCAGCAGCCTCACGATTGATGTGAAACAGTAGATCGCTAAGGTAGTAGACTGCTTCGGCGTCGGTGAGCGATGTTCGCTGCATGGCCGTGTAGGCCGCATAAGCCTCAGGATCGACGGTTGCGATTCGCAGTGCGGAGAACTCGCCCCGACGCACGTAGTCTGCGAGTCCTTTCTCGACAGCGTCGATACTCATTCCAAACGAATCTTCCAGCGCCCTCGCGGGCGCGTCGCCGCGACTTACCTGCGACAGAAACCGCTTGAACTGTTCCTGACGGTTGCCGCCGCCCAACATCAGGTAGTGGACCAACGCCCACGATTGTCCATAAAAGATCCCGCTCTTTTCCTGTTCGTTGTAGTGCGGTGAGTTTGTGCCAATGGAGAAAAGCGTGGACAGCGGCAGCATCTCCTCCTGGCGCAACAGGCGAATGTAGTGATTTAGCGGCGCGCCCAAGGTTGCTTCGCCGCCGGAGAACTGCATAGTGCCATAGAACTCGGCGAGACCTTCGTTGAGCCACAGCGGCGTGCCCGGCACATTGTCTTTCAGGTGCAAGTGAACGTATTCGTGAAATGCCGTGCTGAATGGATCTCTGTGTCCCGGATCGAGTGAGATAGCGATGTAGTTAACGTCTTCACCGGGTTGAAAGAAGCCGGCAACATCTGCGGGCCGGCCCTGGTAGAGCGGTTTGAACGGCGTGAACGACGCTTCATCCTTAAAGAGAATTACCGTCGTCGGAACAGAGGCGTCGAGCACATTACGTGAAATGAGTCGCGCGAACGCACTGTGAAAAAACTCGAGCCATCCCGCAACCTGACGAAGTTTCTCCGGATCCGCGTTGCCGATCACAAACAGATTGTTGGTGCGGACGCTGCGCCAGTTATTGCTGGTTTGAGCAGCAGCGGTCAGAGCATTGGATGCCAGGCTGACGGTGAGAAAAATAGTGAGCAGTAGACTGATAAACCGATTCATAACAAAGGTTTGCTGCGATCTTAACGGGGAAAAACAAAGACGCTGCACGGTCGCAATTGACCATGCAGCGTCATTATAGCGAGTAACTCCCGTGCTCTGGGAGAGATTTATTCGTTGTTCTCTGCTTCGTCCTCGCCGCTCGTAGCCTGCTGCGCGAGGGCAGCCTCCTGCTCAGGCGTCAGGTGGCCAACAATAACCTCGCCCTCAGACGCGACTTTGACCTGCAAGTCGACGGTGACCTCACGGTGCAGTCGAACCGGAACAGTGTATTCACCCAGACGCTTCAACGGCTCGCGCAGGTGGATACGATGCCGGTCGATCTCGTAACCGCGCTCTTTCAACGCTTCCGCGAGGTCCATCGACGTGACCGAACCATACAACGCGCCCTGCTCGCCCGCCTTACGCTTGAACTCGAGCACGAGGGATCCCATCTGTTGCGACTGCCCCTGGGCCGTCGCGCGCTCTTTCGCTTCCTTCTTCAGCAGCGCCGCTCGTTCCTGCTCGATGCCCTTCACATTCCCGGCCGTCGCCTCGACCGCCAGATTTCGCGGCAATAAGTAGTTGCGCGCATAACCTGCCCGGACTCTGACGATCTCGCCACGCGCGCCCAGATCATCAATATCTTCGCGCAAGAGAACTTTCGTGTGTGCCATTTCTTTCTCTCCCTTAGTCGTTGTACGACCTTAGTCGGTTGTGTACGGAAGGAGCGCGATGTTGCGGGCGCGTTTGATCGCCTCGGCCAGCATGCGCTGATGCGTCGCACAATTACCGGAGATTCGTCTCGGCAAAATCTTGCCGCGTTCGGGAAGGTAGTTCTGCAACAGCCTCACGTCCTTAAAGTCGATGAGATCTACTTTGTCGATGCAAAAACGACAAACGCGTCGCCGGTGCATGCGCCGGCCTCCACCGCGTCCGCCCATTGGCCGTCGATCGCCATCGTCGTCACTATCGTAACCACCGCCGCCACGCGGACGGTCTTCATAATTGGTTGACATATTCTTCCTCTTAACTGTCGATCAAAACTATTCGCCGGCCGCTTCGGCAAACTCCATCGGCGCACCACGGCGCGATGAACTACCATGTCCGCCCTGTGAAGGGCGTTTCGCGGCTTTGCGGGCGCGGCGGTCTTTCAGCTTCTCAGCACGACGGCGGTCTTCGTCGACGCGTACCGTGAGATAGCGCAGAATGCGATCGTTGACGCGCATGCGGCGTTCGAGTTCGGCGATCTCGCGGCCCGAGCCTTCAATCTCAAGCAGCACAAACGTGCCGTCTTTATGATGATTGATCTCGTAAGCGAGCTGGCGCTTGCCCATCGTCTCGGCCTTGACTATCACTCCACCCTGATCGGTGACGATTTGCGAGAACCCTTCGGTGAGTTTCGCTACTTCTTCGTCCCCAGTTGGGTCAACAATGAAGACCACTTCGTACTGTCTCTTTGTTTGCATTTAATTAAACTCCATCATCGCTTTCAAAGCGCCGTCCCGGATGATCGTCCGCACTGCCTGGACGCTCCTGGCGACTGTCTCTTCCACTAACTGACGTTCAGTTCCTGAAAACTGGTCCAATACAAATCTTTTCGCGTCGGAGATCGGATGATCGGGTTGAATGCCGATCCGCAGCCTGATGAACTCGTCAGTTCCAATCTCCGCTATGATCGACTTCAAGCCGTTATGACCGCCGGCCGATCCGCGTTCCCGTATTCGAATCTTCCCCAAAGGCAAAGCCAGATCGTCTGAAATTACAACCAACTCTCTAGCCGGATCTAATTCACCTTTGGCGAGAAGGCATGAAACCGCGTGCCCGCTCAAGTTCATGAACGTTTGCGGTTTGGCGAGCTTAGTAATAACTCCGTCTACTTCGCCCTGGCCCACGATCGCATTGCATTCGCGACGTTTCACCACAACGCGTTCTTCGTTCGCCAACTTGTCAATCAACATGAACCCCAGGTTATGACGCGTCGCTGCGTATTGCTCACCCGGATTACCAAGACCGACTATAAGCATTGGTCATTGCTCATTTGCCATTTGTCATTTGTCATCTATTCAGCTTTATTCCTGGCTTGCACTTCGGTCGTGGCACCGAAAATGACAAATGAGAAATGGCAAATGAGCAATGACCAATGACTTTTCCTCTTTGAGCAGAACCTGGCTATTCCGCTTCTGCCTCGCCTTCCTCTTCCTTCTTGCCCTTGCCGATCACTTCTGGTTCGGCAGGCTCTTCGCCCTCGAGCGCGGGCGCCGGCGCTTCCTCTTCCTTCACGATACCGACAGTGGCGATCACCAGATCCTGATCGTTCAGGATCTCGATTGCTTCGCTGACCTTGATATCCGAAACATGAAGCGTGTCGTGCACGTCGAGACCCGAAACGTCGACATCGATTGAATCTGGAATTTCACGGGGCTCGCAACGGATCTCGATCTCGCGAATGATCTGCTCGAGCACTCCCTGTTTTTCCTTCACACCATAAGGTTCACCGACAAGGTGTAGCGGTACCGTGACTTCGATCTTCTGGCCCTTCACGAGGCGGGTGAGATCGGCGTGGATCAAGCGACCTTTAACCGGATCGATCTGGCGATCGTGAAACATCACTTCAACCTCGCCAAATCCGTCGACTTCGATCGTGAAGATCGTATTGCGCCCGGATTCCGAACGAAGGATTGCGGCCAACTCACGCGCCGGAGCAACGGCAGCCAGCGTTTCGGCGCCGCCTCCATAAACTGTAACGGGAACCATTCCCTCGCGCCGCACGCGTCGCGCATCATTCTTGCCACGACCATCGCGTTGTTTCGCTCGGATCTTGAACTCTTTTTTCTCCGCTTTGTCCGCCATGATTTCTCCGTCTCCTTACAAACTTTCAGCGACCCGCGGCACTTGCCACAGGTCGCTGATGGTCTTCTTTAAGCCATCAGTGTTTGCCCTTCGCTAAACGAAGAGCGAAGAAACCGAAGTTTCCTCGTGGATCGACTTGATCGCTTTCGCCAGAAGCGGCGCGATACTTAGTACCTTTATTTTGTCCAACCCGCTCGCATCCTCGCGCAGCGGAATCGTATTGGTAACGATTATCTTTTCAATGTCCGAATTTCCCAACAACTCAGCGGCCCGGCCGGACAAGACCGGATGCGTGAAGCACGCATGAACTCTTTCGGCGCCCGCTTCTTTCAATGCGCGCGCGACTTTTGTCAACGAACCACCAGTGTCGCACATGTCGTCGACAATCAAACAATTGCGGCCGCGAACATCGCCGACCACGTTCATCACTTCCGCCACGTTCGCCTTCTCGCGACGCTTGTCGCACAACGCGAGTTCGGCATCGAGCCGTTTCGCGTAAGCGCGAGCACGCTCGGCGCCGCCGGTATCGGGAGCAACTACGGTCAGGTTCGGCATTACTTGTTCCTGGCAATAGTTAATGAAAACCGGCGCGGCGTAAAGGTGGTCCACCGGAATATCAAAGAACCCTTGAATCTGCGCTGCGTGGAGATCGATCGTCAACAAACGATCGGCGCCGCCAACACTGATCAGGTTCGCCACGAGCCTGGCCGAGATTGGCACGCGCGGGCGGTCCTTCTTGTCCGACCTGCCGTAACCGTAGTACGGAATCACAGCTGTTATGCGCGAAGCTGACGATCGACGAAACGCGTCGAGCATGATCAGCAGCTCCATCAGGTGCGCGTCGGTCGGCGGGCAAGTCGGCTGGACCAGAAAAACATCGCCGCCGCGAACGTTCTCGTCTATCTGAAAGTTGAACTCACCGTCAGAGAAACGCTCGGCGTATGCCTTGCCCATGTCACAACTCAGTTGGCGACAAATCTCTTCCGCCAACTTAGGGTTTGCATTTCCGGAAAAGATCTTGATACCGCCGGTTGTGCTCATAAGTGTTGGTGCTTTGTCAGTTGTCCGTGGTCAGTGGTTGGTGGATACGAAAACTAAAAGCCACTTACAACTGACCACGGGCTACTGACAAATAACAAACAAATTTGGCTGGGGCGGGTGGATTCGAACCAACGAATGCCGGTTCCAAAGACCGGTGCCTTACCACTTGGCTACGCCCCAGTATCTGATTGCCGGTTTTTAAGAGAGCGTAAAAGCGGGAACCCTGAGGGACCCATTGCTTGAAAATACTCAGCACGTGAAAGCGTACGGCAGGAGAAGACCCGCCATCCAGTTTCGCTTCTGAGTTTAACTAAAGCCCGATCGCGCGCCGCTTCGTCGTCAAAAATACCAAACACGCTCGAGCCGCTTCCAGCCAACAAAGCGCCCCGCGCACCTGCATCAAGCAACGCCATTTTCGCGCGCCTGATTTCAGGTTCTATCTCAAAGATCGCTACTTCAAAATCATTGTGCAGAGACCATTGACCACTATCACCCGTAACTGGTCTCGCAAAGGAACTTGAAAGAATAGAGGCCGATTCGGGAGTTGTCAAGGAAGCACGATTGAGAGATGCGTAAGCGTCGGCGGTCGAGACTGTTGCGTTTGGAGTGATGACGATCAGCTGTTTTTGCTCGACATCTGGCACCGCAAACAGATTAGTACCTGTGCCTGTTCCTTCTGCACAGCCTCCAATCAAGAAAAACGGCACATCAGATCCAAGCCCGCTCGCAATGTTTGATAAATCCGTGTTTGTGAGTTCGCGCCGCCAGAGGTGATTCAACGCCAGTAGCGTCACAGCAGCGTTTGAAGACGCCCCACCGAGACCGGCTTTGGTCGGGATTTTCTTGTCGAGGCGGACAGAAACTCCCTGTCCCGCCGATTGCAGAGCGTGTGCGGCTTTCACAATCAAATTCGAGTTGTCGAGTGGAATATTCGGGTCGTCGCAGGTTAGACGAATCTCCTCGTCCTCGCGCAATTCGAACGTCAGTTCGTCGCACAGAGAAATGCTTTGCAGAATGGTCGCAACCTCGTGATATCCATCGGGTCGCCTACCAAAGATCCGCAGCGTCCAGTTGATCTTTGCAAACGAAAGAAGCTTCAGCAATTACCGCGTTATGAAAGTCTGAGTCAGGTAAACCGCCCCATCTGGCCCAACAAATGAGCCAATCGCCATCGACTGAAATTCCGGAGACAAGATGTTCGCGCGGTGCTTCGGAGATAACATCCATCTTTCGACCGCGAATGCTCCCGGATCGTCGTAGCCCTGATTATAGGCGATGTTCTCGGCAACAACACGATACTGGCCGATTCCGACGTCGCGAACCCGATCGCGCAGTCGCTTTCCGTCCGGAGCGGTGTGGGAGAAATAGCCTTCGCGCGACATGTGGGCCGAATGCTCACGGGCGAGACGGCAGACATCTGCGTCCCAGGTAAGCTTCGGCAGGCCATTTTGAACACGGATCAGGTTGGTTTGTTCAAAGGCGCGGCGTTCGATTGCGTTTGCTTCGTCGAGGGTCGGAGACGTTGAACGGGTTGCTGAAGGGGTGATGCGATTCGGAACCGGGTTAATCGGACCGGAGCTGACAAGGCGGGCGACAGGACGTGGCCCAGCTTTCTTATTGGCGTCCTGCGCGAAGGCAGTGTGAGAAAAGCCACAAAATGCAATGGCGAGCGGGAGTAACAGGTGTCGATAATGGCCGTTCATGCAAGCAATCGGGCGCTCTCCGCACAATACGCCGCCCAAGCAGGCTAACAAACATGGCCAACATAGATCAACAAATATTTACAAACCCAGTTCAGGCGAGGTGGGAGGTTCCGGCGTCTCGGGTTCTTCCGGCTTGGCAGTGTAGCGCTCGATGGCACGAATCCAGGACGATTTCGTGGGATAAGAGTAAGCGAGGACCAAAATGGCAATCGCAGACGCCCGGTAGGTGTAGAACTCCTGACCGGTCATCAGGGTGGCGACAAAGCCGATAACAGCAATTCCCGCTGCAAGAATGGCTAACTGAAGCGTCGTTTTTTCGAAGGTCTTGACCAGGCCCGACACCCCGTACAAACCCGCGATGTCCTGAAGTCTGGCCGGCGCGAACTTGGTGCGTCGCCAGGCAACAGCTCCCAACCCGAGCATCAGGACGAGAATCAGAAACGCCCAATCGATGGGTCTGCTTTCGAGTTCACTGAAATAAGGCTTCGCGAGGTAGGCGACGATGGAGAGGAGGATGGTGGCGACGATCAGTCCGAGAACCGTCGTCGCCGCAGCTTTATGCCTACGCGTTAACTCGTCTTGAGCATCCTGCGATGTCGGATCCAAGTTTCAACCTTTGCGCCTTAGCGCCTTTGCGGGACACCTTCTTCATGGCAGCGCAGAACAACGTATTTCCCGCCAAGGCGCAAAGGCGCGAAGAAAAATTCTTAGCCACCGTTTACGGCTTGATGGCCGCCGGACTCGGAGCGGGTGTTGCCGCAGCCGACGGCGTTGCGCCGCTGGTCGCGTTTCGCGTCTTGGAATCAACGGGCGCTGTCGGTACGGTTGCGCGCGGCGTGGTTTGCGGCGCGTCTGGTGTCAGTTTCACCGGTAACTGTCCGTTGTACTTCAAAGCCTCGTCGATCAGGTCAGTACCTTCCTTGCCGTCCTTACTGATCAGGATCCCGTTCTTGTTGATCGTCACGTTCGCGCGTCCGGAAATCTGCGTCATCAGGTTGCCCATAAAGCTCTCCTGCTGTCGCTTCGAACACGGGTTCGGCGTTCCCTTTTCCGGGATCGGCGCGCCGATGATATTCAATTGTTCGCGCGCCCTCTCGTTGAACTCGCTTTCCGGAAACTCCTGAATCAGCTTCTGGTAGTAGCGCGCGGCTTCATCCGGCTCTTCTTCGGCCTGGTATGTTGCGCCTAAGCGGTAGTAGACCTCGTCGTTGTATGAGAAGCAGGGATACTTGTCGACGATCTCTTTCAACCGCGACTGCGAGCCTTTCAGGCCGCCTTTGTTCGTCAAATACTTGACGTCGTAATAGAAGCGCGCGACCTGGAGATTGTGCATCGCGAGGTTTTCCTGCACTTCGCGAAGTCGCGACTCGACCGTGTCACGCAGCGAACTCTTCGGATACTGCTGCAACAACACCTTCAAGCGCAACTCAGCCTTGCGTGCGTGGGAAATGTCGCGATCAGACAGTCCCATCTGTCTCATTTCGGCTTCAGCCACTTTCAGACTCGCGTCGTCAGCGAGTGGATCCGTCGGGAAGAACGTAAGCCAGTCCTGATACGCCTGGGCCGCCTGAATCAACGAGGCCGTGGTGCCTTCGAGGTAGAACGAATCGGCGATTGCGAGTTTCGCGAGCGGCAGGAACGCTGAATCGGGATAGGTGTTGATGATCGTTGCGAAAAGCAGGCGCCCGGTGTCGAAGTTGTTCTTGCGAACTTCCTTCGCCGCTTCTTCAAAAAGGACGCGGTCACGTCCGGCTACGGGCGCACCGGTTAATTCGGAGTATTTGTCCTCGCCACCCCCAAACAGGCCAAACAACTTCCCTTTTTTCTTCTTCTTTTTTTCGTTGGAGGCGACGGTGCCGGCACCACCTCGGGCACTGGCCGTTTGTTGGAGTATGGTCTCGACTCGAGGATTCAACTCGGCTACGGCGGTCTCCAGACGGTCAAGCGCGGTCGCGTCGAACTTCTCGGCCTTATCGTTCTTTGAACGAATATCGTTCACTTCCGACATCAACCCGGAAGCCTCCTTTTCGAGACCTTTCAGCCGGACGACGGGATCGTCCGCGTTTGCGGTCTTACTCTTATCCTCGGGCATGGCGGAAATGGCGCTATTCAACGAGCGGCGCATGTGGTCGAGTTTCGAGCTCATGACGTCGAGGCGCTGAACAGTCGACAACTCAGTCTGGCGACCCGGTGTTTGGGCAAAAACTAGAGCGGGGAGCCCTAAAACCAGGGCGCAGAAAGCCGCCAGGATAAGAAAGCGAGACTTCATAAGTAATTCCTCCAAGTAAAACTTGTTTGTGCGAAGAAAAGAGATTCCGGCTATCGGATTCATTTTTCGCGGTCCCGGTTGTCAGCGACCGGTAATTTAGACCCATTGCACGGTCGCATTTCGCAGTTCCTTGACCGCTGTTTCCGCGTCGGGCGTGCCAAAAATAGCCGAACCGGCCACGATAATCTCGGCGCCGGCTGCGACCACCGTCTCGATATTCGTCCGATCTATACCACCGTCAATCTCAATACGCACGTTCAACTGTCGCTCATTGATCAACTGTCGCAATCGCTTCACCTTGTCGATCGAGTGGGGAATAAACTGCTGGCCGCCAAAACCCGGGTTCACTGACATCACCAGAACGTAGTCGACAAACTGTAGCGCTTCCTCAACAGCCGACACTGGAGTCGCCGGATTCAAAACAACACCTGCCTGGGCGCCCGCGGATTTAATCGCCGTCAACGTGCGATGCAAATTTGGATCTGCCTCGACATGCACCGAAACCATTTGCGCACCGGCTTTTACAAACTGCGGAGCGTACGTCCCGGGCTCAGTGATCATCAAGTGTGCGTCGATTGGCAAGCGAGTGAAACCGGCAAGCGATTTCACAACAGGCAAACCGATCGTGATGTTGGGGACGAAATGACCGTCCATCACGTCGACGTGCAAAACGTCGGCTCCGCCGCGTTCGACGGCGCGAATTTCCTCGCCCAGACACGAGAAGTTGGCGGACAAAATCGAAGGGGCGATTTCGATATTTCTATTGAGCATTCACTAGACCCGTCTAATTGCGTTACGGGTTATCTCGTCGGGTTAAGGGACGGTCGGCGTTGGCCGAGGAGCTACCGGTCGTCTGTTCTCGTTATCGTTGGTTCGTGAATTCGTGTTTCTCTGATCGCTGCGATTCACATTAGATCGGGGAGTGACATTCGCGTTGTCGACGTTTGCGTTCGGTCTGGTGGCGTTCGCATTTGCCCCCCGGTTCGTATTTCCGTTCGCATTAGGAGACCGGTTAGCGTTTGCGTTTGTATTTCCGTTCGCGTTCGCGTTTGTGTTCTTTGGTTTTTTCGGCTTGTTCTCGTTCGCGTTCGCGTTTGCTGACGTGTTCGTGTTGCGGTTTTCGTTTGATTCGTCGGGCGTGGCCTCCGGCGACTCGCCTGCCTTGGTCGGACGGCTGACGTCCATCGCCACGGTTTGCCCCGCCTTCACAACTTCACCGGCTCGGGGCAACTGAAACAACACTGTATCGGGTTGCGCTTGATTGCTTGGCCGGTATGCGCGGACACGAAAATTGAGATCCGCTTCTTCGAGTATCTTCTCCGCATCGAATCTATTCTTGCCGACGACGTCCGGGACCTTCGTTTCCGGGCTTCTCAGTGACAGGTAAACGGTCGTCGCAACTCCGAAGAGAAAGACAACAACAATCGCGATCACGATCGTGACGCTGCGGAAAATAGATACTACTCGGGCCGCTAAACTCAAGCGTCGAAGTCTAGCATCATGAGCGGAAGTAGATCAAAGCAAACTGCACCGGATTAACACGCACAAGAAATGGACATGACTTCGAGAAGAGAGCTAACTGCTGGTGGCAATCACTAACAACCCCAGCGCAATCATTGGTAGGCCTAATTGAGCGGGTTGGAGCAAGGCGACAAGGCGTTTGAGGTCAACTCACGGTCTTTCAAGACCTCGACGCGACTCGGACGAACCGTAGAAACGGAACTGGTATAGCACCACCTTTCGGTAGTACATACATCTCAACGGCGCGAGTAGAGCGATATCCACCGTCTATGGTTGTAATGCGATCAGGATCGATGCCGTGTTCTTTGAAGAGACTCACACTGCCGGCCCGTGTGGCTGAAGTCACCTGCATAGCTTCCTTTATATTTTCCAATCAGACTGATGGTCGCGGATTCCATAGCCTGACCGGGAATAATTCCCACTTGGTCGTATACCGGTAAAGTATCCGTGATCGTCCAAGGCGTCTTGAGGTACTTGCCCAGACCTAGTTTGTCGCCAGCTGCTTGGACTTTCTAGGCGCACTCTGGTTTTTGCGCGATGAACTTGTCGAAGAAAGAGCGCGGGTCATTGGTCTTCTGCAGTTCTCTAAAACCCTTCTGGCCACTATAGTATGTACTAGTGCAGCTCATATGAAATACTGACGTCCTTCCACAAGCTCTCCACTGAAGTTTTACGGTCCTTAGGACAACCATCGCAGCTAACTTGCAGAGTCTTGTCGTCCTTCCAGGTAACGCTAATTTTCCCTTCACGTGTTAGGAATATCTGACCGTCCTCGATGGCTCCCCTGCTGTCCGCCGAAAACGACTCATTAGCATTCCGGATGTTGACGTGATAAAGAAAACCAGTCGTCGCACCGCAGCCTCGCCGAAATATGGTCGCCACGTATCGATTACCGGGAGAGTTGGTTTCAGCCAACTTGTCCTCACCACATGCGGCACAGCCGTCAAGTAAGAGAGTGGCAAGCAGCAAAATCATCGCCCTTATTTGCATACTATAGACAATCCTTTAAGACAAATTTCCGACGATAATAGTTAATTCCGTTTCTGATCTGATCTTGATCACCAGGCTCATCCCCGTATGGAGCTCTTCCACCGACTCCGAGAATGCTGCGCAACCTTCCCGGATTTTCTCCTCGTGCATAAGTCCTATCAGTTTGATAGTGGCCCGCCAATCGCAGGAGTTGTCCATCGCTAAAGCCAGCTGCAGCACCCGACGCGCCGTAGTTGAAGTTTCCAAAAGGTTCGTATTTGGATCGTTTCCCCTCGTTGACGGCGGGATCGCGATATTTGTAGTCCCAAGGCCCTTTGTCTTTTACTTGATTGAAAAACCATAGGACGTGTCCTGCCAGTTTGCCGAGGGGATCTTCGCCTGAGTCTGGCCCGGCATACCATTTCGGCTCCAAAGCATCCTTAAAGCTGTTAACCGCTGTACGAATGTTGTCATCTATACTGGCGCCGCTCGGTCCTTCAGGAACGGGCGGGCAAGGATCTCGTTTACTGTGACTTGGCTTCGCAGGCTCCTGCGGATGATGGCGCGTGGTGGCGCTTTGACTGGTAACCGGCGACAACAACCCTCCATCCACCGCCATGCTGATACCGTTAAGGAACTCAGCCGCATCTTTGCCGAAATATGAACCGCTCTGAACAACTTCGCCGTCGACCAAGGCGCGGTACTCGATACCCACGTTCGGGTTCTTCTGCAGTATCGCCATCGCCTCGCTTCGCCTTCCGGATTGCCAAAGTTTTTCAGCCCGGTCGCGCTGCTGAGCCGCCTGAATGGTTGCGGTTACCAAAGTGGCCCAATCAGCGTTATTTTGCTCGTATTCATCTGATGGCCCACCTTCAATCTCTAGCAGCATGTCAGCGAATTTGGGATTATAAAAAACCGGTTCCTCAAAGAGCGTCATGGGCGGCTCTGTGACATCTGCGCCAAGTGGGTCGAGTTCTTTCCGGCCAAGGTAGGGCCCACCGACCATGTACTCACTGCCGGTTGCCGGGCTGGTTGTGGTCAATGAGACGTCATACCCATATCCGGGATTCCAGACGTGCTGCGTTGCGATCTGCATTCCTCCAGCGAAGACGTAGCCGATACGCTTGTAACCTGTTTCGTCGAGTTCGGCAATTATCTTTCCCAGCACGGACGAGCGCACATAGTAAAGACAAGCGCTGGATTCCTGTATCTGTACTTCCTCGCCAACGTAGTATTCCGAACGACTGATGACGGTCTTTTTTACGGGCGTAGAGTTTCCATCAAACGTTTGTGTAATCTCCATCGCTCGTTGCTGCGGATGTGGTGTCGGCCAACCACCCACCCAGGCGTTCGGCGAGAAGTAATTCTGCCGGCCTGCTGCATCATAGCCATAGCTCGCGTCGAAGTCGCTGCTCAAGTTTCCTTCTGCGTCATAAAACCAGTATTGCCGCTTATTGTTGGTGAAGGTGGTGCTTTCGCTTTGCATGCTGCCTGACCAGATTCGGTAACCGCGCGCTGTCGTGTTTTCCCAAACGTCGTAAGTATAAGTTTGCTTGAATGGCCCATCGGGAGTGCTGCCGCCTCGCGCTTCGCTTCCGGTCCGCGCTTCCTGCAAGCGTCCGATGTGATCGTAATCAAAGGCTCGGTCGAAGATGGGGTTCTGAATGTCTGTTACTTTTTGGAGCTTGCCGTCGGCGTAGTAATCAAAATTCCAGGTGGCACTTATCGACCCGTTGCTGAGAGTCATCGACGTATTTCGCAGGCGCGAGTTGAAATTCAAATGCTGGTGAGCGCCATTCCCGAAATCCATGTCCTTGATCGCGCCCCAGGCTCGATACGCAATGTTAGACAGATAGCTTGGCGTACTGTGCGCGCCTGAACCCGTAACGGCGGTCAACATTCCGCCGCTGTTGAAGGCGTAATCGACACGCGAGCCGGCGTGATCGGTGAATGCCTTTAAAGCACCCGCGAGGTTGTATTCATAGCTTAATGTGAAGTTGCCTGTCAGGCCTGCGAACTGGCGCGTTTCCGAAGTCAACTGGGAAAGCTGGTTGTACTGGTACGTCCTACTGCCCGTGCCGTCGGTCATCAAGGTTCGATTGCCGGCGCCGTCATAAGCAATGCTCACTGCTGTTAGGGGCGAGTAATTGCTGTAAGAAATATCAGTGGGCAGGTGCCGATTGTTGTAGGTGAAGGTCTGCGTTGCGCCGCGGGCATCCGTTACAGTCAGAGGATCACCGTCTGCGTTGTAGGTGTAAGTGGTGGCTGCGGTTTGGATCGGATCCCTTAGACTCGCCAGCCGCCCGTAACCGTCGTATGCCTTTTCTATTTCCTGGTAGACGCCACTGGTGTCCGGGCCCTGATACTGTTTTACGCTGGTGATTTGATCGCGTGCATTGTAGGTGTTCGTGCGAGTTGAGTAGACCGAATCATTCCAGTTCAGGACTTCCACCTTTAGTTGTCGGCCCAACACGTCGCTATAGACTTTTTGGCGGCGGCCAGCCTCATCCGT
>Ga0209486_10000298_pt1 | contig 23160 bp, 17 predicted proteins | sample NCCompost_FD_187518 | JGI IMG/M metagenome (GOLD analysis project Ga0209486, IMG submission 187518) | Agricultural soil microbial communities from Utah to study Nitrogen management - NC Compost (SPAdes) (version 2) | ecosystem: Environmental > Terrestrial > Soil > Agricultural land | place...
TGGATGCTGGCCTTCCAGCGCAAACTGTGACTCGGTCAGTTGCCAGGCAGCAAGCGTCTCGAGATTGTTGCCGCGCAATCTCTCGAACTCGTCGAGAAGTTCGCCAAGGGTTTTCCCTGTACTCTCATGAAATTGCGCGAACCGATCGTAAGGAGTGAAACGGCGGTTTGCCCCCTGGTCGAGAACGATTCGCGCCCGCGGAATCCAGTCGGTCCGCTCGCCGTGAATCAGGTGGCCCACGATGTCATACGGGCTCCACGTGTCGGGACCTTCTGTCGCATAGGTCCACGAATCCGGGAGCCCGGAAAGCATCGATCGCAATGTCCCGGGCGTTCTGGCCAGGACTGCCGTTCCAGCTGAAAGGTCGAAGTCCATTGTGCAGCGGAATCTACCGCTCTTTTCGCTGTGACGACTCCTTGAACCGGGTGAGTTGTTCCGCAGTGAGGACTTCCTGCGCCTTCCGTCCATACTCGGTGTTCAGCTTGCCCAACGCCGACTGGGCTGCACTCAGGCGCTGCGCCAGGTCGCGATCGAATACTCGCCTGCCCTGTCGGAGTACCCAGTTGCGGAGGGGGGCCAGCGCTGTGTCGGCGCGCGCGTTGTACTCGATGCTGATTGCCGCGAGCTGGGAACGCTGTTCCGGTGTCAGCGAAAGCGAATCACTGAGCGCGGCGACCGCCACGGCCGGGTCGCGCTTCAGCTTCGCTACTGCCTGACGACGCTGTTCGTCGGTCAGCGGTCGTTCGTTGACCGGCTCGCGCAATCCAAGGCCCCGTGAGATCGGATTAGGCACCGGTCCACCAAAGGAGTATTCGAGGCCGAAGCGCAGTTGCGTCGGCGCAAACTTCCGGCGCGCGCTGCCAAAGTTGGTCGGCTGGCCGAACAGCTGGTTCACGCGGTACTTGAACTGATTCGTGTTCGGATCGAAGCCCGTGACGTAGAACAGCGTGGCGTTCGGGTTCGTGCTCAGCGGCGACTGGCCTAACGGCGTGTTCTCCAGGCCAAGGGCACGGACCAGCGCGCCGTTGGCGTTGGAAAGATCGAAGGTCAGCCGGAGGCGGTCGCTGTAGCTCCAGCCCGATGGCGGCGTGAGGCTGGCGTTGATATCGAAGCGGGCCTGCCATGGCGTCCGGCAGCTGTTGGCACCGGCCATCCTGCCACGCTGCGACAGGATGCACTTCCGGGCCGCCGAGGGAGCACTGGAGATGAGATCGTTCATCTGTCTGGCGAGCGACGTGTCACTCAACGCCGCCGGATCGGGAATGAACGCTCGGTCGTTTCCGGTGTTGCCGTCGCCGTTGATGTCCCCATTCACCAGCGGGGTGAGCGGGATCCCCGAATAGAGGTTCGTGGTCAGGCCGAAGTTGAATCCCCAGAACCGGCCGCCACTCGTCAGGCGGAACGTATGCTGCGGATTCGAGATCGGCACCCACTGCTTGACGTACGGATCGCCGATGGTACCGATGCGTGAGTTGCCGCGTGTTTCATTGCGACCGGCGTTCAACTGATAGGACAGGCTCAGCGCCAGTCGCCGGTTGAGCAGCGGGTTCGGCGGTGCAATCGAGGCCTGGAACTCGGCGCGGTAGCTGCGCAGGTCGGACAACAGGCTCGACACCGTCGCGAAGTCCGGCGAGCGGCGTGAGGCGCCTGACGAGATCGAGCCCGTCGAGGGGACGACCGCATTGACCGGCGCGAAGACGGGACGGCCCCCTTCACCGGTCAGGAAGAACTGCGGAATGCGATTGAGGTTGAGATCGACCGTGCTCTGGCCATTGACGTTGTACGAGAACCCACCGTTGATGGTCAGAATCCACTTGCCCGGCACGCGAATGCCGTCGATGCCCAGGCTGCTGCGCCACGACATCGGGGGTTCGAACCCGGGATCGAACACGCGAACGAGCGGCTTCGAGAGAGAGAAGGTGGTGCCGTTTGTGCCGTCGGCGCAGGACGAGGGTCCGACGGTCATGGTCCGCCAGTCCGGCACGGGAACCGCGTCACCGACGCAGGACAATGTCACCCGCGTGCCAGGCAGACCGGTCGACTCGACCAACTCGGCGACGGTGCCGGTACTCACGGTCCCTCGATAGGCGCCGACGGTTCCGGACACCGCAACACCCGGCAACGTGGTCGCACGCTGCATCGCGACGATCGACGACACCATGTCGGGCGACATCTGGCGGAGTGCGTTCGCCGACATTCCGCCTAACGTCGATGCTCCGCCCGCCGTCCCCTGCCCTCGCCGGCCGCGCGAGGCCCAGGAGAAGCCGATGCGCGGACTGACGCCGACGTCTTCCGGAATCCGGTCGGTCCGGACGCCGAACGTCTGGTCGACGGCCGGATTGTATTTCGGAACCGTGCCGGGATGCGCGAAGTCCAGGCGCAGTCCGCCCTGCAGCTGCCAGGCGTCCGACGCCTTCCACTCGTCGCCGATCCAGACGGAGGAGTTTCGGGAATTGGTGTTGCGCGGCGTGTTGGTGATGACCCGGTCGTACGACGCCGGCCGGTTGGCCAGCAGGTCCTCGATGGTCAGATACGTGTAGCTGCCGAGGAGCGGGCTGCCCGGGAAATAGAAGTAGTTGCTGCGATTGAAGCCGGCGCGACCGCCGATCTTCACCTTGTGCCTGCCGCTGGCTGGGAGCCACGAAAGCTCGTTCGTGGCCTCACCACCTCGGCTCTGCTCGTAGTAGTCGCCCTCGCCCCCACCGAACGTGAGTGACGACAGGCCGGTGCGGCCATCGGCAAACGCCGTTCCGACGCGCACCGAACCGCCCGGCAGGAGCGTGTAGGGATCCGAATCGTCGGAGTAGTAGTTGTAGCCGGCCGTGAACTCATTGAGCAATCCGCGCACGTAGTGCGTCGAGCGCAGGCCGAAGGAGTGCTGCACGACGGACAGTTCGTTCACCCGCGTCGGGAAGGAGACTTCCGACCCGTTGTTGCCGATATTCCGCTGCCAGCTCCCGTTATGCGACAGGCGGATGGAAGTGGTCGCGTTAGGCGCGAAGTCGAAGACTTCCGTCGTGCGGAGCTGCCGGTTGTGGGCCTCGTTCGGGGCAGCGGCGATCGACAGCGGAATGCCAAGGTCCACCAGCGCCGACGTGACGGCGGACACGGAGTCGAGGCTGATCCCACGCTGGGCCAGCAGTGCACCCCGGGGATTGAGCAGGGAGTACCAGTCCGCCGCGTTGTCCTCCGCCTGCCAGGAGATGTTGAAGCGGAGTTTCTGCTTGATGATCGGCCCGTTGACTGTGCCGCTGTGATTGATGGGCCGGTTCACGGGGCGGTTCCACGCCGGATCCTTCCACACCAGGCCTCGATTCGACGTTGCGAACCGGATACTACCGCCCAGAATGTCGGTCCCGCCGCGAAGCGTCTGTGAAACATTCCCGCCCGAGAATCCACCACGCGCCGGGTCAGCTGACGAAGTCACGATGCGCACGGACTGAACGGCGTCAGGCGGGAGCCCGCCACCCTGGCCACGCACCGAAACACCGTCCAGGGTGGTGACATTTCCCGTGGGTGCCGCACCGAGCACGGAGAACGTCGAGTCGTCGAGCGCCGAAATCCCTGGAATTGAAAGCAACAGTTCCATGAGACGGGACGGATCAGCCAGGAACAGTGAATCGGCGAGTGCGCCGGCACCCACTTCGCCAATGGCTGATCGTTCACCGACCATCGGCCCGGCGGTGACGACCACGCGCTCGAGCACCTGGGAGACGGACCGCAGGTACACGTTCGAGCCCAGCACGGGCGAAATTCCTACCCGTGAAAGCCGGAAAGACGCAGTCTGAAATCCAACGCGCCTAACGCCAACGAGATATTCCCCCTCGGCTTGTGGAAAGACCAGCGTGTAGGAGCCACGGGCGTCGGTTCGCGCGGTCTGGCTCATGCGACTGACCAGTCCCGTGACGCGAACTTCAGCCTGTGCGAGCGGAACGCTATCGGGACCGAAGACGCGACCCCTGATGATTTCCGTGGTGCTCTGAGCCTGCGCGTCCGTGAACGGGGAGATCAGCACGATCAGGCACGAGACGAAGCGTGCGAGGCGCCCAGGCCACCGATGCCCTTGCGAATTGAAAGGTGGGACGGAGCTCACGCGATAACCTGTTGAGGAACCGAGAGTTTGACACCCCTACGGAGTGGGGGGTTGGGGAGTTTTGGGGCATAAGGCGCGGAACCTGAAGGGAAGGCGTAGAGCGCAGGGCCTGGAGGGTCCTGCGCCTTCTGCCTTACCAGAGCCGGTACGCCTCCATCCCCGCGAATGCCAGAAGCGGCGAGAACAGCAGCACGCCGATCGCGATCCCGATATGCTCAGCGACGAAATTGGCCCGTGGCGAAAGGTCGGGGTCGTCGTTTTCCTCGACAATCTCTTTTTGCGCCGCAATGCCGGTCCAGAGGAATGAGGCCAGGAACAGCGGGGCCGCCACGCGACCTAACGGATCGGCCAGCCCTGGCGTGAAGTAACTGGCAAAGAGAAACCCCAGAATCCCGATCGACACGACATCGGCGAGCACCCGCAGGCGGGAGTCACCGTGCCGCACGTCATCGATGACGGACCATGCCGCGAACCCAGCGATGAGCAGCAGGTAGAGAAAAGCCCAGATTGGCACCGTGCGTCGATTCCCCTGCCTGACGAAGATCAGCGCTGCGGTTCGACCAGCCTTCCGCACTTCATGACGGAGGCGACGTCGGGTGTGTTTCGCGGGAGGAGTGATAGCGCGCGCATGACCTGAAGCACTACGGCGCGCGCCATCCTCCTGTCAACGCTTCATCGGTACTGCCGATGGCCTCACCGGGCGTTCCCGGCATAGAAGATGCGCCAGATCCAGCCGGCACGGTCGTCCGACACATACAGCGAACCGTCGATGCCCTGCGTCACCGACACCGGGCGATGCGCAGCGCCGGTAGGCGTAAAATTCCCGCCAGCGAAACCGTCGGCAAAGGTTTCGAACTTTCCTCCCGGCCTGCCGGCAATCCACGGCGTGAACGTCACGATGTACCCCGGACCGGCCGGCTGTAACCGCGGATCGAACCGCGAGCCGTGCCAGGCGATGAACAGCCCGCCCTGATAACGGATGGGAAATTGCGACCCGGTATAGAACGTCATGCCTAACGGCGCCCAGTGCGCTGGATAGTCGGCGACGGGAAGCTCGCGGTCCGCGCAGAGCCCGACGATGTCGCCGTCACCGCCGTATTCGGGGGCGAGCACCTTCCGGTTCCTGACGCCGTCGTAATAGCAGTAGGGCCAGCCGTATTTCTTCCCCTGCTCGATGACGAACAGCTCCTCAGCCGGGAGCAGTGCGTCATCACGCTCATCGAACAAGGTTGACCAGTTATCGAAGAGTTGATCGCGGCCGTTCTGCGCGCCGTACAGCTTTCCGTCGGCGGGATTGATCGCGAGGGCATTCATATTCCGCAGCTCGGTGGCGAACCGTGTACCGCTTGCCTGTGTCTGGTCGGTCGTGGTGGCACTGAAGTGCCAGACACCGGCGCGCACCGGGAGCTCGGGACACGGATCGAGGCCCGGAGAGAAGTCGGTCCGATCGACTTCCTGGCACGAGTTACTGCCTGACGCGATGTTCACGAACATCCCACCCTTTCCGTCGAGAACGACCGTCTTGCGTGGGTGGTCGTCCGTGGCCGGGAGTCCGGATACGATCACCTCTTCGCCACCCGTTGGCACCAGCTCGGCCCCAATGAACGTGTAACGCAGCACCCGATCGTCCGGCGAGAAGTAGAGCTGACCTTCGCCCCAGGCGACGCCATTTCCGCCGGTGGGTCCGAAACGTGCCTGCTGATCGGCACGTCCGTCGCCATCCGTGTCACGTAAGGCGACCACCCCACCCATCGTGGTGCCCGGGCCATTGTTGATCGCAACGTACAGATCGCCGTTAGGCCTGATTGCCATGTGGCGGGCCCGGCCAAGGTCCTTCGCCACCACTACAGCACAGAAACCTGGCGGAAGGATCAGGCCACCATTGTCGGGATCGCATTCAACAGCCGCGATCCCTGGTTTTGCGAGCAGCGCACTCCTGTTCTCCGGGGCAGCCGGCGCGTCGGCACATCCCACCCCTGCCAGTACCGCGGCGACGCTCAGCCGCGTTCGTGGACGTAGCTCATTCCAGCGCATGTGCAGCACCTCCGTTCATGGTGGAAACTCACGCCATGGACCGACGTGCGGCATCAAAGCGCAGCGCTCGCCTGCAGGGGGTGGCGGCGCTGGCCTGGCCGGGGGGGCTAGCGGTCGTTAGGCTCTTTCGTCACCGCTGTGGCGTGGTGACTCGTTCGACTACCCGCGGACAGGCAGTGGGTGCCGCTGCTGATCGGTAAGGTGAGCGGACACGACCGGCACGACACCGAACGTCTCAGCCCGGTATCGAGCGTTTCTCCAGCGCTGCCAGCACGTCAGGAATGAGCCCGCCAAACGCACCATTGCTCATGACGAGGATGACGTCGTTCGCCCGTGCCTGACGAGCGATCAGGTCGACAATCGCCGGGACGCTTTCCAGCCCTGTGGCCGGGGTGCCGCGCCTCGCGATTTCGTTGATGACTGCGGAGACATCGAGTTGCTGGTCAACCGGAACCTTGTCATGCGGTTCAGGAAGCCGGATGGTCACGACATCAGCTTCATCGAACGCCGACTCATATTCTTTCTGATGAATGTTCCGCCGGCTCGTGTTGGAGCGTGGCTCGAACACCGCCCACAGCCGGCGATCGGTGTATCGCTGGCGAATCGCGGCAATGGTTTCCCGGACCGCGGTCGGGTGATGGGCGAAGTCGTCGATCACCAGCACACCGCCGACGTACCCGCGGGGCTCCTGCCGGCGTTTGACGCCGAGAAAGGAGTTCAGTCCCGTTGCGATGACGTCCGGCGCAAGTCCGAGCGCCCGGGCGGCCGCGTACACCCCGGTTGCGTTCTCGACGTTATGCAGGCCGGTCATGCTCATCATGACTTCGACCGTTTCACCTGCAGGACCCTCGATCGAGAATCGCGACCCACCTTCGCCGAACAGGATGTCGCGCGCCCGATAGTCTCCCGAATCGCCAGTCCCGTACGTCACGACGGGTGCGGGGGAATACGCGCGTGCGATTTCGACTGCGCGAGGATACGTCGCGCTGACGCCTAACCAGCCGCCGGAAGGCAATGTCGCACAGAACTTCTCGTACGCCGACTCGTAATGCAGCATGTCGCGGTAGATGTCGGCGTGGTCGAACTCGAGGCTCGTGAACAACGCGGTGCGCGCGCGATAATGCACGAATTTCGGACCCTTGTCGAAATACGCCGTGTCGTACTCGTCGCCCTCGATGACGACATGCTCGCCCGCGCCGAGCCGGAAATTGCCCGTGTAATTGAGCGTGACACCTCCGACAATGAACGTGGGATCGAGACCGGCATCGGCCAGGACGTGGGACAACATGGCGGACGTGGTCGTTTTCCCGTGCGTCCCCGCAACGACCACACTGTGCCGGCCGAGGCACACGAGCGACCCGAACGCCGCGGGAAAACTCATCTGCGGAATCCGACGCTCGCGCACGACCGTCGCCTCCGGGTTCACCCGCCGGATGACATTGCCGATGATCACCAGGTCAGGATTGGCGCGATCGATGTTCTCGGCACTATACGGCGAAAACACTTCGATCTCCCAGGAAGCCAGCATGTCGCTCATGGGCGGATAGACATTTTCGTCGCTGCCCGTGACCGTGTAACCCTCGGCCTTCAAAATGCCGGCGAATGCGCCCATCCCGGTTCCGGCGACGCCTACGAGATGGATTCGCTCGACCGACCCGGGCGCGACCTCGCTCAGGATGTTGCCGTTGTCCTCTGTCATGTCGGAGCCAGCGCCAACTCAGCCGAAGAAGATATAGGCGATGAAGATGGCGGCAGTGATGCCGGCGAAGTCGGCGATCAGGCCACAGGCCACCGCATGTCGCGTCTTCCGCACGCCGACCGAGCCAAAGTACAGGGCAAGTATGTAAAACGTGGTGTCCGTTGCACCCTGGAAAACACTTGCGAGCCGGCCGACGAACGAGTCGGCGCCATGCGTGGTCATGGCGTCGACCATCATGCCGCGTGCGCCGCTTCCACTCAACGGCTTCATGAGGGCGGTCGGGAGCGCCGGAATGAATTCTGTACGCAGGCCTAACGCGGAAACCAGGCGACCGATCCCGTTGACGAGGGCGTCGAGTGCTCCCGACGCGCGGAAGACGCCAATCGCCACCAGAATGGCCACGAGATACGGGATGATACGAATCGCAACATTGAATCCTTCCTTTGCCCCCTCAATAAAGGCCTCGTACACATTCACGCGGCGGAGCGTCGCCATGAGGATGAACGCCGATATGATGCCGAAGAGCGTCAGGTTGGCGACGAGGGTGGAAATCGTTGTCACCTGCTCCTGCGGTAGTCCCGAGAAATAGTAGAGGGTCAGCGCGATCAGCGCGGTGACGCCCACGAGGTACGAGAGCACAACGGGGTGGAACAGGTTGATACGTTGCACCACGGCAACCGCGATGAGCCCGGCCAGGGTGGAGAAATACGTGGCGAGCAGAATGGGGAGGAAGACGTCGGTAGGATTGGCGGCGCCCGCCTGCGCGCGATACACCATGATGCTGATCGGGATCACGGTCAGCCCCGAAGTATTCAGCACCAGGAACATGATCTGAGCGTTCGTCGCGGTTTCCTTCTCCGGATTCAGCTCCTGCAGCTCCTGCATGGCCTTGAGGCCAAGAGGCGTGGCGGCGTTGTCGAGCCCGAGCATGTTCGCCGCAAAGTTCATGATGATCGAGCCGTGAGCCGGATGCTCCGCTGGTACTTCCGGATAGAGTCGCCGGAAAAATGGCCGGGCTACGCGCGCCAGCGCGTTGATGGCTCCACCGAGCTCTCCGACTTTCATGAGGCCAAGCCAGAGCGTCAGCACGCCGGTCAGCCCTAACGAGATCTCGAATCCTGTCTTGGCGGTATCGAACGTGCTGGTCACCATGTTGGTGAAGACCGCGGTGTCGCCGAAGAACACCAGGCGCACCAGCCCCATCACCAGCGCGATCAGGAAGAACGAGACCCAGATGTAGTTGAGGACCACTTACCGGATGTGGGAGGTGGGATGTGAGAGAAACAGGATCAGACGCCTGGATTCAGCAGCAACTCAACCAGAACTGGAACGTGGTCTCGCATTAAGACCTCGGTCGCGGCAAGCGGGAACTCGTACGTCACCACAGGCACACCATTATCAAAGCCCCACGAACCGAACGAGCCCGGCGTCGGATAGCCCACATCCTTGACGAATGGCATCCCGGTCCGTTGCGCGAGTCGCTGGCCAAGGGCACTCCCGTTGGCGTCGTCGATACAGGCCAGCGGCGCATGGAGCGCGACCACGGCCTGCGGTCGCAGCTCCTGAATGAGCGCGAGCAAGGCCTGCGTCTCCGGCTCTGACGCGGGACCCTCCCCTGTACTCAACAGGATGTCGCTCTTGTCCTCGATCGTCGACCGATGGGTGACGGGCTTCGGCTGCCAGTCTTTGGAGGGAAAATTCCGGTTCAGGTCGACCCCATGTGCGTTCCCCCGTGTCCCCCGAATGACACCATCGGGATTGGCGGCCAGCACAACGGCGCAGTGTTCGGGTGGGTCGGGGAGTTGCCGAAGCGCCCTGGAAAGGGCGTAGGTGGTCTCCGGTTCTTCGCCATGAATCGCGGCGAAGATGAGCATCCTGCATTCGGCGCGTGGACGCCAGACTTCGAGTGGGAGACCGAGCACGGAGCGCCCGTACGTGGTCGGCGCCCAGGGAATCGTGCCCCACGAAGGTCGGGGGCGCAGCAGTGGTTCGGAGAGCCGACGCTCGGAGCTCAAGGCACGTCGGGGTTCGTGTTCTTCACGAATCGGTCCATGATCTCCTCGAGGTTCGACAAGACAACGTCCTTCAGCAACATGTCAGCCGATAGAACGGTATCACGCAACAACTCGATCGTAAGTGTGGACGCGAATTCGGCAGCCAACGGCCCATGACTCAGGTGCCATCGTTCGGGCGCTATTCCTCCGCGATCCCGATCGTACGGACGAAAGAAGCCAAAGGACGTGCGATCCGCAATGCGGGCGTCGAGCCATTCGCTGAAGGGAGCGAACATGCCGTCCCCTTCGTATTCCGACGGCACGAGCTCGATCTCGTAATCCGCGGGACGCGCCGAAGCATCATACACGTCGATGTCTGTTCCCCAGTGGTGTCGTGAGGCACCGGGAAGCGCCGACCATCGGAGGATCGCGAAAACACGTTCGCGTTCGGTCAGCGACGTGATATCGAGCGGCCGCGCATTGGAATCGAGCACGGCGAGTTCACCACCTGCCTTACGATTCCAGATCGAAAGCTGCCGGTCAAAACCCCTGAATCCACTGAGAATCGCGACGTCGAAGCCTGACGAAGCGGCGGCGTCCTTCAACGCGCGGAATGGATCGACGACGTCGCGATGTACGCTGACGGTGAGCCAGGCGGCATCACCGGGCTCACACAAATGCGTCTCGCTCTGACCGACGACGCTGGCAGGAATCATTGGGCGTGAAGATAATGCCAAACGGCTCAGCCCGATCTGACTTCCGGAACATCCTCGACAGGAAGGGCTATCCCAAGAGGAGCCACCTCCTGAACCCTTTACGCCGAGCTTATTCGTGCGCCTGGTGATGTCCTTGCTTGTCCTGCTTGTCGTGGTCGTTCCGACGGAGGGCCGATGCCAGTCCGAACCGGAGCTGGAGAAGAGCTACGTCATCCCGGCGCTGGAGATCATTGGGTTCGACGCGCTCCTGAACGTGTTCGACCGGCTCGTGTTAGGCGACCCATACCATACCTCGGTCGCCTCAATCCGGACAAATCTCCGGCGGCGCTGGGTCACCGAAAACGATCCATTCGCAATCAACCAGTTCGGTCACCCGTATCAGGGCGCGATGTATCACGGCTTTGCCCGGTCGGCGGGGCTCAACTTCTGGACGTCGCTTGGCTACACGTTTGCGGGCAGCGCGATGTGGGAAGTCGCCGGTGAAACCTCTGCACCCTCGTGGAACGACCAGATCGCGAGTGGGATCGCCGGGTCCTATCTGGGAGAAGCGCTGTATCGCATCGCCAACCTCATGATCGAAACGGGGCCGACGCCAACGCGTCGGGGTCGGCGATTCGTGGCGGCAGCGACGTCTCCGCCTCTGGGCCTGAATCGCCACCTCTTCGGTCAACGCCTCGACCGCATTTATCCGAGCAAGGATGCTGCCTACTACCGTCGCATCCACCTGGGGGCCGCTGCGACGACTGAATCGAGCGGCGACGACAACATCAACCTGCGTCCGACGGAAGGTGTCTTTGACATCTCCATGGAGTACGGTCTCCCCGGGAAAGATGGCTACAGTTACTCCCGGCCGTTCGACTACTTCGCGCTACAGGCTACCGCCACCACGGGTAAAGGCCTTGAAAGCATCCTCCTTCGCGGGCTGCTGATCGGCACCGGGTACAAGGCCGGAGAATCGCACGATGGCGTGTGGGGGCTGTTCGGCAACTACGATTACATCGCGCCCCAGCTCTTCCGTGTGTCCAGTACCGCCATCGCGTTAGGCACGACATTCGAGTGGCGGCCGTCGGACGCTGTGTCCATCCAGACGACCGCACTGGGCGGGGCCGGGTATGCCGCCGTTGGAGCACTCACGCGTCGCGACACAAGCGACTATCACTACGGGATCGCACCGCAGGCGGTCGTTGCCTCACGAGTGATCTTCAGCGAGCGTGCCGCGTTGGACGTGAGCGCGCGCGAGTACTACGTGAGCCGGGTCGCGGGCACGAGTGGCCATGACAACATCATCCGCTTTGACGCTGCCTTCATGGTCCGCCTGCACCAGCAGCGGGCCATCGGGCTGCGGTACCTGCTGTCGCGTCGCGATGCGTTCTTCCCGGAGACCGGGAGCCGTCGCCAGGTGCGTGGAACGCTTGGCCTGTTCCTGACCATGCTCGGCCACGACCGCTTCGGTTCCGTTCCGCGCGGCTGATTCCTAACGAATCGGCGGCGGTGGAACGTCGTCGCGAATAAAGTCTCTCACATGCAGGCGATTGACGCTGAGGTCGCCAATCGTCACACGGGACAAGTGTGCTTCCTTGACCGAAAGTTTTCGAAGGATGAGGCGGCCAACGGCGACAGCACCAATTGCTATCGCTCCCATACTCGCGGCCGCGAAGGTGCCCGCTACTCTAGCGAGGGCGAACTGGGCCAGGACACCGCCTGGTTGAGTACGCTGAAGCCTCCGCATTGAACTAACCCACCGTCACCATTGTATCCTGCCATGGATCACACTCCGTGAGTCACCATGACACAAATGGAAGTTTTTTCTGGCGCTGACGACCTGTCGACGGCTCGAGAGGAGTTTCCCGAAGGATTTCGCTACGCTCCGGAGCTGATAACACCAGAAGAAGAAGTCGAACTTCTCGCTCGTATAGGAGAGCTACCCTTTCGCGAGTTCGAGTTCCACGGCTACAAGGGGAAGCGTCGCATCGTGTCGTTTGGATGGCACTACGACTTTGGCGCGCGCACGCTTCGGAAGGCAGAAGACATCCCCCGATTCCTGCTCGAGCTTAGGATGGTCGCGGCACAATTCGCCGGCAGGGAACCTTCCGCGTTGCAACACGTGCTCGTGACGGAGTATGGCGCCGGCGCCGGCATCGGCTGGCATCGGGACAAGGCGGTCTTCGGGATCGTCGTGGGCATCTCGCTGCTGTCGCCGTGCGTCTTCCGGCTCCGCCGCAATGTCGGCGCGCGACGATGGGACCGAGTGAGCCTGATTGCCGAGCCGCGGTCCGGATACATCCTCAGTGGTCCGGTCAGGGAAGAGTGGGAGCACAGCATTCCGCCGGTGAATGCGCTGCGCTACTCGGTGACGTTCCGGAACATGCGCGAAGACGGCAGTGATCAGTCGCGCGCGAGCACGGCGAGGTAAGCGTCCACTTCGCGCTGACTCTCCAGGATCACCACATTCTTCGTTGATCGCAACGCGTCCAGACGTTGGAACATCTCGGGCCTTCGGCGGCTCGGATAGGTCCAGACCCACGCCACAAATTCCCATGTCAGGCGCTCGGGGCAGCCGAGGGCAGAATCGGGTCGCGTACGCCCCGCATAACGAATCTGTCGCTTCAGGATGCGCCACGTGCACACGAGGCGCGGGAGGTCGAGAAAGATGATAGTGTCAGCCGCCGCCATTCGAGGAACGATCGTGCGGCCGTAGTTGCCGTCCATGATCCAGGCATCGCGCGCCGCCAAGTCCGCGATCAGCCGGTCCCATTCCGCGTCAGGCGTGGGATCCCACCCGGGCCGCCAGAAGAGCTGGTCGAGGTGGATCAGCGGCAATCCGGTGCGGGCGGCGAGCTTTTTGGAAAACGTCGTCTTTCCGGATCCACCCGAGCCGATGACCAGGACCTTCTTCATGATGGATGGCCGATACCCGATGGCAGATGGGCGCGAACCAGCGTCCCAAAGTCGCTGCCGTAATTTCGCTACTTGGTGCGAACGGCCACGCGTCCCACGACGCGCACCCAGTTCACCTTGCCGCCGGCGTCGCGCACGAACTCGATCGATTGTCCCCGTTGATTGCCGTCGGTCACGACGACGCGATCGGGGCCGTAGAACGAGGCCGGCATCTCTGCCCCGGGCTGGCCGTTGTTCGGACGTTCCTGGACGAACAGTCGTCTCCCTTCTGCGCGCACGACCACCGTGTTATTGGGACGAGCAAACGTCCCCACATACGGCGCCGGATCTGGTTGCGCCGCCACAGGCTCGACTGCCGGTAGCGTCTCCACCAATCCTCGATGCGCGATAGCCTGATTCGTCGCATAGGTGGCGCCGAGGTATGACCTGAGCGCCTCGCGCTCGACGTCCTGGATCAACCTCCATCCCGCGCTGGCGTTGGTGAGGATGGCAATCGCGAAGTTCCGTTCGGGGACGATCTCGAGGAGCAGGATGTGGCCACCGAGTGTTCCGCCGTGCGACGCGGTCCGCACTGTCCCCATGGTCCGCAGGTGCCAGCTGATGCCAATGTCATCGTCGTTCGCCTGCTTCCGTGCCTGCGGCGTGCGCATGAGCTCCAGGGATTCCCGCGTGAGCACGCGTTCGCCGTTAGGCGCGGTGCCGTCGCCAAGGTGGAAGCGCGCATAGGCCATCAGGTCGGTCATGCACAACCCCACGCCGCCGGCAGTGACACTGACCGATGGCGAGAACGGCCGGTTGAGCGCCGGCTTGCCGTCGCGCGTGGTGTGACCGGCGGCAAAGCGATTGACGATGAAGTCACCCGCCGTGGTGCCGGCGTGCTCCAGGCCTAACGGCTGAAACACCAGGTCGCGGATGGATCGATTGATCGAGGTTCCGGTGACCTTCTCGATGACCCGGCCGGCGATGCTGAAGCCGGCGTTGTTGTAGCTCCACGCGGCGCCGGGAGGCGCCACTTGCATCAGGTCGGTGATCGTTGTGAGGAAGTTGGCTAGCGTTTCGGAACCGCGATCGGGACCCGACACCTGCCCTTCCCAGCCCCCGAGGTGTGTGAGGAGATGATGGATGGTCACGTCCCGCGTTGCGACCTCGTCGCGAACCTTGAACTCAGGGATATAGGTGCGGACAGGAGCCCGCAGGTCGACCTTTCCCTGCTCGACGAGACGCATCATGGCGGTCGCCGCGAACGTCTTGGAGATTGACGCAATCGGGAATACGGTGTGGGACGTGACGGGGAGCGAGTCCTCCACGTTCGTTATGCCCAGACCGCGAATGCTGACCGTCCCGTTATGCAGGATGCCAAGTGCGACACCCGGCACCCCGAACTCCTTCATCTTTTCCTGCGTGAGTCGAGCAATGGCGTCGAACCGTGCATCGCTGGACTGAGCCCCGCCGCTGGTGGTGGCAACGGCGCCGAGGGTGGCGAGGGCCAGGATTCTGGTTCCAATATGGGAGCGCATAGTTACCCAAGCTACCGTTAAAGAGCCTGTTCGAGAACAGCACCAAGTATGGAGTTTCGCAACTCTGTGCTCGTTGGCTGGGCTATGTGTCAGGGAAAACTCGAGAAAAGCCTTTAACACAGAGAACGCAGAGAACGCAAAGAAGCCGAAAGCAGCTACCCATTATTCACCTTTGCAATAAAGGTCAGACACCAGCTTCGCTGGGGTCTGACCTTCAACGTCCGAATAAATTGTTCTTGTCAGTTCTCCGCGACCTCTGCGTTCTCTGCGTTTCAGTCTTTTTACGAACTCGTCAGGTCACGCCGGAGGCATAGCAGATGCGCCTGCGGAAGGACACTGCAACAGTTTGCCGTTGCGACCGAGGATGGCCAGCGCCATGGGAGCGGCGTAACTCCCGGCCCGTTCCACAAACTCCCAGATCGGTGCGCCGGCGGTTACGAAGAGGAACTCGGTGGCGAGTTTCCACGCCGCGACAAAGACCAGGAGTCCGAACGCGGGTCGAACAGCCACGGCGGCAGCCAGCGCGATCTCGAACCACCCAACGATGGCCGTCGTCGAAGCGGGCAGGCCGATGCTTGCGTAGTGAGTGGTCAGAAGCGCCGTGTCGGCGATGCCGAGCGCGCCGTGACCGGCAAGGAGGATCACCGTCGTCCACTGGAGCGCCTGACGAGCGCCCTCGAGCCACGTCGATTCGTCCGACGGCCCCTCGAGGCGTCCAATCAGTCCGCTGAAGGTCCTCGGCATCATCGTGAGCAGGAGCAGCGAAAACGGTACGCCGTAATTGCCGGCTCTTTCCAGCGTTTCGAAGACCGATTCGCCAGACAGGGGACGCAGGAGTGCTGTCCAGAGGGCCCAAACGGCCATGTAGACCAACGGTAACGCCCGCGGCGCGAAGAGTACTGCCATCCCCGCCATGACGTCCACCGCCCCGACGACCGGCATCAGCCGGTACGCCCAGGTCTCAGGAATTCCCACGACATCGAAGTAGGGTACCCACGCCGCTTTCGTGATGAACCCGAACGCGCCGTGTCCGATAAAGCACAACGCAGCGCCTAACCGGAGAACCCAGTAGGCGCCAACGGGTCCGGACGTGCCCGAAACCGAATCGAATGAAATCGCTCGTGTTTGCTGCATGACGTCCTGAAATCGACACACGCAGGGTGGCCGGACGTCGCGGTCGGCTCAATCACGTGCGTGATCAGCGGTCTCAGGATGTTGCCGGCGGTGAGCCAACGTCGAGCGCACGTCTGCCGCCATCAGGGTCAACCGGCCTGCTGGTCTCCGCGGCGCAGGAGTTGGACGACGTCCCGCGCCTTGCGCCGGCTGATGGGCAACCGGATACCACCCGTCAGCTCGACCTCCAGCCCGCCCGCCTTCCCGCGCTTCACGGCACGGACGTGGTCCAGGTTGATGCCTGCTGAACGGTGGATGCGAACAAACGTGCCGCTGCCTAACCGTTCCAGAATCTGGGACATCGATTCGCGCAGGACGTGTTTGCGGCCTGCGGCGTGGACCACGACGTAGGCGCCGTCGGCCTCGACCCAACTCACGTCACTCACGTCGACGGCGGCCCCGCCCTGCCGTCCGCCAAGCAGGATGCGTTCGGAGCCGGGCTCGCCCAGGGTACGACGGATGCGGTCGAGTGCGGCCTTGAATCGCGCCTGTGTGACCGGCTTGACGAGGTAATCGCTCGCGGCGACGTCGAACGCGCGCGCGGCATGTTCGGTATGCGCCGTGACGAAGACCACGTGCCTGACGAGTGAGCGGATCACCTCCTGCGCCTCGAACCCGTCGACGTGCGGCATCCGGACGTCGAGAAATACGACTTCCGGACGGAGCTCGCGGACGGTCTCGGCGATGCGGCGCGCGTCCACACACTCGCCAACGACCTCGAAATCCGGCGCCTCGTGCAGGAGCTGGCGGAGCCGCTGACGCGCCAGGGCTTCATCGTCCACAATCAGCACGCCGTGTCGACGCATCATACCCTGGCGACTACGGGTTCAGGATTCGAGATGGGCGCGACCTTGCGCGGGAGTACGATCCTGACGCGAACACCTCCGCCTTCGCGCGGCTTGAGCGTCAGCGATGCGCGGTCTCCATACGCCGTCATCAGCCGGGCACGCGTTGTCGAGAGCCCAAGCCCGTGCCCTTTCTGCGCGGCAGCAGCGATGTCGGGTCCGTTGTTCTCGACCAGAATCTCGACACCTTCGTTGGTGGAGACGGCCTCGATCCGGATCATCAGTTCCTGTTGCCCGGCATCGAGACCGTGCACGACCGCGTTCTCGACAATCGGTTGGAGCAGGAGCACGGGGACAAGGCACTCGCGCACGTCGGGCGCGACGCTCCATTCGGATCGTAACCGATCCCCGAACCGCATCCCCTGCAGGGCGAGATACCGTTCGACGAGCGCCACTTCTTCATCGACCGTGATCTCCTCCCGGCCATCCTCGCGCAACGACGCGTGCAGCAATTCGCCTAACTGCTCGATGGCCGCCACGGCGCGTTCCGGCTGTACGCTCGCGACCAGTGCCGCAATTCCGTTGAGGGTGTTGTACAGGAAATGCGGCTGCAGCTGCGCGCGTAGCGCGCCCAGTCGCGCGGATTGCAGTTGTGTTTCCAGCTGCGACGCGCGGAGGGTGCGCCGTTGCCGTTCACGGGACTCCGTCATGCCCCAGGCGGCGATCAGGACGCCGGCGTACATGGACACCATCGTCGGCATGGTGTTGTACCACGATCTCGTCAGGCGCGGGATCATGCCGAACATGTGGACGACCTGCGGGTTCGCCCACGTAACCGCCCAGGCGTCGGTCCACGCATGCGCGACCGACACGGCCAGGAAAAGCGATACGTGCAGCGCGATGATCGGCGCCCGGGCCGGCGTGACGGGGTATCGCACGCCTATCCGCAGGACAAACGGCAGCACGGCGGCAAGCATGATCCATCGCGGCGTCGTCGAGATGATGACCGTCGGCCAGTCGAGCGGGAACCCATGCGTGACCGAGACGTGCCGCGATTCCAGTGCGCTGATCGCGCCCAGCATCAGGCAGACGAAGACAACAGCGAGCGTCGCCAGGATTGACGGCGACGCCCGGTCACTTGTCATGGTGTCTGTACGGCTACCGCTCAGCGTGTGCTCCTCCGGTCGCGATTCCGGTGACCCTCTGTCCCGGGGCGAAAGCTACCGAAATCGCCCTCCCCCGAGTTGATCAGGATCGACCAGCGGTCCGCCGGCGTTGCGAGCGGCGCGCAGCGACCGCTGAACCGGTACCGGCTGGTCAGCGGTGGGCCTGTGTCAAAGCGAAGGTTACCGATTGGGCGCGCATCGGCTGCGCTTCGGATGATTTCACTGTCAGGCGGAAGCTGCCGACTTTCGAACGCATACCCAGCACAACCTCCAGCGCCTGCGACGACTCGACCGTCACGACGGTGAGTGCCCCATGATCCTTGAAGAGCTGCGAATACGTCTGGAGGCGCTCCTCCATCGTTCGCGCCGGGTTGGCGAGCATCCACGCCTCGAGATACGCGCGCATCTTGTCGGCGCTGCCGGTGTTGAACGCCTTGATGTACTCCCGGGCAATGTGTCCGGCGTGCGTGTCCGGAATCGAAACAGGCGTGGCGTCGCTGTCCGGTGTGCCATGAATAAGGCGCCCGAGCGCAGCCAATGGGCCGCCGTGTGCGCCGGCAGCGTCGCCTCCCTTCGGGTCGGCGGCGGCTCTCGCGCCTTCCGGATTCGCGAGATACTGCCAGTCACTGAGCGTTATGCGGCCGACCAACTGCACCTTGCCGTCCGCTGTGTGCCTGACGACGGCCGCCTCGCTCTCGGCGACATCACCCGGCTTGATGCCGGGGACGTGGGTTTCGATCACGAAGTGGTGTGTGACAATCAGCCGATTCGCGCCTTTCGTCGGGGCTCGCATGACGAGCGCCGCCTGATCGGGCGTAGCCGGAAAGGAGCGGAGCGCCATGGTCGTACTGGTCGGTTTGCCAACCGAATACTCCGCCGTCTCGATCGTTCGGTACATCGGACTCGAAATGATCTCGGCGAACTGGATTCCATACTTCCGGAATACCACGCCCATGAGCGCGGCGTCCTTGATCCCATCGTCATTCAGGTTGCGCTGGTCCTTACGCGCGGTGGGCACCGGATCGCGTTGCTCGTTGAATGAGCGGTCGGTGCGCGCATGACGCAGCATGACCGTATATCCGCCCGACTTGAGCGCGTCCATGAGTTTTTCACGACGCAACTCGGTCGAATCATTCTGCGCGGTGACCAGGCCAGCGACGAGCGTGAACGACGACAATAGATGAAGCACAGCAGGCTCCGGGAGGCGGTAGGAAGCGCGGATCGCGCCCTTGAACGCCTGCAGACTCTCCCGCTATGGCCTCCGCGACAACGGACCGAGCACCCAACGGTTCAGCCGCGTTCCGAACGGCACCGGATCTCCTAACGAGGCGCGCCCCGCTGGCGGGCCAGTTCTGCCCGGAAGGCGCGCTCGCGATCGGCGACATAGGCCCGGTATCCCTCAGGATCGATGAACGGAGACCGGGTGCCTCCTTTCTGCGTGACCTTGCGTTCCATGTCGAAGTAGCTACCGTGCGCGCCGAGGAAGTAATCGACCGGAAGGGACTTCAGGACCTGGAATGTCTTTTCGAAATCTTCGGCAATGCCCGGATAGGCGCTGTTGCCGACCAGCTTGTAGCCGGGATTCACGTTCGGGCTCCCGATAATGACCACGTCCTGGCTCCGGCCGCCCTCCTGCACCTGCATCGTCCACGTCGTCGTTCCCTTCGTATGCCCGGGAGTGAGACGCGCGACCAGCACGGCACTGCCTAACCGCACTTCGTCGCGATCACGAAGCACACGCTCCACCTTCGCCGGCGGATACTGCTGCGCAGTGTCGGCGCCGTACTGGAAATCATTCCGACCCCCGGACTCCACGGTGGCCACGTCTCCTTCCATGACCATGTATCGGGCGCCGGTCAACTCCTTGATGCGGGCGCTCCCGGCGTCGTGATCGAAATGCGAATGACTGATGAGCAGCACCCGGATCTCGTCGAAACGGAATCCGAGTTTCTCGACGCTGGCGCGGATCAGCGGCACGCCCGCTTCCAGGTTGCTGTTGATCAGGATGTGCCCTTCGCTGGTCGTCACCAGGTAGCTGGCCAGCCCCCGGCTTCCGACGTAATAAAGGCCCGGCGCAATCTGGAACGGCGGAAATGGTTCGAGCCACGAGGCGCGATTCTGAGCGGCTGCCGGTAACGGAAAAGACAGCACGCTGGCAAATCCGACGACGCATGCAAGCGGCAAGGCGAGAAAGCGCGATTGGAACGTTGTCATGCGACGGTTACGGACGAAGGGGGAGTCATGGCATCGTGTTGACAGCGTAACGAATCGGGAATATGATCGGCCGGCCGTGGAGACCCTAGATCGCGGTTGCTCTGAGTCGGATGGGGACCACACGTCGCAGTCCTGCTCATCACCTGTGGAGGCGTTGCGCCTTTGCACTGCAGTCACGTTTCAATAGCGCCAGCCGCGCCGCTGACTGTTCGCCCCCGCTCCAGACATTCCTATCATTTTTTTTCCGGCACCGACGCCTTATGAGATGCGCGGTGCTTTGTGTCGCCCCTCCCAGTTCCCCCCACAACCGGGTCCGCATCCATGAAGAACAGACTGTTGACGGCACTGTTCGGGGTCTTGCTCCTGGCCCCTCCAGCAACCGCCCAGGAACGTCAGGTGACCGGAAAGGTCACCGATGAACAGGGTACGCCGCTGGTCAGCGTCACGGTCCGAATCCGTGGCACCAGCACGGGCACCCTGACCGGAAGCGACGGCACGTACGCAATTCGCGCCACGGTCGGCCAGGTGCTGCAATTCCGGCTCATCGGCCACACACCCGAAGAGCGTACGGTTGGCGTCGGGAACGTCGTTGACGTTCAGCTCAAGCGCGCAGCCACGGCCCTCGACGTAGTGGTGGTCACCACGTTAGGCCAGACTAACGTGCGGCGCATGCTGGGCACCGCCCAACAGACCGTCCAGGGCGCCGACCTTGCCCAGACGCAGCGCGAGAACTTCGTCAACGCGCTGCAGGGCCGAGTGGCAGGAGTTGAAGTCACGAGCACGTCGGGCGTGCCCGGCGCCTCGTCTTCGATCACCATCCGCGGCGTCAGTTCGATCAGCAGCAGTAATCAGCCGCTGATGATCCTCGACGGCTTGCCGCTGGACAACAAGACGCTCAACACCGGCGTGCTGGCGTCGGATCGACCCGGGTCTCCCAATGCGTTCAGCAATCGTGGCGTCGACTTCACCAACCGCGCCGCCGACATCAATCCCGAGGACATCGAGACGCTGGTCGTCCTGAAGGGACCCGAGGCATCCGCCCTCTATGGAATCGACGCGGCCAACGGCGCCATCGTGATTACGACCAAGCGCGGGAAGCCCGGTGGCGGATTCGATTACAGCAACAACTTCCGTATCGAAAAGACGGGAGCGCGTCCGACTCTCCAGCGCGTATATGGTCCAACCACGATTACCGGCGCTACCATCGGCTCCTTCTCCTACTTCGGTGCGCCGTACGCGGAGGGAACGACCTTCTACGACAATATCGACGGCTTCTTCCAGACGGCGCTCACGCAAAAGCACAACTTGTCCTTCAGTGGAGGCGCGCCCGACAACCGCGTGAACTACCGCATGGCGGCGGGCATCGATCGACAGGAGGGCGTCATTCCGGGCGCTGAACTGAGTCGCGTCAACCTGACGGGGCGCTCGCAGGCGGTCGTGAATTCCTGGTTGAAGGCCGACCTGTCGATGATCTATGCCTACGTAAATAACGATCAGCCGTACAAGGGCGCGATTGGACCGCTGCTGGGGCTGCTTGTCTGGCCGCAGACCGATAACGCCAAGGACTGGCTCACGCCGGCCGGTACACGCCGTCGCCTAACGACCCTCTCCGAGAGCGCGGAAGTCGACAATCCGTACTTCAACGTCGAGAAGAACAAACAGAACTCGACCAACAACAGGTACTTCCCCAACATGGGACTGACGATCACTCCATTCTCCTGGGGCGACGTCACGTCCAACATCGGCGCGGACACGTATACCAGCGAACATATGGTCCTGCGCAATCCGCAGAGCGCGGCGGGCTTCCAGTGGAGCGGCGTCATTGACGTTGCCGACGACATCACCCGCAACATCAATGCCCAGACGTTGCTGAACCTCTACCCGCGCGACCTGGGCAGGGGCTTCGCCATCAGCGGCCTGCTCGGCAATCAGATCTCGGACTACAAGTCGACAAACCAGGCGCTCAGCGGACAGGACTTCCTGGATCCGAACTTCGTCTCCGTCAACAACACGAACCTTCGCCAGAACCGCACCACGATCAACCAGCGCCGGCTGCTCAGCCTCTTCGGGCAGGCGACCATCGACTACAACAAGTACCTGTTCATCACCGTCACCGGTCGAAACGACTGGACGTCGACGATCCCGACGGAGCGCAACTCGTTCTTCTATCCGTCGATATCGGGAAGCTTCATCTTCTCCGACGCCTTCCCGGCCCTCAGCCGAGGGATGACGGGCAAGCTCCGCGCCGCGTACGCCGAAGTCGGCAAGGACGCCCGTCCCTATGCCTATCGCCCATCGCTCGAGTTCAAGACGACGTCGGGCGGCGGATATGGCTACGGCTTCACGGGCCCGAACCTCAAGCTCAAGCCGGAGTTCGCGCGTTCGTACGAGTTCGGCACGGAGTTGAGCTTCCTCAACGACCGTCTCGGGTTCGATGTCACGACGTACCGGAAGCAGACGACGGACCAGATCGTCAACGACATCCGCGGCAGTTACGCCACGGGCTTCATTCTCTTCAACCTGAACGGTGCCGTCACGCGGAACACGGGACTGGAGGTCACGCTGGAAGGCACACCGGTGCTGGCGCCACAATTCTCGTGGGACGTCGTCGCCAACTTCGACCGGTCGCGGGGCCGAGTGCTCAAGCTGCCTAACGACTTGCCCGAGTCCTACGTCTCGGACACTTGGCTGTTTGGCAACGTCCGCAACGGCACGGCGCCCGGGTTGTCGACCCGGTCACTCACCGGACAGTTCTACCTCCGCAACGAGGCCGGCCAGATCCTGATCAATCCGACGAACGGCCTGCCAATACGCGCGACCGGCGCCGCATTCATTGACGCCGGCTATGACCGGCAGCCCAACTGGACGATG